>WNGR01009271.1_pt1 | contig 10347 bp, 8 predicted proteins | sample 5407581 | NCBI WGS metagenome assembly WNGR01 (sample SAMN13153383, study PRJNA577476) | soil metagenome | isolation source: 80 cm soil or saprolite under Garry oak tree replicate 2 | place: USA:California | collected 2016-06-15
CGGGTCGGTGATGAGCTGCGCGCCAAGCACCAGGAACTCACCGCAGGCGTCCGCACACCCGCCAACTTTACGGTCGCGCAGTGCCTGAAGGACTGGCTGGAGACCCTGAACACGCAGGCAGAGAGCACCGTGACGGGCTATCGGATCATGGTCAGGCACCTGACCGGGCTGATCGGCAGCGTCAAGCTCGTCGAGCTGAAGGTGCGTGACGTCGAATTCGCACTTGGCAAGCTGGCTAAGCGCCTGTCAACCAGGAGCGTTAGGCTGGCCCGGATGATCCTGATCCAGGCCATCCGGAACGCGATGGTCAATGACCTCGTGGTCCGTAATGTGGCGGATCTGGCTGCCGTACCTACCGGAAAACCGGGACGCCCGTCTAGGTCACTCAACCTGGAGCAGGCTCTAGCCGTACTGGACGCAGCTAAGGAAGAACGCCTGTGGCCGTATGTCGCCGTGAGTATGCTCGGCGGCATCCGTACCGAGGAAGCCCGCGCCCTACGCTGGTCCGAAGTGGACCTTGAGGCTGGCACAGTGGCCGTCTACCGATCGGTACGGCGCACCGGGGAGACCAAGACTGAGAAATCGCGGCGCGTGTTCCAGATCCCCGAGATCGCCGTGGAGGCGCTGCGGGACTTGGGCTTGAAGCAGGCGGCCTACCGGGCGAAGGCCGGGATGGCTTGGAAGGAGAACGACCTGGTGTTCTGCACGAAGCTCGGTGGCCCGATGTACGCGACCGATGTCCGGATGGAGTTCAAGCGGATAACGGAAAGGGCGGGCCTTGGCCGGGATTGGACCCCGCGCGAGCTCCGCCATACCTTCGTATCGCTCCTGTCGGATTCCGGCGTACCCATCGAGCAGATCGCGGACGCGGTGGGCCACTCCAGCACCCGGACAACCGAGGTCGTCTACAGGCACCAGCTCCGCCCGGTTACGCGCACCGCCGCCATCGCACTGGGCCCGCTGTTCGAGAGCAGAGGAAAGACAGACGGAGGCCAAAGCTGACCCGTTAGGCTCCCAGTTGGGCTACCAAGACCTTGATCGATCGGATGATTAGGCTGATGAGCAGCAGAAATCGTGGAGATTAAGAGTGGACCTGTTTGAGTATCAGGCGAAGGACCTGTTCGCCGAGTACGGCGTGCCCGTGCAGCCGGGCAAGGTCGCGAGCACGGCGGAGGAAGCCCGCGACATCGCCGCCGAGTTCGCCGCCCAAGGCCACCCGCTGGTCGTGGTGAAGGCCCAGGTGAAGACCGGCGGGCGCGGCAAGGCCGGCGGGGTGAAGCTGGCGAACGGCCCGGACGAGGCCTACGAGAAGGCCAGCCAGATCCTCGGCATGGACATCAAGGGCCACACCGTGCACACGGTGCTGATCGCCCAGGCCGTCGACATCGCGGCCGAGTACTACCTGTCCTTCCTGCTCGACCGGGCCAACCGGACGTTCCTGTCGATCTGCTCGGTGCAGGGCGGCATGGAGATCGAGGAGGTCGCGCACACCTCCCCCGACGCCGTGGCCCGGATCCCGGTTTCCCCGCTGACCGGCGTGGACGCCTCCAAGGCAGCGGAGATCATCGCGGCCGGCCGCATCCCGGCCGAGGCGGCCGAGGGCGCCGCGCTGCTGGCCGAACGGCTCTGGGCCATGTTCACCGACGAGGACGCCACGCTGGTCGAGGTCAACCCGATGGCGCTCACGGAGGACGGCCAGGTTCTCGCGGTGGACGGCAAGGTGACGCTGGACGACAACGCCGCGTTCCGCCAGGAGCACGCCAGGTTCGCCGACACCAGCAACACCGACCCGATCGAGGCCCGGGCTCAGGAGAAGCACCTGAACTACGTCAAGCTGGACGGCGAGGTCGGCATCATCGGCAACGGGGCCGGCCTGGTCATGTCCACCCTGGACGTGGTGGCCTACGCGGGCCAGTCCTTCGGCGGGATCAAGCCCGCCAACTTCCTCGACATCGGCGGCGGGGCGTCCGCCGAGGTCATGGCCAACGGCCTGGAGATCGTGCTGTCCGACCCGAGCGTGCGCAGCGTGTTCGTGAACGTCTTCGGCGGGATCACCGCCTGCGACGCGGTGGCCAACGGCATCGTCTCGGCCATCGGCATGCTGGAGGGGCGCGGCGACCACGTGGACCGCCCGATCGTGGTCCGGCTGGACGGCAACAACGCGGCCGAGGGCAGGCGCATCTTGCAGGAGGCGTTGATACCCGTGGTCGAGCAGGTGGCAACGATGGACGGCGCGGCGCGGCGGGCCGCCGAGCTGGCGAAGGGAGCCTGAGATGGCCATCTTCCTGACCGGCCAGAGCCGGGTCATGATCCAGGGCATCACCGGCTCCGAGGGCCGCAAGCACGGCGCGCGGATGATCGCCGCGGGCACCAGGATCGTCGGCGGCACCAACCCGCGCAAGGCGGGCCAGACCGTCGACCTGAACGGCACCGGCGTGCCCGTGTTCGGCACGGTGGCCGAGACCATGGCGGCCACCGGGGCCGACGTATCGGTGGTGTTCGTGCCCGCCGAGTACACCAAGGACGCCGTGATCGAGGCGATCGAGGCGCAGATCCCGCTGTGCATCGTGATCACCGAGGGCATCCCGGTGCACGACACGGCCGAGTTCTGGGCCCACGCCAGCGCCGCCGGCAACCGCACCAGGATCATCGGGCCGAACTGCCCGGGCGTCGCCTCGCCCGGCAAGTCCAACGCCGGCATCATCCCGGCCGACATCACCACCGAGGGCCGGATCGGCCTGGTCTCCAAGTCCGGCACGCTGACCTACCAGATGATGTACGAACTGCGCGACATCGGCTTCTCCACCGCCGTCGGCATCGGCGGCGACCCGGTGATCGGCACCACCCACATCGACTGCCTGCAGGCCTTCCAGGAAGACCCGGAGACCGACGCGATCGTGATGATCGGCGAGATCGGCGGCGACGCCGAGGAGCGGGCCGGCGCGTTCATCGAGCAGCACGTGACCAAGCCGGTCGTCGGCTACGTGGCCGGGTTCACCGCCCCGGAGGGCAAGACGATGGGCCACGCCGGCGCGATCATCTCCGGCTCCTCGGGCACGGCGCAGGCCAAGAAGGAAGCCCTGGAGAAGGCCGGCGTCCGGGTGGGCAAGACCCCCAGCGAAACCGCCGCCCTCGTCCGCGGATTGTTCTAGCCCGGGGGAGGTGCTAGCCCGGGTGGACGACCCCCCGGAACCCCCCGGTGCGCTCCGCGCCCCGCTGTGGTGCTCGCCGTAATATCGCGCGCCCGGAGGGGCCTGGCGGCCCCTCGCGGGGCGCGCGATGCGGGCTATCGCCCGCGCTGTTCGCCGTATCCTCGCTGCGACGCGCCCTCGGCGCGCCTCCCCGGTCGGGGCGGGGATCGTTGCGAGGATCGGGGGTGTGAGTGTTTCCGCCGAGGTGCCGCTGGCTCCGGACCCGAACGGGCCACCGGGGGCCGCGGGATCCGGCGATGGCCGTGACGGCGGCAAGGCGCGGCCGCAGCCGGCCCGGCCGCTGGTTGTCACGGGCGGCATCGCCGCGCTGGCGGCCGCCGCCAGCGGGATGGCCGTGCTGGTCACGCTGACCGCGATCGGCTGGATCACCGCGCCGCACGTCGGCATCGGCGCCGGGCTGGGCGGGGTGCTGCGCACCGCCGCCATGCTCTGGCTGGTCGCGCACCACGTCGGCTTCACCGTCCGCGGTGCCGGGCGGATCGGCCTGCTCCCGCTCGGGCTCGTGCTGCTGCCCGGCGCGCTGCTGGCCGTGGCCGGGCGGTGGGTGGTGCGGGCCGGCAACGTCACCCGGCTGCGTCACGTCGGCTACGCCGCGATCGCGCTGGCCCTGCCGTACGCGCTGCTGGCCGGCGCGCTGGCGGTGGCCAGCGGCACCGCCGTCGCGGCGCCCTCGCTGCTGCAGGCGGTGATCGCCGCCTTCCTGCTGGCCCTGGTGGCGGGCGGGCTCGGCGCGGCCCGCGGGCTGGCGCCGTGGTCCCGGCTGGGCAGCCTGATGCCCGCCCGGCCGCGCTCGATCGTCATGGGCATGCTCGGCTCGGCCGCCATCTTGACCGCGGCCGGCGCGGTGCTGGCCGGCGCCTCCCTCGCGGTGCACCTGCCCGAGGTCAAGGCGGCCAGCGACGCGCTCGCCCCCGGCGTCGGCGGGGCGGCGCTGCTGCTGCTCGCCCAGATCGCCTACATCCCGAACGCGATCATCTGGGCCGTCGCCTATTCGCTCGGCCCCGGTTTCGCGTTCGGCACCGGCACGGTGGTCGCGCCGACCGGGTCGGCCCTCGGCGCGGTGCCGGTCTTCCCGATGCTCGCGGCCATGCCGGCCGGCGCCCGGCCCGGCGGACCGGGGTGGGTACCCGTCGCGGTGCTGGCCCTGCCGTACCTGGCCGGCGTCTTCGCCGGTGTCGTCACGGTCCGGATCGCGCCGACGCCGATCATCGAGGCGGCCCCGCTGTGGGGATTCACCGCCGGAACGGCGGCCGGCGTGCTGGCCGGCCTGGCGGCGGCGTTTTCCGGCGGCCCGCTCGGCAGCGGCCGCCTGGCCTCGGTCGGCCCGTCCGGTTTCCAGGTGGGCCTGGTGGCGATCCTCGAGCTCGGCATCACCGCCGCGCTATCCGCCGCCGGGGCGAACTGGCTCATCTTGCGCCCCAGGGGGGCCAGGGGGGTTTGGGGGGGCGGGCAGCCCCCCCAAGATCGGGGGGTTCCGGGGGGTCGCCCCCCCGGGCCAACACTGTGCGACGAGACCGACGACGCCCACGGACACCGGATCTACGTCAACCCGTGGGCCGACGGTGAGTAACCCCGTAACCGGCCGCTTTGCAGCACGCTGAGCTCGCTGCCGACCGACTTGGTGAACTGGTCGTGGCACGCCTGCTGCGCGACCACCGTGTTCGCCCCGCCCATGCAGGTGTAGTACGTGTTCAGCTGCGGCCAGAACACCGCCAGCACGAGCAGCCACAGCGCGCTCAACGCCAGGCCGATGCTGCCGAACACCACCCCGCCGACCGCCCAGCGCGGCCGGGCCGTGCCGTCGCGCCGCGCCTTCTTCGTCGCGGTCACGCCGAGCCAGACCGCCGTCGCGCCGAACAGCAAGGTGAGGACGGCCACGAAGATGCCGCGGCGCAGGTTGCCGAGCCCGAGCATCAGCCCGATCAGGCTGAGCACGCCCAGCAGCAGCGCCGTCAGCGCGCGCTGGCGCACCGGCGGCTCGGGCGGCGGCAGCTGCCGTCGAGCCGGCAGCATCCCCTTCGGTTGCGTCCCGCGCCCACCCTGCGGCTGGTATCTGGCCATCGTTACCTATTCTGCCCGCTCTGCCGACTGACTGGGCCGGCCTCCCCGTGGCGTGCCATAGTGTTACCGCGTGACCTCGCGGCTGGTGGTGCTCGTCTCCGGGGAGGGGACCAACCTGCAGGCCCTGATCGACGCGTGCCGCGACGAAGCCTACGGCGCGAAGGTGGTGGCCGTCGGCGCGGACCGCCCTGGCATCACCGCACTGAATAGGGCCGAACGGGCCGGGATCCCCGCCTTCATTCTCCGCCTGCCCGACTACCCCAGTCGCGAGGAGTGGGACGCCGCGCTCGCCCGGACCTGCGCCGGCTATCAGCCCGACCTGATCGTCCTGGCCGGCTTCATGAAGCTCGTCGGCCGGCCGTTCCTCGAGGTCTTCGGCGGCCGCTGCCTGAACACGCACCCGGCGCTGCTACCGTCGTTTCCCGGGACGCACGGCGTGCGGGACGCGCTCGCGCACGGGGTCAAGGTCACCGGCTGCACCGTCTTCATCGTCGACGAGGGCGTGGACGCGGGACCGATCGTGGCGCAGGCCAGCGTCCCGGTGGCCGACGATGACGACGAGGCGACGTTGCACGAGCGGATCAAGGTGGCCGAGCGGGCGCTGCTCGCCGGCACGGTGGGCAGGATGGTCCGGGACGGCTGGTCCGTCCGCGGCCGGAAGGTAAGGATCGGCCCGTGTTTGGAGACACCGTGACTCAGATCCCGATCAGGCGGGCGCTCATCAGCGTCTACGACAAGACCGGCCTCGAGGAACTGGCGTCCGGGCTGCACGCGGCCGGCGTCGAGATCGTCTCCACCGGCAACTCGGCGGCCCGGATCGCGGCCGCCGGGGTGCCGGTCACGCCCGTGGAGGAGCTGACCGGCTTCCCCGAGTGCCTCGACGGCCGGGTCAAGACGCTGCACCCCCGGGTGCACGCTGGCCTGCTCGCCGACATAGGCAACAGCCAGCATGTGGCCCAGCTGGCCGGGCTCCGCATCGAGTCGTTCCAGCTGCTGGTCTCGAACCTGTACCCGTTCGAGGCCACGGTGGCGTCCGGCGCCTCGCCGGAGCAGTGCGTGGAGCAGATCGACATCGGCGGCCCCGCCATGGTCCGGGCCGCCGCCAAGAATCACGGTTCGGTCGCCGTCGTCACCGACCCCTCCCGGTACGCCGATGTGCTGGCCGCGCTGGCCGGGGGCGGTTTCACCCTGGACCAGCGCCGCGCGCTGGCCGCGGAGGCCTTCGCGCATACCGCCGCCTACGACATCGCGGTGGCGTCCTGGTTCGCGTCCGCCTACGCGCCCGACGAGACCGCGCGCAAGGTCGGCTGGCCCCGGGTGGCCGGCGCCCTGTGGCAGCGCGCCGACGTGCTCCGCTACGGCGAGAACCCGCACCAGCGCGCCGCCCTGTACACGCGGCCGGGCGCGCCGGAGGGCATCGCGACCGCCGAACTGCTCCACGGCAAGGCCATGTCCTACAACAACTACGTGGACGCGGACGCGGCCCGGCGCGCGGCCTATGACTTCGCCGAGCCGTGCGTGGCCATCATCAAGCACTCCAACCCGTGCGGGATCGCCGTCGGCACCGACCTCGCCGATGCGCACGCCAAGGCGAACGCGTGCGACCCGGTCTCGGCGTTCGGCGGGGTGATCGCGGCCAACGGGCCGGTGACCGCGGCCCTGGCCCGGCAGATCAAGGACGTGTTCACCGAGGTGGTGATCGCGCCGGAGTTCGACGCCGAGGCGCTGGACATCCTGTCCGCGAGCAAGAACGTCCGGCTGCTCCGCTGCCCGGGGGGCCGAGGGGGTTTGGGGGGAAAGGCTTCCCCCCAAGAGCAGGGGGGGTCTGGGGGGGATCGTCCCCCCGAGATAGAACTGCGCCTGGTGACCGGCGGGATGCTGCTCCAAAGCGCGGACCGGGTGGATGAGCCGGGCGATGATCCGGCGAACTGGCAGCTCAAGGCCGGTGAGCCGGTCAGCCAGGAGGTGCTCGCGGACCTGGGGTTCGCGTGGAAGGCATGCCGTTCGGTCAAATCCAATGCCATCTTGCTGGCCGCCGGCGGCGCCTCGGTTGGGGTCGGGATGGGCCAGGTCAACCGGGTGGATTCGGCGCGCCTGGCGGTGCAGCGGGCCGGTGACCGGGCCGCGGGCTCGGTGGCGGCCAGCGACGCGTACTTCCCGTTCCCCGACGGCTTCGAGATCCTGGCCCAGGCCGGCGTGCGCGCCGTGGCCGAACCCGGGGGCTCGATCCGCGACCACCTGGTCATCGCGGCCGCCGAGGCCGCCGGCATCCCGCTGTACTTCACCGGCGTCCGCCACTTCTACCATTAAGGGGACCGACGTGACCGCACAGGTGCTCGACGGCAAGGCCCTCGCCGGACAGATCCGGGCCGAGCTCACCCAGCGCGTCGCGGCTCTGGCCGCGCGCGGTCCCGCCGCCACAGGCGGCAAGGGCAGCAGCGTGCCCGGCCTGGGCACCGTCCTGGTCGGCGACGACCCGGGCAGCCGCGCCTACGTGAACGGCAAGCACCGGGACTGCGCCCAGGTCGGGATCGCGTCCATCCGCCGGGACCTGCCCGAGGACGCGACCCAGGCGCAGGTGGAGGCGGCGGTCGACGAGCTGAACGCCGATGCGGCCTGCACCGGGTATATCGTCCAGCTGCCGCTGCCCGCCGGGCTCGACGCCCACGCCGTGCTCAGCCGGATGGACCCGGCCAAGGACGCGGACGGCCTGCACCCGGCCAACCTCGGCAAGCTGGTCCTGGGCGAGCCCGGCCCGCTGCCGTGCACCCCGCGCGGCATCGTGGAACTGCTGCGCCGCTACGGGGTCGCGGTCGCGGGCGCCGACGTCACCGTGATCGGGCGCGGGATCACCGTGGGCCGCGCGCTCGGCCTGCTGCTGACCCGCCGGACCGAGAACGCCACCGTGACGCTGTGCCACACCGGCACCAAGGACCTCGCCGCGCACACCCGGACCGCGGACATCGTGGTCGTGGCGGCCGGCCGTCCCGGCCTCCTGACCGCGGACATGGTCAAGCCCGGCGCGGCCGTGGTCGACGTTGGCATCACCCGGACCGACGCTGGCCTGGTCGGCGACGTCGCCCCCGAGGTCGCCGAGGTGGCCGGCTGGCTGGCCCCGATGCCCGGCGGCGTCGGCCCGATGACCCGCGCCATGCTCCTGGCCAACGTCGCAGAAGCCGCCGAGTCCGCCAACCCCTAACCCGGCTGCGGCCGCCCGAGCACGTGGACGGTCCAGCCCGCGCTCGCCCACAACGCAGCGTCCAGGCAGCAGCGGGCGTCGATGATCACGCGGCGGGCGACGACGCGGGCCAGCGCGGCGGGGTCGATGGCCCGGTAGTCGGACCACTCGGTCAGGTGCAGGACCAGGTCCGCGTCCTCGGCCGCCTCGAAGACCGACGGCACGTAGCGCAGCCCCGGCCGCTTCCTGGCCGCGCTGGGCATGGCCACCGGGTCGTGCACCGACACGACCGCGCCCGCCGAGACCAGGCGGTCGCAGACGGCCAGGCTGGGGGAGTCCCGCACGTCGTCGCTGTCCGGCTTGAACGCGACGCCGAGCACGGCCACCCGGCAGCCGGCCAGCGCGCCCCCGGCGGCCTGGCGGGCCAGCGCGACCACCCGCTCGCGGCGGCCGAGGTTGATCTCGTCCACCGTGGCCAGCAGGTTCTCCAGCGAGCTCACGCCCAGGTCCGCGGCTGTCGCGCGGAACCCGCGGATGTCCTTGGGCAGGCAGCCGCCGCCATAGCCGAGCCCGGGCGAGAGGAACCGCCGCCCGATCCGCGCGTCGTAGCCCAATGCCTCGGCTAGCGGGATCACGTCCGCGCCCGCCTGCTCGCAGACCTCGGCCATGGCGTTGATGAAGGAGATCTTGGTCGCGAGGAACGCGTTCGCGGCCACCTTGACCAGTTCGGCCGTTTCCAGGTCCATCACCAGCAGCGGGCTGCCCGCCTCCAGCGGCGCCCGGTACACGGCACGCATCATCGCCTCGGCGCCGTCCGACGTCACGCCGAGCACGATGCGGTCGGGGACCAGGCTGTCCTGCACCGCGAACCCCTCGCGCAGGAACTCCGGGTTCCAGGCCAGGTCGACCTCGTCGCCGGCCGGGGCGATCGCGCGCATCCGGGTCATCACCTGCCGCGCCGTCCCGACCGGGACGGTCGACTTCCCCACGACCAGGCACGGCGACGTCAGGTGCGGGGCGAGTGCCTCGGCCGCGGCGTAGACCGCGCCAAGGTCAGCGCGACCGGCTTCGCCCTCGGGCGTGCCCACGCACAGGAAGTGCACCTCGCCGAACTCGCCGATCTCGGCGAACGACAGGGTGAACCGGAGCCGGCCCGCGTCCAGGTTCTTCCGCAGCAGCGGCTCGAGGCCGGGCTCGAAGAACGGGGCCTCGCCGTTCGCGGCCATCGCGATCTTTTCCGCGTCGACGTCGATCGCCAGCACCTCGTGGCCGAGGTCGGCCAGACAGACGGCGTGGGTGAGGCCGAGGTATCCGGTCCCGATGACGGTGACCCGAGGCACTAACCCACCTCCTAGTGACGTGCTCCCGTCGATTCTTACCCACCAGCGACTCTAAGCGCCGGCGTCACGGTGGCGGGCACCTTGCGATTACATGAAACGGCCGTGACCGGGTAGGCACCTGCCGATTACCCCAACTAAGCTACCGGCTAGTAACATGGCCGTCGCGGCCCCGGTGCCCGAGGGCGCTTCGCGGTTTGGCAGGCTGTATGCCAGCAGCTCTGCTGACTTCGGGGGGCAACCCCCCGTGCCCCCCGACTAGACCAAGGAGGTCGGTGCAGCCTATGAACATCGTCGTGTTGGTCAAGCAGGTGCCTGATACTGCTGTCGAACGCAAGCTCAAGGACGCGGACGGCACGCTGGACCGCGCGTCGGTGGATGGGCTCATCAACGAGCTCGACGAGTACGCCATCGAGGAGAGCCTGAAGATCGCCGAGGCCCAGCGCGAGGCGGGCAGCGAGGCCGAGGTCACCATCTTGACCATGGGCCCGGAGAAGGCGGCCGAGTCGATCCGCAAGGCGCTGTCGATGGGCGCGGACAAGGCCGTGCACCTGCTGGA
>WNGR01009272.1_pt1 | contig 10347 bp, 12 predicted proteins | sample 5407581 | NCBI WGS metagenome assembly WNGR01 (sample SAMN13153383, study PRJNA577476) | soil metagenome | isolation source: 80 cm soil or saprolite under Garry oak tree replicate 2 | place: USA:California | collected 2016-06-15
CCGCGACCATTGCCAAGCAATGGCTGTCGCGATATCCAGAGGTCGCCAAGCGTCTATTCTTCGAGGCCAAATATCCTGAACAGCAATACCGCCTGCTCAATGAGTCCATGGCGAAGGTCGCGAACGCAACCCCGCTGATGATGACAGGCGGGACGAAGGCTGAATTGAGCGCACTATCGCTTAGTCCGAACGATGAGCACGCGATCTTTATGCGCATCGATCCACCTAAGAACACGAAGGTGGGCACGACTTATGAGTTCGATGTAATCCAGCGGGAGTCGCGTACCCACGCTGTGCTCGGCGGAGTAAGGTACCGGGTCATGGCAAACAAGCCGTATGCGTGATCGGCGGGCTGCCGGCGCGGCCTGTCGTGTCCACCAACCATGGCGTTTCAGCGATATGCTTCTTGCGCTGAGTTATTGCCCACTGATCATGGCGTTATTATTTTTTGACCGGCGTCAGTGGGTGGGTCGGCGCTGGATGTGCACTGACCGGAGATTCAGGCGGCCGCTTGAGCAGGTCAGCCACACTGGTACCCGATTTTATTTCGCGTTCAAGAGCATCCTGGCTCATCCTCATGGCCCGGGCCACACGTGAGACTCTGCCTTCATAGCGCAACGTCGCATTCGTTTTGCGAATAAAGAGAACAAGATCGCGGCACTCCCCGCACCCTCGCAAATGAGCCGTGATTTCGGCCCGCTGCTCGGGGCTTATGGGATCATCCTGAGCAAAGGGAGCGACATCGGGATGTGCAGAGTCAGTCATAATTCTGTGCCCGTAAGACCAAAATCATCGGTCAGGATTTGTCTAAGCTTGGGATAGTCGTCGCTAAACAACCTGGCCACGTATGAATCCGTTGTTCCTATCCGTTTCGCGATGTCGGAAGTTTCCAATTCCTCGATATATCTTAATTCAATGGCATCGGCACTCTTGGCGTCCTTTATGCCGCCGGCTCGATGCTTTTGCAGGGCTTTGCGCAGGATTTCTCGGTGCTCTCGCAGTTTAATGATAGGAATAACGGGGTCGGCGAGTTCCCGCTCCAAATCTTCAAACGAGATGTATGTCCTGGGCCCGGCCTTCGCGCGGCCAAACTGCTTCCTTGCCCCTAGTGTCTTAGCTTCGTTCTCGATGATACTTCCCACCCACGTTTCGAACTTGCTGTCCACTTTGTAGCTACCGAACTTCTGCAACAGCTTCAGTGATACCTCCTGCGCAACATCTTTCGCGAACTGCGGCGGATCCTCCATGGAAGGGCAAAGACTTTTCGCATAGATGATTCGTGGTGCTAGGTCGTGCAGCATTGTCGCGTACCGTTCCAGCAGCATGGTCTTGCACTTCTCATAGCCTGACTTGTATAGCCGAACCAATTCCTCGTCGCGCAGCTCTCCATCTCTAGTCATTATCTGAGCGACTGCGGTGGAGACCACTTCTTTTACCAGTCCCTTCAGCTTCTCTGGGATCTCATCCACCGTGGACCAAGTCTCCGGATAAAATCTCTCGAAAATCTGATTCAGTAGCGTAGTGGTGTAATAAATTTCGAACTCACGAGCGGCTGGAGGCATAGTCTTTCGGATCATTGGAAGTATAGACGCCTTATTGGCCTCCCATAGTTGACGTCGTTTGTTTGCGATGAGCGGTGTCGCGACACGCATGACCAAGCCGAGAACCGCTTTGGTGTCCCCAACGAAAGTTTCAGGAAAATTGCTCTGGATCGACGCTAAAAGCTCGTCATGACTCTCCGCGCTCAACTCTGGATACGTCGTTTTTACCGCCTCGACGATGCGGTCGTAATAAGGATCCCAGCTTGAAAGATCTTTTTGCGATGCACCCGGCGCCATGGCGCACTATTCTGCCACAAGTTGGGATTCACCGGCACACAAATCCGCACAAATCCATTGCCTCATTTTTCATGTACTTACGAGCACAAACAATGCTTTCCGTGCGCTGCGAAGTCCTTTGTTATACGCTTGGTGGAAGATTCGATTCCCATCTCCCACCCCACAATCTAAAGCATTTACGAATTCGCAAATCACGTGCAAATCAGCCAAGAGCCAATTTGCTGACTTTTTGATTTGCTTCCCGCATGTCAGCCGTGGCCGCATCGCCATAGATATTCATCGTGGTACGGATGTCCGAGTGCCGCATCAACTTCTGCTGCACTCCCACAGGCGTACCGACCGAATCCAGCCATGTGCGATAGCTGTGACGGAAACAATGCGAACTGATGTGCTCTAACCCCGCCTTCTTTGCAGCCTTGTTCAGCGTCTCCCAGACGTGCGTGTAGCTTACGGGCTGGCGTCCCAATTTCACAGGCGAAGCAAAGACCCAATCATCCGGGGAAGAGAACTGCGAAACTTGCTTCCACAGCTTCAGGACGTTCAGCAACTCGTCCGCACATGCCATCGTGCGGGCCGAATGAGCCGACTTTACGTCATCCACAATTTGCTTCACGACGCCACGTTCGACATGAACGGTTCTGTTGAGCCAATCAATGTCGTGCCATTTGAGGCCGAGCACTTCTGATATGCGAAGCCCCAAACCCACCGCCACGGACAGCAGAGCGTGCCAACAGGGATCGTCAAAAGTGTTCAGCAAGGCACGGAAATCAACAACGGTAAGGCTATTCGTTTTCCGTGCCCGTTGATTGGCCCCCTTGATGACGACGAGTTCCATTGGGTTCCGCTGGGTGACGACATCGCCCCGCCACATGGCGTATTCCCACAGACCGTGCAGGAGTTCCCTGATGTGCATTTTGCTCTTGGGGGATAGATTCAGAGACAAGAGCCACAGTTCGACAGGACGAGCCTGCGTGTCGCTCAGGAGACAGTTGCCCCACTTTGGCAGAATGTGATTCTTCAGATAGGACTCGTACCCACGCTTTGTGCTTTCCCGCTTAGGCATTCGCTCTACCCGATATTGTTCGACCAAATTCCGCACGATGGGAGCACCCACGGGAGTTGGCGTTGTGATTTGCTGCTTGAGACGTTCTGCCGCTCTTTCTGCGGCCTCTCTCGTCGGCAGCTTATCGAGATGTCCGATGAGTTTTGAACGGCGTTTACCATCTTCCACCCAAAGGAAGTTCCAACTCTGATACTTGCGATTTAATACGACACTACCGTACTGCCGTGCCCTCATTTAAGCCTCCGTTTCTTGGGCACGGTAAGCGAGGGCGAGTATACCACGGGTTCAAGTACAGCGGCATCTAAATCTGATTGCTTAAACCGCCATATACGACGTTGTGTACCGGATAAAGCGAAGGCTTTAACCTTGCCCGCACGAACCCACATAAGAAGCGTGCGGGTTTTTACCTTTAGATATTGAGCGGCTTCAGTTGCGGTCAGCCAAGGCGAGATAGGAAGGGTTGGTTCGATTGCGAGAGATGACATTCATGCGGTTCTCCAACGGCTGTATTCCAACAGCACGATCCAACGCCAGAGACCCGCTATGCAGTAAACCCCGTTGGATACCCTGTCCCAACGCGAATCGGGCAAGGTTTTATCTACTAAATACATCATACCACAGCTAGTCAAATAAATCGAGTAACGCCGATTTACTTCTGTTTCTTCTTCCATGCGAAGAATTCTTTCGGCTTTGCGCCGGGGTGCTTCGCCCGGTAGTCATCCCAGCCCCGCCATCTTTCGACAGCGGCGGCACTCATGGTTGTTCCGCTGAAATGACGAGCACGTTTGGTTGTAGAGGCGGGTGCGGCGGGTGCAACGCCGAAGCCCACCAAATCCTTCTGTGCGGATTCCCATTCATCACGTCTGCGCTTGATCTCGGCGGTCAACGCCGATAGCGGTACAGTGGATAAATCAATGTCGGTCATATTCCCTCCGGGCGGCGATTATACTGATACTGAATATAATGGTCAATGATGCTATCGTCTTTTAGAGTACAAAGATCGCCGTGCCAACGGCGTGGGAGCCGTGAGTGCGCATGATGTCGGTCCATTCTGCAATCAGAAAGACTACGTAAACAACAAACGGAATGAATAAACCCATTACTATCCGATGCGGCATATTTTCCTACTGCAATCGGTTTAAACTTGAAGCCTATTTCTGGGCGGCTCTCCATCTTGCCCATCTCGCTTTAGTCGCCTTTCTGATATTCGCTAGACCTGCTGGCGAGATAGGGCGTTTGATGTGAGGCTTGGGAGCGATGGAAACAACCTTACCCCGTGTTCGTGCCCACCGTGCCTTCTGAGCGGCAGAGATACGTCCTCGGGCGGCGGCACTCATCGTCCGCCGTCCCTGTGATCCTTTGCTCGTTGTCGTTCCACTCAACGCTGCAATAGCCATATTCAGTGCGTTTACCTGCTGTGTTGCCTTATCCCGCTCGATCTTCAATTGTGCAATGATGTCCATGTATTCCCCTTTCGATAGCAGCTTCGGGCGAGCATTGTAACAGATATAATTGGCCCTGCTTAATATGTTCCCGTCCGTCTCGCAACACGGCTTCCGAACGTAATGAGTCTGACCGCTATGAAGATGTGAGTAGCTGAACAGATGATTCGCTTCGTATCCTCAGGTGCTTCTACCCTGAAAATTCACCAAAAATGCAAAAACTGCCGTATTGAATACGCGAAATATTCATGGCATTAACGATGACGATTACAACGATGGACAGAGGCAGAATTTAAGCCTGAGAGCTAGCCACTGAGACCAGACTTCTATCGGCCTCAGCCCCTTCAAGAATGCTCTCAGCGACCCCCGGTAATTAATCGCGACACGTCGTGTCGGCCCCAACGGTCCCGGCTTCGGAACGCTCATGCGGCTGACTTAGTAAGGGTGTGCCCATCTGGAGCAAGATTGCCGCAGAAAAGGAAGAAGGATGAACTCTCCAATCATAACTCTCCAAAAAATTGCGTACACGACACGAAGGGTCAGCGGGTCATTCAGTCCGAAACTCGAATCGGCATACCGTGGGAAGCAACGATTTTGAATGCTGAACTGATCCAGAAGAATGACACGCAATACGTCAAAGAATTTTCATTAGGCGGATCGCTGGATTCGGAAGTCACAATGACGAAGGCGACTCACGACGCTCAAAAACGTGTTTCCTACGAAAACCGCTTAATCACATTTCTTAAAAAACGAAATGGAAAAGCGGCGTGGACTGATTATTGGGAAAAGGTTCCCGGCAGTTCTGATGGCAAGCAGGCCGCTGTAGAATCACTTGCAAAAAACGAAGTCATCCGTCGTAGCGGTGTTCCGAAGTCCAAAGCAAATCCGCAGTGCCTTCAACTGTTGAAGCCTAGTTACATACCTAGTGGCTTCCCGAGTGGTTTCGTTGGTCTGACTTCACATAAATACTGTGCCGACCCTAATCACTGCGTCAATTTGGCTGCTGAGGGTAGTCAATATTGCGAAAAACATATCTGCGATGTTTGTGGTGGATTTGCCGTTGATAGAGAAGACGACGGCAAATGCCCTCGTTGCCGAATAGAGGAAAAGCGGCTGGCATACCAAGCACAGCAAGCCCAGAAGGGAGAATTATGCACGAACTAACTGAACTTACTGAACTGCTTACTGAACTCATAAAACTGTGGGAGCGGCTCATCGGCACCGCTCCATCTCAGCAGCAATTTGAAATATGGCTGGCGCAGTTTGACTTTGAGATCACGAAACAGGGCATCCTGAAAACAGCGATGAAGAACATGAGTCTCGACGGGTTGATGACCGCCGAGCACCGTGTTCGATTCGCCAGCAAATGCATGATCGTGCAAGCGCAGAGAAATGTTGAACACGCCGCCAACCGTGCGGCTGTAGCGAAAGAGATGGAGAGCAGGGAGGAACTATGAACGATATTGACGAACAGATGGAACAGATGTCGATTGCCGATCCGAGCACGACTGATGAAATCCGTAATAAAGGCGGTCGGCCAAAAGGTTCTTCAAAACCTAAAATCGATTGGTACGCCCGCCGCGAAGAAATTTGGGACAAGATGAACGACGCCATTGACGGCGGTGCTCCCGCGCCTGCTGTCATTCGAGCGTTGCAGAGTCAATTGGATACTTGCAATCAGGCGATAGCAAACGAAGCCGACGAACGTCGAGAACGACAACGGATTAAAGAGCTTCAGAAAGACAATCCTTCCGCAGTCCCGCCCGTGCCCGCGACTGCGACCGAGACTGAGCGGCGAATGCTGAAAGATTTAGAAGAAGAGGAACGACTCAAAAAATTGTTGAAGCAGTTAGACGGAACGGCGGAAACGCCCGCGCCTCCGTCTGCTTCTGCTGAAGAACTCAAAGCTGCGGCTCCTCACTGCGCCGCCGTGAGCAGCGAAACGGAAGCGGAATTGGCGAAGAAAGACGCGGCGAAGAAGGTAGCAGACAAAGCGGCGGAAGACGAGAAGAAAGAAGCCAATGACCAACGCCTTGCCCGTATTGCCGAGTTGAAGGCAGACAGAGACGCTATTTTAAAGAACCGAACCCGCCCCGGCTTTATGCAGATGGCGGCGAATAATCCGACATTTATCAGAGACGGTAATGCTGGTCTGAAAGCAATCGCAGATGAGTTACAGCGATTGGAGCCAGCGGCTGTAGGGAACTCGACGGGCGCGGACATCGAAGAGATAAAAGCCGAAAACCGCCGTGTTCAGAAGGAATATGAAAAGGACTATATGTTCGAGCGATCTGGGGGCCAAATCACGCCGCCGCATAATTACGGCCAGTTTCGAGATTGAGGATTAAATGAAAACACAAATGCCATCGACTTTATATCACAGCGTCGTACTTGAATGCTACGGATCGCCGTATACGCTCGGAATTTTCACCAATGAGAAGTCGGCGATGGATCGACTTGAAATTGCACGTAAACAGATTGTCTGCGATACGCCGGAGCCTATTTGGATGTACGTCGAGACCGTGCGAAACGGCGAAGTCGTTGCGAGGAAGGATTTAAATCCTACAGAATCGAGGTCGCTTGTCGCGTGCTAACATCAACACAAATCTCGCGTACATAGAAGTTGGCTTCAAGGCCTAGCAAGAAGTGCCGCCTTCACAGGTCGAGCCGTTTCTAAAATCGCAAATCGCTGCTTCAGCAGAACTTCAGGGCAAGAACCTCCGAACAATTCACTCAGGATCTCTCGATTACCTCCACGTCCCGTGTTCTGCCGCCGAACTAAAATGGCGTATCGTCGGAGGCAACGGACTCGATCTTGTCTTCAGTCCGCCAGTGGTCGGCGAAGCAGGACGACGATTTAACCTTTCGTTTGCGACTATGTCTGCGCGTGAAGGCCCACGAGATTTATTTTCACAGCTATCTGCCCATCGCCCCTCAGACTGGCAAGAAGCCCCGAATACCGCCTCTGCGGACGGTCATTGCGGACGGCTATGCCAAGCGCCTTCCTCTGCACGAGCAGCCGCTTGCCCCGCGTGATCTCGGTGTAAATGAGGTTCCGTTGCAGGAGCATGTAGTGCTGGGTGGCCAGCGGGATCACCACTGCCGGGAACTCTGAGCCTTGCGATTTGTGGATGGTGACCGCGTAAGCCAGCGAAACCTCGTCCAGTTCGCCGAAGTCGTACTTGACCAGACGCTCGTCGAAGCGAACAGCGACCTGCTGCTCGACTGAGTCTATATGCTCGATGGTTCCGATGTCCCCGTTGAACACCTCCTTGTCGTAGTCGTTTTCCGTCTGGATGACCTTGTCATTTATGTGGAATCGCCAGCCGAACCGTTCGATGCCGGGCTGACCGGGTCGGGCTGGGTTCAATGCCCGCTGTAGAGTCGTGTTCAGTTCCCGCACGCCCAGCGACCCCCGGTTCATCGGGCAAAGAACCTGAACATCCCGGATCGGGTCTAAACCAAATCGTTCTGGAATTCGCTCTTGCACCAGCTTGACCAGCGTTGCCGCTATCTTCTCCGGGTCATCCCGTTCGACGAAATGGAAATCGGAACTCGGGTCTCCTCCGCGCACATCCGGCATCTGGCCACGGCGGATGCGGTGCGCGTTGGTGATGATCCGGCTGCCCGCCGCCTGCCTAAACACTTCGGTTAGTCGCACGACCGGGGTGACCCCGCTCTCGATCAAGTCCTGAAGCACCGTGCCCGGCCCGACCGAAGGAAGCTGGTCTACGTCGCCGACCAGAACCAACCCGGCGCGGTTCGGAAGAGCCCGCACCAGCGAGTGCATCAGCGGCACGTCCACCATCGAGGTCTCGTCCACGACCAGAAAGCCGCAGGCGAGCGTGTTCGACTCGTGCCTGCTGAACCGACCAGTGCCGGGGTCAATTTCCAGCAAGCGGTGGATCGTCTTCGCCTCCAAGCCCGTGGTCGCCGTGAGCCGCTTCGCCGCCCGTCCAGTTGGGGCGCACAGCGGGCACTTCATGCCCTTGGCACGCAGGATCAGCAGGATCGAGTTCACGAGCGTCGTCTTGCCCACCCCCGGCCCTCCCGTGATGACGACGACCCGGTTGGCGAGAACCGTCTTCAGCGCCTCGCGCTGGCTGGGCGCGAGCGTTTTCCGTGTCCGCCGCTCGCACCACGCGACTGCCTTCTCGAAATCGATTGGCGGATAGATCGGTTCCGCTTCAGCTAGGCTCTTGATCCTTGCCGCGATACCTTCTTCCGCCTTTCGGAGATGCGGCAGGAAGATAAGGGGCTCACCGTCGATCTCCTCCAGCAGCAGCGACCCGCCCGTGAGCATCTGCGAAAGCGCTTGCTCGACTATGGCTTCCTGCACTTCCAACAGCTTCACCGCCGCGAGCCTGAGTTTTTCCAACGGCAGGGCGCAATGTCCGTCCGAGGTCGCCTCCAGCAAAACATGGTCGATGCCCGCCCGTGCCCGGTTCAGCGAGTCCCTTGGAATCCCAAGCTTCTGAGCGATCTGGTCGGCGGTCGCGAAGCCGATCCCGTAGATGTCTTTCGCCAGCATGTAGGGATTGCTCCGCACCGTCTCAATCGCTTGCTCGCCGTAGGTCTTGAAAATGCGCACCGCACGGCTGGTGCTGACGCCATGGCTGTGCAGGAACAGCATGATTTCGCGGACTTGCCTTGCCTCCTTCCACGCATGCGCGATCCGCTCCCGGCGCTTCGGCCCGATCCCGTCCACGGATTGGAGTTCGGCGGCTCGGTTCTCGATCACGGCTAGAACCTCGGCTCCGAAGCGCCCGACCAGCTTCTTTGCAAGGATCGGCCCTATGCCCTTGACCAAGCCGCTGCCGAGGTACCGCTCAATACCCTCGGCGGTGGTCGGCGGCACGGTCTTCATGCTCGTTGCTTTGAATTGCAGCCCGTGTTCCTTGTCCCGGACCCACCAGCCCTCCGCGCTCAGCCATTCCCCCGCCGTCACGGAAGGCAGCGACCCCACGACCGTCGTCTCCTCTCGTTGCCCGCGTGCCTTCACCCGAAGGACGCAGAAGCCGCTTTCTTCGTTGTGGAAGGTGACCCGCTCGATCACACCGGAGATTTCCTCGGTCGCGGGTCTGCGTTCGGGGATTGCGGCATTCATCGGGGCTTCATTTTCCCACGGAGGGGAGGGCTTGGGTGACTCATTACGAGCCAGATTTCCGGTGCTTGGCCCGGATGGGTAGAATCGTGGACGCGCGTATGGCCAAACGTAAGTCGAAATCGCAACCCGCGTGGACAGATGTCAAAGCAAAACTCGCAGATTTTGACCGGGCAGCACTGCTGGGATTGATTCAGAGTCTCTACACTGCGCACAAGGATAATCAGACGTTTCTTCATGCCCGCTTTGGCTTGGCCGAGGACGTGCTAGAGCCGTACAAGAAAACCATTGATCGGTGGCTTTGGCCTGACCTGTTCCGGAAGCAGGACACCTCTGTCTTCCAAGCCAAGCGGGCCATCTCTGATTACAAGAAGGCAGTTGGCGATTCGGAGGGACTGGCAGAGTTGATGGTTTTCTACTGCGAGCGGGCAGTTGGATTTTGCAGCGACGTTGGCAATGATGATGAGGGATATTTCGATGCACTGGTGCGCATGTTCGAGCAGGCCCTTAAGTTGACAAACGGCCTATCCGCCAACCGCCGCGACGACCTTATGACCCGGTTAGATCGTGTGCGCGTTATCAGCCATAAATTTGGCTATGGCGTCGGAGATAGCATGGATTTCCTCCTTTCGAAGTTCACGCTCAGGAGTTCTTAAGTCGATTTGCGAAGATTTGGCTGCCCGGCGGGGGTTCGGGTCGGCTCTGGCGTTTCAGAGGTGCAGGCGGCTTTTTGGGCCAATCTGGATGGGTGGTGTGCGGGCATTCCGGTCAGCGGCTCAACTGCTTATGAGCGGATAGCCAGCAAACGTGGCGCTCATCGCCACCTTTTAACTACGACTATTAGCCGCCAGAATTTAACTTCGTCTTTTCGTACCACTTGAAAAACGCATCGAGGGCGAG
>WNGR01032656.1_pt1 | contig 10347 bp, 13 predicted proteins | sample 5407581 | NCBI WGS metagenome assembly WNGR01 (sample SAMN13153383, study PRJNA577476) | soil metagenome | isolation source: 80 cm soil or saprolite under Garry oak tree replicate 2 | place: USA:California | collected 2016-06-15
ACAGCCCGTCTCGCTGGACGGCCTGAGCCAGTACGGCGCGGGGCACCCACCGCAGGCGGTCCAGCCGCCACGCGATATCGATCAACCCGAAGTCATCCGGGTTCACCGCATCGATGCCGCTCATCGGGCATCACCGCACCCGACCGGCCACGCCTGATCAGGATCGGCGCACGGATCATCGCTGACGGCCAGATGAGCCAACGCGTGGGCCGGCACCAACAGTCGCCGACCACGCCGCACCACTGGCAGTGTCCCCACGCGGATAGCGCGGCAGACACGCGAGTTGTCGACACCGAGAAGCCAGGCAACCTCCGAGATCGAGAGCAAGCACGATGAATGAGTAGAAGCAGAGTTCTTCATTGTTTTGGGTCCTAACTCTTGGCTGCGACTCGCGGGTTGCGGGCCACTGCCTCAAGTAAGGCCGAAACAGACAGGCACAACTATGCCGACCTGGCAGTATGTTATTCTCCGTCAGAATTACAGCAGGTCGACGGCATGTCACGGACGGGAATATTCCAAGAAAGAATACTAGAGATGCTCGATATTCCAGCGGGGGATGTTGATCTAGTCCGACTGCCTAGAGGGCCGCTTGAGGTCCTGGAGCAGCGTACGAAACTCTGCACCTGCGCTCGCGCCGTATGTACGCAACTCATCGTCAAGCTCACTGGCCACCATGACGAGATGGGGGCGACTGTGACGACCGTCCTGCAACGCCATCACGCCCCGCGAGGACGCCTCGTCAACGTCACCTTGGCGGGCCGCGATGACAGCCAAGGTCAATTCGGCTTCAGACTTGCGCATTGGGGCGATAACGACGCCTTCCGGGTTCATACTGCGCCGGATGACCTCTTCGGCGTTGCGCCTCGCCAACTCGTCTTCCCCGACAATCCGGTAAGTGTCCATCGCATAGAAGTCCCACTTATCCGGATCAACCACAAAGTGATTTTCTGGCCTCTCGGGATAAGGCAGTCGATCTAGCAACTCACTGCCGTGCGCTAGGGCAGTGTGCACCTCTTCCGGATTGCCCATCCGGGCATATGCTTTTGCTTGCTGGCCATAGAGTTGCACGGCAACGGATTCCGATCGTGCAGCAATGATTCCTGCTTCCGCCGCTGGAATGACCGCGCGGTGATTTCCGGCGGTCAGGTGGAACCAGGCGAGCATCTCATGCGCCCATCCGACGATCGCCGGATTCCCGGAATCGACGCCAAGGCTCATTGCCATACGTCGTGTCGCTTCGGCCGCCGGCGCGTTGCCGATGTCGTATTCGAGACAACCCACCAGCAGGGCAAGCATTCCGGCGCTATTAAGTATATCCCGATGCTGAGACAACGTAAGGCGGTTCGCAAGTAGTTCAGTGACCCTGCCCAACCATTGCTTGCCAGTGTCCACCAGTTCTCGGGCATCCGCATGTGGGTAATCGCAGCAAAGCTGCTCAACAGTAATATCTAGAGCGTCGACCGTCGACTGGTCGATTGCGGATGCTCGCACACGTTGAAGCAGTTCAAGCGCATCCATTCCGGTTGCGGCAATTAGCAGATCTTCGCGAGTCCGCGGAACGGTCAAACCGCCTGACGTATTCGATGAACTAACCTGCGTCAGAGTCAGCCGACTTTGCCCCGGAAAATCAAACCACAGCAAACGTTGTGGCAGGTGCAGAATCCTGGCATAGTTACGAAGTGTTTCGAGGTTCTGTTCCGGCTGCTTGGCATTTTCGAGCTTACTTACCTGGGCCTGCGTAAGGCCGAGCCAACGGCCTAGGAGTTCCTGATTGAGCGCCTTGCCATAAAGTTGAAGATGACGCGGATGATTCCGGTACGCTTTGAACACTCTTCCTATGTGTTGACTCTCAAAAGCCGACCGGAACTCGTCGGTCTCGAAGAACTCGTTTCGGAGCTGAGCGGGCGGTGTGCGGAACTGGTCGCGTTGCTCCCTGTGGCACCTGCTGCAAGACGTGCCCGAGTTGTCGGCGGCGAGAATCGACCCGCAACCCGCGCAGCGACGGTCACCACCACGTGCTCCGCCTCCCTGATGACCGGGAGCGCCCATCTTGATCCCCCGCCAAGGTCGTGAGCTGCTGCGATACCTCCAACTAGCGTACCTCCGTCACTGGACTCCCACCAACGGGTGAACCGAGCCAGTCGAAGGGTAGCCCGCGACCTGGCGATATGCCGGCGCTGGAATGCGTCATGCCCGCAGCGAAATAGACCGCACTGTGGTGGCGGCACCACGGTTGGAGCAGGTCCAGGAGCACCCGGATCGATGCGAGATCCCTATCCCTCCGACTGTCCGACCCGATCCCGAGGTTAGGTACCTGACCGATGGCCGCACCATGAACGACGACGTGACATCCATGATTGTCACCGCATCACTCACCACAGGCGTCGTCCGCGCCACTCACGGGATGCGGGAATCTGTGCGCCTTGTCGACGAGATATTGAAGCTGGACCACGTCGAGTGGGAGACCACCCTGTCGGTAGGTGACGTCGAGTTTCGTCGCACGAAGGATGGACCGTTTCCCAATCATCAACTCCGGATCAGCGTACGTCCGTCAGCAGGTCTCGCGGCGCTGAACTACATGGACCACGACGACCCGCTAATGCAGATTGCCAACTCATTCAATCCGAAGCGTCCGTTGCCCAATGCTATCCTGATTTTCAACGGCACGACAGGATCGGTATTTCCGCGCACCGCAGTGATACCAGTTGCAGATGCACGCAACGCGTTGATTGAGTGGCTGGAAACGCGAAAACGACCAACCTGTATCGAGTGGCGTCCATACGACGCTTATTGAGCAGCCTTCCGGTCATCGACGTGTCGCTTTCTCGTCCAAAGCTGAGCCTGTCAGATTTATTCAGATTGATTAGGAGTCAGGATGGGTGCACAGAATCTGGTGAATGTAGTGCTGAGCGGGTTGCCGGGGGCATTGCAAGACATTCGTGAGCAACGAGGACTGACCCTGGCAGTCGTCTGCGATCCATTCAAGTGGCAACAGTCCAAGTTGTCCAGGATGGAAAACGGCCTCCAATGCATTTCTGAAGTAGATCTAGGGTCGCTGTTCGCAGCCTACGAGGTCACTGGCCACGAGCGCGGGCCCCTGCTGCGCATGGCCGAACGCCAGGACGACCCCGGCCACTGGGAGACAGACTCGTCACTGACCCTGGAATCCAGGACACTCCGGCGTCTAGAGCGCTCGACAACGGGCATCGTCGATGTCGCAGCGTGGTTGATACCTGAACTGGCCCAAACTGCCGACTACGCCCGCGCGGTCATGAAGTCCGAAGACGTGCCCTCCGAGCACATCGCGGCGCGAGTGGACGCGCGACTGGCCAGGCAACTGATCCTCGCCAAGGACAAGGCACCCAAACTCGACCTCATCGTGGGCGAAACGGCACTGCGCCGCACGATCGGCGGCCGCGACGTCATGATCCAACAACTGCGCGTTCTTCTGGAGATCGCGCAACGCCCCGATACGCGGCTGCGGATCGTGCCCCTTGACGCGAGCGGGGACGCCGGTATGCATATCGCGTTCTCTGTGATGGAGTTCCCACACAATAGGTCAGTCATCTACCTGCAACATCCGACCACCAATCTCTTTCTGGAACAAGACTACATGATCAAGGTCTATCGACGTCGCGTTGCGCGACTCGCCAGAGTCACTCTGGAACCTGCCGAGTCGATCGATCTCATCACCAGTATCACACGGGAGTTCGAGTTGGCAGGCGGCACGAACAAGGCCACTGGCGCGGGCGGCCGTACCAAGGCGGCACGGTAAGAAACTGCGCGGGCACACCGTCGAGGGTCTCGATCACTGCGACCGACACAGGAATGGATCATGAGCAACACCGACAGCCAGGCGCGTAGGACCGACCAGGAGTTGCCGCGAGTCGGTGACACTGGTCAGAAATCGGGTCGGAAGGTTAGTTCGGTCCGTCATCACCACATCGCGGACTGGCTACGCGAGCGGATCGAGTCGGAGGAACTGCCGCCCGGCGCGAGAGTGCCCACCGCACGAGAGTTGGCGGCGACCTTCGGCGTAGCAGGCAGCACGCATGCTCGACGGCCGGCATTCGTCGGTGACTCGCGTTCGCCAGTTCCGTCCGGTTCGTCGAGTGGTGTCACGGAACTATCGTCCAGACCCCTCGGTCTGGCGGACGTACGGTTCGAGTCGGCCGACCGAGACACGCCACGTGCGCATGACCAATGAGGCGGTGCCTGACTCTGTGGCCCGTGTTCTGGGTGTCCCCAGGTCCGGTGTGGTGTCCGTGCGTCGCAGCGTGGCGGTGGAGTTTGGCCGGCCGGTTCAACTGGCCACGACCTATCGCGCTGTGGGTGTGATCATCGACTCCGATCACTTCCTGCGTGTTCGTGAAGAGTTGCGGCTGCGGATGCCCAGCACCGCCGAACGCGACAGGTTGGACCTGCCGCTGGGTGTGCCGGTCGCCGAGATCACGAAGACCGTCTACTGGGAGAAGAAGGGTCAACCGGTCGAACTCAGCACGCTGATCATCGACGGCAACTGCTGCATCCTGGAGTACGACTACTTCGTCCATGGCTGCGACTACGTGCCCTCATGAGCCGGAAGCGCCCTGGCCGAATCGGTGGATGCGTTGCGCAGGTTCGGGTTCACGGTCGTACAGGTCGCGAATCAGGGGCAAAGCTTGACCGGGAGCGATGCTGAGGCTCGTCAGCGTGAGTGGAGCCCGACTGGCGGGGCGGAACCGGTCTCTGCGATAACGGATTGGTTACGAATAGGCGCAGTTGTTGATCTTTGTTGGCGGCATAGCCCCAGCTCAATATGGGTGCATCTACCAAGGTGGCTGTTCCCGCCCGGCCGGGGGTCTGGGGGCCTGGCCCCCAGAAGGCACCCTTGACGACACCGGCGAAGCGCCAGCGAGCAGGGGTCGGCCGGAGGTAAGGAAACCCCCGGCCGCTGGGGGGAGGTCGGCCGGGGGTTCCGGAACCCGGCTGTTGGGGGATCAGCCGGGGGATCATGGGGCGCCGTAGCGCCAAGGTACTGCTACTGCGGTGGTGCCACGATGGGGTCGAAGCGATCGGCCCCCATCCCGTACATCGCACAGTGTGCCAGAACGAACGCGAAAATGTGCGACCGCTCGTCGAATCGTCCTGTTGACACCCGGGCGGACGGAGCCGTTCGGGGGCACTTATCATCCGCGCGTGGCCCAGCCCCAGTCTACCGAATGCGTCGGACCAGGGCCGGTGGCCGCCGGGGTGGTGTTGGCGAGCGGGTCGGGTACTCGGGTGGGGGCCGAGGTGAACAAGGTTTATCTGCCGTTGGCGGGTCGGCGTGTCATTGGCTGGTCGTTGGCCGCGTTGGCCCGGGTGGCGGATATCGGGGTGCTTGTCCTGGTGATCCGGCCGGAGGATCGTTAGCTGATGGCGTTGCGCCGGCTCGCTGATCGGATCGGGAGCGGAGAAATTGACGCGGTCTTGATACACGACGCGGCCCGACCACTGGTCACTTCTGGCTTGGTGGCAGCGGTCCTGCGCGCGGCACGGGAGTCCGGCGGCGCCGTGCCGGGGCTGCCGCGTGACGATCTGGTGCCGGTGGCGCACGACGTCGTGGCTGCCGGGCCGCTCGACCGGGCGGTGACCGTGCAGACGCCACAGGGCTTTCCGGCCGGCCCCTTGCTGAACGCCTACGAGCGGGCCGCTGCGGACGGCTTCGTCGGCACGGACACGGCTGCCTGCATGGCCCGCTATTCGAACGTGCCGACCCGATGCATCGCGGGTGACGAACGCAACATCAAGATCACCTATCCGTATGACATCGCGATCGCGGAGCGGCTGCTGGCCGACGCCGTACCTACCGAATGGTAACCAGTGTCATACTCAGCGTGTGACATGGATGGTGTACGGCGCGAACGGCTACACCGGTGAACTGGTGGCGAAACTGGCCACCCAGCGCGGCGAACGTCCGGTGCTGGCCGGCCGGTCACCGTCGAAGATCGAGCCGCTGGCCGAACGACTCGGGTGCGCCCACGCGATCGTGGACCTGGCCGACGCCACGGGCCTGCGCGCCGCACTGGCCGACGTCCAGGTGGTGGCGCACTGCGCGGGACCGTTCGCGCACACCTCCAGGGCCATGGTCGACGCCTGCCTGGCCACCGGCACGCACTACCTGGACATCACCGGCGAGATCGACGTCTTCGAGGACATCTACACCAGGCACGACGAGGCCGAGGAAGCCGGCGTCGTGCTGCTGCCCGGCGGCGGCTTCGACGTGGTGCCCACCGACTGCCTCGCCGCGATGCTGGCGCAGCGGCTGCCGGGCGCGACGGAACTGGAACTCGCGTTCACGATGGGCGGCGGGATCAGCGGCGGCACACTGAAAACGGCCATCGAGGGCGCCGCGTCCGGCGGCCGGGCCCGGATCGACGGCCGGCTGGAGACGGTGCCGATCGGCCACCGCACGCTCGTGGCCACGTTCCCGTCCGGCCCCAAGCGGGTGACCGCGATCCCTTGGGGTGACGTGAGTTCCGCGTACCGGTCCACCGGGATCCCCACCATCACCACGTACACCGCGATCCCGGGCGGTGACCTGTTCAGCCAGGGCCAGCAGTTGCTCGCGCCGCTGCTGCGGATGCCGGCGGTGCAACGGGCCGGCACGGCGCTGGTGGACCGGCTGGTCCGCGGCCCGAGCGAGGACCGCCAGTCGGCCAGCCGGACCGAGATCTGGGGCCGCGTACGGCATCCCGACGGCCAGCAGGTCACCGGCACACTGACCACGCCGGGCACCTACCTGCTGACCGCGGACGCGATCGTGCGTGGCGTCGCGCTGCTCGCCGCGGGCACGGTGGCGCCGGGCGCGCACACCCCGTCCAGCGCGTTCGGCGCGGACTTCGTGACGACGCTGGACGGGGTGCGGGTCGGCGATCTGCCTGAGCAGTAAGGGTTTCAGCGGGCCAGCAGCGAGCTGGCCTCCTGGGCCGCCGGACCGGCAGCTGCCAGATGGGCGAGGTGTTCGGGCACCGGCTGGCCGCGGTGGGTCATCGCCTGCGCGTACAGCCGCCCGGCCCGGTAGGACGAGCGGACCAGCGGCCCGGCCATCACGCCGGCGAAACCGATGCCGTCGGCGGTTGTCTTGTGTTCGACGAATTCCTCCGGCCGCACCCAGCGGTCCACCGGCAGGTGCCGGACGGAGGGCCGCAGGTACTGGGTGATGGTGAGGATCTCGCAGCCCGCGTCGTGCAGCGCGCGCATGGCCTCGACGACCTCGTTCGGCGTCTCACCCATGCCCAGGATGAGGTTGGACTTGGTGACCAGCCCGGCATCGCGGGCGGCGGTGAGCACCGAGAGGGATCGCGCGTAGCGGAAGCCGGGGCGGATGCGCTTGAAGATCCGCGGCACGGTTTCCAGGTTGTGCGCGAGCACTTCCGGCCGGGCGCCGAACACCTCGGCCAACTGGTCGGGTTCGGCGTTGAAGTCCGGGATCAGCAGCTCGACGCCGGTGCCCGGGTTGAGCTGGTGGATCTGGCGCACGGTCTCCGCGTACAGCCAGGCGCCGCCGTCCGGGAGGTCGTCGCGGGCGACGCCGGTGACCGTTGCGTAGCGCAAACCCATGGCCTGTACCGATTCCGCGACCTTGCGCGGCTCGGTGCGGTCTTCGTCGGCGGGACGACCCGTGTCGATCTGGCAGAAGTCGCACCGTCGGGTGCACTGGTCGCCGCCGATGAGGAACGTGGCCTCGCGGTCCTCCCAGCACTCGTAGATGTTGGGACAGCCGGCTTCCTCGCACACGGTGTGCAGGCCTTCGCGCCGCACCAGGCTCTTCAGCTCCGTGTACTCAGGCCCCATCCTGGCCTTCGTCCTGATCCAGGATGGCTTCTTCTCTATGGGCGTCTCGCTGTTGCGGACCTCCAGCCGCAGCAGCTTCCGTCCGTCCGGCGCAACCGTCACCCCACGAACATTACGCCGGCAACATACGTGACCGGTGTCACGCGGGATCCGGGTCGACCTTGGTCAGCTCTGCGGTCAGGTCCCACAGCTTGCTGGCCACCTCGGTGTCCTGGCCGGGGGTCGGGATCGGTACCCGGTGCGGGTGGCCGCGGATCTCCCGGAAGCCGTCCGGGCCGTAGTACTCGCCGCCGCGCACCTCGGGCGCCGTGGCCGCGTACACCTGCGGCAGCACGCCGATCCGCACGTCCTGGCCGAACAGCCGGTCCCCGATGGCGGTGGCCACGGCCATCGCGGTGCCGGCCAGGCCGCCACGGGAGCGGGACATGTTCGCGGTCAGGTTGGTCGCCGTGTAGCCGGGGTGTGCGGCCACGCTGACCAGGTCGAGCTCGGCCTTCCTGGCGTGCCGGTCCAGTTCGAGGGCGAACAGCAGATTGGCCAGTTTCGCCTGCGAGTAGGCGGTGTTGGGCAGGTAGCGGCGGTGCTCGAACTGCGGATCGGCCAAGTCCACCTGACCGGGGCGGGCGGCCATGCTCGACAGGGTGACCACACGGGCACCGGACACGGCCCGTAGCGCGGGCATCAGCAGCCAGGTCAGGGCGGCGTGACCGAGGTGGTTCGTGCCGAACTGGAGCTCGAATCCGTCTGCGGTGCGCCGCTTCGGCGTCATCATCACGCCGGCGTTGTTCATCAGCACGTCCAGCCGGTCGCCGGTACGGGCGCGGATCTCCTTGGCGGCCGCGTGCACCGAGCCGAGGTCGGCGAGGTCGAGTTTCACCAGCTCGGCGGCGCCACCGACCGTGCGCAGTGCTTCCTCACCACGTTCGGGTGAACGGCAGGCCATCAGCACCCGGGCGCCCCGGCCGGCCAGCAGCCCGGCGGCGGCCAGGCCGAGGCCGGAGTTCGCGCCGGTGACCAGGATGGTCCGGCCGGTCTGGTCGGGGATGTCGTTCGCGGTCCACATACGGACAGAACTACTCTCAAGTACCGTCAGACGCCAGTGTCACCATCTGACACATGAGTGAGATGAACGAGTACCGACAGGGCGTGCCCTGCTGGGTCGACCTGGCGACCAGCGACCTGGACGGCGACGACGTCGGCGGTATCTGGGCCGTCGGCGATGCGCAGCCGCACTGGCGGGTCTACTTCGGCGTGGCGGCCACCGACGCCACCGCTGTCGCGGTGCGCGCCGCCGGTGGCCGGGTGGACAGCGAGCCGACCGACACGGATGGCCACGTTCACCGACCCACAGGGCGGTTCGTTCGCCGTACTGAGCGTGTCAGCCGTCTAACCATCGGCATGGGCGACCGACGCCGGGTCGGCCGCCCGTAGGGCCGGTGCCACGTGCGAGAGGGCATCGCGCAGGATGTCGGCCAATATGCCTTGGGGTACCACGAGTTTGGTGGACTGCGTTGGGCGGACCCAGCGCTCGACGGCAACGCGGGCTGCGGCCGACACCGCTGCCGCGAGCACGGTGATCGCGAGGTCGTCCTTGTTACCCGTGCGGGCCGCGATGGCCGCTGCCAGTGGTTGTTCGATCGCGGCGGCCGTGTCGACGAACTCGGCCCGTAGGTTCGGCGCGGACTTGATCAGCAGGAGTGCGTCGCCTGGGGGTTCGCCGTACTGTTCGACCAACGCCTCGACCACGGCCTCGGCCAGTGGCTCGTCGGTCGGCCTGGCTCGAAGGGCTGCCGCGATTCGTAGGGCGCGCTCTGCGGTGATCGCGGCCACGATGGCCTGTTCTCGGCTGGCGAAGTAGTTGTTGTAGGTCCGTGGCGACACGCCCGCCGCCTCGGCGATGTCGTCGACTCGCACGTTGTCCGGGCCGTGTTCCAGTGCCAGGCGCAACGCTGCAGCGCTGAGGGCCTCGCGGGTGGCGGTCTTCTTGCGCTCGCGTAGGCCGCCGGTCTCGTTCGCGCTCATGGAGGCCAGCATACCGGCTCATGTTGCGTGTGCGCATATTTGCGTGCGCGCAGTTTTGTGTATGCTCTGGTTGGCACTCGCGGCATGAGAGTGCCAATCCGGTGATCGGCGCCGGTGTGGGTCAGCCGTCGCGGGCGGCCGGCGCCGATCACACCCAGCACGCAGGGAGGACGCAGGCTATGGCGAAGATGATCGCGTTCGACGAAGAGGCGCGTCGCGGTCTGGAGCGGGGGATGAACATCCTCGCGGACACCGTGAAGGTGACGCTCGGCCCGCGAGGCCGCAACGTTGTCCTGGAGAAGAAGTGGGGCGCGCCGACCATCACCAATGACGGCGTTTCCATCGCCAAGGAGATCGAGCTCGAAGATCCGTGGGAGAAGATCGGGGCCGAGCTCGTCAAGGAAGTCGCCAAGAAGACCGACGACGTCGCCGGTGACGGCACCACCACCGCGACCGTGCTGGCCCAGGCCCTGGTCCGCGAGGGTCTGCGCAACGTCGCCGCCGGTG
>WNGR01013508.1_pt1 | contig 10341 bp, 15 predicted proteins | sample 5407581 | NCBI WGS metagenome assembly WNGR01 (sample SAMN13153383, study PRJNA577476) | soil metagenome | isolation source: 80 cm soil or saprolite under Garry oak tree replicate 2 | place: USA:California | collected 2016-06-15
GCTGCTGTCGGCATAGATGTTGAAACGTGGGATTAGGGTTTCACCTGCTCATTTAATGTCAAGTCTTTGGACCCACATGGAATCGAAGAAGAGGCACATTGCCGCTTCAGTCTCTGCTTTTTTGTCTTCCAGGACGGCATTGATGAGCAAGGTAGAGTAGTCTCTTGTTTCATTGTCATCCCAGATCTGCTGGATGATGGGGAAGATGGTTTCTCTGGTGTGGGTAGAAAAGCCTCTGATTGAGAAGAGGAAGTTTGGGCAGGGTGGGGAGAAGGGAAGGACACGGAAGGTGATGGTTTGGGATGACCAGACTCCCTGCTGGAGTAGGAACTGTATCTGTTCATGGGTGAGGTTGTATACTAGGAAGACAGAGGGGGCACGGCCCTCGCTTATAGTGGCTTTGCTCGGCTTAGGTGCAGATACTTCTACATCCAAGGATTTGGTGATCTCCAAGACTGCAGTGAAGATGTGTTCCCTAGTAGTTTCATGAGCTTCAGTTTTTTGCGCATCAAGGTCAAATGGGTGGGCAAGAAGTTTGCCACTTTTGTGGTTTTCCTATTCAGTGGCAAACTCAATGTCAATGTGCTCGAAGACAGCAGTGGGGTGTTCATCGTGGACAGATGGCAGGGGGCCAGGGGTGTATTTGTCTAGGGGGTTGCGGGGGGTGAATCTACCAGATGGGACATTGACCCAGTTGGCAGCTGCTTCAAGTCGACTCTTTGTAGAGGAGGTGTCTAGGATAGGGGCAAGGGTGTGTGCTTGCACTGCTCCCTTGGGACCTTCTCCAAGTAGGGTGGGGCATCTGGGGGCTATTATTTCAGGGGTGGCACTGGTAAGGAGGGTGGGGTTGGCAGCTGGCATTCGGGCAGGGGTTGGCGGCATGTGGACATCTGGGATCTCCATGAGGGGGATCAGTGGGGTGTGTTGGGCAGATTGGGGGTGGCAAGTGGGGGTGGCTGGAGGAGTCGGTGAGCTATCCTGCATGAAGTCCACCAGTGGGAAGGGTGGTGGGGTGCCTCCAGGTTCTGAGGATTGGTATGCTACAATTGGAGTAGCAGGGGGGTCACATTGTACTACATCCATTGGAACAGATAGGGATGCTATGACAGGGGTGGGCCTTTGCTTATCCCCCAGTGTGGGGAATTGTGGTGGCTGTATGTCTTACAGGGGGGTTTTAGCTAGGTTGTTGTGAGTTAAGGAGGGGGGTGTGGGCTTACCATTGCACTTTTTCTTATTTTTCCAAGCTTCAGCAGTAGTCACAGCGGGGCTGCTAGCAAGAGCAACACAAGCTGCAGTCATAGTTTTCAAGTGGGCCTCCAAGTATTCTGAGGTATTGGTACCACCTTTAGCTGGCAGTCCCATGGTGTGGGTGGTGGGGGCTGTAGGGTCAGGTTGGGAGGGATTCATGGGGAGCGGTGGGTGTTATTACTTCGGGTTGCAGTGCTTATAAGTGTTACGATCACGCCCTACTTGTCACGGGATACGACGTACTGTTATCGACATTGCAAGGGAATCCTTCATTTTCCACTTCTTCTCATCATCCTTCGCCTCGACCCATGCCGAACTGGACTACTTCAGCTTCTTGACCCTCGTTCACGTCACGCCACCCTTATCGGACTCATGCCTTAAACCCCCATCACGCGTACTGCCTCACAGACAGCCTCATTCCTTGTTATCTTCATCCCTTCCCCCTTGACATCATCATAACGTATGTGTTACGTCACGGTAGGGACGTTCGCTCGACTTGAGCAAAGGTCACTAGTCCAACTGACAAAACAAATAAGGGCAGTCATGTGTGGTTTCCGAGTGATAAGTCCAACGGGGACTTATACAGTTACTGATGAGAAGTAGTAACCCTCAAGTACTTCAAGTATGAGAGGAATACTTTGAACGGATCAGACAGGGGATGGATGGGAATGGTAGACTCTGTTGTTCCTGTACCGTAGATACAAAGTTTAATCTAGTCTAAGGCTATAGTGTCAAAGACAAGAGTAAAGGCTGATAGAACAGTAAGTAGTTCTATCGTCGTAGTTCACAGATCACAGAGTCATGAGTCAATAGTCCGTCGACATGTGATAATAGGTCACATGGCACAGTAGGTGGTCACATGAGTCAAGCCTGTGAGTCACCATGAGTTGCAGAGAAAAGGTTAACATGGGGTAAAATAAAGAAAAATGAATAGAATGGTTCTGGGATGTAACAATGTGGTTGCGCCTGCCAAAGTTGCAAGGATAACTAACGCAGTGGAATGATAGCTAGAATCACAATGCAGGCATATACACAGGTACGCTAAGGGTCTGTCGTGACCCTTACAAGATACAGAGGCCTCAGAAAGAGCCTCTGGTGGAAAGGAATCATAATTTTAGATGTAGAGGGCAGAGATGGGAGAGGTAGAGGGAAGTAAAAAGTAAGGAATATGGGAATACTGCTAGAGAGCTAAGATACGAAGAAGCTCCAAAGCTGGTGTGCTACTACGAAAGACTAGCTCTTAAATATGTCTGCTACACTACCTTTGGCCGAATAGTTCCAGGGTAACGCTCGCTTCTTCATGCAATCCAAGAAGCCACCAATCAGATGCTGTCTGACAGGTGCAACATGCCACTAGCAGTCAACCGATGTAGTTGCGATGCCATGAGGTGCGGTGTCTTGTCTACATGTTGCCTCCAGCCAAACCCGAACAAGTACCTTCAAAGGTGAACTGAAATGGTGAAGAACGAGGGGGTGATGCAAGTGCAAGTGCAGCTGCCTACACCTTGATGCAGTTGGCTGGACACAGTCTTCTCAGTTGCTGGGCTCTCAGTCTCAGGATACTAGTCCCACAGACTAGGAATGATGCCAACACATTGCCATGTGTGCCTCACCACTACATAGTCTTGGACCATGTCTCTGAAACTGCCTATGCGTCTTGCCCAAGAGTCCAGATCATGGCACCATCATACTGCTGGCTGCATCCGCCTTGCTACGAACAGTCTGTATTGCCCATTTCTGCATACTGGCCAGAACCGCTCAGACTGTCATGCCGTCAAGTGAAATTGCTAAAATTGTTGGTTTACTGGGTTAGCCAGGCGCTAGGCATATTACCAGCCTCAACTTCCCATCCTTCTTTTTGATGTAGAAGAAGGGAGACACATAAGGGGACTTGGAGGGTCGTATGTATCCTTTTTCAACTTCTTCCATAAGGAACTTCTGTAACGCTTTATCTTCTTCCTGTGTTTGGGGATATATTTTACAATCAATGGCATCTGAGGCATCCTTTTTGAACTCTATGGTGTGATCCCATGCCCTTTTTGGAGGATATTGTTTTGATTTTTCCTTGCTGAATACTGTGGCGAATTCTTTGTACTCCTTGGGTACTTCAGCCTTGGTGGTGTATTGCTGGGCTTGTATGGCAAGTTCTGTGGCTGTGGTTTTTAATGCACATTTGGACTTGAGTGTTTGCACTATCTCCTCTTTCTCTTCCTGGTTGTGTGCAATAATTGATTCTTGTGGGGTTTGATAGGGATTCACAGACCTTAAGACTACAGGCAAGATTGTTTCATTGATGGTCGCATGTCTCCAGCTGAACTTTGGCTTGTATGCTGCCAACCAAGGGTATCCTAGCACTACGTCTTCGTTTCTGATATTGGTAATGAGGAATCTCATATTTCTGTGAATCCCTTATGTCTGTACTTCTACATCAACATAGTGTGTGATTGACCCATCTTTATTTTCCATATTATTGATATTCCATATTCTTCATGGTTTTTCTAGGAGTCGTTTTCCTAGTCCCATCCTTTTGACTATTGTAGGACTCATGAAGCAGTCAGTTGCTCCCAAGTCTACTAATCCTTTGATGTCAGCCATTGTGAAGCTGGTTCTGATAGAAATGGGGATTCACATAGATTGGAATTGCATAGTTACTATTACAGAATTTCACTGATGAATTGCCCTCACCCAGGCCACTGGGTTTAGGCACTTTGAAAATCCTCTCTTCCAAGTAGGTCTTATATGTAACGCCACGACTGGCGTTATTGTGTGACGTGTGTTCGGGGTCTTAGTTCTTCATAGAGTGAAGCCATATCAGGGCTTCAGTTCGGTGATGCACAAGTACCAAGTCGAGCCTCGCTCAAGACTGGTGTGAGAGGGAAAGCCAAGTCGAGTCGATACTCAAGACTGGCGGATGCAAGACAAGTCGAAGGTCCACGTTCTGGGTATGTGAGGCAAAATGAAGGCCCACGTTCTGGTGAGAGACAAGTCGAAGGTCCTCAAAGTGGAGCTATACCCAAGGCTCCCATCTGGTTCTGGAGACTATGTCGTGATTGTGGAAGAAGTCAAGTCTACCGTACAAGCTAGGTATACTATGACTTATATAGCATATGAAGGATGTTTGTGAGACACAAACATATGACGTATCCTAATAGAACGATCCTAGGAATGAGTCATAGTAAGTAAGGGTCAGTCAGCGACATCGTCATGGGGTAGGCAAGTATCAGTCAGTGGCGTAAGCCAAGGTGAGTCATAGCATTGTACAGTATGTCAGAGATAAGGGGAATGTCCATCATGCAGGAAGAAGGAGCCAATGGTGAATGACTGTACGTATGATCAGGGTCAAGGGCAGCAGTCTTATCGTAAGGAATCAGGTAAGCAATGATGTCATGGAAGGGATAAGGTCCAAGTCGGGTTCTGGGTCATACGTCATAGTGACGTCAAGGGGAAAGGGATAGAGATATCAAAGGAACAAGGCTGTCCATGAGGCAGCATGTGTGATAGGGGGTTCGAGGCATGAGTCCGATAAGGTGGGGTGACATGGGCGAAGGTCAAGAGGTTGAAGTAATCTGGTCCAGCATGGGTCGAAGGCGAAGGATGATGCAAAGAAGTGGAAAATGAACAGATTCCCTTGCAGTGTCGATAACAGTACGTCATATCCCACGACAAGTAGGGCGTGATCGTAACATTATATTACTAGGTCTTTTACATCCTCTCCTTCTTCTGCCATGCTTTGCAGCCAGTGTTGGGCATGTGTTTGTAGATTGTCTCTTGGTGGTGGGCTTTTGTTTGCCTCACTTCAATCATTGATGATGGCTTCTCATCCTTGACTTCTAGGCTGATTCCAAGTATGCTGCAGACAGTTGCGACTGAAGTGTCCTTTTTTGTGACATGTGTAACATTCCACTTCCCTTATGTCTTGGTGGGGGTGTCCCCTGCCTCTTCCTCTTTGCATAAATCCTCCGTGTGGCATGTACAGGGGTGTGTGATAGTTGATTTCCTCTGATCCTGCAATCCTTCCCCTGGTTCTTCCAGCCAATGTGTCCATGGCATCTGGATGAGACAGCTGTCCTCTTGGAGCCCATCCTCTGATTTGTGGTTTTGGGTTACTGTTTTTGTGGGCATCCATTTGTGCTTGGGCATGAACATATTGTTGCTGCTGTTTTACTACTGCTTCTCTCCATTGTTGGTATGTTCTTAGCTGGTCAAGTTTGAAAGTTTTTAGGTATAGATTGAGGGGTAGTCCAGCCATGAATGTATCAATACTTTGAGGTTCATCTAGGCGATAGCCAGCCATCCATGCAAGTTCCTCAAATTGAGCCACATATGTGTCAATGTCTCCTTCCTTCATTTTTATTCCCTTCCTCAGTTGAGCTTGTGCATCTTCTTTTTCCATGTTATTGGCGAACCTCTGGGTGAATGACTGGGCTACTTCACCCCACAGTCTTTCATTGGTAGTTGGGATTCCTCCTTGTATTTGGCAATTGAGCCATCTGCTAACCATTACAACCCATTCATTGACCAGGGATCCTTTGATGTAGGTGAGGAAAAACATAGCTCTGCAGTATGGGTTTGCCAATAGGGGATTATTGTTGTTGACTCCCCAATACAAGTCCCATTGATTGGTGAACATTTGAGTATTCTTTCTGGTTCCGTCGAACACCATTGGTGGGTCTCCTACAAATTTGCTGGTGGGCTGTGGTCCAGTGGCTCCTGGTGGCAGTCCACCACCACCACCACCACCTCCTCTGGGGAATCCTCCTCCTCTGGGGAATCCTCCTCCTCTGGGGAATCCTCCCCCTTCAGGGAATCCTCCCCCTCCAGGGTTTCCTGGAGGTAGATCGCAGTGTAGGTATCCTTCCACTCCACTGGGTGGATCAGGTTGATCAGGTCCTATTGCCCTTTGCAGTGCTGCCTCGTCTTCAAAGTTGACTTGTGCTATTCCTTGCACATGTCCAGTGCATGGGTTGATGACAGGGTTTTCTACCTGTGCAATTCATTCATGAACTGGTTCCATTATCGTGGTCATTTCTGCTGGGGGATTGATGTGAATGGACTCAGCTAATGCCGCTAACTGGCTTTCTTCTGTTGTATTTCCTGATTCTCCTGTAGTTGCTGATCCCTGTTCTGATGTGTCCCTTTCACTGCTGTCAGTTGTTGATGGTGCTGGGGTCCTTGGATTTTGAAGGATGTTGTCATGATCTTCATCTTCCTGTCCATCGATGGGTCCTTGATCTCTGTTGGAGATTACTTCGTCTTCAAATATGTCACACTGGTACTTGTCTCCTGTTGGCCTTGTGACGTTCCAATGCTGGTGGAGTATGCTCCAAGCAACTTCACACCAGCAGAAGTGGGGGAAGTTAAACTCAACTGGGTAGTGCCTTAAAGGTCTTGTAGGAATATCTATGTAGTATCCTGTGCTTCCTCCAATGGTTCTCCACCTAGCTTCTTTTAGATATCTTGTTGGGACATTGCAATGTCCTTGGCTTTCAAGAGAATAAGGTTGGAATACCCAGTGATCTTTGGTAGTGAGGTGTGCCATGATTGGAGCTTGGTCTTAATGTTATGTAGCCACTGTACATCCACCTGACTTAGGTGAATAGTTTGGCTGCCTCACTGGGGACACTTAGTGATATGGCAATCACCCCCTGTGGTGATATGCAAATGTGATGATGCAGCATTCTGAGATATGTGCAATGGTCCCTCCTTCCTGTTCCCACTGGTTTAGTAAACCAGGAACACTGGATACTTGTCATAGAGTCTTCTCCTTCAAGGTATGTGTAACGCCACAGCCGGCGTTATCGTGCGACGTGCGCGATTCGGTTTGTTCAGGAGTGACGTCGTATCAAGACGTCAGTATGGTGATGAACAAGATCGTGGGAGCAAGGCTCTACCAGATATAGCGGGGATCTCTACCAGGGACACAGAACGTATGTTGTCTGTCGGTGAGGAGCAAAACTAGAAGGCCCTCTCTCGCACCCTTAGGGAGGGCAAAGGGTGACTCGGTCCTAGAGATGGAGTACTGCTGTGATTCGAAGAGATATCAAGTCTACTGTACAAGCTAAGTAGACTACGGTTTATATAGTACAAGCCGGTGTTTGTCCAGGACAAACACATGATGCGATCCTACTACCCGGATCCTAGGAATGAGTCATATCTATCGTACATGAGTAAGCGTGCGTCATAGTGACGTAGTAATGACGTCATATGGAACGATCAGTCAGCCAATACGTCATAGATCGGTAATCAGTCCGTAAGCAGTCTGAGTCATGGGGGCGGCACGTAATGGAATGGGATGGAATGAAGTGAAAAGATGAAAGAAACGTGTCCGGATTCGTAACATACCCTTGGCTCAATGAGCTCACCGTGTTCGATGATATAAGCTTGCGGCTGCAGATGGACAACATCGTCCACGCGCTCACAAGGACGCAGCAGGTGGTCAGCCTTGCTGGAAATATATTCACAGGCGGTATCGAGGAGGCCGTGTTCGACCTCCAAATCAACATGATTCTTGACGAAAAGGCTCGCATCGGTTCCCCCGCTGCAGGTACGTAAACATTTTGTGGTTTTTGAATCAGGTTCTGAGTGAAGCGCAGACGGCCCTCCTTTCTGCGTGGATGTTCTTCTCAAGTATGCGGAGTGGTTGATCAAGCCTGAACAGAACAATGACACTTGGGTTGCCGACGTCCTGTGGCCTGTCATCAACCTCGACCTACAATGGGTCTTATCCCACTGGAACCAGAGCTCATAAGGACCCAGCTCTCGCGTGTCAATCGCATCCTTTGCTAATTTGACTGGGGTCTGTTGTTGAAATCAGATGGGATCTCTGGTGGCCACTGGTCTGGGGAGGCTCCTATTGGACCACATCTTTGCAGTACTGTGCACTCCGCAGTGGTGCTCACCTGGGACGCGCTATCGGTCATGATGATAATTTGATCGAGTATGACGCGCATGCAGCCATGATTTTCAAATACATGCAGGTGGGTGGTGGACTCTGTTCATTTTTTTTAGATCAGTGGTGCTAATCACAAGCGCATAAACAGACCTTCTGGAATGACAAGGAGGAATTCATGACCGAGACGACCATCACGGATGTCACAAAGGGCCGCTCTGGTTACGGTTCTGCACCCCTCACAGTTTCCATTTACAACTTTGACCCATCTCTCGGCTGCGATGACACGACCTTCCAACCATGCTCACCGTGTGCTCTGTCCAGCTTGAAGGTTGTCGGTGATCGTTTCAAGGAATTCTTCCTGCTGAGCAGGAACTTCATGAGAAACCAACCGCCTTATTTTGGCTTCTTCACCGAGGACTAGTTCATCGGTGGCCACGTAAGTGTTCAGTCATCAATTACTGGCAGGTCCACTGATCTCACGTCTCTGTTCACCGTAGCCTCAATTCTTCTCTTCTTTCAACTCGGCCGAGCAGCTGTACGATGCACTTATCACCTGGGACCGGATCGGATACATCAAAGTCACGCCAGTTTCGCTCAAGTTCTGGAAGCAGTTCAATAGTCGCATCCAAGTCATGACGTACAGGAGGGGTTCCTCCAGATACAAGGTTCTCACAGACTACGTACAGAAGTGGGCAAACAAGATCGTCCTGCAGCTCGCGAAGGCGACCCCAGATGATTATGTTCTTGTGGAGTGCATTAACAAGGAAACCGGTGGACCATACGGACCCCACAGAATGATTCGCAGCCTCGCCGCGGCGCTCAGCGTCATCGACGCCTACAAGGGATTGATTCCTCCCAACTGGGGCCACCCCATCCAGAAACTGAACAAGATTCCTGCAGGCCAGCCCATGAACAACGTGCAGGCTGAGCGCTATCGCCCTTCGCCCAATGTCTATGACCAGCAGAACTATGACTGGGATACTTTCCGGTACTGCCACGCAGGCTACTAACTGAGTAAGGTGCCGGAAGTGGTGTGTTGCTGTGAGGGGTCTATGAAACCGTGGTGTGGCCTTGTGTGGACTGTAGTCATGTACATATAACTCTGTGGCTGTTATGATTCCACTTATTTTCCTCACTCACTCGATAACTGTATGGAATGCAAATTTGGGCCCCATTTTTCAGCTAGTTTCCCAGAGTTGTTACACGTCCAAGCGTGGGGCCCAAAAACTAGGAAAAAAGATAGTGGATTTATTGTCGCGGGATGATGAGGAGGAAAGGATGTTGAAGGGGTGGAGGACAACTGTCCTTCCTCAACCCCACCCCTAACATGTCACGTGACCGACCACGTGTGTGGAGATCCCTGACGCCCTTACATACATGAACCCTAACCACATATTACATCACTTGCACATGGTAAATGAAACAGTACAATACACAATCCTACCTCAGATGATGACTTTACCCCACCGTCCGAGAACCAGTCACTTGGCCCTATTGGTAATTGAATACAGCAGCCTCAAGAGTGGCCTTGTGCAAGGCCTTGTGTTTTGGCGGGGTGAATGCACATCAGGCTGTGCAGGTCTCCTTGCTACTTCCTTGTGGCACAAGATTTCATAGGGCCACTGCTCAGGCCTTCTGGGGTCTTCTGGCCAATGCTTATTCAGCCTCCAAGATTGTCTGTGATGACACATTCGAACAAGTTATCGTGTATCATCATCAAGGCATGTTTGCACTCTGTGAGATCAACCAGATGGAGTGCAAAGTGTGCTCGTATCTGGAGTGGCAACTAAACGTTGACCTCAACTTGAGAGTCACCACAACTTCGCTGGTTCAGGGCAGGGGTATACCCAACGGTTGTGCTCCCACAAACCACCCTGCTTGTTACATCTTGGTAGGGACGTTCACTCGACTTGAGTAAAGGTCACTAGTCCAACTGACAAAACAATAAGATAGGTCATGTGTGGTTTCTGAGTGCTAAGTCCAACGGGGACTTAGGCAGTTCCTGATGAGAAGTAGTAACCCTCGAGTTCGTTAAGAATGAGAGGAATACTTTGAATGGATCAGACAGGGGATGGATGGGAAAGACTCTGTTGTTCTGTATACCGAATGATACAAGTAATCTAGTCTAAGACTGTAGGGTCAAAGACAAGAGTAAAACCGATAAAACAGTAAGTAGTTCTATCGTAGTTCACAGATCACAG
>WNGR01009276.1_pt1 | contig 10339 bp, 9 predicted proteins | sample 5407581 | NCBI WGS metagenome assembly WNGR01 (sample SAMN13153383, study PRJNA577476) | soil metagenome | isolation source: 80 cm soil or saprolite under Garry oak tree replicate 2 | place: USA:California | collected 2016-06-15
GCCGCGCGAATGAAGCCTTCGTCGAACAGGCGCACGGCCTCGTCGCGGATCGTCTCCCAATTCTCGCTGAGCGGCTTGAGCTCGGGAAACTGCTCGACCGAAATCACCGGCCTGTTCGGCACAGCCGAGCCCGCATACATCAGCACGTTGTAGGGGGCGAGATAGGTCGAGTGATCACCGAGCTGGCGCGCGAAGCGCAGCCGCTGCTTGCCGCGGAAGTGAACGTAAATCGTCGATGCCGCAAGGATATAAAGAATGACCAGTTGCGGTGCCAAAAGCTGTTTCAGCATCTCCCCGTTCCCCAGTGATCCAGCTGGGGACGTGATCTACCCCGACCCGGCCCGAGCGGCAAGATATTCACCGCTGGGTTGCAGTCACGCTGGGGAGAGCACTGCCGTAGAGATTGAGCCGAAACGGACCGAAACCAGTCGTCTCACGCCCGCGACAGCGCCTGGAGACCCTTGAAGGTCAGGCGCTTGGGGTCGGTGACGCCGGCGAGATAGAGCCGGCGAATGAAGGCGATGACGGCGTCGCGGTCGCAATCGGTCAGCGCGACGACGGCGTCGACCGCGATCTTCTGGGCTTCCATTGGGCTCACCTCGGCCTTGCGAGTAACCCCGGCCGAGACAGGCTAGGACTCATCCGTTAATTCGGCGTTAACCGTTTGGGCAGGATGGCCGATTCAGCCCGATGGCCGAATACGCAAAACAACGCATTTGTGGTTGCAGTGCGGTAGCCCTCCCGGCCGCTCAGCGCGCGCCGATGCTCTTCTTGAACTGCGCAAAATGCTTCTTCAGCCGGGGCACGGCAAAGTCGGTGAAGACCCGCACCTTGGGCACCGAGAGCCGGCCCTGCGGACAAATCAGGTGCACCGGCATCTCCGGGTCCTCGTCGCTGGCAAGCAAAACCTCGAGCTCGCCGCGCGCGACCTGCTCGGCCACCTGGTACGAGTACATCCGCGCGACGCCACGCCCGGCCACCGCCGAAGCCACTCCCGCATAGGTGCTGTTGACCGTGAGGCGCGGCGTGAACTGGACCGTTCGCGGCACCGATGAGTTCTTCAGCGGCGCGAAAGTCCACGAATTGGGCAGATGCGCCATCGCGACGATCTGGTGCTTGGCGAGATCGCCGGGCTCCGCGATACGCGGATGCTGCTTCAGATAGCGCGGGGCCGCGACCACGACCCGGCGGACCTCGCCGAGGCGCATCGCCACCATCGCCGAATCTGCGAGAGGACCGATCCGAAGCGCGACATCGAACCCCTCCTCGATCAGATTGACCGCGCGGTCGAACAGCAGGAGCTTTGCCGACACCGTCGGATAGGCGTCCAGAAACGCATCCAGGATCGGCCGCAGCACCATCTCGCCTGAGACCACCGGAGCTGTGATCGTGAGCAGGCCCCGCGGCGCCGCGCGCGGGCCGGCCGCAATGGCGTCGGCCTCTTCGAGCTCGGTAAGCACGCGGCGGCAGATCGCGACATAGCGCTCGCCCTCCTCGCTCAGCTTGATCGAGCGCGTGGTCCGATGCAGCAGCTCGGCGCCGACCTGCCCCTCCAGGAAGGCGATGGCGCGGCTCACCGCTGCCGGCGAGCGCCCGAGCTTGCGTCCCGCGGCCGCAAGGCTGCCCTCGTCCACCGCAAGGACGAACACCTTCATCGCGTCGAGACAATCCATGCCCTCGCCAACCCCTTGAATTGCTGGTCGACAAACTAGGGCCTCACCCGCACCTCGACAACCGATCCGGCCGCCTGACCGGCATTCGATCACGCCGCGTAACAGTGTCTGCCGAACAACGTGTCTTCGCAGCCGGGCCCCCCAGGCGTACCTCAGCGGACAAGCCGGCCGATGCCTCGCAGCCGACCGGCAAAGGTGCACAAGCAACAACAGGAGCCCATCATGGGTATCGAGCAGAAGGTCGCCATCATCACCGGTGCTTCGCAAGGCATCGGCGCCGCCCTGGTCCAGGGTTTTCGCGATCGCAATTATCGCGTCGTCGCAACTGCGCGCTCCATCAAGCCGTCGGGCGGTGACGACGTCCTTGCCGTTCCAGGCGACATCGCCGACTGGAACACCGCCGAGCGTGTCGTCTCGCAAGCCGTCGCCCGCTTCGGCCGCGTCGACACGCTGGTCAACAATGCCGGCATCTTCGTCGCCAAGCCGTTCACGCAGTATACGGCCGAGGACTACGCGGCGGTGATGGGCATCAACGTCGCGGGCTTCTTTCGCCTGACGCAGCTTGCGATCGCCGAGATGGAGAAGCAGGGCTCCGGTCACGTCGTGCAGATCACGACGACCTTGGCCGAACAGGCCAATTCGAACGTGCCTTCGGTGCTGGCGTCGCTGAGCAAGGGCGGCCTCAACGCCGCGACGAAGTCGCTCGCCATCGAATATGCGAGGCGCGGCATCCGCGTGAACGCGGTGGCGCCCGGCGTCATCAAGACGCCGATGCATGCGGCCGAGACGCACGCGCAGCTCGGCGCGATGCACCCCGTCGGCCACATGGGCGAGACGTCCGACATCGTCAATGCCGTGCTCTATCTCGAGGGTGCCTCGTTCGTCACCGGCGAGATTTTACACGTCGACGGCGGCCAGAGCGCCGGCCATTGAGCCCGCGCAGGAGGACGACGTGACCGAACTCAATGTCGATACCAAGCACCACGCCCGGCCGCAGCAGCGGCCGGGATCGAACTCGCAACCAACTTCGGAGCAGGCAAATTCACAAAAGACCTGGCGATATGCCGTCGCGGGATTGTCCGCATCGCTGGTCGGACTTGGCCTCGCCCGCTTTTCCTACACGCCGCTGATCCCGGCCCTGATCGCGGCAAAATGGTTCAGTGCGTCCGACGTTGTTTATCTCGGTGCAGCGAACCTGGCCGGCTATCTCGCCGGCGCGCTCGCGGCGCGAGCCGTCGCCGGACGCATCGGCGCGGTCCGCGCATTGCGCGCGATGATGCTGCTCGCCACGCTTTCCTTCTTTGCCAGCTCAGCGCCGGTGTCGTTCACCTGGTTCTTCGCCTGGCGTTTCCTCTCAGGCCTCACCGGCGGCATCATCATGGTGCTGGCGGCCTCCGTCGTCTTGCCGCACACCTCGCCCGCCAGGCGCGGCATCGTCGGTGGCGTGATCTTTGCGGGTGTCGGTCTCGGCGTCGCTGCATCGGGCACGCTGGTGCCGCTGCTCTTGCAGGGTTTGCAACAGAGCTGGTATGGCCTCGGCGTGCTCTCGGCCCTGCTCACGCTCGCGAGCTGGTGGAACTGGCCCACGGAAGCGAAGGCCGATGCAACGCCTGTGCAACATCACCCGAAGCACCGCCACGCCTCGCCCGCCATCCGCGCCTTGCTGATCCAGTATGGCCTCAACGCGGTGGCGCTGGTGCCGCACATGGTCTTCATCGTCGACTTCGTGGCGCGCGGCCTCGGCCAGGGCATCGCCGCGGGATCGCGCTATTGGGTGCTGTACGGCCTCGGTGCGATCGTCGGCCCGCTGATCACCGGCCATCTCGGCGACAGATCCGGGTTCGGACCGGCCTTGCGCGCCGCGTTCCTGATCGAGGCCGCCGCCGTGTTGCTGCCGACCGTCAGCGCTGCACCGGTTTCACTGATCGTGTCGAGCGTGGTCGTTGGAGGCTTCACGCCCGGCATCGTGCCGCTGGTGCTCGGACGCATCCATGAGCTCGTTCCGCACAGCGCCGAGCAGCAGCGCGCGACATGGAGCCACGCCACCACCAGCTTTGCGCTGTTCCAGGCGGCCGCGGCTTACGGCTTCTCCTGGATCTACGCGCAGACCGGTGGCGACTATCTCGTCCTGTTCGGCCTCGGTGGCAGCGCAGTGGTCCTGGCGCTGGCGATCGATCTCGGCCTCGCCTTGATTGTCCCGCGCAGATCCTGAGCGCGATGACGGCAGGCGAGCGGTTCTACCTGGCACCGGGCTTTGTCATGTTTTGAGCAAGCGATCTCAGCAACTCGGTTTGCTTCAGGACTAACTCGCATTGCTTTCGCGCATGTGTGCTCGACAGCTCAACCAACTCCGCTAGCGTTCTCGCACGGCCCAACTCCCGCGCATACTCCAAGGTCGCGCCCGCACTGACTTTCATCAGTTCGAGCACGACGGCGCGACACTCAGCTGCCGTTCCAATCGCCTCGATGAGGTGGCTTTCCGCGGCAGCGGTTCCATTGGCCTCCGATGTCACACCGGCCAGGCGTGGCTTGGCGAGGTCCTTGGTATAATCCAGCGCAGCGTGAGCACCAGTCTTCATGCCGTCCAAAGCACGGGCCTGACAATCCTTGGCCATGTCCACGATGAGATCAATGGTGGTGCTGCTGGGCGATTCAGGACTTGCAACGATGACGCTGGCCGCTTCTTGTACCGGAACAGTCATCGGAGCAGGGGCTGCTTGCGCGATCTGCGGCGCATCTGGGAGGAAGACGGTGACCGAGTCCGACGGCATCGCCAAGCCCTCGTCGACGGCACGTCTCACTTCCGCCGCCAGCTCCACCAGCGAGCGACGCCCGGCGCGTGCAACGTCAGCAGGCTGTCTTGAGCGCGGCTTGCCCATGATCATTCGACTCCACGATAAGACGCTCCGAGATCCAACCCCACAGGGCCACAATTTCCTCCGAGGCTTTTCCCTCCGGCGCGAACTCGGTCACACCCAGCCCTGCCCCGAGCGCATCCTGGTGGTCGTTACGCTGCCCAATGAAGGGGAGCGCAAGCACGCCGAGCGAGTTGAGCGACGTGGCAGCTTCGCTCAGCCGGCCTCCCCGTGTGGGCGTCTGATTGAGGATGAAGGCAAACCGGCGATCGAGCCTGCGAATAGCGATCAGCGTAGGTATTGCGGCTTCGATATCGGCCGGGCTCGGACGAGCCGGGATGAGACAAAGATCGGCACTGGCAATGGCGCGCGTCGCCAAGGCATTGTTCGTGGCGGCTGTGTCGATGATTGTGAGCCAGACCCCTTCGGCCTGGAGGCGGGATATCACCGGCTCGATTCCGGCGGGATCGGCAACGCACTCGACGCGAGGATAGGGATTCTCACGGCGCCCTTTCCATTTCGAGATCGTACCTTGCGCGTCCGCCTCAATGAGAGCGACGCGCTCTGCGCGCTGCATCGCTGCCAGCGCCAGTCCAACGGACAGCGTACTCTTGCCGCTTCCGCCTTTTTGCGTGACCAGGGCTAGGACGTACATGTCCCGCACTCCTCCAAAACGGCAACGACACGGAACTCAGACGTCGTCGGAAATAAAATTCTTGCAGCGCAAAAATACTACCGCAAGTCGTGATTCGCCTCAAGCGAACGCGAGACTACTCCGGTATCATACGTGGCAAGATCAGGAGTATTGCATCACGCCGTCGTCGATCTTGCCAAAACGCAGGGAGACGACGTCCAACGCGTAATTCTGGTAGAGCCGCCACGGCTGCTTCGAGCCTTGTTTCGGCATCTTTGCGACCGAGCGCTGGACGTAGCCCGAGCTGAAATCGAGCGAGGGTTGGAGAGTGACCGTCGGATCGTCATTGTGCGGCACGCACTGGCGGAAATTGTGCCGGTCCATGTAGTTGATGAGCCGGCAGACATATTCGCAGGTGAGATCGCATTTCAGCGTCCAGGATGCGTTGGTGTAGCCGAAGGCCGAGGCCATGTTCGGCACGTCGGCATACATCATGCCCTTGTAGGTCAGCGTGTTGGCGAAATCGACGGCGCGGCCGTCGACACTGACTTCGAGGCCGCCGACGACCTGGAGCACCAGACCGGTGGCCGTCACGATGATGTCGGCGGCGAGCTCGCTGCCGTCCTTCAGGCGGATACCGTCGCGCGTAAAACTGTCGATCTCGCTGGTGACGACGGAGGCGCGCTTTTCGCGGATTGCCTTGAACAGATCGCCGTCCGGCACGAGGCAGAGCCGCTGATCCCAGGGATTGTAGCGTGGCGTAAAATGGGTCGCGACGTCGTAGTCGGGACCGAGCGCCATCTGCACGCCTTTGAGGATCAGATCCTTCACCTTGGCGGGCTTGCGCCGGCTAAGCTGAAAGAAAAATATCCCCCACATGACGTTGCGCCAGCGGATGACATGATAGGCAAGCCGCGTCGGCAGATTGCGGCGCAGTTTGTTGGCGACCGGATCCTGCGCCGGCCGCGACACGACATAGGTCGGCGAGCGCTGAAGCATGGTGACTTGCGCCGCCTTCTTGGCGAGCTCCGGCACCAGCGTCACTGCGGTCGCGCCCGAGCCGATCACGACGACGCGCTTGCCGGCGTAGTCGATGTCCTCGGTCCATGTCTGCGGATGCACGATGCGGCCGGCGAAAGCCGACGCGCCTTTGAATTCGGGCGTGTAGCCTGCCTCGTATTTGTAGTAGCCGGAGCACATGAACAGGAAATTGCAGGTGAAGCGCATCAGCCCGGTTGCGCCCTCGCCCGTGATGCGTTCGGCTTCCACCGTCCAGCGCGCCTCACTCGTCGACCACGCCGCGCGCTTGACGCGATGGCGGAAGCGGATGTGTTTCTCGATCCCATTCTCGGCAGCGGTCTCGCGGACATAGTCCAGGATCTGCGCGCCGTCGGCGATCGCCTTCGGATCGGTCCATGGCTTGAACGAATAGCCGAGCGTGAACATGTCGCTGTCGGAACGGATGCCGGGATAGCGAAACAGATCCCAGGTGCCGCCGATACAGTCGCGGCCCTCGAGGATAACGTAGCTCTTGGTCGGGCACTTGCTCTGGAGATGGTAACCCGCGCCAATACCGGACAGGCCGGCCCCGACGATCAGCACGTCGAAATGTTCTTGTGGCATGGCTTCCTCCGCGGGCACAATTGTCCGGCCATTGCAAACGCCAGTCAACCGGCAACGACGGAGGAGGAAGCTTGCCGCCGCTCCGCTGCGAGGGCGCAGAGCAACATGAACGGCGCAATCAAGAACAACGGCCCGAGGGCGAGACCTGTGAACTTGGCAAGCGAGGCGGCCAACAGGGGCATCAGCAACAGCATTGCGCTCCCGAGATCGAACCAGTGAGCGGCAATTTGCGAATCTTGCTGCGCGCTCTTCAACCAGACGACCACAAATACTCCGACCACAAGGTCGTAGTCCTGAAGATAAGGCGTAGCGAGGCAGGTCCCGATCACCACCAGGGCGTTGCGAACGTGCGCGGGATCGTTGCGCAGCCAACTCCAACCTATGACGAGCGCGGCCGCGATCGCCGCGACCGTCTGCAGGGCGTAGGACAATTCAACTCCGCCTCCGAGATGCCGGACGAACACGAACACCGAAACCATGCGATGCCAGACCCCGGAACCATCTTCGAGGATCACGGTGCGCAGCACCGAGAGATTGTGCTGGTACTCCACCCATATGCCAGGACCGAAGGCCAGAATGCTGGCCGAGACCAGCAGAAGCGCGGTGGCAGCGGCCGCACCGACCACACGCCAGCGTCGGCCCGCGATCATTGCGACAGGCAGCATCAACGCGAGGTGCGGCTTATAGACCATCAGCCCAAAGATCATTCCCGCCAATGCTGGCCGGCGGTCGACCAGCAGGAGCCCGCCGCCCAAAACGGCCGCCGTCAATGCACCGTTCTGCCCCGTCAGCGCATTGATGAACACGGCCGGCGCGGCAAGCGACAGCACCAGTGCGTTGTCACCTGCGGCAAGCTTCAGCGCACGATAAAAGCCGTACCATGTCGACGCGAGCCAGGCGACGAGGGCGGCCGCATAGGGAAGCAGCGCGAGCGGCGCGGTGAGCAGCAGGAGAACCGGCGGGTAGGAATAATGATAGAAATAGATCTGATGCCCGATCAACGCGGTCTCGAAATCATGGAAGGCAACGAAGTTGTAGACCTCGGCTGCACGGCCATGCAGCGCCAGATAGGCGCCCGACCAATAGTTGATGAAGTCTGCCCCGAACGGGTCATGAACCCCGTCGGTCGGACCTATACGCGTTCGGCCAAGCAGATCGACCACATAGGTGATCGCCGCGATGGCAATCCAGCAATACGCGACAGGACGCAGCCGTTGCGGATTGAGCAGCGCGGTCGCAGGCACCTGCGGCTGCGGACCTGAACCTTTTGCCGACTGAACCGCTGACGTCATGGGATGCTTTGCCGCGCAATGTTCAGATTAAACATGCAGCAAGGCCCGTTAGGGCCTGGTTAACAGCGGCGACAGCCGAAATACCGTGCCTGCTAGGCAGCAAAAAGCCCCGGATCGCCCCGGGGCTTCGCATCGATCGTGAATCAAATTCGACGTCTCAGTACCGGTAGTGATCCGACTTATACGGACCTTCCTGCTTCACGCCGATGTAGTCGGCCTGGTCCTTGCGGAGTTCGGTGAGCTTGACGCCGATCTTGGCGAGGTGCAGCCGGGCCACCTTCTCGTCCAGCGACTTCGGCAGCACGTAGACTTCCTTCTTGTACTTGCCGTCCTTGTTGTTGGCGAAAAGCTCGATCTGCGCCAGCGTCTGGTTGGTGAAGGAGGCCGACATCACGAACGACGGATGGCCCATGGCGTTGCCGAGGTTCACCAGGCGGCCTTCCGACAGCATGATGATGCGGTGCTTGTCGGGAAATTCGATCTCGTCGACCTGCGGCTTGATGTTGGTCCATTTCAGATTGCGCAAATGCGCGATCTGGATCTCGTTGTCGAAGTGGCCGATGTTGCAAACGATGGCGCGATCCTTCATCGCGCGCATGTGCTCGATGGTGATGATGTCCTTGTTGCCGGTGGCGGTAACGAAGATGTCGGCGCGCGGCGCGGCGTCTTCCATGGTCACGACTTCGTAGCCTTCCATCGCCGCCTGCAGCGCGCAAATCGGATCGACCTCGGACACCAGGACGCGGCAGCCGGCCTGGCGCAGCGAAGCCGCCGAACCCTTGCCGACGTCGCCAAAACCCGCAACCATCGCGATCTTCCCAGACATCATCACGTCGGTGCCGCGGCGGATGCCGTCGACCAGCGATTCCCGGCAGCCATAGAGATTGTCGAACTTCGACTTGGTGACGCTGTCATTGACGTTGATCGCCGGGAATAGAAGCGTGCCCGCCTTTTCCATGTCGTAGAGCCGGTGCACGCCGGTGGTGGTCTCTTCCGAGACCCCCTTGATGTTTTTGGCGATCTCGCTGAACCAGCCCTTCGGCTTTTCCTTCAGCATCCGCTTGATCAGCGCGAAGAAGACTTCTTCCTCCTCGCTGTTGTGCTGATCGAGAAAAACGGTGGCGCCGCGCTCGGCGCGCACGCCCTGATGCACGAACATGGTGGCGTCGCCGCCGTCATCGAGGATCATGTTGGGCGTGCCGCCGCCATGCCAGTCGAACAGCTTTGCGGTGTAGTCCCAGTATTCCTTGAGGCTCTCGCCCTTCACCGCAAACACGGGAATGCCGGCCGCGGCGATCGCGGCCGCGGCATGGTCCTGCGTCGAATAGATGTTGCAGGAGACCCAGCGGATGTCGGCGCCAAGCGCCGCCAGCGTCTCGATCAGGACCGCGGTCTGGATCGTCATATGCAGGGAGCCCGCGATGCGCGCGCCCTTCAGGGGCTGCCTGGGGCCGTATTCCTCGCGCGTCGCCATCAGGCCGGGCATCTCGGTCTCGGCGAGTGAGATTTCCTTGCGGCCGAATTCGGCGAGCGAGATGTCCTTGACGATGTAATCGGTGAAGGCAGGCTTCTTGGCGGTGGCGGTCATGATTCTTCCTTTGTCTTCGCCCGAACAACCCTTCGCGGGAAATCGGACTACAATTTATTTCTCGTCATGCCCGGGCTTGTCCCGGGCATCCACGTCCTCGCCAAGACAAAGAAAGACGTGGATGGCCGGGACAAGCCCGGCCATGACGGCTTAAATATGTCGCGGCAGCCTACTCAATTACGCAATCACACCGCGCGCTTCAGCGTCTCGGCGAGGTCGGTTTTTTCCCACGAGAACCCGCCCTCATTGTCCGGCGTGCGGCCGAAATGGCCATAGGATGAGGTCCGCGCGTAGATCGGCCGGTTGAGATCGAGATGCTTGCGGATGCCGCGCGGCGTCAGATCCATCGCCTCGGCTACCGCCTTCTCCAGTTTGTCCTCGGGCGCGTTGCCGGTGCCATGGGTGTTGATATAGATCGACAACGGCCGCGCCACGCCGATCGCGTAGGCCAGCTGCAGCGTGCACCGGTCGGCGAGGCCCGCGGCGACGATGTTCTTGGCGAGATAGCGCGCGGCATAGGCTGCGGAGCGGTCGACCTTGGTCGGGTCCTTGCCGGAGAACGCGCCGCCGCCATGCGGCGCCGCGCCGCCATAGGTATCGACGATGATCTTGCGGCCGGTCAGACCGGTGTCGCCGTCCGGACCGCCGATGTAGAATTTTCCGGTGGGATTGAT
>WNGR01013741.1_pt1 | contig 10339 bp, 9 predicted proteins | sample 5407581 | NCBI WGS metagenome assembly WNGR01 (sample SAMN13153383, study PRJNA577476) | soil metagenome | isolation source: 80 cm soil or saprolite under Garry oak tree replicate 2 | place: USA:California | collected 2016-06-15
TTCCAGTTCGGCGGTAAAATCAGACGACCTGATTCGCTTCACTCGCCAGGCCGAGACGCTGGGATTTTACTGCGTCACCGTAGCGGATCACGTCATCGTCCCGAAAAACATTTCGGTTCCGTATCCTTATACGGTGGATGGCAAATACCCCGGCACCGGCTACCACCTGGAAACGCTTACGACGATGTCGTTTCTTGCCGGCGCTACCCAACGCATTCGCCTTGCTACCAGCGTGATGATTGCGCCCTATCGTAATCCCATTATCACGGCCAAAATGCTCGCCAGCCTCGACGTTCTTTCGCAGGGCAGGGTGATCGTAGGCTTGGGAGTCGGTTGGATGAAGGAAGAGTTTGATAACTTGAAGGCTCCGCGGTTTGAAGAGCGCGGGCGCGTGACCGACGAATACATTCTCGCATTCCGCGAGCTGTGGACGAACGATAATCCTTCGTTCAATGGTAAGTACTGTAACTTCTCCGACGTCATTTTTTTGCCAAAACCGATCCAGAAGCCGACGATCCCGATCTGGATCGGCGGCCATAGTAAACAGGCCTTGCGGCGGGCCGGTGAGTTGGGCGACGGTTGGCATCCTATTGGCGGTGTTCCAACGATTCCGCTGGAACCGGAGGACGTGGCTAAAGACTTGGAGACGCTTTCGGGCTACGCCCAAAAAGCTGGAAGAAATCCTAAGGATTTAAGAGTTGTTCTCAAAGGCTCGCTGTTTGATCGCGAGAAGCAAGCCACTCCCGGCAAACGCCGGCGATTCATCGGCAGCGCCGATGAAGTTGTCTCAGACATCCGCGACTACAGAAGCGCCGGCGTCGATACGATGATTTTCGACGTGCGCCAACCCAGCGTAACAGAAACCCTCGAACGCATGGAATGGATGGCGAAGGAAGTCATCGCCAAGATTTAGTACGCACGAGAGCAAATCTCAGACTGACGCCCGCGCTCTCAGGCGTGAAATGATTAAACAAGTTTTTGCGGCAGCAAGTGCAGGGGCCTATGAGCTCGGCCTGGCTGGATGTGTTATTCACCTTAAGAGGCCTCTCCTAGGTTAATCGAAGCCGCAAACACTCAAAAAAACATCCGAGTCGCAGCGCATTTTTCACATGTCCGATAGATATTCATTTGCCACGCCGCTGTGGCGGTCGCTGCGCCATCGTAATTACCGGCTCTATCTTACGGGACAACTCGTCTCGGTTTGTGGGACCTGGATGCAACAGGTCGCGCAGAGTTGGCTGGTCTATCGCCTCACCGGCTCCGCGACTTTGCTTGGCATCGTTGGCTTTGCCACGCAAATTCCGGTATTCGGACTGGGCCCGATTGCCGGAGTTATCATCGACCGCTATTCGCCCCATCGCGTCACGGTATTGACTCAGAGCGCGGCGCTTGTGCAAGCGCTTCTTCTATCCCTACTAACGCTCATGGGCTGGGTTCAACCCGCGCACATCATTCTATTGGGATTCGTGCTTGGGATCGTCAACGCTTTCGACATGCCGGCTCGACAGGCGCTAGTGAATCAAATGGTGGACGCCAAAGATTTGTCCAATGCGGTTGCATTGAATTCTTCAATGATCAATGCCGCGCGGATCGTTGGCCCTGGCTTGGCCGGCATCGTGGTGGCCAGGGTAGGTGAGGGCGCGTGCTTTACGATCAACGCCGTCAGTTATCTGGCGGTTATCATGGTGCTGCTGGCGATGAAGTTGCCGAAGAAGTCGGATGAATCAGCGAGGCAATTTTCGATCGCGCACTCCCTAGTCGAGGGACTCCGTTACTCGCTTGCGACAGTGCCCATCCGGGACGTTCTCCTGCTCCTTGGCTTGGTCGGCTTCATGGGCATGCCCTATATGACCCTGATGCCGGTTTTCGCAGCCGAAATACACAAAAGCGGAGCCGATGCGCTGGGCTTGATGCTGGGCGCGGTTGGATTCGGCGCCCTCATCGGCGCTCTTTTCCTCGCGCAGCGTGCAACCGTACTTGGACTCGGTCGCATCATCGTCGTCGCGACGTTAGGGTTTGGGCTTGATTCTGATGGGGGTAGGCTTCGGTTGGATGGTGCTGATCGCGGCCAGCAATACCGCCTTGCAAACCCTGGCCGATAATGAAATGCGCGGGCGCGTTATGAGCCTTTTTTCAATGATGCTCGTGGGGATGGCGCCGTTTGGCAGCTTGCTAGCAGGGTGGCTGGCGGACCGCATCGGCGCCCCGCTGGTGGTTGCGACAGGCGGAGCGTTTTGTGCCGTGGCTGGTGTGATCTTCGCGCGCGAGCTCCCGAGGCTTCGGGCGGCTGCAAGGCCGATATTAGTGGCGCGAGGCATTATCGTTGACCCGACCGCAGGCGACGAAGCGACGGGTATCGAGCTACGATAAAAAGAATGGATTGACAGACCGGTATTTGCCGCGAGGAAACTCGTGGCAGAGCCTAGCGCTCGGAGATCGATTATTTTGGATCGCCGATACAGACGGCCGTCGCCTCACTGTTCACATCTTTGATTCGCTCATCGCTTGCTTTTGACTCGCGGGTCTTCCGCATCAGGCAAACAAAGGAAAGTCATCATGCTGTTGTTATCGGTAAAGGTCACCGAGTTCTTGGTAAATTTCGCGTCTTTGAATGCTCGCCACACGTCGAGCTTTTCTTTCATATTGGCTTCGCATTGTTCTTTGGTCAGAAAGCCGCTTGCGGCGGTCCAATCATCCGTCGTGGGTCCCTGAGTCCGAGTCCATAACACCCACACTAACAGAAACCCCAAGCAACATGAAATTTTCACAGCGTGCTCCTAATTTTCTTGTGTGCGGTCTTTTGCCGTTATTTCGTGAGCATCGGCAGTACCTTATTAGTCAACTAGACCGCGCCGCGTCAAGCCAAATTTACTAACAATTTCGTTCCGAGGAGCCACATCGCGGCTGCGCGTTTCGTCCTCTTGACACATAGCAGCCAGGGGGCGTAGACGAGAGGAAAAGCGCAATTCAAAGGAGGAACCGGCAATGGCGACAAATTTTGAGGTCATTGATGCAGACGGCCACATTACCGAAGAAGACAGCCAAATGAAGGGGTACATGGATGCGCCGTATCGGGACCGGGGCGCGGTGCTTTATCCGCGTGACAACTGGGACCGATCGCTCGGGGGAACGCTGGGCACGAGGGCCAAGGATGCCAGAAGCTGGCTCGATGCCATGGATAAAGGTGGGGTTTCCACAGCGGTGCTTTATCCGACCAATGGACTGAGCATCGGTTGGATTCGCGAGCCCGACTATGCGGTCGCCCTTTGCAAGGCCTGGAACGATTTCGTTTCCGAGGAATTTCAGAAAGTCAGCCCGCGACTAAAAGGCGTGGCATTGGTTGCTTTTCAGAATGTATCGGAAGCGGTCAAGGAGCTACGTCGCGCGGTCAATGAATTAAAACTCCCGGGCGTCATGCTTCCAGCGGTCGGGCTGCGCAAGCCGCTTGGGCATGAAGACTACTGGCCGATCTATGAAGAAGCGGAGAAACTGAACTGTATGGTCGGCGTGCACGCGACGGTGCGCGGCCCCCATTATTTCGCCGGGGAGATGTTTGACTACTTTATCGAGGTTCATACCTTGTCGCACTCGTTCGCCCAAATGTCACAACTCACCAGCTTTATGTTCCGCGGCGTATTCGATAAATTTCCGAAGCTCCGGGTGGCGTTCATGGAAGCCGGCTGTAGTTGGGTTCCTTATTGGATGGGCCGGATGAATGAAGAGTGGGAGAAGCGCGGCAAAGCGGAAGCGCCGAACTGTAAGAAAAAACCGAGCGAGTACTTCAAAGAGGGACGTATCTATCTGCACGCGGAAGATTACGAGCCGCTGATCGGTCCCACGGCTGCGGTCTTGGGTCACAAAGTTCTCTACTTCGCGTCGGATTACCCCCATTGGGATAATGAGTTCCCGGAAAATATCGGGCACCTGAGCCGGCGCGAGGATTTGAACGAGGAAGGGAAGAAATGGCTGTTGGCGGAAACGGCGAAGAAACTCTACAACCTGAACTGAGTGAGTTTAAGTATGGCCTCGAAGAATCGTAAAGTTTGTCTTTCCGGCCCAACCCGGCTGACTCTCGCGGAAGATTTGTTGCGTAAGGCGAACTGTGAGCTGGTGTTGGGAAAATCGGTCGATGATTTTCGATCCTACCGTTACGAGAGGCGTGAATTGATTAACCTGATCGCTGATTCCGCTGTGCTCTTCGCGGCCGGAAGGGAATTCATCGGCCCAGATATATTAGATTCCTGCCCTGACCTTCAGGCGGTGGTGAAGTCGAGCATCGGCATCGAAAACGTTGACGTTGATACCGCTACCGAGCTTGGCATTCTCTGCTGCAACAGTCCGACGCCGGAAAATTATATGGGCGTGGCCGAGGCGACGATGGGGCTGATGGTGGCGCTGTTCAAAAGGCTAAAACACAACGAAGCGTTTATGCGTGGCGGAGGATGGAAAGAGCCGCAGAATCGCGGCACCTTGATGTTAGGTAAAACCGTAGGAATCATCGGCGTTGGGCGCATCGGGCAAAACGTGGCGAAGCGCCTCGGCGCGTGGGGCATGCGGATGCTCGGCTATGATCCCTACGTCTCCCAGGAGACGGTGGCGCCTTTGGGGATCAAGATGGTTTCTTTGGACGAGCTGCTGCGCAATTCGGATCTGATCACCTTGCACGTCGTGCTCACGAAAGAGACCCGGGGCATGATCGGTCTTCGGGAGCTAAAGCTCATGAGGCCAACGGCGTTCGTCGTGAATACGTCGCGCGGGCCGGCAATCAAGGAAGCCGATCTCATCCAGGCTTTGAACGAAAAAATCATCGCCGGTGCGGCACTGGACGTCTTCGACGAAGAGCCGCTCCCCATGGACAACCCACTGCGCGCCGTCGATCCCGCGCGGCTGATCTTGACGCCGCACATCATCGGCAATAATCCCGGCTCTCTCGAAGCCGGCCAGCGCATGGCGGCGCAGAGCATTCTGTCGGTTCTCGAAGGCAAGCTGCCCGACACCGTGGTCAACCCGGCGGCGGTCGAACGCTGGAAGCAGAGGTTTTGGACGTAGGAGTAGAGACGAGCAAGAAGCGGAATGGTAACAAGATTCGATGAGACGCTATTTACAAAATCGGGCGCAGCCCCCTCTGTTCTCTGCCCCGAGACGGGGGAGATGGCAGAGGGGGATCTTTCGCCTGTTTTTGTTTGGTTGTGGCGTAGGCGCGCTAGGGTTGTGGTGGCCGATCTCCGCGTTCGCAACGGATAAATTGGTCGGCATCCATTCGTCGCGAACCATGTCTCAATCCATGCCGTGGATCGCTCAAGAGGCCGGCGTTTTCAAAAAATACGATCTCGACTTTCAACTGGTTTTCATAGCGTCATCGGGCATGGTTACGGCGGCCCTATTAGGGGGCGACGCCGAAATGACGTTGACCGGAGGGGTGGGAAACGTTCGCGGATACGTTTAAGGGGCCACGGACTTGGTCTTTGTCGGCAGCGCCAAAAACGTCATGACGCAAAACATCGTTGTCGCGCCGGCGATCAAAAAGCCGGAGGATCTCAAAGGCAAAAAAATCGGCATCACCCGGATCGGTGGAAATTCACAATACTTTACCATTCAAGCATTGAGACGCTTCAATATGGAACCCGGGCGCGACTTTAGTTTTATCCAGACGGGCGGAGATCCTGAAACGCTTGCCGCGCTTCTCAGCGGGGGAATCGATACGGCGGTGTTAACGCCACCCACCGACGCCCAAGCGATAGCGCAGGGTTTTCATTATCTGGTTTACGGTCCCGATCTCAAGATTCCTTATGCGGCCGCCTCTTTCGTTACGAAGCGCTCCGTGATCGGCAAGCGCCCGGAAGTGATCGGACGGTTCATGCGAGCCATGGCCGAGGCCTCCAAGATCATGCACACGGACCGAGAGTTTGTTTACAAGGTGTTGGGAAAGTATCTGCGCGTCACGGACAGAAACGTTTTGGACTCGGCGTACAGCGCGGAGATCAAAGCGATGGAGCCACGGCTGGCGATCAAAATCGAATCGTTGCACGCGATTCTAGACGAAGTGGCGCAGAGCGATGCTCGAGCGAAGAAAGTGAAGCCGCAGGAGCTTGTGGACAGTCGTTATCTCGACGAAATGGAAAAGAGTGGGTTCATGGATCGATTATGGGCGAAGAGGTAAGAGCTAGTCTCCTTGAAATAAAGTTCGTTAAAGAAACCTCCGCCGATCCGCGCCCGATTTCGCCCTTTGGCAAAGGGGGTAAGGGGGATTTCAGCGCGACCGGCAGAACAAATCCCCCTAAATCCCCCTGTTTCCAAGGGGGACTTCAGTGGCGGACAGTCGTGAAATTTTTAAACGGACTTCGGAAACACCACACCATGTTCCGATGCGTCGTCTTTGCGGGGCGCGTTTACGGGTGGCTCGTTCCGGCATCGCTGCCGGCCGCGGAAAAGCTTACCACCATTTATTCCGCCAGAGTGATGTCCCAGTCGATGCCCTGGATGGCCCAGGAAGCTGGTTTGTTCAAGAAATACAACTTGGATTTCAATCTCGTGTTCGTTTCGTCCTCGAGTATCGTGACTGCTGCGTTATTAGGCGGAGACGCTGAGATGACGTTGACAGGCGGCATCGGTAACGTCATCGCTTATGTGCGGGGATCCACGGACGTGGTCTTTGTCGGCGGCGTGAAAAACGTGATGACGCAAAGCCTGGTGGCGGGAGGGTCGATTAAGAAGCCGGAAGAACTCAAGGGGAAAAAAATCGCGGTCAGCCGCATCGGCGGCAACACCCACTATTTCACGATACAGGCTCTACGAAGATTCGGCATGGAGCCCAACCGGGATTTCAGCTTTATCCAAAGCGGCGGCGACCCGGAAGCTTTAGCAGCCCTAATGGCCGGTCAAGTCGACGCGACGACATTGACTCCCCCATCGGACGCCAAGGCACTGGCTAACGGTTTTCACTATGTCGTCTATGGTCCTGATTTGAAGATTCCGTATGCCGCTACGGCCTTCGTCACAAAGCGTTCGGTGATAGCAAAACGGCCTCAAGTCATCGGCCAGTTCATGCGCGCCATGGCGGAGGCAGCCAAAATCATGCACACAGATAGAGACTTTGTTTATAAGGTGTTAGGAAAGTATTTGCGGGTAACCGAAAGAGCCGTGTTAGACGCGGCCTATAACGCCGAAATCAAGGCGCTGGAATCCCGGTTAGTGATCAAGAATGAGGCGCTACAGGCGATTCTCGACGAAGTGGCGCAGACTGAGCCGCGCGCGAAGAAAGTCAAACCGCAGGAATTGATCGACAGCCGTTATCTGGACGAAATGGAAAAGAGTGGATTTTTTGATCAACTATGGGCTAGAAAATAGCCTAAAGGAGGAGCCATGGAAGAGTTAATAATCTCGGCAGACTCGCATGTGATTGAAGTCCCGGATCTATGGGAAAAGGGGATGCCCGAGTCACTCAAAGAACGCGCGCCAAAAGTCTATTTCGACGAAAAGAAAGACGCCTGGTTGTTTGGCTCGGCGGAAGTGATACCGCAAGCGGTAGGTGGCTTATTCATGGCGGGGCAACGTCCGGACAATCTGGAGAATTTTCGCCGGGCCGGATTCTCCGTGGCACGACCCGGAGGCTGGGATCCGATCGTGCGCATGGCCGACATGGAAACGGACGGCGTATCTGCTGAGGTCCTCTATCCAAGCTTGGGACTCGGTTTGTTTTGTGTCGAAGACGCGGCGCTGCAGGAAGCTTTGTTTCGAACCTACAACGACTGGCTGATTGATTACTGCCAGAAAGTTCCGGATCGCTTATATGGCATTGCGCTGGTTTCAATGTACGATATCGATCACGCGATCGCCGAGACGGAGCGCTGCAAGAAAGAGGGGATGGTGGGTACGATGATCTGGCAGGTTCCGCATCCGAAGTTGCCCTTCACGGCGGAGCATTATGAGCGCTTCTGGGCTGCTTCCCAAGATCTCGACATGCCGGTTCATTTGCACATCCTGACCGGCTTCGGTGCCAGCATGCATCGCGGGACGGCAAAGGGAATCACCCGATATCGTAACAGTGTGAGCCAGACCCGAGAGATTGAAGACGCTCTGTTCGAAATGATCTTTTCGGGAGTCTTTGAGCGGTATCCAACGTTGAACATCGTCTCGGTGGAAAACGAGGTCGGCTGGATGCCGTTCTGGCTCGGACAGTGCGACAAAGCCTTTAAGCGTCATCGACACGCCGAAAAGCTGACCATCGATAAATTGCCGAGCGAATATTTCAAGCGGCAGGTCTATGCGACGTTCTTCAACGATCACGTGGGCGGGCGGCTGTTCTCGTGGTGGGGCGCTGACAACTGCATGTGGTCCAACGACTATCCGCATCAGAACTCGACCTGGCCAAATTCGCGGGACGTCATCGCTCGCGATATGGGTCATCTGGCGGCGGCAGATCGCGCAAAGCTGCTGAACACTAATGTCACAAAGCTTTACAACCTGAAGGTAACGACCGCGGCCAAGTTATCGGGCAATGGCGACGCCGTGGCGACGCATGCTTGAAGGACAGTCTCAGTTCAGTCACGGAGGAGAAAGTTATGGAATTACGCGAAGCAATAAAGGTCTTGGATTCCGACGCTCATGCGCGTGATCTCGATGAGGACATCAGGCCCTACTTGGTCGAGCCCTACCGCAATCAGAGGGCGCCGTTTCTGCCGCGGGAGATTTACGACCGCAACCTCGGTGGGACCCTGGGCCACTCAGGCGCCAAACACGAAGAGCGGCTGGCGGCCATGGACAAGCAGGAGATCGACACGGCGGTGCTTTATCCCACCAGCGGTCTCGGCATTGGTCGAGCCCGCGAGCCAAACTACAACGCCGCGCTTTGCCGGGCGTATAACGATTTCATTTCCAATTACTGTAAAGCGTCGCCGCGGCTCAAGGCGGTTGCCAACCTCCCCGTCAACAATCCTGCGGAAGCGGCGAAGGAATTGAATCGCGCCGTAACCAACCTGGGGTTGTGCGGCGGCATGTTGGCGGCCCAAGCGCACAGCAAAAATCTGGGCCATCCTGAATTTTATCCGCTTTACGAAGAAGCGCAGCGATTGAACACGCCGATCGCGGTTCACGCGTTCGGCGGCGACGAGGCCGGCAGCGAGATCTTCGATCAGTTTATTTGCCTTCACACGACGGGCCATCCGTTTCCGGTGCTGCGGCAACTTACGGCGATGGTTTTCGGCGGCATCCCGGAAAAATTTTCCAAACTCAAAATCGGTTACCTGGAAGTGGGCTGCGGTTGGATCCCATATTGGATGGAACGAATGGACGAGGAGTGGGAGAAGCGCGGCAAGGTCGAAGCGCCGCTGTGCAAGAAGAAACCGAGTGAGTACCTGACGGGCGAAAATATTTACTACGGCTGCGAACCGGAAGAGAAGATGATGGGCTACGTCGTCAATGAGATCGGTTCAAAGACTCTCATGTACGCTTCCGATTATCCGCACTGGGATATGAGCTGGCCGGAATCGGCTGTGATCATCTGGCGCAGAGAGGACCTCTCCATGGAGGCAAAAAAAGATATCCTGGAAAACAACGCGAAGCGGTTTTACGACTTGAACTGACGAGGCGCTCGCTCGCGTCACCCCCACTCTAACTCTCCCCCATCGAGGGGGAGAGAATAAAGTCGGAAGCCCACTAAGACTGTAGCGCGTAAACTTTAATGATCCGCCTCGCATTAACTTAGTTCCTAAGACGCTAGACAGGAACCGGAAGATTCGAAACTCAAACTTTAAGGAGTCATCATGATTCAAACCAAAGGATTGACAGGCGCGCAGACGATGCTTCGCGTGTTGGGCGAGATGGGCGTGGAAAGAATTTTTGCCTCGCCGGGATCGGAGTGGTCTCCGTTGTGGGAGGCTCTCGCCGAGCCGGGAGTGGAAAGAATGCCGCTCTATATGAGCACCCGACACGAGGAAGTCGCGCTGGGCATGGCGAGCGGCTATGCGAAGTCCAGTGGAAAGCTCCCGGCGGTTGTAATCCATACGACCGTTGGTGCGCTTCATGGCGCCATGGCGATGCGCGCGGCGCTGCACGAACAGGTTCCCATGATTGTCTTCACCGGCGAGTCGATTGGCTTTGGCGAAGATGGAGGCCCGGACCCAGGCGGACAGTGGATGGGCCATCTGGCGGATATGGGCGGACCTGCGAAGCTGGTCGACCATACCGTCAAATGGAGCTTTGGCGTCAATAACAAGTCCATTCTTCCTTCCACCATCCAACGTGCTTGCCGAATTGCCATGGCGGCGCCCAGAGGTCCGGTTTTCCTGTCGATGCCGATGGAGTTTTTATTCGACAAAATGACCAAAGATGTTCCCTCGGA
>WNGR01017643.1_pt1 | contig 10338 bp, 6 predicted proteins | sample 5407581 | NCBI WGS metagenome assembly WNGR01 (sample SAMN13153383, study PRJNA577476) | soil metagenome | isolation source: 80 cm soil or saprolite under Garry oak tree replicate 2 | place: USA:California | collected 2016-06-15
GCCTTTCGCGGCGGTCGCAACCAATCTTTCGACCCATAATCTTGAATTGATCCGGTCGGGACGGCTCTGGCAGGCCGTGCGTGCCTCGAGCGCGATCCCCGGGCTATTGCCGCCGTTCTACACGCCAGAGGGCGCGATGCTTGTCGACGGATGCCTGATCGACAACGTTCCGCTGGCGTCAATGCATCAACTCAAGAGTGGTCCCAATCTGGTTGTGCATTTCGGCGAGCCGGCGGCCGAGATGTTCGACGTCGAGTATGCCGCGCTGCCGGGTCGGTTCGAACTGGTTACGGCGATGCTGATGCCGTTCCGCAAGAAGCTGCTTCCGGCGGCGCCGAGTGCGGTCAACGTGCTGTGGCGAAGTCTCGTGGCGCATCAGCGTTACGATACTCTGCCGACCGCGCCGCTCGATACGGTCATGAGGCCGCCGTCTCCGCTCGGGATCGATGTGACGGACTTCGACCGCCACACCGAGATTTTCGAAGCGTCTTACTTTTGGGCCCGGCAGGCCATCGTTGCGCTTGAGGCGGAGGGTAACTCGGCCATTGCCGCCATCCTCGCCACCGGCAGGCCGGCAATGGAACGACCACGCGACCTCGTCGGACTTCGAACCGCGCTCTGACCAGCCAAGCTACGCCCGGGGCCGGGACTATGGCGCGCAATTTCCCGGCTAGCCGATTGCCCGGCGGGGTGCCGCCTGTAAACTACGTCCCGAGGAAGCTGCGCAATCCAAAGCCGCGCTAAAAGGAGATCGTCGATGCGTCCGCTCGAATTTGGCTGGTATCTGCCCACGCATGGCGACACCACGGCCTATGGCGTGATGGAGGCGCAGGTGCCGGGATCGCCGGAACTATGCGGCCGTGTGGTGCAGGCGGCGGAGGCGGCGGGCTTCGAATATCTCCTGATCCCGGTGGGCTCGGTTTGCTGGGAAGCATGGATCACCGGCGCGTTCATGGCGGCCCGCTCCTCGAAGATCAAGCCGCTGATCGCAGCGAGGCCCGGCTACATCAATCCGGTGCTGCTGGCCAAGATGATCTCGACCTTCGACCAGATGTCGGGCGGGCGCATCTGCATCAACCTGATCGCCGGTCAGAACGAAAGCGAGGTCGAAGGCGAGGGCGTGCGCTACGCCAAGGAAGAGCGCTACGCCCTGATGGAGGAGGAGGTCTCGATCCTCAAGGCGCTGTGGACCAGCCGCGGCCCGGTGAATTTCCAGGGCAGGTTTCACACGCTGTCAGGCGCGCATATCCGGCCGCGGCCGCTGCAGCAGCCGTTTCCGAAATTCTATCTCGGCGGCGGCTCGCGCGAAGCCTGGGAAATGTCGGCGAAGCATTCCGACGTGCATCTGTTCTGGGGCGATCTGCCGGAACGCATCGCGGCCAACATCGCCGAGATCAGGGCGATGGCACGGGCGCATGATCGCGAAAACACCATCGGCTTTGGCATGCGCCTGCAGGTGATCTGCCGGGAAAATGAAAAGGACGCGTGGGAGGCCGCCGACATATTGGTGCGCAACTCGACCGAGCGGCAGAAGCAGGAGATGAAGACGCTCTACAACAATTCCGTGGCCAACCAGCGGGTGCAGCAGCTCGCCCGCGAGCATGGCGATCTCCTGCTGCCGCATCTATGGACCGGCATCACCCGCGTGCGGCCGGGCGCCGGGATCGCCGTGGTCGGCAATCCCTCGCAATGCGCTGACACACTGCAGCAATTCATCGACGCCGGCTGCCATTCGTTCTGCCTGTCCGGCTATCTGCACGACGAGGAGGCCGAGCGTTTCGGTCGGCTGATCCGCCCGATACTCGCCGAGAACAATCGCGGCCGGCTGGCGGCGTAACCCATGGCGGATCGGATGCGGCGACTGACCGCCGGCAACAGCCCCGTCAAGCCACGGCTGCCGCTTTCTCACGCCGCGGGCCGAACAGCTTCCTCACTTCCGGACCGGGTTTCGCGGCGCTGAACAGGAAGCCTTGCATCTCGGTACAACCCAGCGTGCGAAGCAATTCCTGTTGCTCGAGTGTTTCGACGCCTTCCGCGGTGGTCGTCATTTTGCGCGCGGCGGCGATGTTCACCACCGCCTGCACGATGGCCGATGAACCGTCGATTTCGGCGATGTCGCCGATGAAGCAGCGGTCGATCTTGATCTTGTCGAACGGGAAGCGCTTCAGATAGCTCAGCGAGGAATAGCCGGTACCGAAATCGTCCAGCGCGATGCGGACGCCGATGGTGCGGAGTTGATGCAGGATGGCGAGCGCTGCTTCGTCGTCGCGGATCAGCACCGCTTCGGTGATTTCTATTTCGAGGCGGCTCGCCGGCAGGCCGGAGGCGGCAAGCGCACCAATGATTTTCAGCGCCAGGGTCTGGCACTTGAGCTGAACCGGCGACACATTGACGGCGATCCGGATATGATCCGGCCAGCTCGCCGCCTCGGCGCAGGCGGTTCTCAGCACCCATTCGCCGAGTTCGTTGATCAGGCCGGTGTCTTCCGCCACCGGGATGAATTCGGCGGGAGAGATCATGCCGCGTTCGGGATGGCGCCAGCGCAGCAAGGCTTCGCAGCCGGTCACCTCGTTGTGACCAAGATCGACCAGCGGCTGGTAATGGATTTCGAAGCCGCCGTCCGCGAGCGCCTGGCGCAGGTCCTGCTCCATGGTAAGCCGCGCCTTCGCGCTGGCATCCATGGCCGGCTCGAAGAAGCGATGCGTTCGGCGCCCATCGGCCTTGGCGGCATACATCGCCAGATCGGCGTTCTTGATGAGCTGATCCAGATCGGTGCCGTCCTGCGGAGCCAGCGCGATGCCGATACTGGCATCGGTCGAGAGCTGGTGACCGAGGCATTGATAGGGTTGCCGAATCGCGTCATGAATTCGTGTCACAAATTCCACGACACCGGTGATATTTCCAATAGCGGTCTGAATCACCGCAAACTCGTCACCGCCCAGACGTGCGATAAGATCAGTGTCTCGGATGCAGCTCCTGATGCGAGCAGCCACGGTCTTCAGCAGCTCATCGCCGACATGATGTCCGAGCGAGTCGTTGATGCCCTTGAACTCGTCGATGTCGATATAGAGCAATGCGAACTGCTCGCCCCGGCTGGTATTCTGGAGCTCGCGTTCGATCTGGTCGCGGAACAGCACCCGGTTCGGCAGATCGGTCAGCGCATCGTAATGCGCGAGGTGGGCGATCTTCTCATTGGCACGCCGGCGTTCGGTCACATCGTCGACGACGTTTACTATATATCGGCCGGCGCCGGTCTGATCTTGAATCCCGATGCGCTTTGAAGTGAGAAAGCGATGACCCAGTCCCGGGCTTTCCCACGGGTGCTCGTCCAGGAACAGGCCGTCGGCGGATTGCAGCGCTTTGTCGTCATCCGCGGCGATTCTATCGGCGGCCGCCCTCGGAAATAGATCGAGGGCCGTTTTGCCGACGATGGCCGCGCGCGACAGGCCGAATTGGGCCTCGGCGACCCGATTGACCAGGAGGTAACGGCGATCGCGCGCATCTTTGACCGTGATCTGCGACGGAATGTGATCGATGATCTGATGCAGGAATGCATAATTGCGGTCGCGTTCCTGTTCGAGATTCTGGCGTTCCGTAATATCTTCAATGGTGGCAACCCATCCGCCCTGAGCCAGCGGCTTGTTGACGATCAGAACCGAACGGCCCGCGGATTGAAGAATGCTGTGAGTGACTTCGCCTCGTGCAACGTTCCGTTCAATGTTTGAACAGAATGCATCGACATCACCGTCGAAGGATCCGGTCGCCTTACGGTGGCGGATAAGGTCGTAAAAGTGGCAACCCGGCTTTACGACCTCTGTCGATAGCTTATACATATCGATGTAGCGCTGGTTGCAGATGACAATGTGCCCCGATGCGTCATACAGCACGAGGCCCTGTGTCATGTTGTTCAGGGCGGTGTCGAGCCTCTGCTTTTCCGCTTCCAGCCGTCGCTGCGAGTCCTGGTTTTGCCGGTTCATCTGCCGGACGATCAGGAACAGAATGAAGGCGATCGCCAACGCGGACAGAACGGCGCCCGTGATCAGGAACTTGGTTTGCGCACGCCAGTCGGCCAGCGCTGCCGAGACCGTCGTGGTCGCGACGACCACAATTGGGAATTGGCTCAACTCGGCCGCCGAACCGAGCCGGTCCTGATCGTCAACGGGACTGCGCACACGCAGGGTCTGATGGCCGCCCTCGGACAGCACTTTACTTATCAGCGGAGCGGTTTTGAAGTTTTGCCCGATCATCGAATCGGCGTGAGGATGACGCGCCAGCAGCGTTCCATCGCGATGGAACATGGAAATCGCGGCGCCATTTCCAAGCGCGACAGATGCGAAGAATTTTTCGAAATGGACGGGGTCGATCCGTCTCGCCAACACTCCAAGAAAGACCCCGTTCGGCCCGCTCATCCGATGGGCGAGGACGGTGGTCCAGCTGCCGGTGAAATAACTGCGAACCGGTTCGGCTAACACCGCCGTCGACTGCGGGTTCGATTTGAGGGCTTTGAAATAGGACCGCTCGGCAACGTTGACGGCCGGCAGCGGCCAGGGTCCGGATGAATTGATCAGCTCTCCCTGTGCATCGTAGATCATGACGTCGCCGATGTAGGACAAGATGCTGGCCCTGGATTGCAGCGTCAGGTGGGCGTCGGGAGTCGACATCTGGCTCCTGAACAGCTCCGGTGAGCCGATTCCGGAAATTTGCATCTGGGAGATCAGGTTGTTTGCAATGAAAACGGAGTCTTCAAATTGCTGGTCGAAATGGCGGGTCAGCAGCCGCACGGTATTTTCGAGCTCGCGCTCGCTGTTGCTGAGCGCACGCTCGCGGAACTCACCGACCATGACCGCCGTGCCGAGGATGATCGCCGTGACCAGCAGACCGCCGCAGAGGATAAGCCAGAGAACCGGGTCCGGCCGAATCGGCGTGGCAAGGGGATGCGACCCGACCGCCGTGGTTCGGGGCGTTCCGAACCCACCCCACAGGCTGGAAAGCAAGCGTCGCATTCAATAACCCCCGAGGATATGAATACGACGCACAAATGGCGTACCCGTTAGCAAAGGAGGTTACTTAAGCCTTAATCGATGTTTCCGGGCAGCGCCCGCCTTGTATCCCCCGGCATGCAAATGAGCCATGTTGGTCAGTAAATCCAGGTCTTTGTCCGAAGGTAAAACTCTGTAGCGTCTGGCACAGCCTGATGCCCGGATGGAAGGCCGCGCTGATTTTGGAGGATGTTATTCCGTGGACACAGATATCTTGCGCAAACTGGAGCAACGTCTCGGACCAATCCACGCCAGACAGCGATTGGGAATAGAGACCGATCACGAAGCGCAAGTCTTCGGCCAGGGGCTTATCTTCTTTCATTTGGAGAATTTGTCTTCGGCGCCGGCTATCATTCGAAATGCGCTGAAGCTCACGGGTCTCTATTGGCGTGCTCGACGGAATGCAGACCGCATCGTTGTCAAGCGAAACGAGCTGAGGTTTGCCGCGTTACCGTCACTTTTCGACGGCTACACCATTCTCCACATCAGCGATATGCATGTGGAGCTGAGTGAGGCTGCGATGCAGCATCTGATCGAACTCGTTGACGGCATGCAGTACGACCTATGCGTTCTGACCGGAGATTATCGAGGCAAGACGTTTGGACCGTTCGAGGCGGCGCTGGAGGGCGTGGCAAGAGTGCGCGCCCATCTGCAGCCGCCGATCTATGGTGTGCTCGGTAACCACGATACCATTCAAATGGTCCCGGCGATGGAAGCCATGGGCATACCAATGCTGCTCAACGAATGCGAAGTGATCGCGCGCGGCGACCAGCGCATCTATTTGGCCGGGATCGACGACGCGCACTTCTTCAGGGTCGACAACATCGAAAAGGCGGCGTCGCAAATCCCGAAGGGCGAGTTTTCGATTCTGTTGTCTCATACGCCGGAAATTTACCGTCAGGCTGCCCACGCCAATTTCAATCTGATGCTGAGTGGCCACACGCACGGTGGCCAGCTTTGTCTTCCCGGGGGTATTCCGATCAAACTGGAGGCGGTGTTGCCACGACGAATGGGGGCGGGAGCCTGGCAGCATCACAACATGAGCGGCTACACCTCTGTGGGTGCAGGATCAAGCGTCGTTCCCGTGCGCCTGAACTGTCCGCCGGAAATCACCCTGCATTGCCTTCGGCGCGGCTGACGACGAACAATGGCACCCACAATTGCAGCATATGCGGGAGTCGCAACCCCGCAGCCCGTCTCAGCCCGATTTGACTGCCATTCAATTCAGCAGTCGGCGTTTGGCCAGTCCGAATGCTTTGCCGCACGCCATCAATTCGACTCTTGGGCCAGCTTGCTCCACTCATTCGCCTGGATTCGGACAATGAACTTGTAACCGCCATTGCCGTCCGGCTTGAACACCGATGCTTCGCCTTCGCGGATGTCGAACCAGTCCTTGCCGAACGCATCCATGATGTTCGGCTTGTGCGACACGATCACAATGTTGCCGCCGGCCGGTGGCTGCACGCCGACGAGCTTGCGAAAGGCCTGCGTGCGTCGATCGTTCTCGATTGGAGGCACCACGAGGCCGCCTTCGGTGATGTCAGGCGACGCCACAACTTCGCCGAAGCCCAGCAGTGTGCCTGTGTCCACCGCCCGCTGGAACATGCTGGTTTGAACCTGCGCGACAGGAATCTTGAGCTTGTGCATCGATTCGCCAATCGATTTTGCGAGCGCGCGGCCATTGTCGTTGAGCTGGCGCTGCTTGGCGACGTTCTTCGGATTGAGGGGGTCGGTGTCGGCCTGATCTGAATAGGTCGCACCATGCCGGAAAACGATCACGTGCCCGCCCTGGCGCAGGGCGTTGATCCATTCGGTCTGCGATGCTGCCGGCTGGCTGTTGGCCGCTAGCGGCAAAAGCCCAAGCAGCGCACATAACAAGGCCGATCGAATGATAGGCATAGGCTCCTCCTCCCAATGGCACGGTCAGTCAGGAACAGGCTTGCGCACAAGCTACACAGGCAGCCCAATCCGCCCCCCAGATGAACTCTGGTAGAGCACGGATAGTAGCCGCGGTGTTTGGAGGAAGCCAAGCGCGGAAATAGAGCGAGGCCAGGAGAAACCAAGCGAAAACCGGAGAAAAGATGAAGTTCGAATCAGACTGGAACGATCTCCTTGCCGATCGGCCAGAGCGCTATGCCGGCGAGTTTCACATGCGCCCATGCGAACGGAATGCCAATGATGGTTACCGCCAGAGCGATCGCCGTGACGATGTGCCCGAGCGCAAGCCACCCCAACAGCAGCCAGATCACGTTTCCGATCAGGCCCAGCGGTCCGGTGCCGATGTCGGGCCGGCCGGTGAGGCTGTCGCGGCGCACCGCCTTTTGACCGAAAGGCAGCAAAGTATAAACGGCGATATTGAGCGCGGCTCTTGCCCACGGGAGGCCGATAATGGTGATGGCCATGATGAAGGCAGCGATCACCCAGGCTGCTGCCATCCAAAGCCCGCCGAAGACAATCCAGAGGATGTTCAGAAGTATGGAAACGGGAGCCATGCGATTTCTTTCGGAGTTGGAATGACGGGCGTTGGCGCCGTGCGATTTTCGCGGGCCGCGCCGGCGCCCCGGCAAACTAGCCGCCTTGTAACCCCGCGCGTGGCGGCACGACATCCCTGAACGCGTCGAATCCCTTCCATGCCGGCTCGACAGGAGCGACACCTGCATGCGGAACATAAATCGAGGGTTCCGTGAGTGTCATCGAGGGAATATAGCGCGGGCAATTCGGAAAGATCACGTCCACTTTGATGCGAACGATCAACTGCGCTCCGACCGTGTCGGGGAGCAACGGGTCATCACGATCGATCCGGGCGTTGCCGTTGATACGCAATCGCTTCGGCGTACCATGCATTGCAATGAACAACAGCCCGACATGCGGGTTGATGGCGAGGTTGCCGATACTCTTGAACATGCCGTTGCCGTCGTAGTCCGGAAACGCGAGTTCCGACGGTCCGGTGACCCGGACAAACCCCGGCGCGCCACCCTTGAAGGAGCAATCCGGATGTCCGGACGCGTCGGCGGTCGCCATGAAGAAATAGATGCAGCTTTCAACAAAGGCCTTGTCGTCGTCAGTGAACGCGGTACGTGACCGCTCCTCGAGGCGATCGGCAAGGCGCCGACTGCCAAACTCATCCTGAAATACGCGATTGCCTTGGTGATAAAGCATGCTTGTCATGGCCGGCCTCCGTGATCGGATCATACGGCACTCAACGGTGTTTGGGAGCAGCGAGAGCAGAATTTCCCGCATTCCAAACCCCGACTGGCCGTTTTATCGTTGGTCGCCAAAGCGCCATCAAACCGTACCTTTGTTGGGCCGCAATTCGAGGGTCACTTGCGGAATCACAATGTTCGGTGGGAACCGCAAATGAAGAAACTTGTCCTTGCGTCGGCGGTATTTTTGACGTTTGCGCCGGCAGTAGCTTTGGCCGAAGGGCGTGGGGGTGATGCCGCCTTGGGTGCCCTATCGGGCGCGGTGGTGTTTGGCCCCGTGGGCGCGGTTGCAGGTGCGGTAGTTGGATACACCGCCGGACCATCAATCGCTCATTCCTGGGGATTTAGAAGATCCGGCTCGAAGAGAGCCTTGCGGGAGAAATCCCAGGCCGGAATGGCTACAAGCCGCGTCGGCCAAAATACGCCGGCGACGGCAGCAAGCCCGGAGCAGGCCAGAGCCACGATGACTTCAGCACCAGCCAAACCCGCGTCGGCCACCGCGCAGCGGTCGGTAACGCCGCCCGTTCAAGGCCTTGAATAAGTTTCAGCCATGGGCAATTTGAAAAGGGCCTCAAGTATCGCGCGCGAGTTAAGAACGGCGAATAGCTCGCGCGGACTTAAATAGCCCAACGCATTCTCGAAGCTGTCTGCGTCTTCAATTTTCGCTCGAGCAATTGCCAGATGTGGATCTATCTGTCCGCGATGGCGCGATTTAGCGGATAGATTCGTCAAGTGCGCGTCCAACAGTTCAGGGTTGTTGCGGAGCTCGTGCATCGGGCCGGCGAAAGTCTCGTGTGACGCGTTCGCCAACTCATTGGCGCGAATGAGGACTTGCAGCGGCGACGTCTGCTCGGGCGTGCCAAATAGCCGAGGCTGGCGACTGGCCACTCCGGAACCGGCCGTCGATGACAGAATTGCGATTGGAACGGCCAGCAACAGACCCAGAATCACCGGAGCCATCCACAGCAACAACGGCAACGACACCGCATAGGCGGTGCCGGCCATCGCCACACCAAACAGCGTCGGCAGTGCGTATTTGCGAATGATCTCACCACGGGTGACGTCGCCGTCGTCGCGGCGCTGGACCTGCCAACCGGCATCGCGTCCGAGCAGGATTTCCCCGACCGCGGTGGATTGAAAGATCATCATGACGGGCGCGATCAGTCCGGACAAGAATGTCTCGATCAGGATGCCTGCAAAGACCACAAGACCTCCACCGAAGCGTCTTCGATTTCTGGACTGGGTAAGCAGCAGGACATAAGCCAAAAGTTTGGGCACGATCAGCAGTCCCATCGTGCCAAGGAAGACCCAGGCCGCGAGGATCGGATCCTGCGCGGGCCATTGCGGAAATAATGAAAATCCCTTCGGGAAATATTCCGGTCTGACAAACTGGGCCTGCAACGAGATCAGGATCCCAAGCACCAGAAAGATCAGCCAAAGCGGCGCGGTCAGATACGATCCAATTCCCGTGAGCAGATGAAGCCGCGACACCCAGTGCAGGCCCCGCGCCGGCAGAACGGCCAGATGCTGCAGGTTTCCCTGGCACCACCGCCTGTCGCGCGCGGCGAAATCCAGCAACGACGGCGGGCACTCCTCGAAACTTCCGCCGAGCGTGGGCGCCATATGAATGGCCCAGCCCGCCCGCCTCATCAGGGCCGCTTCCACAAAATCATGGCTGAGAATATGCCCGCCAAATGGTTTGCGGCCGCGCAATTCCGGCAAGCCGGCGTCTCCCGCAAATGCGCGCACCCGGATGACGGCGTTGTGGCCCCAATAATTACCTTCGGAGCCGTGCCACCAGGCGATTCCGGCAGCGATCAGCGGGCCATAAAGCCTTCCGGCGAACTGCTGCAATCTCGCAAACAGCGTTCTGGCATTGACCACGATTGGCAGCGTCTGAATGAGAGCGACGTTGGGATGCCGTTCCATGGCGGCGGCAAGCCGCACGATGGTGTCGCCCGTCATCAGGCTGTCCGCGTCCAGGACAATCATGTGATCGTAGCCGGCCCCGAACCGTCGGACCCAATCTTCGATATTGCCGGACTTGCGTGCGGTATTCTCGGGGCGGTGACGATAAAATAATTGGCCGGCCCCCA
>WNGR01034901.1_pt1 | contig 10338 bp, 13 predicted proteins | sample 5407581 | NCBI WGS metagenome assembly WNGR01 (sample SAMN13153383, study PRJNA577476) | soil metagenome | isolation source: 80 cm soil or saprolite under Garry oak tree replicate 2 | place: USA:California | collected 2016-06-15
GGCTCAGGCGCTGACCACGATCCCGACAGCACTCAGCCCGCCCCGGCGAAGTCGTGCTGACGCAGGTATCGGACTCAGGTTGAGGTCGAGTGCAGCGGCTGCAACACGGGTCGGACTTGGGCCGACGGTTTTACAGACCCCGCACCTGACGGTCCTGACCTGCCCTGACTCAGTGCGGAGGCGGAGTATCGGCGCGCATTCGGCATGATCAAAGGAAGCTCCGATCCAACAGCCTCAGAACCCGTACGCCGACGCGGCCTACAGGCAGTCGTCAGGGGACGTTCGCGGTCCCGTTGCCGATGAGGTGGGCCTGGGCCTGACCGGCAACCCCAGCCAGCTTGACGCCTCGATCACGAGCCTGGCAACCGAGACCGTGACCGCCCGTGAGTTCTCAGATAGGACGGCCCGGCGGCTGGTCTGGCTGGCAGTCGTCCTGGTGGTCCTCACCGCCGCGCTCCTGGCCTTGACGGTCGTCCTATCGGTGAGGTGACGAGTTTCCAGGCGCCATCCGCGCCACACTGGTCCGGTGACGAGCGATGGCCGTCTGTCGCGAGCTGAGCGGCAGGCACAGGAGATCCGGAGTCGGCTTGAGCAGCAAGCGGAGAAGATCCGCGAGCTTGCGCGGCTCAGTGATGACGAACTAATTGCCCAGACGCCCGCGAACACGTCTCTCTCGCGCCCGCTACCCCAGATGGAGATGAGTCGGCGGCTCAAGGACGCCGTAGAGGCGCTGACTGCTGAGTTGGTCATGTTCCGCGAGTCCTCTGACGGGCGCGGCCCGGCAGTCCGACGTGGCGGCCGGGAAACTGGCCCGGCTCACGTGGGTGATCATCGTCCTGACCGTCGCGGTGGTCGGCCTGACGGCAGCGCTCGTTGTCCTCACCCTGCGCGGAACCGGATAGGAGGCCGCCCGACAGACCAGTTATGACCCTGACACGGGGCCGGCGCCGGCCGCCAGTGCTCTGGTGCCAGGGCGGCTTGCTGGCGATTCGCATGCCGCGCCAGATCGAGTCCAGGCGTGCGCTCGGCGTTCCGTCCACACCTGTCACGCAGCGTAACCAGGTTGCGGACGCTAAGCCGTGCCGAGCGCCGAGTCTGTACTCATGGGAGATGGCCCAAGGCAAGGAAGATTGGCGAGCACATCAGCCGGTTCGGTGTTTGGATCTTGCCCGTGCCCTGCTCGGAGGCTCTCGTCCGGAGCAATGGTCAAGACCTGTGGATGGAGATCTTTAGGCCTTGCCCGCGGGATGTCAGTCCTCGTCGGGTCGTTCGATGTATTTGTCGCTCATGTGCGACTCGATGATCCGGCGTTCTTCGCCCCGTTCGCGCCGGACATCGACCTGCTGGCCGGCCGGCCCTCCACTCCCTCGGAATGGTACCTGCGGCTGATGTTTCCGAAGTTCGGCTACCGGCTTGGCTTTGAGCCCATGCGCCGCAGGCAGCGACTCGATTACATGCCGGCGGTCTTGTCGTATCACCCTCGACGCCCAGGTCACCCCCAGGCTCACCGCCGGGCTAGCCTGCCGAGCCGCCAGCGTGGCCGGAGGTGGCGGGGTCGCTGGTGTTCAGGCAGGCGGCGCCAGGGGTGATGGCGCTGTCGCGTCGCTGGAGACGCACGGTGATGTCGAGGCCGCCGGCGGGGATGGCGATGGCGTGCACGGTTCCGTTGTGGACGGCGGCGATGGATGACACCAGGGCGAGGCCGAGACCGAAGCCGTCGTGGCGGGTGCGGTCGTCGAGCCGGGTGAATGGCAGGAACTGGCGCTCGACCTGATCGGGTGGCACGACCCGGCCGGTGTTGACGACTAGCACCAGCGACGCGCCGTCGTCGGTGGTGGTCGAGATGGACACGGTGCCGCCCGGGGTGTTGTAGCGCTCGGCGTTGTCGAGCAGGTTGGCGACGAGCCGTTCGAGCAGCACTGCGTCGCCGGTCACCGGGGCCTCGCCGAGCATGGCGGTGGTCGTGATGGCGTCGGCGGCCCGTCCCTCCAGGGCGTCCTCGGCGACGGCGGCCAGGTCCAGCGGGTCGGTGAGCGCGCGCGCCTGATCGTTGCGCGCGAGTATCAGCAGTACCTCGATGAGCCGCTCGGAGTGACCGGCGGCCTGGCGGACCTCGGCAGCCATCGACACCAGCTCGCCGCGCGTCGGCTCGGGCTTGGCGAGGACGACGTCCATCGCGGTGCGCATCACGGTCAGCGGCGTGCGCAGCTCATGGCTGGCGTTGGCGATGAACTGCCGCTGGCTGGCGAACGCGCGGTCGAGCCGTTCGAGCATCGCGTCGAAGGTGTCGGCGAGCTCACGCAGCTCGTCGCGCGGGCCCTGCGGCGCGATGCGCTGGGACAGGTTCTGCTCACTGGCGGCGCGGGCGGCCGCGGTGAGCCGGTGCACCGGCCGCAGGATGCGTCCGGCGGTGATCCAGCCCGCGGCCGCGGCGAGCAGCGCGGCGCCGCCAGGCTGACCAGCGAGTAGGTCAGCAAGTGGCTCAGCGTCGTGTTGCGCTGCGCCGCCGCGCCGGCCTGAACACCTTCGGCATACAGCGCCGCGCACTTGCTGATGGCCCCAGGGGCGCCATGAGCCTGCACCGCCGTCATGCACCTGGCGAGCGCTTGCCGGGCACCCGGCGGGATGCTCGTGGTCGTCGTGGGGCGCAAGGAGTTCGCGACCAGCACGTACGTGATGAAAACCAGGGCGGCCCCGCCGAGGGTGAACAGCGACGCGTACAGCAGCGTCAGCCGGGACCGGGCGCTGAGGTGCCTTCTCACAGCCGGTAGCCGACGCCCGCGACGGTCCCGATCAGCGGCGGTTCGGCGAGTTTGCGCCGCAGCCGCCCGACGGTCACCGTGACCGTGTTGCTGAACGGGTCGGCGTGTGCGTCCCACACGTGCTCGAGCAGCTCCTCGGCGCTGACCACAGCGCCGTCCGCGCCGGCCAGGCACTCCAGCACGCCGAACTCCTTGCGGGTCAGGGTCAGCGGGATTCCGGCGCGGCTGGCGCGGTGCCGCGCGCGATCGACCACCAGGTCAACCCGCTGCACGACCGCGGGCGAGCCGGGTCCGCGCCGCCCCAGGGCGCGGACCCGCGCGATCAGCTCCCCGAAGGCGAACGGCTTGCCGAGGTAGTCATCGGCGCCCAGCTCCAGCCCGTCGACCCGGTCCTCGACGTCGGTGGCCGCGGTCAGCATCAGGATGCGGCTGGGCGACCCGTCGCGGACTAGCCGGCGGCAGACCCGGTCGCCGTGCACGGCCGGCATCAGCGGTGTCCACCTCGTCGAACGCAGGCTCGGGATCCAGCTCCGCCCCCCGCTGCCCACAGGCCGGACATCTCCTCGCCGCCCAGGACCGGGCGGAACCAGTTCCGCTCGACCTCAGCCATGTGCCTGACCAGGCCGAGCAAGGACATCTTCGACGGCGGAACCTCCCGCTGCCGCAGCTGGGCTTCGGTCGCGCGGACGAGCTGCAGGACTACGTAGCTGAGGCCACCCATGATCCCTGGCCCGCCCGGCGCGGCACCCCGCCGTGGCCGTACGCGCGAGTGCGCGACCGGATCCTGTACCTGTGGTATGGCGGCCCTGACCACAGCGAGGCGGCCGGGCTGGCGTGCGAGCCGGTACCGGTCGCCGATTTGGGCCCGGCCTGATTTCCGCCCTGCCGTTCCTTGCACGCGGCGTCACCTGAAGTGCACCGGCAGCGCCCAACTGGCCGTGCCGAACCAGCCCGCGTCGGCGGGGTTGCCAGTGAGGCATGGGCGACCACCGACCTCTGGCGTGGCGTTTAGGGCGGGCGCGCGTGGCCGTGCTAGCCGCGGCGCAGGTGATCGTGAACGGTGTCGCGGAGCGGGCTGGCGCGGGACTAGGTGAAGCGGCGGACGAGTGCTTCGTCGATGTCGGGGAGCCGGGAGTGCGCGAGGTGATTCCGCAGGTCGTAGAGGTTGGCCTTAGGCGGTAGCCAGCCGTTCCCGCTGGGTTCCCAGGAGGCCGCACTGGCGTGAGGAGGCGCAGGTCAGGACGTGTTCGTGCCGGGTCTGTAAGACCGTCGGCTCGGGCTCATGCCGCGCCATGCGGGTCGCGGACCACGCCGCGGGCAGCCGAGGTGATGAGGCTCTCGGCCTCTTCCACCAGCATCGTCATCGCGTAAGCGACCATGTCGAGATCGGCTGCGCTGGTCAGGACCGCGAGGCTTGCTGTGTCATCGATCGCCATGATTATGAGGGTGCCCCATTCCATGGCGACCATGGCCTGGGTGACGGCCCCGTAGCCGGATATCCGCGCTGCGCCGTGGGCAAGGCTGATCAGACCAGAGGCGACCGCGGAGACCCAGTCCGCATACACAGACTGCTGCATACGGACAGGCCGGATCCACGTGCTCCCCTCTCAGTCTTCCCGGGTTCGCTCGGCTTCGCGTGCTATCTGCGCCTCCGCACGCGCCCGCCGGGAGCCCTGCTGGAAACTGGTCAGCCTGGTCCGCGCGATCTGTGCCGATACGGCCGCTGTGGCCGACCGGTGAACCATGGTGCCGGGGACGAGGTTTGCGCCATGGGCACCGAGGTACTCGGACTCGACAGACTCGAAGATCGGCAAACCCTCCTTCTGCGAAGCGACTGGCTCAGGCATGGTTTCGGCTAGGAGGTGGGGCGGGGTGAGTGATGGCAATGGGGCGCCTAGAAGCGGGGCGCCCTGCCGCATGGCGGCGTCCGTACTCATGACAGGTTCTGGATCCGTGACAAGCTGCGGGCCGACGGCGTACCGACGAGCTGATGACCACCGGTCCGCCGGCCCAGGCTCGGCATCGGATCTTTCGCCAGTCCCGGCCCCTGGGACTTCGCCGGTTGCTCCGGCACGGCCGACGGGGCTGGCGGCACGCGAGATCAGCGCGGCTGGAATATGCACCTGGACAGTGGTGCCGCCGTCCGGCGGCTGCGCAATCGCGACGCGTATGCCATGCCGCGCTGCTAGGTGTGCGACCGCGAACAGGCCCATATGACCACCCACCGCCGCATCCGCGAGCGGCGGATTGGCCAGCTGCTCCTTGAGCTGCCGTAGCTGCTCCTCCGGCATGCCTATTCCGCTGTCGGCGATGTTCACTAGCCAGCCGCCGTCACGTGCAGTGCAGCCGGACATGCTCACCTGGGTCATGGAGGAGGAGAAGGTGGTGGCGTTCTCCAGCAGCTCGGCGAGCATGTGCACAATGTCGGCTGCAGCGGTTGCGGTGACCGCAGCGCTCGCGGTGAGGGAGACAGTCGGCTCGACGTCGAGGACGACCCGGCCGTACTGCTCGGTCTCGGAGACGGCGGCCCGCAGCAGGTCCACCAGCGTCACAGGCTCGGTCCAGCGCTGCGGTGCATGGTCGCCCGCGAGGGCGAGCGCGCTATCGGACATCCGCCGCATGCGCGTGGCCAGATGGTCCATCTGGAACAGCGCGTCCAGACGTTCCGGGTCAGCCTCACGGAGTTCGAAGCGGTCGATCAGCCGCAGCAAAGGTTCCACCAGGGAACTGCTGCGTCGTGAGAAGGCGACGAATATTGCATTGAGACTGCCGCGCCTCCTGGCCTCGTCTCCGGCCAGCCGCACCGCTTCCCAGTGGACCCGGTCGACCGCTCGCGCGAGCTTTCCGATCTCGTCGGCGGACTGCACGTCCATCGGCGCCAGAGAAACCAAGGGCCCGGGGTTCCCGGCCGCGCCGAGCGCTCTGACCCGAGCGGGCAGGTCTTCCTCGGCGACAGCCAGCGCAGCTTCTTCGAGCCGTCGCAGCGGGCGCACCACGGACCTGGAAATGATCACGGTGGCCACTACGACAAGGAGCATTGCGGCCAGCACAAGGCTGGCGGTGACCATCGCTGACCGCGTCGCGCTTCGACGCATGTCCTGGGCATAACCAACCATCCAGTTCGCCAGCTGCTGCTCGGCATGGCGCATCCAGCCGACCGTGAAGGACATCCCGGCCGCCCACTGCTCGCTGTCTCCGCTGCCCAGGGCCAGTGTGCCGTTACCGGCCGCTATCGCGCGCCGTTCCGCCGTTCGTGCCTGTCCGACCAGCGGCTCGGCCAAGGTGGAAGTAAGAGCCCGGAACTGCTCTGGGGTCGCTGAGCTGCGGAAAGATGCGAGGTCACTGGCTTGCTGGGTCTCGGCGGTGGTTAGTGCGGTCCGTGCCCCAGGCCCGAAGTGGCCCGCGGCGAGGGCCGCGCCGAGGATGGCCCGCTGCAGAGAGGCATGGTCCTCCATCCTGGACAGCGAATCGACCGTGCGCGCGCTGGTGATGAGGGCGAAGTTGCCGCTCATGCTGGCAATGCCACCATTGACTACGAACAGGCTCCCGATGGCGACGGAATATCTCTTAATGACGGTCAGCGCGGGTGCCTGGCTCTGCGCCGCGGTCCTGCGCATACCAGGTAGCTTGGCGATGTCACTGAGGATCGTGGCCGCGCTGGACCGCGTCCGGGCCGAGTTGCCGCCTAGACGGAGAGCGAACCGGCGCACTGTGGCCGCTCGGCGATCGGTGATCACGTACTGCCGATTGAGGGTCGCGAGGCCCGCTGCCGGGCGCCCATCCGCGATGAACACGCCCGTGGCGGCCCGCTCGTCCTCCATCGCCTGCACTAGGCGGGTGACCTGCTGTCCGAGCGCCGCGACCTGGCCGATCCGGCCGTACGCCTCCCCGCTGCGCATCGTGTCAGCGAGCCGGAGTCCGGCGAGCGTCAGGCTCAGCATCGCCGGAATGGCCACCAGGACGATCAGCCGGCAGGCTACCCGCCAGTTCCGTAAGGCCAGCGCCGAGCCGACTCTGCGCTGGCCGCGCACGGCGCCGGACGGGGCGGCATCGGCATAGCCGGACTGACTCATCGGCGTGTCCTCGATAACCTCGGAAACTCGCTTTGAAGGCGACACGCAGTTCCCCCGCGCCGCGGAGGCAAGGCGCAACTAGCCCACTCACCTTTTCGTACCATTGACGATACCTCGGCCCTGGATGCCGGAGGCCGTCGCGCTTCGATCGGGGGATGACGATCAGTGCCGGGCGTACGAGGAGCCCGGCGGCCGGATCGACGCTCGTCTGCGGCGCAGCCGAGAGCATGTGGCGAGGCCCGGCGTCACGTGTCGGCTACGGCGGCTGACGGCTGTCTCATCGTGCGGAGGCGAGGTGGGCGAATACAACGGTGGCACTGAGGTAATGGCCAGTGGCGTAGTCGAAATTGCCGCCACAGGTTATCAGGCGCAGAGCCGGATACCGGGTCGCAGCGTAAATAGTTTTCGCTGGGAATTTCGATTTGACGTACTGGCGCACACCGGTGATGCGGAAAACAGCTGTGGTTCCGTCCGCCAGCCTTACCTCAATGATATCTCCCGGCCGGAGGCCTCCCAGAGGATAGAAGACACCAGGCCCCTTATAGGTATCAACGTGCCCTTCGATGACCGACACGCCGATCTGGCCGGGCGTCGCCGAGTACTTGTACCATGCGGCCTGACCGGGCGTTGCGTAAAACGACGGTACCCGGATCGTGCCGTCGGAGTTGACACCTAGGCGCAGTAGTTTCGACTTCACGCCAATGGCGGGGATGTCGATGGACACCGGAAGCGAGCGCTTCAAGGACGGTCCCCAGGCGGACGGCCTGGTAGTGCCTGCTGCAGACGAGGCGGGTTGCGGCGCATGGTGCTGGGCACCAACCGCGGCGACGACCGTGGCGGTCCCGCTCAGGATGAGCAGGATGCCGATCACTCCGGCAGCGCGGCCACGGATGCTTCCTCGCTTCCTAGGCGGAAGTGCCGCGTACCCGGTCTCGGGCCACGCCAGGACCACACGCAGCCCGGCTATACGCCGCCACTCCTCATCCCCCAATGCCGTGGTTCCTTCCCGGGCCTTGCCCATGGCCTCCTAATCGCGTAGCCTAATGGTTTAGTGATAAATATGCCATTGTATGTCCAAACAAAAGATCGAATCTGCTTTATAGCCGTCGGTTCTCCTATCGTGGTCGGCGCTTCCGGGGATCTGCCGTCCGCCGGAGTAGGCAGCGAGGTAGCCGCACTGCGATCGCCCTCCGGTGCCGGTTGTGATGCGGGCACGAAACGGCCCGCCATCCGCCGCAGGTATGAGGAGTCTCATGAAGGTGCGCACAACCACCGCAGGACGCGATTCAACGCCAGGCTGACTGCCGTCGGCTTCGCGGCCATAGTCGCTTCCGCGTCAGTCGTGGCCTGCACGGGATCGCCGCGCCCGGCGCCGCCGAAATTGTCACCCGGAGTCACAACCTCGGCATCGCCGAGCATCTCGCCTAGCCCTACTGCCACGGTCAGGACGCCAAGCATGAGCCCGTCGACAACGCCGCGCGCAGGCGCACGTCCGTCGGCAACGCGGAGCGCGGGCGCACGTCCGTCGGCAACGCGGACACCTTCGGCCGGCCCGTTCCCCACCGCCGCCCCCGCCACCGGCGCTGGCGGCACGGCCGGATTTCAGGGCGCATGGCTCCTAGGTCTCGGCGGAGTGTCGATCCTGGCCGGTGCCGGGTGCATCGCCTATCGCACGAGGCGCATCGGGAATCGCTGACGCCCATAGCTCCTGAGACCGTCGCCAAGCTCGGCCCTTGCCCGCACTGCGCGATAGCCGTCAGGGCCTGGGTGCTGTGCCGTTCCGATCTTCCACATGGCAGGGTCAGCTGGCCGAGGCCAGGGCAGCCCGGACCGGAACAGACCTGGGAGATCAGGTCCGGCGACACCTCCACCTGGTACATCTCCCGGAGATGGGCCCGGATGTCCCGGACCATCATCCCCCGGGCGTAGAGCGCGATGACCCGGTCGTTGAACCCGTCCAGCCGGGTCTGGCCCTTGCGCACGATCTGCGGCTCGAACGTACCGCTGCGGTCCCTGGGCACCGCCAGGTCCACCGCCCCGATCTCAGGCAGCACCGTCTTGCCGCTGGCCAGGACACACCGGCAGCGATCCAGCACAGCAGGGCATCGGAACTACCGCGTGCGAGCACGGGTGATGGTGCCGACCCAGCCGTCAGATGCCTCCGCGCTTCCGGGACGATCACCAGCACCCCCGCTACCTGGAATGATGTCCGCGAACGAAGCCCGAACTGATCAGGGGCCTAGTTGACGTCAGCCCCGAACGGATTATCGGGGAACTGCCTTGCCATCGACTCAGGAACCGACGCCGCACGCAGCCCATCGACATAGGACGTCGGCACTTTGAACGTCTTGATCTGCGTCCCCTCGAATCCTTGAGACAACCGCACCTGAAGGAAGTCCTGACCCCGAACCTCCTGACGAAGTTCAGGCAGTTAAGGATTGGGCCGCCAGCCGAGAACAGGCGCAACGGGGCCATGCGAAGGCCATGCACCACCCATAGCGTCCAATCGGTGCTCATCGATGTCAACGCCGCTCCAAAATTGACCCCCCGGCGCCGGGGCGACACGGGGTCAGTATTCAGGCGGCGGCGACAATCGAAGCCCGCCAGCGCGACTTGCTTCGGCGCGCCGAACGAGCGTCCCGCAGCGAAGCCGCATCCACCTACCGCCGCCGAGCACCTGGCGAACTTGGCCTGGCTGCGGCGTGTCCGCGACCGGATCCCGCGAGTTCAAGTTCGCCTACGGCGAGTCGCCCTACAGCTACCTGATGACCAGAGCGTCGCCGAGGTGCCTCGCTGTTGGCTGCTCGTCGCTTGGCACCTTCAGCACCCGCTTTACCGAACTGGTCGGCATGTCCCCGGGCGCCTACCGGCGTCAGGCTCGGCGCGTCTCAGCGGGGGTCCCGCAGTGCATAGCAAAACAGGTGTCAAGACCGGTCAGGAATCAAGAAGCACCCGCCGCTCCGCCGCTCCTACCATTACCACCATGGACTTGAGCATCCACACGACGCCCCTTCCCAATACCGACCCCGAGGCCTCCCTGGCCTTTTACCGCGACGTCCTCGGTTTCGAGGTCCGCAAGGACGTCGGCTCCGGCGACATGCGCTGGATCACGGTCGGGCCGCCCGGCCAGCCGGGCACGTCCATCCTCCTGGCCCCGCCCGCAGCCGACCCCGGCATCACCGACGACGAGCGCCGCACCATCGCCGAGATGATGGCGAAGGGCACCTTCGCATGGATCGTGCTGGCCCACCAAGGACCTCGACGGCACCGTCGAGCGGGTGCAGGCGAGCGGCGCCGAGGTCGTCCAAGAGCCGATGGACCAGTACTGGGGGGAGGGCGACTGCGCATCCGCGAGCAACCTGGTCCGCAGGGTTGAGGCCAAAGTCCTGATCTTGTGATGCAGGTCAATGGTGTCATTTGGGTAACAGTCCGAGGAGCTCGAGGGCACGCAGGCCGCCGGTGCGGTCCCAGCCGAGGTCACGCCGGGCGCGGGCGTTGTTGGC
>WNGR01014850.1_pt1 | contig 10336 bp, 11 predicted proteins | sample 5407581 | NCBI WGS metagenome assembly WNGR01 (sample SAMN13153383, study PRJNA577476) | soil metagenome | isolation source: 80 cm soil or saprolite under Garry oak tree replicate 2 | place: USA:California | collected 2016-06-15
CCGCGTGGCCGTGCACTGCCGGGCGGACACGGCCGCCGCCGGCGCGGTCGCCGCGTCGCTCCCGGCGGCCGCCGGGCTGCCGGGCGGCGGGCATGCCGTGGTGACCGGCGACATCGCCGACCCGCGGCAGGCCGCTGACCTGGTCGGCGCGGCCGTTGCCGCGCTCGGCGGCATCGACGTGCTCGTCAACAACGCCGGCGTCTATGCCCACCAGCCGATCGACGCCACCTCCTACCAGGACTGGCAGGCGTCCTGGCGCCGCATCGTGGACACGAACGTGCACGGCGCGGCCAACGTGACCTGGTGCGTGACCGACCACCTGCTCGGCCGGCCGGCCGGGCCGGCCGGCGCCAGGATCATCTGCGTCGGCTCGCGCGGCGCCTACCGGGGCGAGCCGACGGCGCCGGCCTACGGCGCGGCCAAGGCCGCGCTGCATGCCATGGCGCAGTCCCTCGCGGTGGCGCTGGCACCGCGAGGCATCGCGGTCGCCGCGGTGGCGCCCGGCTTCGTCAGCACCGAGATGGCCGAGTCCGTGCTGTCCGGCCCGGACGGGGACGCCATCAGGGCGCAGAGCCCGTTCGGCCGGGTCGCCGAGCCGGACGAGGTGGCGTCCGCGGTGGCCTGGCTCGCCTCGCCCGCGGCGGTGTGGGCCAGCGGCGCCGTCATCGACCTCAACGGCGCCTCGTACCTGCGCTGAGCCCGGCGGGTCGGCCGGCGTTGCGCGGCCGGGCCGGTGCGCGGCCGGTCAGTAGTTCCGCGGCCAGGTCAGGTCGTTCAGGCGGTCGGCGTCGAGCACGACGGCCGCGTCCTTGCCGGCGCTGACCAGCCCCTCCTCCTTCAGGTCGCGCAGGATCCGGCCGACCAGCTCGCGCGGGCTGCCGACGTGCTCCGCGAGTTCCTGCGGCGACAGCCTGGCCACGATGCGGTCGTCGCTGCCACCGGACTCGGCCGCGTCCAGCAGGTGCCTGACCACGTCCTGGCGCAGCGAGGGGAACGAGGTGGCGGCCAGCGCGCCGAGGAATGCGGTCGCGTGCTCGGCCAGGTCGGCGAGCAGCGCACTGGCCAGGGCGGCGTCCGCGGCGGCGAGCTTGCGCACGGTTTCCGGGCGCAGCAGCAGCAGCCGGCTGGGGGTCACCGCCTGGATCGACAGCCGGGGCGACTGCCGGGCATACACGCCTGCCAGCCCGACGAGATCGCCCGGCCTGCTGTACCGGACCGTCATCTGGCGGCCCTGCTCGGAGATCAGGCAGGTCTTCAGCGTTCCCTCGGCGATCACGCAGAGGAACGGCGCGGTGGAGCCGACGCGGTGCAGGACCGCGCCGGCCGGGGCGTCCAGCAATTCCGAGTCAGCCGTCAGGCGCTCCAGGGTCGGGCTGGGCAGCGCGCCGAGCCGACATCGTGCTAGCGCTTCCTGGCGCCGCTGATCGAGCATCGTCACCCCCGCGGGAAACTGTTCGGGTGAGTGGCCCCACACGATAACGGAAGCAGCACGGCCGTACAACGAGCTTGCATACTTGCTCAGAGCAACGGGAGGCCGCCGGTCACCGCGTCCACCCGGGCGGCATCCGCCGGGCCGATGGCGCAGCAGGTCGCCGTGCCCGGCGCCAGCTGAGTACGGCCGGCGTCCCTGATGACCTCGGCCGGCAGCCCGGCTGCCCGGGCCGCCGCGGCCAGCTGGCCAAGCTCGGCGGCGCTGCCGACGCGCAGGACGACCTTGGGCTGGCCGCTGGCCAGCCAGCCGGCCAGGTCGGCGCCCGCGCCGCCGGGGTGCTGGGCGGCCAGCACCGCCGCGACGGCCGCATGCGCCACCTGGGCGGCTATCTTGCCCCGCCCCATGCCCAGGTCGGTGCGGACCACCAGGGAAAGCTTCGCGGCCATCGGCCGCACCCTAACCCAGCGCAATGATCGGTGCCCGGCCAGCGCGCCGGTTATCGTGACCATGGTGGCGGCGGCAGTAACCAGGCGACCGAGACAGCCCGATGTCGATGACGCCGGCTGGTGCCGGTCCGCTGTTCCTGGCCGGAGCGCTGGTCAGCCTCGGGATGAGCCTGGTGCTTGTGTCCCGGCTTGAGCGGCTCGCCGAGCGGGCCGGGCTGTCCGAGGGGCTGCTCGGCGTCGTCGCCGCGCTGGCGGCGGACAGCCCGGAGATTACCTCGGCCGTGACCGCGATGGCGCACCAACAGCAGCGCGTCGGGGCCGGCGTCGTGCTCGGCTCGAACGTGTTCAACCTTGCCGCGCTGCTCGGGCTTGGCGCCGTCGTGGCGGGCCGGATCGCGCTGCACCGCAGGGTGGTCCTGCTCGGCGGCGCGGTCGGCGGGTGGGTGGCCGCGACGTGCGTGCTCGTCGTGCTCGGGCTGCTCTCGCCGGCCGCTGGCATCGTCGTGGCCGGGCTGGCCCTCCTCGGCCGTCACCGAGGAGGAAGCCGAGCTTGCCGAGGCGATCCGGCCGCGCCGGGGCGAGCCGCGGGACGCGGCCGAGGCCGCCGCTGCGCTGGTGCTCGTGATCACCGCGAGCGCGGTGATGGAGACGGCCGCCGTGGCGCTCGGCCGCCGCTACGCAGTGCCGGGGATCATCACCGGCGGGATCGTGCTGGCCGCGGTCACCAGCCTGCCCAACGCCGTCGCCGCCGTCTACCTGGCGGCCAAGGGCAGGGGGGCGGCGGTGCTGAGCACGGCGCTGAACAGCAACGCGCTGAACGTCATCGCCGGGCTGCTGATCCCCGCCGCGGTGACCGGGCTCGGCCGGCCATCGAGCCAGGCAGCGACCGTGGCGGTCTGGTATGCCGGGCTGACCCTGTTCGCGCTGGCTGCCGCCTACCGTGACAGCGGCGTCCGGCGCTCCGCCGGGGTGATCATCATCGGTGCCTATCTCGTCTTCCTCGGCTCGCTGCTGGCGATCGGGTACGCCTTCTGGCCGGTCGCCGCCGGGGCGATCGTGCCCGCTGCGGCCGTGGCGGCGATCTGCCTGCTCTGGCTGGCGCCGAAGCCAGGCCGCGCGGCGTGAAATGCGGGAAGTGGCCCGCGATGGCGAAGCGCCGGATGGTGCGGACCAGAGTGCGGAATGGCGCGGTGAATGGCCCGGCGTCCTTCGGTCCTCCGGGCCCGCCTTGATGACAGGATGTCCGGCAGGGATACGCGGGGCAAGGCCGCCGTTGCGGGGGAAGGGGCGCTCCATGACAAGGTCAGAGGCCGTTCACGTGGAATCGGCGGCATTTCCGCGGCGGCCGGGCATCACCGGCGATACGGCGCGGCCGGATTCGCCGAATATCGTGCCGCGCCAGCGCGGATGAACGGGCTCGCAGCGCAATCCCCGGCCTGATAGCCGACACCGATCCCGCATAGCGGGAGTAACGGGACAGCGGCCGCCACGATACACGTGATGGCGTTGCCCGGCACCAACGAAGAGGAGCGGTACATGCTGATCTCGATCCTGAACCAGTCGACCCTGGTCTCCAATGCGGACGCGGCGACGATGACAGAGGCCATCGCCGCCCAGGTGCGCTTCGACGCGGCGCCGCTGTGGGACCGCGAGGCCGCCGCGGTGGTGTTCTACACCGACGCGTCGGCCGTACCCGCCGAAGCGCACGGCATCGCCATTGTCGACACGATCCAGGACCAGCCGGAGGGCGTGCTCGGCTTCCACACCGAGGACAAGGGCGGCAAGCTGTGGGGCGTCGTCGCCGCGAAGCCGGAGCTTCACAACGGCGGGAAGACCACGACCGGTGACTGGAGCGTTTCCAGCGTGCTCTCGCATGAGGTGCTCGAGATGTTCGTCGACCCCAACTGCAACCTCTGGGCGAACGACAGCAAGGGCCGCGTGTACAGCTTCGAGGTCTGTGACCCGGTCGAGGCCCCGACCTACCAGGTCAACGGGGTGTCGGTGTCGAATTTCGTCACGCCGGCCTGGTTCGACCCGCTGGCCCCGGCGACCGCGCAGTTCGACAAGCTCGGCCAGCTTCATGCGGCGTTCTCGATCGTCAAGGGCGGCTACGTGGTGTACTCCGCGGCGGGCCAGCCGCAGCAGAAGTTCGGCGAGGAGTTTCCGCAGTGGCGCCGGGACATGAAGAGCGGGCCGCTCGCCCGGAACCACGCCAGGATGAGGCAGCTGGGGGCCCCGGGCTGACCTGCATCGGCCGTGCACCCGGTGGCCGGCCGGGGATAGCCGGCCGCGTGGTCCGCCTCGGCGCGCGCTCCTTTCGGCGAGGCGGACCGCGCGGCCAGTAGCCCGGCATATGCGGCCAATGTGCTATTCCGTAGTAGATGTGCCGTCATCGTGCCGCATAATGGGAGTGATGAGTGCTTCCCGCGCCGCGCCCCGGCGTTATCTGCCCGGCAGCCCCTTCAACAATCGCCCACCGGCCAGGCCGGTTGAGCAGTATGCGTTGCATGACCAGGTGACGCATGACCGTTACGGCCTCGGCAAGGTCATCGGCGTCGAGGGCGACCTCGCCGTGCTGGTGGACTTCGGCCCGCAGCTGGCCCGGATCACCGCTCCTTTTGCCAAGCTCACCAAGCTCTGAGGTAAACCGGTCCTGGCCTAACCCAGCAGGCCGGCGAAGCGGGCCGCCCCGGCACAGGCTGGAGACGTGCAGCCCGCCGCGGCGCACCGCGGCGGCGGACTCGCGATCCCGAGCTCGGCCACCCGGTGCCGCCACAGGCGGCAGGTCCGGGTTCCACACCGGCATCGGCGTGGCGACCTGTGCTGCACAGCGCAGTGCCGCAGGCCGGCTACCGCGCTGCCCGCGGTGCCGTCGACCTGAAGCTCGATGAGCTCACGGCGGTTGACCCGCACCGCCCACGAAGAATTAACGGCGGCGATGGCCCCGCTGTCGAATTCCAGCAGCGCGTACGCGGCGTCTTCCGCCGTGACGTCATACCGGCTGCCCTTTTCATCCCACCGGAGCGGGATATGGGTAGCGTGCCGTGCGTAGAGCGCCGTGATGGGGCCGAAAAGATCTGCCAGCAGGTACTGCCAGTGCGGGAACATGTCGAGGATGATGCCGCCGCCGTGCTCCTCGCGGTAATTCCAGGACCGCCGCTGCGCGGCGATCGGGTCACGCTCGAACACCCAGTAGCCGAACTCAAGCCGCACCGAGAGCACGCGCCCGAAGAAGCCGTCGTTAATGAGCCTGCGCAGCTTAATGACACCCGGCAGGAACAGCTTGTCCTGGACCACGCCGGGCACGATGCCGGCCGCGCGGGCCAGGCGCACGGCCCCGTCCAGGGAACCGGCGGCCGGCTTCTCGGTGTACACGTGCTTGCCTGCCGCGATGGCCTGCCGCACGCTCGCCTCGCGGGCAGCGGTGACCTGACTGTCGAAGTAGACATCGATTCCCGGGTCGCTAAGGACGTCGTCCAGGCTGGTCGTCCAGCGCTGGATCTCGTGCCGTCCGGCGATCTGGCGCAGCCGTTCCTCGCTGCGGCCGACCAGGACCGGCTCGGGAACGACCGACGTGCCGTCATCGAGCAGCACCCCGCCGTCGTCCCGGATTGCCAGCAGCGAGCGGACCAGATGCTGGCGGTACCCCATCCTGCCGGTGACGCCGTTCACGGCGACCTGGACGATCCTGCGCGCCATCGATCATCCTCCGGGCACCAGCGGCGGAGTCGACTGCACCGTCCGTGCGGTCAGCGTGCGCTGTTAAGGAAAGCACTTTCCCAGACTAGGCTGGGCCAGAAAGCCGGGTCAAGCCAGTCGGGAGACGCCCGTGATCGAGGCAGCAACCGCGGGCGACCGCCGCCGGCCTGACGCGATCCGCGGGCCCGTCCGGGTTACGCTGCAGGACGTCGCCGACCGGGCCGGGGTATCGCTGACGACGGCATCGAGGGTGGTCAGTGCCGGGACGCGCCGGGTCGGGCAGCAGCTGATCGACCGGGTGAACCTGGCCGTTACCGAGCTGGGATACACCGCGAACCTCCAGGCCAGGGCGGTGGCGACCGGGCAGAGCAACACCATCGGCGTGGTGGTGCACGACATCGCGGATCCGTACTTCTCCGCGATCGCCGCCGGGCTGATCGACGTCGCCTACTCCCGCCAGATGCTCGTCTGCCTGTCCAGCACGCCGGCCGGGGAACTGCGGGAGCGCGAGTACGTCGCGCTGATGCGGGCGCAGCGCGCCCGCGCGGTGGTCCTGATCGGCAGCAGGTCGGACGACGTCACCGAGCGCGACGGCCTGCGCGCCGAGATCGATGCCTTCCAGCGCTCGGGCGGCCGGGTCGTGACCATTGGGCAGGAGCTGCTCGGCGTCGACACGATCATGCCGGCCAACGCGGCGGGCGCCAGCGCGCTTGGCCGCGCCCTGGTCGCCCAGGGGCACCGCAGCTTCGCCGTGCTGGCCGGCCCGCGGGAACTGCTCACCGCGCGGGACCGGCTGGCGGGCTTCAAGGCCGGCCTGCGGTCCTGGTCGGTGCGGCTGGAACCGCGCGACGTGATCTACGGTGAGTTCACCCGCGACGGCGGCTACGAGGCGATGAGCACGGTGCTGGCGCGCGGGAGCAGGCTGCCGGACTGCGTCTTCGCCGTCGCCGACGTGATGGCCGCCGGCGCGCTCGCCCGGCTGCGGGCCGGCGGCCTGTCGGTCCCCGGCGACATCGCGGTGGCCGGGTTCGACGACATCGTCACGCTGCGCGATGTCTACCCGCCGCTGACCACGGTCCGGCTGCCGCTGACCAAAATGGGCGAGATGGCGGCCAACCTGGTGCTCGATGACTGCGCCGCCGACCGGCCCAGGGTGATGCCGGTACCGGGCGAGGTGATCCTGCGGGAGAGCACGACCCCGCGCCCGCCCGCCCGGCCGGTGAGACACCCGCACCGGCCCGCCACCCCCGGTCGCGCGCCGCCAGCCCGGTACCCCCGCCTCCGGCCTCCACCGCCTCCGGCCTCCACCGCCCTCGGCCACCGGCGCCCTCGGCCACCGGCGCGCCCGCCCGCCCCGGCCGCCGGCGCGCCACCCTAGGCGGGAAAGCGCTTGCCGAAACCGGCCAACCGGTGATCGCGGCGAGTTTGCGGGCCTGGAGCACCCCGAAGTCTCCCCGATGACGAAGCGGGCTGGCGGCGATCCGTCCGTCGGCGAGCAGGCGGCCCGATCATTGCCGACGAGTGGGCCGCTACGGGCTGATCCCGGCCAGGCGGCACTGCTCCCGGGTGGCCAGCGCGAGCTTGTCATGATTCGCGAACGCGGCCTGGCACATGGCCCGGGCGGTGCGGCCGCAGCCGTGCTCAAGCGCGCCGCCGGTGCTGCTCGGCACCGAGACCGTGACGCAGCCGTCGCGGGACTGGCCGTAGGCTCCCGGGTTCGCGATCGCCCACGCGATCAGCCCGCAGGCCGCGGCGGCTGCCAGCAGGCCGGCTGCGATGATCGTCAGCCTGCGCCGCGGGCGGCCGCGCTGCGCCGCCTGCCCGGGTGCGGTGCCCATGACCTGCACAGTACAAGGCCGCCCGCGTTCGGCCGCCGTGCCGCTGGCATGGGTGCCGCCCGCGGCCGGGCGCCGTGCTCCGTGCCGCCGGCATGGGCGCCGGGAATCCGCCCGGTGACCTGGCACCGATCCGCATCGAGCCGAGCCGTTCTGGGCGCCAATAATCCGTCACCGCATAACGGGATACAGCAGTAATACGGCTATGCCGGCAGGGTCGCACCACATAAATGGTTTCCTCTGGCGGCTCAGCCACCAGCCCTTCCCGGACCGGGCTAGGCTGCCTGGTATGGCAAATTCAAGGCTTGTGCCAGGGCAAATGCGCGGCTATAACGCGATCGTCGCAGTTGTCATGCTGGCCACCGTAATTGTCGGCCTCCTGACCATCAACGTCCAGCCAGCCAGCGCGGGCACCCGTCGGCTCTGCCAGCGCGGCCAGCATATACAGGTAACCAGCCATGACGGTCACAAGTTCTCCGTGCGCAATGATTTCTGGGGCACCCGAACATTCTGCCTTAAAAACATCAATAAACGGCCGAATTTCAAGGTGACGAGGACCGGCCGCAATTTGCTCGGCGGCGCGGTCATGTCCTATCCGTACGTATTCGTCGGCTGCAGCTGGGGCATCTGCACGCGGGACAGCGGGCTCCCGGCCAGGGCGTCGTCCCTGCGCGACCCGCGGGTCACCTGGCATACCGCGGAGCGTGCCAGGGGCCGGTGGAACGCCTCCTTCGACCTGTGGTTCGGCAGGCACCGGATGACGACCGGCCAGGCTACCGGCGCCGAGCTGATGATCTGGCTCAATGCCCGCGGCATGCCGCGGGACAGCGGGCGCGTCGTGCGGGTGGACGGCGTCCGGTGGTACCTGGCGCACTGGAAGACGCATGCCCGCCAGGGCAGGAAGGCGTGGAATTACATCCAGCTCCGGCGGGTCCGCCCGGTGTGGAGCGTGCGGAAACTCCGGCTGAACCCGTTCATCCATTGCGCCGAGCGCTTCCGCCTCGTCAGCCGGCGGTGGTGGCTGCTGAACATCGAGGCCGGATTCGAGGTGCACAGCGGCGGCAGGGGCCTGGCCGGCCGGCGGTTCTGGGCCAGGCCCTAGCGCATCGCTGACCAGCGCCGGTCATCGTCCGGCCCGGGCGCGGTTCCTGTTCGGGCTTGACCTGAACCGCAGTTGCGGTTGCAGGCTTACGGCACCTGCCTGGCCGCGCCCACCGCGGCGGACGCGGCCCGCGGCGCCGACGTCGTGGTGCTGGCCACCACGTCGACCGTGCCGGTCCTCGATGCCGCCACCGTGGAGCCGGGCACTCACCTCACCACGGTCGGGCCGAAGTGGACTGGCGCGCACGAAACACCGCTTGAGCTCCTGCGCAGGGCCGCCGTCATCACCTGCGATTCCCCTCAGCAGGCAGCCGCCTACCCTGACCCGTTCTTCACCGACCCGGCCGCGCTGATTCCGCTCAGCGCTGTCGTCGCCGGCGAAATGGCCGGGCGCACCACGGCCGCCGACATCACCGTGCACTGCTCCGTCGGTCTCGCCGGGACCGAGGTGATCATCGCCGCGGCGCTGCTGGCCAGCCAGGAAACTGGCGAATTGCGCTGAGCGTGGTGCGCGGCCGTTACCGAACCCCGAAGATAGGCGCAGCAGCCAGAGAGGCGCATAAATCCGCGGTGTTGCGAGCGCGCGAGGGGGATGGGCATGCCAGGCTCGGGAATCATTGATCTGGCCATAGGGCTGGCCTTTGCGTTCGGTGCCACCGCCGCACTCAGCTCCGTAATCACCGAGCTGATCGCGCGATTCCTCGGGCTGCGCGCGGCCTATTTGCTGAGCGGCCTGCGCGAGCTTCTCGACGGCGGCGGGGCCGATCTGGACCTGGGGCAGGCGGAACGTGAGTTTCACTCGCTGCGGGCGATCGTGCGGGGCGCGCCGGCCGCCGCCGTTGCCGCCGCCGCCGCCGCGGCCGCGGCCGGCGCCCCGCCCGCACGGGCGCCATCCGCGGCCAGCGCCCTGCTTGGCGGACCGATCTTGCGCAACCAGGGCATGACCGGCCAGATCTCCAGCAGGAAGCTGACCTCGCAGAGCGGCCAGCCGCCGAAGATGGCGGACGGCAAGGGCGGGAACCGATGGCGTGAGCGCCGGACGCTGCCTTCCTATATCCCGGCAAGGTCGTTCGCCGAGGCAGTCCTGGACTTGCTGGTACCCGACGCGGCGGGGCACACGACCATGGACGCCATCGGGAAATCCATCGCCAGGCTGCCCGCGTCCATGTCGACGCTCAAGCTGTCGCTGCAGTCCCTGGCCAAGAACGCGGGCAATGACGTCGCCGCGTTCCGTACCTCGGTCGAGCACTGGTACGACGACCATATGGACCGCGTTTCCGGCTGGTACAAGCGGTACGTCGCCAAGATCACGCTGGTAGTCGGGGCGGTTCTGGTGCTGCTGCTCAACATCAACGCGCTGACGATCGCGCGCACGCTGTACACCGACAGCGCGGTCAACACGGCGGTGAGCAGCGTGGCGGCGAAGACCACGAACTGCGCCGCCAGCACGAGCACTCAGACGTGCCTGAAGAACCTGCAGGGGCAGCTGTCCGCCGTGGCGCAGGCTGGCCTGCCGATCGGCTGGGGAACCGTCCGCGACTGTGCTCCGTCGAAGGCGCGATGCAGCTGGCTGGACCAGCGGGGGATCTTCAGCCGCCACGGCGGCTCCGGCTGGCAGGCCGCGCTCGTCCTCATCGGGTTCCTGATCACGATCATCGCGCTCGTCCCCGGCGCCCGGTTCTGGTTCGGGCTGCTTGCCAAGCTCGGCAGCCTGCGCACGACCGGCCCGAAGCCCGCCGCGCCAGCCAGCTAGCAGCCGCATTCGGTCCAGCAGGGGCCAGGTAGGCGAGCTGGTGTTGCGGTTCATTGTGCTGGCAGAAGCT
>WNGR01009285.1_pt1 | contig 10335 bp, 10 predicted proteins | sample 5407581 | NCBI WGS metagenome assembly WNGR01 (sample SAMN13153383, study PRJNA577476) | soil metagenome | isolation source: 80 cm soil or saprolite under Garry oak tree replicate 2 | place: USA:California | collected 2016-06-15
TCTGGTTTATGTGGGATGATCTTATTCATGGGGCGATCGGGGCGGTGGTCCTGGTTGACACCCGCCGCCTCGCTGACTCCTTCCCGGCCGTGGATTACTTTGAGTCCGCCGGCCTGCCGTTCATCGTCGCAGTCAACGGTTTCCACGGCGATTTCCCGCACGATGTCACCGACGTCCAGGAAGCACTGTCGGTCAGCCCGCATGTGCCAGTCATTCAGTGTGACGCCCGGGACCGCCAGTCGACCAAGTCGACGCTGATCTCCCTGGTCGAGCACGCCATGGCCATGCAGCTCACCCCGCGGTGACCCTCCGGGTCACAGTCTGCGCAGAAATGCGTTGGCGATCGGGCCGGCGCTGTCGGCCCCGAAGCCTCCGCCCTCGACCAGCACGGCGAAGGCCAGATCGCCCTGGTAACCGATGAACCAGCCGTGGGCCGGCGGGTGGGGGCCGTTCCCGTACTCGGCCGTGCCGGTCTTCCCGTAGACCCCCGGCGGGAAGCCGACCCCGGCCGCGGTGCCGCTGGTGACCACCGCGCGCATCATCGGGCGCAGGGTGTCCAGGACCGCAGGGCTGATACTGCGCGGCTGGGCGGTCTGCCGGGGTGCGGGACTGATCACCAGCTGGGGAGGACGCCACGTGCCGTCCTCGATGGCGGCCACCACGGTCGCCTGGCTCAGCGGATTGACCAGGTCGGTTCCCTGGCCGAAGGCGTCGGCCGCCAGGTCGACCGGCTGGTGCGGGGTGGTGAACTTGCCGAGCGTGGCGGGGATGCCCAGTGCGGGCTGGGCGTTAAAGCCAAACCCAGTGGCCATCGACGCGAGCGCGGGCCCGTCAAGCCGCTGGGTGGCGAGCATGGCGAACGTGGAGTTGCAGGACACGGCGAAGGCGTTCTGCAGGCTGGTAGCGCCGAGGTGCTCGTTTTTGTCGTTGTGGAAGACCCGGCCTCCGATGTTCACCTGGCTGGGGCACTGCACGGTGCTGGACGGGCGCATGCCGGCCGTGGCCAGGGCCGAGGCGGTCACCACCTTGAAGGTCGAGCCTGGCGGGAACACACCCTGCAGTGCGCGGTCGAATCCGCCGGGACGCTCGACCACGGCGAGCACCCGTCCGGTGGACGGCTGGATGGCCACCACGTCCACCGGCTTCTTCGTGGCCGCGGAACTGACGGCCTGCGACGCGGCCAGCTGGTACCGCAGGTCAAGGCTGGTGCGGACCGGCGCGGGAGGGCTGGCGGCGAATCGGGCGGCGGTCGCGTCGACGCGGCGGCCCGGGCCCTCGATCCTGATGGCCAGCGATGGCCGGCCTGCCAGCTGGGCCTGGTAGGCCTGCTCGATCCCGCCCTGGCCGATCTGGTCACCGGCCCGGTAGGGGGCGCCGAGCGCCTTGGCCTGGGCCGTGGTGGCCGTCACCACGTTGCCGACCAGCAGCGAGATGGAACCGGACTCTGCGAACACCTGGGGTGAGCTCAGCACGGTGCCGTCATCCGCGAGCACCGGCGCCCGGGCCGGCCACGTGCCGCTGAGCACGAACCGCTGGCCGGCCCGGAGCCCGGGGTAGATCGCAGCCGGGCTCCAGTTCACCCACCAGTGCCGGTCGCGCCGGACCAGCCGCAGCTGGCCCCGGTAGGTCCAGGTGTGGCCGCTGGCGAGGTCCGCGATAGCCGTGAACACCGCCTGCGCCGACACGCCGTGCGTGGTCACCCGGCCTGGCACCAGGTGGATGCGGCGGATACCGAGCTGGGCATCCGCCTGGCGCAGCGGCCCGGCCAGCCCGGAGCGCGGCGCGTTCACGCTGACCTTGTCCATAGCGGCGTAGCTGCCCCGCTGCCAGCCAGACAGGTACCTGGCCGCGGTCTGCCTCGGGCTGCCCTGGGTGCGCAGCAGCACGTAGCCCACCGCGCCCGCCGCCACTCCCGCGACGACGGCGGCGGCTGCGACCACGGCGATGATGGCTCGCCGCCGCCTGCGGCGGCGAGCGCCGGCCGGGCGCACTGCGGCTTGGCGCATGTCTGGGCGCATGGATCAGCCTTCCGGGCGAAGCCGATTCCGGCAGCCCGCTCGGGCGGGCCCCCGCATTGATTCCCCAACGCAACAATAGCCGCAAATGCCCTAGTATGATTGCGGGTTCAGCCTGGTCGGTGGCTGGGTGCCCCGTTGAGTTCCGTTCCTAATGACCACGCCGAATTGGCCCGGGGCGGGGTCCTGATTGCAGATATCGTGCCCGGATGGGCTCAACCGACCGGACCCGGCTGGCTGGGTGCCGCCGCCCCGGTTGGCTGCCCGCCGCCGGGCTGGCCGCCTTCGCCGCAGCGCTGGCCGTCTACGTCGGCTACGCGGCGACCCATCCGGCCAAGCAGTGGATGCGGCCGGTCGACCTGCGGGTGTACCGCGATGGCGGCCTCATCGTCCGGCACATCGCGCCGCTGTACCACCCGCACCTTGCGGCGCCGCTCTATGACTGGCCTGGCTACCTGAACCTGAAGTTCACCTACCCGCCGTTCGCCGCGATGACGTTCGCGGTCTTGTCCTGGACCTCGCTGGCGTCGCTGATGCGGATCTCGGTCGCGGTGAACATCCTGGCCCTGCTCGCGACGGTCTGGTGGACGCTCGGCGGGCTCGTCCGTCGTGCCGCTCATCGTGATCTGACGCTCGCCTTCAGCAGGTAGAAATCACCCAAATCCTGTGCCGCAGCGTAATCGATGATGTGCGTTCGGTAGCGCTGTTCGCTGCAGCGAGGGCTCCGGCGGGTGCGGCCAAGCCGCTTGACCACGATGGCAATACTGGTTATCGTTTTCATTTGTATTAAGCCGTGGATCCCGGCGCCCGGCAGCAACGATCATGACCCGGAACGGAGATTGACTATGCTCAGTCGCGGCGGCACCGCGACTGCCGTGCTGGCCATCATCGCCGGGATGGTCGCCGCGGCCTGCTCATCGAGCGCGGCGTCCACCACAGCGTCCAGCGGGGCGGGCGGGGACGCGATCACGGCCGTCGGGGCCGAGAACCATTACGCCAACGTGATCAGCCAGATCGGCGGCAAGTACGTCGTGGTGACCGCGATCGAGAGCAACCCGAACACTGACCCGCACAGCTTCGAGGCCAGCCCGAGCGTGGCCCAGGCGGTCAGCAGCGCCAAGCTCGTGGTGCAGAACGGCCTCGGCTATGACGACTACATGAACAAGATCGAGTCCGCCGCGCCGAGCCCGTCCCGCAAGGTGATCGACGCTGCGCACCTGCTCGGACTGCCGGACAGCACGCCGAACCCGCACCTGTGGTACTCGCCCACCACCATGCCGGCCGTGGCCAGGGCCATTGCCAGGGACCTGTCCGGGATGCAGCCCGCCCACGCGGGGTACTTCGCCGCCAACCTGCGCCGGTTCCAGCGCTCGCTGCAGCCCTGGTTCCGGGCGCTCGCGCAGTTCAAGGCGGCCTACCCGGGCACCCCGGTCGCGGTCACCGAGCCGGTGAGCGACTACCTGCTGCAGTGGTGCGGAACGAAGATCCTCACGCCATTCACCTTCCAGGCCGACATCATGAACGGGGTGGACCCGTCGCCGCAGGACGTGTCGCAGCAGGACGGCCTCTTCTCCGGCCACAAGGTGAAGGTCTTCGTCTACAACCAGCAGGTGACGGACTCGCTGACCGAGTCGTTCCTCAGCCAGGCGCACGAGCACGGCATCCCCGTGGTCGGCGTGTACGAGACCATGCCCGCTCCCGGATTCGACTACCAGTCGTGGATGATCGCCGAGGTCCGGGCCCTGCGCAGCGCCGTGACCAACAAGATCTCGACTCAGAAACTGTGACGATGACGTACCAGCGATCGATCCCCCGTCAGGACGAGATGCTCGCCGTCGACGGCGTCAGCGTGCGGCTCGGCGGCCGCGAGGTGCTGCACGACGTGCGGTTCACCATCACGCCCGGTGAGTTCGTCGGCCTGATCGGGTCCAACGGCGCAGGCAAGACCACGCTGCTGCGGGTGATCCTCGGCCTGCTGACCCCGGCCGCGGGCGAGGTGCGGATCAGTGGCCGGGCGGGAATCGGCTACGTTCCGCAGAAGATAGAGCTGGATCCGGACATGCCGTTGCGGGCCAGGGACCTGGTCGGGCTCGGCCTCGACGGGCAGCGCTTCGGCATCCCGCTGCCCTCGCGGTCCCGCAGGAAGCTGGTGGACGAGATGCTCCGGGCCGTGGGCGCCGAGCACATCGCGGGCGCGCGGGTCGGCCATCTCTCCGGCGGGGAGCAGCAGCGGGTCCTGATCGCGCACGCGCTGATCAGCCGCCCCGGGCTGCTGCTGCTGGATGAGCCGCTGGCCAACCTCGACATTGCCAGCGAGCAGGAGGTCGTCGCGCTGCTGGCCCGCATCGCGCGGGAGCAGCGGATCGCCGTGCTGATCTCGGCGCACGACATGAACCCGCTGCTCCCGGTCATGGACCGGATCGTCTACATGGCCGAGGGGCGGGCCGCCAGCGGGCCCACCGAGGAGGTCGTCCGCGGCGAGGTGCTCAGCCGCCTCTACGGCCGCCATGTCGACGTGATCCGGGTGCACGACCGCGTTCTGGTCGTGGCCGGCCGCGACGACGGGCTCGCGATCCCGATGGAACCGCACTCCGTCGACCCCATGGCCGATTCCGCGTGAGCGCGGTCTTCGCGCCCGGCTTCTTCTCCAGCGCGCCGGTCCATGTGGCGCTGCTGGCCGGCGGCCTGGTCGCGGTGGTGTCCGGCATCGTGGGGACGTTCACGGTCATGCGGGGCCAGTCGTATGCCGGGCACGCGCTCGCGGATATCAGCGTGACCGGCGGCTCAGGCTCGTTCCTGGTGGGCATCAGCCCGCTGTGGGGCTTCGCGGGCACCAGCGTGGCGGCGGCCGGGGTCATGGACATGATCGGGGTCCGCCGGCCGCGCGGCCGGGACCTGGCCACCGGCATCGTGCGCGGCGCCGGACTCGGCCTGGCCGCGCTGTTCCTGTACTGGGACACCACGTTCACGTCCACCAGCGGCGCGACGGTCACGATCCTGTTCGGGTCCATGTTCACGATCGACAGCTCGCTGATCCCGGTCATCGCGCTGTTCGGCCTGGCGGCCGTCGGCATCGTGGCCGTGCTCTACCGGCCGCTGCTGCTGAGCTCGGTCAGCGCCGACCTCGCGGTCGTGCGCGGGATACCGGTCCGCGTCACCGGCACCCTGTGCCTGGTCGCGATCGCGCTCGCGGTGTCGCTTTCGGCCCTGACCATCGGCGCCATCCTCAGCACGGCGCTGCTGGTCGGGCCCGCGGCGACCGCGCTGCGGCTGACCAGCCGGCCAGGCCTGGTGGTGCTCTGGTCGTCGCTGATCAGCGTGGCCGTCACCTGGCTGGGCATCCTGCTGGCCTATGACAGCTTCTACTGGCCGCCGCAGAGGCAGGGCTGGCCGGTGAGCTTCTTCGTGGTGACCCTGGTCCTGATCGGCTACCTGCTGGCCCGGCTGGCTCCATCGCCGGGGTGGGCCAGGCCGGCCGGGGCGGGTGCGTAACGGATGTTCTCAGGGTTCATGGTCAGCACCTGGACGGTCGCGACGATCGTCGCCGCGGTCGCCGGGGTGGTCGGCTTCTTCGTCGTGCTCCGGGGGTCGGCGTTCGTGGCCGACGCGCTGCCGACCGGGGCGTTCGCCGGCGCGGCCGGGGCCAGCCTGATCGGGGTCAACACGCTGATCGGGCTCGGCGCGTTCTCGCTGCTCGGCGCCCTCGGCATCGGGTGGCTCGGCCGCCGCGCCCGGCACGACGTGGCCGTGGCCCTGGCGCTGGTGGCGATGCTCGGGCTCGGCGCGCTGTTCCTCAGCTTCAGCGTGGAATACGCGCCGGAGATCTACTCGCTGCTGTTCGGCGAGGTGCTCGGCATCAGCGTCAACGAGATAGCCCCGGTCGCCGCGCTCGGCGCGGTGTGCATCGTCGCGATCATGGTGATGTACCGCCCGCTGATGCTCTCCTCGGTGATGCCCGAGCTGGGCGAGGCCCGCGGCGTGCGCGGCTACCGGATCGAGATGGGCTTCCTGGCGGTCGTGGCCCTGGCCACGAGCATGGCGCTGCCCGTGGTGGGCGCGCTGCTGATCTTCAGCCTGATGATCGGGCCGCCCGCCGCCGCCCGGTCGTTCACTGACCGGCCGTTGCTGGCCATGGGACTGTCGGTGGTCATCGCCATGGGAACGGTATGGGCTGCGATCGCGGCGTCGTACGCGTCCAACTGGCCGGTCGGGTTCTTCGTGGGGGCGCTCGGCGCGGTGTGCTACGCGGCCGGTCGGAGCTGGGCGGCGCTACGGCGGACCCGGATAACCCGGTCAGCCCGGCTGGCCGGCGCGGGTGCCAGCGGGGTCCTCGCCGCGTAGCACCGGGCGCTGCCGCCGGCGCAGCCGCCAGGCCAGGACACCGCCGCCGATGGTCCCCACCAGCATCGCGGTGACGTGGCCGACCGCTGTGTAGCTGAGCTGGCTCAGCCCGCCGAAGATGTCGCCCACGAAGATGAGCAGCGCGAGGTCGAGCGCGGCAGCGCCGCGCGCCAGCCATGAGCCGTACAGCAGGGCCACCATGATCGCGGACACGACCACGTACGAGGGGCCGACGTCGATCAGGTACCTGTCCGCTGCGGGAAGCGCTCCGCGGGACACCCGGTAGTCGACGATCCCCTCGCTGACCAGCGTGCCGATCAACTGCCCGGCGGCGCACAGCAGCGCTGTGCGCCAGTTGCCGAGTACCCGGTTGGCGCCGAACATGGCCAGCGCGATCAGGATCGGCCAGGCGGTGGCGAATTCTCCGGTGACGAACGCCGAGGCCACCAGGCACCCGACCGGGTCACGGCCGAGGTTGTGCACGTTCGTGCTGGCCCAGGCGGTGACAGCCGCCTGGGCCCGCGGGGACAGCGGTGCATAGATGATCTCGGCGATGACGAAGCCGATCAGGTAGACCCAGGCGACCGCGTAGGACGTGAAGACCGTCCTCGGGATCGGCGGGCGCATGAGGGCAAGACTAAGAGCCTGCTCGGACTGGCTGGTCAGGTGAGGTTGCGGAAGAATTCCCGGATATCGGTGGTGAGGAGGTCGGGGGCTTCGAGGGCGGCGAAGTGGCCGCCCCGGTCGAACTCCGACCAGTGAACGATGTTGCTGGCCTTGCCGGCGAATGGGCGGATGGACATGTCGGTGGTGAAGACCGCCACTCCGGTCGGTACGGTGGATCGCTCCTTGGGCGCCCACATGCTCGGGTCGTTGAACCGCTCGTAGTAGGTGTGGGCGGCCGAGCCGGCGGTGGCGGTGAGCCAGTAGATGCTGACGTTGGTGAGGATCCGGTCGCGGTCGACGGCCTCCTCGGGCAGGTTGGCGGCCGGGTCGGTCCACTCCTGGAACTTCTCCACGATCCAGGCGAGCAGCCCGGATGGGGAGTCGACCAGCGACTGCCCGATGGTCTGCGGTCGCGTGCCCTGGACCTGCATGTACGCTCCGGAGCGTTCCTGCCACTGTTTCATCGCGGCGAGCCTGCCGCGTTCGGCCTCGGTCATCGCGGCCATGTCAGATGCGTCGCCGGTCGGAAAAGTGACCAGCGCATTGACGTGCACGCCGATGACCCGGTCGGGGGCCGTGCGGCCCATCAGCGGGCCGATGAAGGCGCCCACATCCCCGCCCTGCACGCCGTAGCGGTCGTAGCCCAGCCGCGCCATCAGTTCGGCCAGCGCGGCGGCGGTGCGGCCGTCGGTCCAGCCGGTCTGGGTCAGTGGTCCGGAGAATCCGTACCCGGGCAGCGACGGGATCACCAGGTGGAAGGCGTCGGCCGGGCTGCCATCGTGGGCGACCGGGTCGGCGAGCGGGCCGATCAGGTCGAGGAACTCCACGATCGAGCCCGGCCAGCCGTGGAGCAGCATCAGCGGCGTCGCGCCCGGCTCCGCGGAGCGCACGTGCAGGAAGTGCACGTCGGCTCCGTCGATCGTGGTGATGAACTGGGGGAGGGCGTTGAGTGCCGCCTCCTGGGCCCGCCAGTCATAGTCGTTGGCCCAGTAGGCGGCGAGCTCACGCAGGTATGCGGTGGGGACGCCGCGCTCCCAGCCGGTGCCGGGCAGGTCGCGGGCCCAGCGGGTCCGGGCCAGCCGCTCGCGGAGGTCGTCGATGTCGGCCTGCGGGACGCTGATGCGATACGGCCGGATCCCGGCATCGGTAGCGGTGCTGGCGGCAGCGGTCTGCTGCGGGGCGATGTCGTTGTTGGTCATGTATCTGAGGGTAGAAGCCATTGGTGTCAGCCTCTGGCACCAATGGCTGCGAGAATGAAAACATGCTGGAGACCTCAGCTCGCCTGCTCCGCCTCCTCTCGCTCTTGCAGTCCCGGCGCGACTGGAGGGGCACCGAACTCGCCAGCCGGCTCGGCGTCGGCCTGCGGACCGTGCGCCGAGATGTCGACCGGCTGCGTGACCTGGGCTACCCGGTGGACGCGTCACCGGGCGCGGCGGGCGGTTACCGGCTCGGCGTCGGCGCTGCTCTGCCGCCGCTGTTGCTGGACGATGAGGAGGCGGTGGCGGTGGCGATCAGTCTTCACACGGCCGCGGTCGGCAGCGTGGCCGGGCTGGAGGAGACCTCGCTACGGGCGCTGACCAAGCTCGAGCAGATGCTGCCGTCCCGGCTCCGGCACAGGATCAGCGCTTTCCATGCCACGACGGTCCCGCTGACCGGACCGGGATCCTCGCCGGACAGGGTGGATCCCGAACTGCTGACCGCCATCGCGGCAGCCTGCAGGGACCAGCGGCGGCTGCGCCTGAGCTACTCCGCCCGGCACGGCGTCACCACCCGCGATGTCGAGCCGCATCGCCTGGTCCACACCCCGCGCCGCTGGTACCTGCTGGCCTGGGATACCGGTCACGGCGACTGGCGGACCTTCCGCCTCGACCGCATCCAGGGGCCATTGAGCCCGCCCGGTGCCCGCTTCACGCCACGTCAACCGGCCGCCGACGACGTGGCGGCCTACGTCTCACATTCCATCTCCTCCGCCCCCTACCGGTACCAGGCACGCATCCTCATGCATGCTCCCCTGGCCGCCGTCGCTCAGCGCTCCTCCCCGGCGGCCGGCCGCCTGGAAGCCATTGACCAGCACACCTGCATCCTCCACACCGGATCCAACTCCCTGGACGAACTCGCCCTATACGTCGCCGTCAAGGGCTTCGCCTTCCAGGTCCTCGACCCACCTGAGCTCATCCCCGTCCTGCACACTCTGGCAGAACGCCTCCGCAAAGCCGGCGCCTCCTGATAGGGACGGGTGAGAGCCAGTCAGCCGGGCTGCTGGAAGTCCGGCGTGGTCCAGATCCGCTCGCTCAGGTACTGCTGAACCTTGGCCACGTACTGCCCGGCCGCTGCGGTGTGCCCGACGCAGCCCCATACGTCGTCGGCGGCGTACGGACTGCCGTGCGGCACGTTGTTCAGCCAGGTCTCGTACCCGTCATAGCAGGCCTGGGGGGTGTCGCCCGCCGGGAAGAAACCGCTCCCGACGTGCTGTCCGGTGGCGCGGTTGAAGGCCTGGTTCGCTCCCTTGTTCTCCGGCGACGGCCTGGCCCGCACCCATTGCGCGCACTGCGCTCCCGAGGGGAGCCTCGCTCCCGGCGGCAGGGTGCCGAAGAAGGCTGGCGCTCCGGCCGCAGCCGCGGACCCAGGTGAGGCTGCGGGCGTGGCAGTGGGTGAGGGCGAAGCAGATCCAGAACGCAAGGCAGCAGGCGAGTCGGCCGCCCGCGGGGGAGTGCCGTCCGGGCTCGGTGAGGCCGAGGCCGACGCGGCGTCCGTGCTCCCGGTGGGTGCGCTGCCCGCGCTGACGAAGTGCCCGACCGCGACGGCCCCGGCCGTGATGGTGACCAGCAGAGCTGCGGTAAGCCCGGCGAACAAGCCTCGCTGTCCCGTGCGGGCCCTCCGCACGCCGCGTCCCATGAACCGTTACATGTACTGCTTCAGCGTCACATATGTCAATAAGGTCACACGCCCACCTGCCTTGACAGCACTCGAACATAGATTCGATAATTGCCTGATGGGGGCGGGGGTCGTGGAGCGGTCTATGTGGCAGCACGATAACGGCACGCTGCCAGGCGATGGTGCCCTGCCGGTGCTCCCTGCCCTGCGGGCGCTGCTTCCTGCCGGGGGCCTGCCGCGCGGCTCGGTCGTGGCGGCCGGGCGCTGGAGCCTGTTCTGCCTGGCGCTGGCCGCGGGCGCGTCGGCGACCGGGGCCTGGTGTGCCGTGGTCGGGCTGCCGCAGCTCGGGGTGGCCGCGGCGGCTGACACAGGGCTGAACCCGGACCGGATGCTGCTGATCCCTGAGCCGGGCCCGAACTGGCCGCAGGTGGTGGCCTCG
>WNGR01009706.1_pt1 | contig 10335 bp, 7 predicted proteins | sample 5407581 | NCBI WGS metagenome assembly WNGR01 (sample SAMN13153383, study PRJNA577476) | soil metagenome | isolation source: 80 cm soil or saprolite under Garry oak tree replicate 2 | place: USA:California | collected 2016-06-15
CTTGAACTTGAATGTGAACATATAGTATCTGGTATCAGTTTCCGACACATGCATTCTCTCGTCGTCTCCTTCTCTCACATGTTCGACTAGGTTTGAGTCAATATCACGCCGGTGCACTGGGTCGGATCCCACTTCCAATCGCCGAGCAGCAAGCAATAACACGACCAAGTGCAGGCAAATGATACCCCGAGCGCAACTCGGACTCTGTTAGCATCTCCCTCTCCTCTTTTCGGTGTCGCGTATATCATGTTGTGGTTCTTGCTGACGCTTGCTGAACATTCAGGTGTAGAACCTGGTTGCACCGTGCTACTATATCATTGACGGCGAACAAGACTCTTAGTCTAAGACCAATCATGACAAGTCCATTATTAAAATCGAACGGGTGTATGTACACGGATGTAGTCCACCGTGTATAGTCATTTCCTGAATGCGAAAGAGGGATGATTAGAACAGTTGGATCGTAAAACGCCAGGCTATTGAGTACGCAACTGGTATAGGACATTTTCTTATTTGCTGACGTAGGACTTAAGTCGCTGATCATACTCCGTTTTTGTGTCGACGACGGTTACAGGGTGGCCAGAGAGCCGAAGGACAGTGACGAAATTCTCAATAGATGATGCCGGCTGGCCCTCTAAGTGAATCAAGTCAAGGGATGGCAACACTTCGGCGACTATCTCCCCTGTGATGTCTTGGAGTTCAAGAGCAACGTCCTCTGCGAGCTCCAGAGATACATGCAGTGTCTTGCACGGTGGAGAATCGGCGGAAGGGGTGCAGCCATTCACCATAGTCCGTACCCTCTAATTGATGATCTTCATCGAGCTGGACCTCAAGCTCGAGATGGACGACAGTGGAGAGTGTCGCAGAAAATTGGCCAAGTAGCCGGGCCAAGTAGGAGGTAGCGAAGGCTTGCCAATCAATCTCTTCGCATGAGATTATAATGCAAATCGAGTGCCGATCCCAGTCTGGATAGTTTGCATGACGATACAAGGTAAAGGCGACCCGACCACTGAAAAGGCAAACATTTGCAAGGCTGAATGGGGTTGACTTATGGCCCACTGAGCAATCGACAAACTTGAAGAATCGGGCAACCTGAGAATCAACAGGCCGATCCATGTAATCTACGAAGATCTGCTTTAGTAGTGGGCCTTCGATCTGGGCGACGAGGTCCTCCAGATACTCACTAGAACCCTTGAATTGAAAGAACCTGAGAGCAGGAAGGGCAGTCCGTGTTACGGGAGGTGGCGGGCGTATTCGATCAGGCCACCATTGACCAACCTTGTGACCAACCACCTCGGATTGGAATTCGATGGTAAAGTATTTGAGCCTGGGCAATGCGGCCAAACCCACAACCATCACCTCGGGTGAAACGTAACTATTCCAGGGTATATCGCAAAGATTGAGCCCGACAAGGTCATTGGCCGACAAAAGAAGCATTGGTAATGCTAGGAAAGAAATGTTGGATAAGAAGATTTTCTGTAAACATGGTGTAGATCCTCCCAGGAATCTGGCGGGAAGGGCCAGTGCATTTCCATCCTCCGAGCTAATGGTGAGATGCGTCAGCACCAGAAATGGCTTCTGCATCACCTTGGCCAACTCTCTCAACTGCGAGCCCGTTATGTTGAACTCGAGATAACATACACGATCGGGGTGCTCAAGTGCAGCAGTGACATTGTCTTCATCGTTAGGTATAAGACTGCTCCCCGAATAGTAATAATCAATGACGATAGGAAAGGCTGGCCAGATACACAGATGCTTCCTGACAGGAGTTCCGTTTGTGCAGAGAATTTGGAGATTGAGACGGTGTGGTGACGCAAATATGATTTGTCGCCATGTTTGGCATACGTGCACCAGTACGTGCCATTTCCATACACGGGGAGGGGGGTAGTCGTAATTTTCTCGATAGAAATCAAATATTTCAAGCAAGACGTTGTCTGTGAGCATGCTGATTGTCGTTGCACATCTGGAACTCTCGCCTGTGCCACACAAAGTCAGTACTCGCTGCAGTCACCACCGGGGTGCTGAAGGACGCACCTTGAGTGTCTACGTCAGCAATCTTTCTGATATGTGGGGTAGCACCATAGGATAGATCACTCGGTAGGGCGAGCGGACAAATGCTAATCAAAGTTTAGTAGTGAATACTCGGTCGATTGTTCGGGAAAAATGGCAAATGAAGGCACTGGACATACCTGGGAGAGCCAATCGATAGGAGCGGTTCAGCAAAACTCGGCAGGACTGGACAACGGCTGATCGGAGAGTAGTGGTGAGAATTTGGTCAACTTAATTAGTCCAGTAAGAGCCGTAGACAAACCTATCAGTGCCCATTGATAATGCAGAAAATTAACTAAGGTCTGCGGACGAAGGAACTATTCTTATACTATTACCAGCCTTATGAGTCGTAGAAATCTAGTGCAGTGGGACGACCGTGACCAAGTTACTGCACTGTCACTTCATGTCACACGTCACTTCATCTGGGCCAGCTTCGTAGAGTTACAGTAACTGTACTTACACCAACATCGCGGCAATTGCCCGTTGCACACGTCCGAGTCAGAGTCTCTGGGCTCTCCGCTAAGTGTCACATTCGCGACGATGGCGATGTTCTCAGATACACATTACCGAAACTTCTTGACCATAGCCGCTCCCCTCCTTGACGACTCGGATCTCAGACTCCGAGCAAGACGCAGCGACTCCACTACTTCAGAGCGCCGGGCGTACGAGACCAAGAGCGTACGCTTCAGGGACCCGAGCCTGGCGCAGTCGCACCCCGAGTGGGGAAGATCCTGTAGCGCTACTCACCAAAATGAAGAGTCTTTCCATCCGTGAGCCATCTTGCCTCGTTCTTTATTCGCAGTGCCAACGGCAGTTCTCCAACATCTCCTGATGTCTGAACTTTTTCGAGCCCCCGCACCCTCGTCGACAGTCGCTTATCAGCTTCTTCAACACCAGCGCACCAACAGTTGCTTCAACCACTGCCCCCCCTTCCTACCCCTACTTCCGCTTCCACAATTTCTGACTCGAAAAATGCGTTCTTTTGCAACAGAAACCGTGCTCGAATCCGCGGCTGCGCCTTCCATGGTCAGCTCGGGCACCGCATCTATGGTTGCCCCATGGCGGAGGAATATGTGGACGCCGACTGTGTCAAGATCCTTAACAACCGCTTCACCTCCCGACGGGTCAACCCGTTCAGAACGACAGCCGCGGGCTCGGTCTTCAGGTGAGCGTTGACGCCTAGCTAACCGCTAACACTGGTGCACTAGCGACGGCACGGTATCGACCTTCCAGCTTGACGCGCCGCCCCTCGCAGCAAGTTAAAGTTTCGAGATGATTCCGGACCCTGCGACCTCGACTGGTATATACATCACGAGGCCGGTGCTAACTCGGACACAGGTAGCGATGACGGCGAATACGTCACCGCGACATGTTCGAAAGGTCTTCGCGGCCAAGAAGGACTCAGGGCCCTCAATGACATCGGCTGCGCCTCTCTCGAGGCCTCCCTCCCCGCCTCCCATGACAGCCACTTCGTCTTCCCCTGCGACCACATTGTCCGCGTCTCCGACTGCCGCTCCCCGCACCACGCAGTACCAGTATCAGGCCGGCGGCGAGGACCAAGCCCCCACGAAACAACTCTTGGGATGGATCTTCGAGGGTAAGCTCGACCTGATCACACTCTTCGCCACTTGCCCACCCATCATCTTCAAGGAGCTCGTTAAGCGTCTCAGGCGCCGTCGCGTCGAAATGGGATCTTTCGAGCAAGTGGCCGACGGCTCGCAGCCAAACGAGAGGCTGAGCTTAGCCTTCCCTTGCGTGACATTGACATTCTCATGAACGATCACAGCACCGAGGCCGGCGTTCTCGATCAAGGGTCTCAACTTGTTGTCACCTTCAATGCGCAGCGCACCCTCCGCGTGGAAGGGGCGAACGGCAGTACCTCCCGCACACTGGGATGCGTTGAGGATCCTGACATGCACATCGGTGACGTCTCCTTCACACTGACCGGCCCACTATACTAATATGAGTACACACCGCGAGAGTAAATGGAATACAGGTTAGGGCAAAGACAAGCGATACCTGGAACCTGGCGGAGGTCGCGAATAGGGCAAGGTAATCCCGAGCGCAGAGTTGAAGCTATCTGAGGTGACTCTGCGAGCGGCAGATAGCAAAAGAAAAAAGATAGCAGAAAAGGACAAAGACGCTCGTCGTCAGGTACACCGCTGGGACGACCAGTCGAACACTTTGACCGATTGTGCCAAGGACGCGCACTGGTAGAACTAATTGTATTATACACAGACGCGTGCACCAATGGACAATCGTGTGGGGGTGGATGGAGACCGACAGCGCTGCATAGTAGTGCGTGGCAACACCGCGACTGGAATCGAAGTATCGCTTGTAGACTCGGATAGGTAGTAAATTAAGAGAGCAGCAGCCTCGCATCATGCATCATGGCGTACAATTGCCGAACGGGCTTCAAGTTCGTGCGTTTGGCGGCATCTCACACGAGGACAGACATTAGACTCAGAAGCTGGAATCGCTACCGTGACCATAGGGACTCGTAAGAGGACTCGGACTGCATGCGCAGGAGCCTGAGGCTGAACAGTGCCGCAGTGTCTCGAATATTTGAAGATGCATACACCTCGTGGTCTCAACTTGTAAATGCCAGTGTGAGTGGAGAGCGGGCGCAGTGAATTTTTGCGGGGATGTCCGCGGCTTTATGACCTAAAGCACCAGTCGATTGAGGGTCTGGTGGGCGGCGCACGACGATTCTGGGGGTGGTGTCTACTTCTCATTCTTTTCGCTCGTTACGTTACTTGGTTCTTTTTCCACCGTGTACTGCCGAAATCTCTCCTTTAATGACACGACTTCCTCATATCCTGCAGGGTCTTGGCGAGAAATACTGGAAGAATGTAGGCAGCCAACCAATCCATCGCTTGTTGCGTCGCCACCGAACAGTATGAAGTACTGTAATTGTAGATGTGAGGCATTGCACTGGATACTGCCAGTGTAAGCGAGAAAGTAACTCTATACTGTTCTAAGACTCGATAAAGTCAAGACACGGATTCAAGCAGAGTAGTAGGTGGACAAGGGCTGCGCTTCAAGTTGAGGCTGCGAGCTAGCGTAACGAAACTAGGTTCTCATCGGCCAGTGCTGCAAGACATAGTGTGCGCTGACCTGCTCTACCCGGTCTCCCCTCACACAACGTGTTGAATCTGAGTCAGTGAAGAGCTAGTGGCCATTCTCGGCCGGAGCGAGGAACGAGTAGCGGCATAGAATGCAGTGGTCTTTGAGTGAACGGATGAAGCGGCACGTGCTCCTTCCTCTTTTTCGTGCCGCCATCCGTTCTCCTAAGCTCTCGACTGGTTCAAGGAACCAGAACACTTTTATTTCGCCCACCCGCCACATCTGGTAATTGCCAAGGGATCAATGATGAGTCCCCCGTTTTTCCGACCTTCATCAGCCTTCTCCGGGAGGGCCCCGCTAACCCGTCGTGACCTCTTCTCGGAAACGTAGACCACTCATCCCCGATCACGCTCGATCAAGAAGCACTTCGTGCTTCCGCCCAGTCTCTATGCAGTTTTCCACTTAGTCGTATTTCCGCTACCTCTTAGTATGCACAAGAGCTAGTCACTTCAATGTTGATTCACTATGCCACGTGCCGGTACCCTTCCCTCCTGGTGTCACAAACCTAAAACGGAGAGCAGAGCAGTGACTCTCAAAGGATGGCCTTACTGTAAGCCCAGTACTGTATGATACAGGAATTTGGGACTTTTTCGGCAATTTTGCCGCACCGCGGCGACAACCTTTCGGTTAATGCCGTGCTCACAGGACTACAGTACAGTAACTTCCTTGGTAACTTCAGGCCGAGCCAGGCTACTAGTACACTAAGGCCTCGGGTCATTCATCGCGGTGAAATACTTTAACCTTGACCACGACATCCAGTCTCGTGATTTAAAGGTTATCAAAAGGGCTCACGTCTTAGGCTATGACCGACCGGTTTTTGGCAAGGTTTTTGGCTTAGCTACTACGCGCTCCGGAATATAAATGTATAAAACAAAAAGAGCTCACGTCATATCGATGGTGACCAAAGGCGAAGGGAGGACGCATTTGGAAGATTCTTGGTCCAAGGAGGCCTCGGATACCCCGTGTACTAGTATTGATTATTGAACCCTTGATTGAACCTCACCGAGTTTGGCTCGCTTACTGGTATCGCTCAAGAGCCGCGGCCGGGGTCGCGACTGGTTGGTACCATAGAAGGTCCTGCGATTCTGCTTCTACCTCGGTCCTGACACTGGGATGCACTACAAATGCTCTGCTTCCATTCTGCCAGCAGGCTCTGGGCGTTGCAGTATTTAAGGCTCTAGCCATTCTAACTGCCGTGGATTCCCTGTAATCATGCATCACCACTGGCTCTCTGTGCTCTCCGTCCTTTCCGCCATACTACTCGCCGACCTCGCGACGCCTCCTGCACCACTTTGGGGTGACATACGTGTGATGCACACGTGGAACACCGTCCCTGCCAACTGGGAGAGTCTTGGTCCCCCTCCCGCCGGCACCACCATCGACCTCTACATTGCGCTCCAGCCTCGCCGCGAGAGTGCCTTGACTGACGCACTCTACGAGGTCAGCAATCCAGGGAATCAAAAGCACGTCGTCCTCACCACTCCTCCGCACGTGCTTGTACTCACCTGTGCCGCTGCTCTATGTCAGATATGGCAGACATCTATCCAAGGAACAAGTTGCTGAGCTCGTCGCGCCGCACAAAGAGACGCTCGAGCTCGTCCACTCCTGGCTTAAACACCATGGTGTACCGTCCTCCTCCATTTCAACGTCACATGGCGGCGGATGGCTGACAATCACCAACGTACCCGTGTCTCAAGCTGACGAGCTCCTCTGCGCGTCGTACCAGCTCTACAGGTACACCGGGACGAACGAGACCGAGGTCGTTCTCCGGACTGTCAGTTACGCGATCCCTGCGGCGCTACACACACACGTGCAAACAGTTGCGCCGACGACACACTTCGCTTCCCCACGCAGGCCACTGCAGACACCGGGAAAGCGCTCCAGCGAAGAAGCAATAGTGATGGTGAATGCGACGTCGGAGGAACGAGTGGGAGTGCTGTCGAGGCGCCAGGGCGGTGAGGTCATGCCGCCGTTCCTGCGCGCGCTGTACCATACGGAAAACTATGTGCCTGCAGCGATGGACTGGAACTCACTCGGGATCTTGGGCCTCCGGAATGAGTACCCGAGCCAGGTAGATCTTAGGCAGTTCATGTACAACTTTCGCCAGGACGCACTATCCGCGGCCTTCACCGTCGAGCGGGTCAACGGCGGTGAGTACGACCCAGGCCGCCCCACCACGGAGGCGAGCGTGGACATGCAGTACGCCGAGGCCATAGCATACCCGACTCCGCACATCTTCTACAGCACGGGCGGCCCTCTATATTGGCCTGCCGGTACAGGCGCGCCAGGCCCCGGCGACGCATACCTCGAGTGGCTCAAGTACCTCCTTTACCAGCCGAAAATCCCAGCTACGATTAGTATATCGTATGCTAATCCAGAGACGTCGCTCCCGCGGGCATATGCGACGACCTTGTGCAACCTGTTTGCTGCGCTCGGTTTGCGTGGAGTCAGTGTCCTCGTCGCGGCCGGCGACTACGGCGTCGGCCCTGGAGACTGCATAGACAGTTCCGGAAATTTCCGGTTCATTCCCATGTTCCCTGCAACCTGTAAGTGTGGTGATTCGTCTCTCCCGGGCCTTGCCAGTGCACGCAATACACAAGCGCAGGAAGTCGCTCACCAGACCACCACTATTTGCAGGTCCCTGGGTCACTAGTGTCGGCAGTACGATGGACTACCCCGAGGTCGCGATGCCCTTCTCCGGGGGCGGCTTCTCATACCACTTTCCGCGCCCGATCTACCAGGACCGTGCAGTGTTCCGCTTCCTCGAGTACCTCGGCATCGAGTATGTCGGCCTCTACAAGTGCGTTCGCTGTCATTATCCAACCTGACCTATTCATACTTTGTAATCTGTGCAGCCCCGAGGGCCGCGGCATCCCCGACATCGCTGCGCAGGGGGACCGGTTCAGGTTCATTCTCAACGGTTTCGCCTATCTCGTGAGCGGCACGAGCTGCTCGGTGCCCGTGCGTCTTTTCCTCCTCCCTGCCCCCTACGCTCTGCGCCGTCCACCCTCGAGCACGCAGCTGACGATCAATGTACAGACCGTTGCGGGAGTAGTCTCGCTACTTAATGACCACATGCTTTCAACCGGCAGGCACCCTCTCGGCTTCCTCAATTTTTGGCTGTATGGCAGCGGCCAATTGGGCCTCAACGATATCACGTCTGGCTCTAACCCGGGCTGCAACACTGATGGATTCTTTGCCATCCCGGGATGGGATCCTGTTCGTCCCCCCGAAACTCTTTTCTCTTCGTTTCTACGTTGACTGATTCCATACGTAGGTCTCTGGTTTAGGGACGCCTGACCTTCAAAGACTGATGTACATACGTGACATACTTGATGATTGATGTAACGTGTGCATAGCAAAGGAGCAACACCTACAGTCTCGTAGCTGCTGAACAATAGTGATATGTCTATGTCAGTCCCATTCGCAAACTACATACACGCTATTAGCCGATTCGAGACGCCAAGGGAATAAACTTCGCAGGAACTCCCCGACCCGCGTGATACTCACTCACAAGTACAACAAATAGTCATTTTAACTCGTCAATTTTCCGGGCAGCGCAACGGTCTCATTCCAGACATGAAGGGACACCTGGGCGACGTAGGCAAGCATGAGATAGGCCGCAACCCGGCGCAATGTAACTAGGTTCTCATCTCCCAGTGCTGCAAGACATAGTTCGAGTCGCGCTGACCTGCTCGACCCGGTCTCCCCTCGCCCTGGCGCACGGCGTATCGAACCGGTGAAGAACTAGATGGCCTTGAGCCCAGTACAGTACAGTACAGTAATTTTGTATTTTTTTTCGGTAATTCTGCCGCACCGCGCAACAAGTTTTCGGCTGATGCCGTGCACAACAACTATGACGAGCCGGAGGAACTGTACCGACATCGCGGCAAGGCCCGTTGCACGTCGCATTCTCAAATGTTACCATGGCCGACGCCCGCAAGCTCACTGACGATGACTTCAACGCCGTGCTGTCATTGACAGCGAACAGGACTCTTAGTCCAAGACCAATCACGACAAGTCCATCGCTAAAATCGTACGGATGTTCGTATCGTGCGGATGTAGTCTAGAGTATATATATATATCTATATGTCTCCGTGTATGGTCTTCCCCTGAATGCGACAGAGGGATGATTAGAACAGTTGTATCGTAAAATACCAGGTAGTAGAGTACGCAACTGGTATGGGACATTTTCTTAGATGTAAGACTCAAGTCGCTGATCAAACTCCATTTTTGTGTCGACGACGGTTACAGGGCGGCCAGAGAGCTGACGGACAGTGACGAAATTCTCGATAGATGATGCCAGCTGGCCCGCTAAGTAAATCAAGTCAAGGGATGGCGACACTTCGGCGACCATCTCCCATGTGATACCTTCGAGCGCAAGAGCGACGTTCCCTGCAAGCTCCAAAGATACATGCAACGTCTGCACGGTGGGGAATTGATGGAGGAGATCCAGCCATTCAATGTCGTCTGTACCCCCTAATTGACGATCTTCCTCGGGCTCAGCCTCAAGCTTGAGATGGGCCACATTGGAGAGTGTAGCGGAAAATTGGCTGAGCATCTGGGCCGTTTGCGAAACCTGCCACGCAATCCCTACGCACGAGATGGTAGTCCTAGCACGGCGCTCATCCCCGCCTGGATAGTTTGCATCATGATACATGTCGAAGGTGACCCAGTCACTGGAGAAGCTGACTTGCGCATGCTTGAATGGGGTTGACTCGGGGCCTCCGGAGCGATCAATAAACTTGGCGAGTTGAGTAACCTGAAAGTCAACAAGCTGATTTAGGTAATGTACGTGGATCTGGTACAGTCGAGGGCTGTCGATCTGGGCGACGAGGTCTTCCAAATACTCGGTATCACCCTGGAATTGAAAGTAGGTGAGAGCAGGAAGGACAGTCCGTGTTACGGGAGGCGGGTGTACTCGATCAGGGTGGGAAGTAGCCGTTTGGAATTCAATGAAAAATATTCCGAGCCTGGGCAATGCGGCCAAACCCACAACCATCGCCTCGGGTGAAATGTAACCAGTTGGGGGTATATTATGAAGACTGAGGGTGACGAGGTCACTGGTGGACAAAAGAAGCGTGGGTAATGCCGGATAGGGAATGCCGGATAAGGTGATGGACCGTAAACGTGGTGCATATCCTCCCAAGAATCCACCGGGAA
>WNGR01009288.1_pt1 | contig 10334 bp, 9 predicted proteins | sample 5407581 | NCBI WGS metagenome assembly WNGR01 (sample SAMN13153383, study PRJNA577476) | soil metagenome | isolation source: 80 cm soil or saprolite under Garry oak tree replicate 2 | place: USA:California | collected 2016-06-15
TTCTCCAGGATGACGTTGCGCCCCTTGGGGCCGAGAGTCGACTTGACGGCTTCGGCCAGCTGGTCCACGCCAGCCAGCAGCAGGCCGCGAGCTTCAGCGCCGAAGCGCAGTTCCTTGGCCATGATGTGCTCCTAAGGGACGAGGATGGCGCGGCCGCGGACCCGGCCGGCGTCGAGGTCGGCGACGGCGTCGGGCGCGGCGTCCAGCGGGTAGGTCCTGGTGTGCAGCGTGACCTTGCCGCCCTGCGCCAGCGCCATCAGCTCGGCCAGGTCGTTGTAGGTGCCGACGATGTTGCCGATGATGTTGCGCTCGGTGGAGATGATGTCCAAGGTCGGGATGTTCAGGGTGCCGCCGTAGCCGATGACGAAGTAAGAACCGGCCCGCCTGGTCATCGCGAACCCGTCAGCCTCGGCGCCCTGCTCGGCCACGAAGTCGAGCACCACGTGCGCGCCCTGGCCGCCGGTCAGGTCCGCGACCGCGTCCCGCTGCCCGCCGTCGGCCACCACGGTGTGGTGTGCCCCCAGCTCAGAAGCCAGCTTGAGCGCGTCCGGGTTGGCGTCCACCACGATGATCTTGGTCGCGGTCAGCGTGGCCAGGCACTGGATGCCGATGTGCCCCAGGCCGCCCGCGCCGATCACCACGCAGGTGGTGCCGGGGTAGAGCAGCGGGAGGGCCTTGCGGACCGCGTGGTACGCCGTGATGCCCGCGTCGGCGAGCGCGGCCACGTCCTGCGGCCTGGTCTCCGGGTTGAGCTTGATGCACGTGCGCGCCGAGGTCAGCATGTACTCTGCCATGCCGCCGTCCCTCGACAGCCCGGGGAACGAGCTGTTCTCGCAGTGCATGTCGTCACCAGCCCGGCAGGCGTGGCACAGGCCGCAGGTCGGCGTGGGGTGCAGGATGACCGTGTCGCCGACGGCCACGTTGGTGACCGCCGAGCCGATCTCGTGCACCCAGCCCGCGTTCTCGTGGCCGAGGATGTAGGGCAGCGGCGTGCCCATGGCCGCGTCCCACTGCCCCTCGATGATGTGCAGGTCGGTCCGGCAGACGCCGGCGCCGCCGATCTTCACGATGACGTCGAGCGGCCCGCTGATCGTCGGCTCGGGCACGTCGTCGATCACCGGCTGGGTGTGGAATTTATGCAACCGGACGGCCTTCATGGGTCCTCCTCGACCTGCTTGTCATTCACAGCTGCTTGTCGTTCACAGCGCTTGTCAGTCACAGTGCTTGTCGGTCATAGGGAGTCCGCGTCCTCGGCCGGGACCGCTTCTCCCTGTCCTTTGGTGTGGTGGTACCTGTGCTGCAGCATGCCGCGGCAAATGCCGGAATTCGCCTCGATGCTCACCCGGGTGAGCCGGGCCTTCCGCAGGTGCAGCGGCATAGCCGCCTCAGTCACGGGCGCACCGCTGAGCGGCTCTATGAGCAGCGGGGCGTCGTCGCCGGCGGTGAAGCCGAGCTCGGCCCGCCGCGAGCGCAACCGGTCAAGCGCGCGAGAAGGCGGCAGCTCGCCAAGAGTCATCGCGAGCAATGCCGCCGGGTCCGTGCCTGCCGCCAGCAGCGGCCTGCACACCTGATCGGTGCCTGCCATCACCGCCTTGCGCAAAAAGTCAGCACGGAGCGCGTGCAGCTCGCTGACGGCCTCGCCGTCGAAAGACCGGGCGAAACCGGCCTGGGCGGCCACGCCGCCGTTGATCGCGTCGGAAGCGAAGTGATCCTCGAGCACCACCTCGGTGCGGCGCACGCCCGGCAGTGCCGACACCGCGTCGTAGGCGTCGGCGACCATCAGGTAGGCGAAGTTGGGCGCGCAGAAATAGGTAGGCAGCCGCAGCCGGACCTGCGCGTCCCCGGCCGCGGAGACGGCGCACGACGCGACGAAGCCGAGCGAGGTGATCGGCTCGTCGAGCTCGGGGTCACGCACCGTCTCCAGCGCCCGGAGAATGCCCTCCCGGGGGGCGGTTACCTGGGCGGTCATGCCCCCGCGACCGGTTGCGCGTTGTCCTTCAGCTGGTACTCCGCGGGTACCTCGATGTCGTAGAGCCTGGCCGCGTTCAGCCCGAGCATCTTCTTCTTCGACACGGTGGTCACCGCCGGGAAGTCGGAGAACTCTTCACGGTCCGGGTAGTTCCAGTTGACGAAGCCCTCGATCTGCCACTTCGGCTCCCAGATGGCGTAGTCGCTGCCGAAGAGCATCTTGTCCTCGCCGACCCAGAACATCAGCTCGCCCATGACCTTGGCGAAGAAGTTCGGCCGCGCGTGCATCAGGCCGCCGATGACCACGGCGAGGCCCGCGTATACGTTCGGCTCCTGCGTGGCCATGAAGCAGAAGTCCTCGATCCGCGGCAGCCCCACGTGCTCGACGATGAAGTTGAGCTCGGGGAAGTCGGTCGCGGCGTGGTCGACGTCGGCCACGTCGAAGGAGTCCTTGTCCAGCGGCCAGATCGTCGGGCCCTTGTGTACGTGGATGTTCTTGATGCCGAGGTTCTGCGCAGCTTCCAGGTACCGGTACGCGCCGGGATCGCTCAGCTTGTACCCGCGCGAGCCGTTGTTCCACTCGGCGGTGTAGAGCTTGACGCCCTTGGAACCGAACCGGTCGACGTTGCGCTTGAGTTGCTCCAGGCCCATGTCGCCGTCGCGGGGGTCGAACCGGGTGTTGTAGACGAATTTGCCTGGGTGCTTCTCACCCATCAGCGCGTTGCGCTCGGTGGTGTTGAAGCCCTCCTTGTACCACTCCTTCAGGTAGGTGGGCTGGAAGATCGCCACGTCCACGTACCCGTCCTCGAAGACGTCCTTCATCAGGTCGTCCTCGGAGTACTTCTCGAAGTGGTCCAGCGACCAGTGCGTCTCCGGCGGGCCGAGCCCCTGGTAGGCGTGGAAACATTCGATCCAGCCCTTGGCGTACTGCTCGGCCCCCGGCACCCAGTTGTCCGGGGCAGCGTTCCAGTAATGCATGTGCCCGTCGACGACGAAGTACTTCTCGCCGTTGCTCTCGTACAAAGCGCCTCCTTCAATGAGCTGGTGTGGCACTGAGCCGGTTATAACCGGCTCAGTGCCACAACATGCCGCGAACAGATAGGGATTCTCGGGCTACGTCCGTGCGACCAGGTCGAAGCCCAGGGCCTCGGCCGCGTCCTCGGGGTTCGCGACGAAGAGCGTCCGGTCGTCCTCGTGGATCATCCGGCCGTAGTGGGTGGACATGTCCTCTTCGAGTTCCGCCGAGTTGAAGTAGCCAGGCTCCTCGCCCAGCGCCTCGGAGATCTCGTCGTAGTCCACCACCATGTTGCCGACGCAGTCGACGCGCATCATGGACGGCAGCGCCATGACGGTGACGTTGGGCTTGGTGGCCATCACCTGGGCGATGACCTCACCCACCTGGTTGTTCATCAGCGTGAACCCGCACCTGCCGGACGCCGTGTGGTTGGACTTGAACGGGCTTTCCGCGGTCGTGGTCATTGCGCCAGCTCCTTCGGGGTGTCCAGCTCGAGATCGGTCACGATGCCGCTGAAGCGGATCTTGGCAAGGTCCAGGCTGTCCTCGAAGCGAGGCGGCTTCAGTTCGGGCTGCGACCACAGCGGCTGCAGGGCGCGCACGGCCGAGATGGCGCGCGGCACCCAGGCCGACAGCCATTCCTGCAGCAGCGCCTTGTTGTGGTCGGCGAACTCCCGGTCGGTGGTCAGCAGATGGAACATCGGCCTGGTGTACCGCAGGTCACGCTCGGCGTAGTCGTACTCCTCGGCGCCGATCACCGTCGGCGTGACGAAGTCGCCGTTGCGCGGCGCGGCGTGCATCACCAGGTGGCTGCGGAACATCTCGCCGACCAGCGGCTCGAACACCACGTTCGCGGCGAAGATGGTCTCGCACCAGTCGTCGATGGCGGTCAGCTGCTCGGCGGTCTCCCGCACCCCCTGCCAGGCCGGGTCCTCGTTCCAGGTCTCGATGTGCGCGGCGCCGTTGAAGCCGGGGACCACCTCGGTCAGGGTCAGGTTGTACAGGGCCAGGTCCTGGGCGGACCGGATCCGGTGCATGCTGTTCACCGAGATCGCGTTGTTGTGCATGTTGGTCGGGGCCCGCCGCTGGGCGTTCGCGAACAGGTAGAGCCCGAGACCGTGGTCGACGTGCATCCAGGCGCCGAGGTTGCGCTCCACGAACCGGATCCAGGCCTGGTTCCACTGCTCGAACGCCTTGGCCTGCCTGGCGTTCTCGATGTTCTGGTTGAGCTGCCGCACCACGTTCGCGTTGTACCGGTACAGGGTGAGTTCCCACTCTTCGTTCGGGTCGCGGAACTCATGCCAGCCAAGCGCGGGCCAGTCATAGCCCTTGCCGCCCGAGCCGGGGAAGCGCTTCGGTTCCGGCCGGTCCGATCCCCAGGCCTTGAGCGCCGTCCACTCCAGCGGGTAGCCGCCGCGGCCGTCGGAGAACCCGTACAGCCAGCCCTGGCTGAGGTAGTGCCTCGTGTCCGGCTGGACCTCGACGGTCACGTCCTCGTAGTGCGACTGCTTCCGCCCGGCCGGGGTGAAATAGTTGAAGCGGCGGGCATTGGAGTCGGGGAATACCTTCGCGCCTGCCTCCGCGTCGGTGAAAACCGGTTTCGGCACACTGCGTTGCTGAGCCTCTGTCATGAGTCCTTCCCTTTCACGTTAGGGAGACGGTTCCCCAGTGGTCGTGAACTTGTCCCAATAGACATGCTTTTCCGGCACCCCGAGCCTGGTGAGCAACGGCACCGCGGCCTCGACCATCGGCGGGGGACCGCATACGTAGGCGTGAGCCCGGCTCAGGTTGCCTTCCCGCCCGGCGACGACGTCGGTGATCATGCCGGTCTCGCCGTCCCATTCGTCCTCGGACAGCGCGGGGACGTAACGGAAATCGGGCAGTGCCTGCTCCAGCGCCCGGAGTTCATCTTCGAAGCAGAGATCGCTACCACGGCGCGCGCCGTAGTAGTACACGGCCTTGCGCGCGATGCCGCGTTCGGCCATGGACCGGAGCAGGCACAGGATCGGCGCCATCCCGGCCCCGCCGCCGACGAAGACCAGGTCGGTGTCGGGAGCGTCGCGCAAGGTGAAGACCCCGAACGGCCCGGTCAGGTTGAGCCGGTCGCCGGGTTGCAGCTTGGTGTCGAGGAAGTGGGAGAACAGGCCGTCCGGGTAGATCTTGATGATGAACTCGAGCTGCCCGCTTTCCCTGGCCGACGTGTTGGCCATCGAGAACGACCGGGTCTCGTTCGTGCCGGGAACGGCGATGTCGATGTACTGCCCGGGGAAGAACTTGAAGTCGTCCGTGTCCACCAGCTTGAGCACCAGGTGCCGCATGTCGTGCGTGACCGGGTCGTTGGCGACGACCTCGGCGACGGCCTCCTTGATCGGCAGCCCGGACCTGATCATCTCCTCGTCGTAGTTAAGCAGCTCGATCGTCACGTCCTCGTAGACGTGGGCCCGGCACAGCAGCGTGAAGCCTTCCTCCCGCTCGAAGTCGGGCAGCGCGAACGTCGAGTAACTGTCCAGCTCCACGTCGTCGCCGTCGAGCAGGAACGACTTGCAGGAGGAGCACTGGCCCTCCTTGCAGCCGTGCATGAGCATGATGCCCTGCTCGGCCGCGGCGCGCAGGACCGTCTGCTCCTCGTCGGCCTCGATCTCGATGCCGACTGGCTCGAACCGGACGACATGTTTACCAGCCATGATCACCTCGTGGATACCGGGGAGCAGGAGGGAACGGTCGGCCTCCTGCCCCCCGGTGCGTGCATGCGGGCTGAGGGTGTTACCACGGCCCGTTCGGAATAGAGGGATTGTCTTCTTTCTGCCGGCGGCTCAGGCGTCAGCGCGAGCCGGACGGCCAGCCGGGCCGCCGCGGATGTAGTTCGCGTGGAAGGCCGCGCGCTCCTCGGGTGTCATCTCGTTGAGCAGCACGTTCGGGCTCTGCACCGGCCCCATGCGGCGCAGGTGGTCCAGCGTCCACATCTTCTTGGGATCCAGGTTCAGATGCGGTTGCGCCGTCATCGTCTTGCCGTCGTCGCGCACGAAGCCCATGTCGGACACCACGTCGGCCCAGTTCCAGCCGTGGTACAGGGTCTCCCATTCGCGCTTGCCGATGAGCTGGCCCATGTTCGGCGTGGACCGGCCCTGGAAGGTCGGCCGGAACGCCTCGACGTCCGTCCAGCGGCAGGCCTCGTGGCAGTAGGTGCGCCACTGCCCGTCCACCTCAGCCATCACCATGTCCTCGCGGACCAGGCACGGGACCATGCAGACCCAGCACCGGTGCGGGTACTGGTAGTCGACGTCCTCGGCCACGATCGGGTTGTGCCCGTTCGGCATGGACAGGCGGTTGTAGTTCTCCCACCACTTGCCGTACTTGTCGTACCAGCCCGGGTACTTGTACTCGAACCACTCGAAGTCCGCATCGGTCATCGGGTCGATCCGCCAGTAGTTGGCGAGCCAGCCGGTGGCGAAGAACTGCGCGACCTCGTGGACGTAGCCCTTGTTCCAGATCTGGTTCCAGGCTTCCTCGATGAGGTCGTGCGGGATCTTCAGGCCGTACTTCTCCAGCGGCATGAGGTAGCTGCGGTAGTAGTCGTCGTAGATCCACCGCCGCCACATCTCGGCGTAGGACTCGCGCTCCTTGCGGCGGTCCTTGGTGCCGTACTCGATGAACGTGCCGATGGCCGCGTCCACCACCCGGTGGTTGTTCCACCAGGCGTAGCGCAGGTCGCGCTCGAGCAGCTGGTGGTTCTCCTCGTCAGACAGCGCCATCAGCAAGGTGGCGTAGCCGTTGCTGATGTGCCTGGACTCGTCGGATTGCACCGAGTGGAACACCGTCGGCAGCAGGTAGTCGCCGTTGGCGGCCGCCTCGGCCGGCATGGCCACGAACAGGGTGTTCGTGAACGCGGTCTCGGCCACGATCGTCAGGTAGATGCTCGCGGCGGTGATGGCGTCACCGGTGATGAAGCCCTCCGCGAACTGCCGGCCGATCGTCCCGCAGTAGTCGTCGTGGAATCCGCGCAGGCTGTTGTTGAAGCCGGCCGGGTCGATGTAGTTCTGCATGTACAGGCGCTTCAGGTTCTGCTGGATCGTCGAGTGCCGTACCTCGTCGATCATCTGGATCGCCTGGCCGTTGTTCAGTTCCGGGTTGGGGACCGTGCGGAACAGCAGCGGCATCGCCCGCGCCGCCGCAATTTCCGGCAGCGGGATGATGCTCAGGAAGAGCTTCTGCCATTCCAGCCAGCGCTCCTGCACCTGCCGGAACATGTTGCCGCGGATCGCGCCGTCCTCGGCGCCGTACACGCGGTGGTCCTTTTCCTCCTGCATGGGGAAGTAGGACCGCAGCACCTGCTTGAGCGGGTCCTTCTTCTGCGCCTTGCGGAAGCTGTAGTCAGTCCCGTACTGCGAGACTGGCTCGTGGTATTTGGGTTCCCAGGAAAGTTCCTGGATCTTCTGGTGTGCCCTGGCCACACTCTGGCGACTCATCGTCACCCCTTTCTCGGCGGGTTCCGGGGTCAGGGGTCCTTTGCCCCTTTGGTGGTCTTGGGTCCATGGGGCCATCCCCGAGCTGCCGCCACCTGGCGGCTGCTTGGGCGGCAGACGGCCCCGAAAGTCCTTGCGTTCTTGATCACATCGCGAAAGCCGAGGTCATGAGCTCTCAACATGAGACACGTCGAACACGGCACGGATCTTTTCGAGGTCTCGCTTGGTTTGTTCCGAGGCTTGACGGCTCCCCTCCGCGTCCGGCGTGATGCCAAGCGCCCGCAACAGGTCGGCTGCGGGCGCACCCGGGTCACCTGCCTCGCCGAGGACCGGATGCAGTCCCTCGCTGACTAGGTGGTGAAAGACCAGGTTGACGATGCTCCAGGGATTAAAGGTCTCTGCGTTGGCCGCAGGTCCGTGGGCGTCCATGACCTAGACACAACGTCGACTGGCCCAAGATGGGGGTCTCAACTTGAGACAGTGCCAGGCAACAAGAGGTTTACTTTGTAAGAAGCGAGTAAACCCAATGCGATCCGAGCAGGCTCAGCCTCCGGCCGGAGAAGTGGGTGGGGAGGCGACATGGCACACGCATCAGCGCCGTCGGTGGCTAGGGATCGGCTGGCAGAAGCCAGAGACCAGTTCCTCGCGGCCGAGCCGGTCGACCAGACCGTGGTGCGCAAACCGATCCTTGCGTCGTGGTGGCGGTCCCGCCAGTGGAACGTCGCCGCCGACCACATCGAACTGAGATACCTGCATGACCCCGACCTGGAGGGCACGCTGGCCCGCAGCGCCGACCCGGTGCTGCGGCACCTGCACGAGCAGCTTGACGGCCAGCCGATCAGCATCATCCTGACCGATGCCGACGGGGTCGTGCTGACCAGGCTGACCGCGGACCACGATCTCGAACGCCACCTCGACGGCGTCATGCTCGCGCCCGGCTTCAGCTACGCCGAGGATCGCGTCGGCACCAACGGCATCGGCACCGCGCTGGAATCCGGCGGGCCGGCCCACGTCTTCGGCCACGAGCACTACGCCGAGCACCTGGAGGGCCTGGCTTGCGCCGGCGTGCCCATTCACGACCCAGTCTCCGGCAAGACGGTCGGCGTCATCGACCTGACCTGCTGGCGCAAGGACGCGGATCCACTGCTGATCTCGCTGGTCAAGTCAACTGCCGACCAGATCACCCAGGCCATGATGGCCGCCAGCAGCAGCCGGGATTACCACCTGCTCCAGGAGTACCTGCGGGCCTGCCGCCGCACCGGTGGCATCGTGCTGGCACTCGGCAACGACGTCGTCATGCTGAACGATCACGCCCGCCAGGTGCTCGACCCCGGCGACCAGCCCGCCCTGATCGGCCACGCCACCGAGACGCTGGCCAGCCGCCATCCGGGTGCGGTCACGGTGAGCCTGCCCAGCGGCGTGACGGCGCGGATGTTCTGTCACCGGATCGGCGGTGATAGCCCGTTCACGGACGGCGTCGTGCACGTCAAGCTCGCGTCGCCGGTGGCGGTCGCGGGCGCGGGCGCGGGTGCGGGTGCGGGCGCGGGCGAGATTCCCGCGCAGAAGACGGCCATGTACCTGCCGGGCCTGGTGGGCAGCGGCGTGCTATGGCTGCGGGCGTGCCGTGAGGCAGAGGCCCTGTATGACGCGTCGGATTGGATGACGTTGGAGGGCGAGAGCGGCGTCGGCAAGCTGGCTCTGGCTCGCGCCGTGCACCAGCGGCGGAACCCGGCCGCGCGGTTCCACGTGCTCGACGCGGAATCGGCCGATCAGGGCTGGCTCGCCGAAACCCGCGGCGAGCTGCTCGAAGGCGCGGGCATGCTGGTGATCCGGCACGTGGACTTGCTGAAGGCCACGCAGGTGCACGCCCTGGCCAGCGCGCTGCAGGAAACGCGGGCCGCGAAGCGCCAGGTGCGGGTGGCCATCACGCTGAACCGCAAGCAGGCCAGCGCCGACCTGACCAGGCTGCTGCGGTTCTTCCAGGGCACGGTGGAGCTGCCGCCGCTGCGCCATCACGTCGAGGACCTGCACGAGCTGGTGCCCTTCTTCCTGGCCAAGCTGAGCCACGAGGGCCGCCTGACCTGCTCGCCGGAGGCGATGCAGCTGCTGCTGAGGCACAACTGGCCGGGCAACACCGAACAGCTGTGGCAGGTGCTCAAACAGGTGGTGCAGCGCCGCCGGGCCGGCGTGATCATGCAGAAGGACCTGCCGCCCGAGTGCTGGACGGTGAGCCGCAGGCTGCTCAGCCCGCTGGAGTCGATCGAGCGGGACGCGATCGTGCAGAGCCTGCAAGATCACGAGGGCAATAAGGTCCGGGCGGCAGAGGCGCTGGGCATGTCGCGTGCGACGATCTACCGCAAGATCCACGAATACGGCATCGTCGCCTCGGGCAGCTGAGCTCTGCCCCTAGGGCTGGTTCAAAGTGAGAACACAGGGGTGCCATCGGGGGCGTACGGATGCATTAAGCCCGCATTCGCGGGGCGCTCTAGATGAAGGAGCGAACCGATGAGCGCTCTTGATGCATCCGCCGACGAACCCGGTCGGCACGCTACCCTCACCAAGGAGACACCCGCGCCGGCCGAGGCGGTGGTCGGACCGATGGCCGGCGACCCCGGCATGCTGGGCCTGGGGAGCTTCATCGTCGGCTCCGTCGCCCTCGGCCTGGGCCTGGTCGGCGTGGTGCCGGTCGGTGTCCTCGGCGCGCCGCTGGCCATCATCCTGGCGGCCACGGCCCTGGGCCTGCTCATGGCCACGGTCTGGGCCGCAGCCGTCGGCCAGAGCGCGGTGGCGGCCGTGTTCGGTATCTTCGGCACGTTCTGGCTGAGCTACGCCGTGCTCGTGCTCGGCCTGGATCACAACTGGTTCGCCATCACCGTCACCGCGGTGCTC
>WNGR01018661.1_pt1 | contig 10334 bp, 9 predicted proteins | sample 5407581 | NCBI WGS metagenome assembly WNGR01 (sample SAMN13153383, study PRJNA577476) | soil metagenome | isolation source: 80 cm soil or saprolite under Garry oak tree replicate 2 | place: USA:California | collected 2016-06-15
TTCTACGTATTAGAACCGTATGACTTTGCTGGTCTCAAGGTCCCGCCTCTCCTGGAGGATATGGCGGCAACTTACATCGAGTCAATGCGTTCTGTTCAGCCAGAAGGCCCATACATCCTGGGAGGTTTTTGCGGCGGGGGTCTTATTGCCCTCGAGATGGCCCGGCAACTTCAAATCTCAGGACAGGCAGTGGAGATGCTCATTTTAATTGAGCCAGGAGTTGGTCCTGCTCTAATCACATGGAGCGGAAGTTTCATCCGTCACATGGGGAAGCTGATACGGCTTAGCCCTGATAAACAGTTAGATTTGTTCCTCCGCCTGCGGCACTTTTATAGATTTCTTTTTCGTCCCCAATATCGGCGCTCGCAAGGATTCTCGGTAGGTCCAACTGTCCAAGCTCTTAGACAGGACTGGATGGGCATATTTGTCTGGATGGTTTCGGGTTACTCTCGGCCTCGCCAGTATCCAGGCAAGGCCATCCAGATCTGGGCGATCAATGATCCTGTCCGCAGAAAAGCGTGGCCTAAAGTAGCTGTAGCTAAAGAAGAAGAAACGCATTTCATTCCTGGCAAGCACTTTAATCTTATAACCGACCAACTCCACATTTTGTCCACTCTTTTGAAGACATATTTAGTAAAGATACAAGGGGCTGGAGAGAAGAGAGTAACAGGAGATATGGGGACCCATGGGGAAATCCTATAAAATACTCATGCTGATAGAAAATGGCCCCGCGCCTGCAGACCGTCGTGTTTGGCCCGAAGCCACTACTCTGCGCGATCATGGCTACCAGGTCAGCATTATCTGTCCTATGCGCAACCCGGATCACCAGGAGTCATACATTTGTATCGATGGTATTCATATCTATCGATACAAGCTGCCCACCATCGGGCACAAGTACATGGCCTATCTCGTGGAATACAGTATCGCTATGTTCATGACTTTCTGCTTAAGCCTTAAAGTCTTGTTCCGCTATGGCTTTGATTTCATTCATGCTGCTAATCCTCCAGATCTCTTCTTTGTGATTGGCTTGTTCTACCGGCTCCTCGGTAAAAAATTTATATTTGACCAGCATGACCTGTCACCAGAGCTATTCCAGGTTAAATTCAAGCGTTCTGCTAAGTTACTTAAAAAATTTCTTCTCTTCCTGGAAATCTGCTCTTATCGATCTGCCCATCTAATTATTACATCAAACGCTTCACAGAAACGCTTCGCTATTGAGCGCGGTCATAGTCGACCCGAAAGGGTATTTATCGTCCGTAATGGGCCTGATCTGAACCACTTCGGTTTGGTTCCAGCCGAGCCGGAATTGAAAGGCGGACGTTCCTTTTTGCTAGCCTACGTGGGTGTAATGGAGGTTCAAGATGGTGTCGAAAATTGCCTCTATGCACTCCATCGCCTGATCTATCGGCGTGGGCGTCAAGACATCGCTCTAGTCTTGATGGGAGGAGGTGACCATGTTCCTGCATTGCAAACGCTCGCTCACAAACTCCAGCTTGGTGAGTATGTCACCTTTACTGGCTGGACGACGCTGAAAGACATCATGCGTTATCTAACGGTGGCAGATGTAGGACTCGTACCTGATCTACAGAACGGCCTGAATGAATATTGCACAATGATCAAAACGATGGAATATATGGCAATGGGAAAGCCAATTGTAGCTTTTGATCTTGCTGAAACTCACTATTCTGCACAGGATGCAGCGCTCTACGCAACCCCCAATATTGTAGAAGACTTCGCGAGTAAAATTGAGACATTGCTCAATGACGAGGAACTTCGCCTCAGAATGGGAGCACTTGGGCGTAAACGCGTCGAAGAAACGTTAAGTTGGGCTGAAAGTCAAAGAAATCTTTTGCTCGCATACGAGACGCTTTTACGCCCAGGTTTGTAGTTACACCAGACTCCTTTCCTCCAATGCTCAATATCGTGTATATTGGTAGAATGAAATATCACCTGTACTTCGTGCTCAACAGATGCAGGGAACTCTATAATGCTGCACTCTCGGAACGCAAAGACGCTTACCGCATGGCTGGCAAGTCCATCACCTATTTTGACCAGCAGAATGATTTGCCTGCGATCAAGCATGTGATACGTCCTGAGTATGAGGACATCGCAGCGCATGTCTTACAAGACGTGCTAAACCGCTTGCACAAAGCCTTTCAAAACTTCTTCCGACGCTGTAAGAATGGAGAGAACCCTGGCTATCCCAGATTTCAGGGTAGTTCGCGCTACAACAGCTTCACCTATCCAGACGGAGCCGGTTGGAAGTTCGATGGAACACACTTGCACCTCTCTAAGATTGGCTCGATCAGAGTCAAACTGCATCGCAAGCTCGAAGGCACGATCAAGACAGTTACTCTCAAACGAGGAGTAGACCACTGGTACGTCTCATTCTCTTGTGAGGTAGAAGAGCCTGAGAAGCTGCCTGTATCCTCTGAGGACGTAGGCATTGACCTGGGCGTCTCTCACCTGGCTACCCTCTCCACCGGTGAGATGATCGAGCATCCCAGGTACTACCGTAAGGCCAAGAATGTGCTTGAGCAAAGACAGCAATCCCTCTCCCGCAAGAAACGTGGCTCGCATCGTCGGGACAAAGCACGTAAGCTGGTAGGCAAGGCACACCGTAAAGTAGCCAATCAACGCCGTGACTTCCTGCATAAAGAGTCTAGGAAGCTCGTCAATCGTTTTCAGGTGATCGTCTTTGAGGATATCCCGATAGGGAACCTAACGAAACACGCCAAACCCAAACAAGACGAGAAAACAGGGCAATACCTCCCGAATGGGGCAAGTGCAAAAAGTGGCTTAACGAAAAGTATCTTAGACGCAGGCTGGGGAGCCTTTAGGCAACTATGCAGTGTCAAGGCAGCATGGGCCGGTCGCAGCATGGTAAAGGTCAACCCTGGCTATACGTCTCAAATCTGCTCACAGTGTGGAACGGTGCGCAAGAAGACGCTCGCGGAACGCTGGCACTCGTGCGACTGTGGAGCAGAATTGGATAGAGACGTAAACGCGGCTATCAATATCCTCTGGTTGGGAATCAGCCAACTCGGAAAACGAGTAGAAGCCTCCTGCCTTTAGGCGGAGGTAGTTCACAAGATATGTCGAGGCAAACAGCAGAACGGGTTGAAGGATGAGAAAAATAATGGTACAACAGTGCGCATGGTGTTTACGATTAATCGATGGCACGGGGGAACACATCTCGCCTGTGCCAGTGCCGAAAATATATGAGGCATCCCATGGGATGTGCCAGGCATGTGGGAATAGTTGGCTGGCGGCAGTGGAAGAGTCTTATGGAGGGGGAGGAGTAATGAGCGTTTCAGAGAATGGAGGGCACCACGTCCAATGCATGGAAGAAAGTGCGCTCCATCGATAGATAAACTTCCTGTTATTTTTTTGTGAGGAAAGGGCTATTGGCGGTGCAGCCGCCAATAGCCCTTTCCTCACAAAAGACTACTTTTTGGAATTCTGCAAAAAACCTAGCATGAGCTGGTTTACTTTGTCGGGCCGTTCTTGTTGGACCCAGTGACCGCTGTCAGGGAGATATGTAACTTCAATATGGTCTACCCATGGCTCAAGATCATACGTCAGCTCAATGCCAAGTGCGATATCATGCTCTCCCCAGATCAAAAGCGTTGGGGTGCTGACGTAGGTGTTCTCCCTTGTAGCTGGAGGTGGCAGGCGGCGAAAGAGTTGACGGTAATAGTTTAGACTGGCAGTCATGGCTCCGGGTTTGCTCATGGCCTCCTGGTATAGCGCAGTCACTTCGCGAGGAAATACGGCTTTTTGGAGCGCTGCTCCATTGAGCATGCGTCCAATTTCATTGGCATGGTTGCGCAACAATAGCGCTTCAGGGAGCCAGGGAATTTGAAACGCGAAGATATACCAGCTTTTACGGAGTTGTTTGAGCGTACGAAATTCACGCTGCATCGCATATGGATGCGGCGCATTCATAGCGATGAGATGGCTGGTCATGTGTGGATAGTGAATGGCAAAATGCCAGGCCAGGATGCCGCCCCAGTCGTGTCCAACAATGATGGCCTGTTCTTGTCCTAACCCTTTGATCAAGCCCTCAATGTCCTTCAGAAGCGTCGGCACGTCGTAGCCTTTGCGCGGTTTGTCTGTGTCATTGTACCCACGTAGATCGGGAGCGACAACAGCGTAGCCGTGCTCCGCGAGGAATGGTATCTGGTAACGCCAGGAGTACCAGAACTCGGGAAAGCCGTGCAGGAGGACGATCAAAGGCCCGCTGCCCTGGGTAACATAGTGCATGCGAATGCCATTGCTGATGATGTCGCGGTGCTGCCAGGTTTCCGTTGTGATTGCCATAACGACCTATCTCCTTCAAACAGAATGAAGGGTTCCACAGCAGCGCGGGCTACCATGAAACCCTTCATTCTATGTTTATTCCCCGGAGGTGTCGTTGTAGACGATAGCGCGTTTCACTTGCTCGATCAGATCGGTAACGGGGATGCCGCGGGGGCAGGCGTCCGCACAGTTAAAGATGGTGCGGCAACGCCAGACGCCGTCGCGTTGTCCCAGGATGGCAAGCCGTTCCGCTGCTCCCTGGTCGCGGCTATCAAAGATGAAGCGGTGAGCGTTGACGATCGAGGCAGGGCCAACCCAGTCGGGGTTGGCCCATACTGATGGGCAAGAACCCGTACAGGCGCCACAGAGAATACACTTCGTGCCTTCATCGTAGCGTTCGCGCTGGGCAGGGCTTTGCAGGCGTTCCGTTCCCGGCTCACTGTCGTATGTGATCAGGTAGGGCTTGACGGATTTATATTTTTCAAAGAACGGATCCATATCGACTACAAGGTCTTTGATGACCGGGTAGCCAAGCATAGGTTCAATCGTCACCTTATCGCCGACATCGCGCATCAGGACCTTGCAAGCCAGGCGGTTGCGACCGTTGATGCGCATGGCATCCGAGCCACAGACACCATGCGCGCAGGAGCGGCGGTATGTGAGAGAGCCATCCATTGTCCATTTGATGGTGTTCATGGCGTCCAGCAGGCGGTCGATGGGATCGGCCTCCACGCGATAATCGGCCCAGTATGGCTTCTTATCCTTTTCGGGGTCAAAGCGTTTGATACGCACCAACACATTCATGGTTTGCCTCCTTAATATTTCCGTTCCTTGGGCTTGAATATTGGATCATCAATCAATTTGACATCCTTATAATCCAGGCGTACATCATGTGCCTTCGTACCCTTGTACGCGAGGGTATGTTTTAGCCAGTTGGCATCGTCACGCTTCTGGTAGTCGAGACGATAGTGTGCACCGCGACTCTCAGTACGTGCCAGGGCGCCATGAATCGTTGCCTCACTGCAATCCAGCAGGAAACCAAGTTCAATGGCTTCAACCAACTCCGTGTTAAACTTTTTGCCTTTATCCTGTAATTGTGCCCGCTTATAAGTATCCTGCAAGCCATCCAATGTGTCGAGGGCATGGTGCAGCCCCTTGTCGCTACGCTCAACATAGACCATTTCGTCCATCTCATTTTGTAGCGTACTACGCACACGGGCCGCTGACTCTCCGCCGGTAGAGCTATAGAGCTTGTCCACTAATTTGCGAGCGTATGCCTCTGGTTCGTCTGGAAGCGGCGCGTGGCTGTTTTCAGTAATGAACTTCGCGATGTGTTTGCCAGCGCGCCGGCCAAAAACAATCAGGTCGACCAGTGAATTCGTACCAAGGCGGTTGGCGCCGTGTACCGAGACGCAGGCTACCTCGCCAGCGGCATAGAAGCCAGGCATTGGTGTCCATTGTGGGTCAATGACAACACGAGCATCCTCGTCGGTTGGAATGCCACCCATGGCGTAGTGCGCGGTCGGTTGGATCGGCACAGGTTCGGTAATTGGCTCGACGCCAAGATAGTTACGCGCGAAATCGGTGATATCGGGTAACTTCTCGGAGATCGTCTTGGCTCCCAGGTGTCGTACATCGAGGTAAACATAATCTTTGCCGTCTACGCCGCGCCCCTCTTTGACCTCCTGGATGATACAGCGCGAAACGATATCGCGCGGAGCCAGGTCCTTGAGCGTGGGCATGTAGCGTTCCATAAAGTACTCGCCTTTGCCGTTAAGCAGCTTGCCGCCCTCACCGCGCGCTGCCTCGCTGAGCAGAACGCCCACCTTGTAGATACCGGTGGGATGGAACTGGTACATCTCCATGTCCTGCAGGGGTATGCCCCGGCGGTAGGCGATGGCCATACCGTCGCCGGTGCAGGCGAAGGCGTTACTGGTAACACGCCATGCTCGTCCATACCCACCCGTGGCGAAGAGCACTGCTTTGGCATGAAAGGTGTGAATTTCTCCTGTGCGAATCTCAAGCGCCACAACGCCGCAGGCCTGACCATCGTTGAACAACAGGTCGAGCGCGAGGAATTCACTGAAGAAGCGCACCTGGTTTTTCACTGCGCTCTGGTACATCGTCTGGAGAATCATATGGCCGGTGCGATCAGCCGCGTAGCAGGCGCGTCGTACCGCGGACTCGCCGAAGTTGCGCGTGTGGCCGCCGAAGCGTCGCTGGTCGATACGTCCATCCGGGGTGCGGTTAAACGGCAGGCCGCGATGTTCAAGTTCATAGACGGCATCGATCGCCTCACGTGCCAGGATCTCTGCCGCGGGCTGGTCTACCAGGTAGTCACCGCCTTTGACGGTATCGTACATGTGCCATTTCCAATGGTCTTCTTCCAGGTTGCCCAGCGCGGCAGCGACACCACCCTGGGCCGCGCCAGTGTGCGAACGCGTGGGGTAGATTTTACTGAGCACGGCTACGCTGGTGTTGGGCAGTTGCATAGCGGCCATCAAACCGGCCCCGCCGGAACCGACGATAACCACGTCAAATTTATAATACATAGTGCATCCTCGCTACTACTAGTGAAGGCAGGATACGCCGAGATTTGCCGTATGCTGGAAAGTGATCAGCGTGATCGTACCTAACATAAAGAAGATCAAGGTCAGTGTTCCGGCCACTGACATCAAAGTCAGCCGTGCGCCACGCCCACGAACATAATCATCGATGACTACGCGCAAGCCGTTCATACCATGCAGGAGCAAAGGTTTCAAATCCGCCGCTAGCTGGTTTCGCTCCATATCCAGTCGAAATACGCATGTGTGTTCCTCCTAGTAGGGACCCGATGTATCGCGTCCCACGCGGGGTGGGGGGACAGGCCCACGTTATCCAGTTATTACTTTGTGATTGTCGTCACGTGTGGTTGTAAAAATGGCAGCGCTGGCTCAAGGACAAAATATGCGATGGGGATGAAACCGACGATGGTGAGAACCATGACGATAACGAACATCAGCACCTGGTAACGCACGCCCTTGCGCCAGAAGTCGATCACCATGATACGTATACCGTTAAAGCCATGCAGGAGTACAGCACCTATCAAGGCCAGGGATAAAAACCGAACGATGATGCTGTCGAAGAGCAAAATACCTTCATTGTAGACGGCTGGGCCGAAGCCTAACAAAGACACATCCACAATATGGATCATGAGAAACAAGAGGATAGCCAGTCCTGTAACGCGATGCAGCAACCAGGACCACATCCCGGATTGACCTCTGTACATAACAACCTCAATTCTGGTGGCGGGAGAGGGCCTGAGGCAAAATAAAATAGATCAGGGATCGCACGTATTCAGCGGCCTCGCAGCTCTTGCTCTCGCCTTTTGGATAACCCTGATGGATATCCTGACAACAAAAAAAGGCGAATCGCTAACCCTGAAGGGAGTGAGTACGTCTGGGTGGTGAATCTACCAGCATCAGCAAATGTGCTCGCATCTCTAGAATCAACGCCCTTTAGGTAAGATGATATGTAGGCACACTCTTGTGCCGGTAGCAATCAGTCTTATTGACGTCGTATTCTTATTATAGCGCACGGTAAGGTGTTGCGCAAAGAGGGGTAAACGAGAATTTGCTCTTCTTATCCCCTGTAAAAATCCGGCAAAGTAGTGTATAATATGAGAACCAGAGAAAAATCCCACTGAGAATTTATTCAGGGCGAGCCATGCTTCGCCCCTGCAAAGGCAATGTTGCCAGACGTTCGCGTATTTGCAGGGGTGTGCAAAGCATAGCTCGCCCCTTTTATTGTGGTCACCTGTTCCTCTTGCTCTTGTGTCAACAATGTCCACATGCTAAGATAGAGTTGGATCCTTCACGACATGCTTCGTTGAATCGTTTGTAACGAAAACTGTCATTGTAACCTTGCAACGTAATAATATCTGCTACGACAATTTTTTATGTCTACTTCATGGCGCCTGTATGTAGCAGGCTGCCATAGCAGAGGAAGCGTTGTGAATACACTGCACAGTAATCAGGAAAATCCACATCTTGCCAGGGTAGAACGGGGCATTGCCGGAGCGCGGATACCTCGGCGGGAGGAAGATGTGCAGCAATTTCAGACGTTCTATCAGGAAAACCTGGGCCTAATTTATCGCTATGTGTATAGTAAAGTTGGCAACCGAGAAGAGGCCGAGGACCTGACGTCTCAAATATTTATTAAAGCGATACGTGGCGTTGACACTGAACGCGGACCGCGAAGTATGCAGAAATGGCTGTTTCAAGTTGCGCGTACAACCATTGCCGACTACTGGCGCGTTTACTACCGTGTGTCAACTAACTCTTTAGAAGAACTGCTCGAGGACGGCTGGGAAGGCCCAGCAGAAGAAGAGCACATGCCTGTTAGTAGCATGCCTACGGAGCGTGTGCAGCGTATTCTTCAGGCTTTGCCTGAACACTATCGAGAGGTTTTGACGTGTCGTTTTCTGTTCAATCTTTCAATTAAAGAGACAGCTTTGAGTTTGGGCTTGACGGAGGCCAATGTAAAAGTGTTACAGTTTCGTGCGCTTAAACGCGCCGCAGATCTCGAACATATTGCCATAATAAGCAAGTAAATGTGTATGAGTGGGTAGGGGACCCTGCCCACACCAGCCATTATAACTAACCCGGAGCAACAAGACTATGCCAGGTGAAGACCAGGAACGATTTGAAGACTATCTGGAGCTGGAACAATATATTGAGCAGCTTCAGGCAGGCCGTGTCGCCCACCCACCGGCGGAGCTGACACCCAGCCAGGCGAATGTCTATCGCATGGCTGCACTTTTTCGCTCCGCGTCCCCTGAAGCCAGTGAGCCTCGACCGGAGTTTGCCGCCGAGTTGCAGGCTCGTCTCGAGCAGGAACTCCAACAGCAAGCAAAAGTAGAACCTCAATCTCAAACTCTGAAGCGCAAAAGAGAGCAGAAGCAGAAGCGCAATGTCTCCCGGCGTGCGCTGTTGACTGGCGGGGCCGCTGCCGCTGCTTCATTAGTAGTTGGAGCCGGTCTAGAGCATATGGTTGAACAGGCACAGGCGGCAAGACAACCTCAACAACCTCAACAACCTCCCGACCCATATTCAGGTCAACTCATAGCGGCTGGCGTTCCCACCACGTGGCACCTTGTGACTACGCTTGCTAACCTGGGAGATAAAGCCGTGCGCTTTGTCGCAGACACGGTTGTTGGCTATATCATACGCGATGATGGCGATGGCGGTGATCCAGACAAGGGGAAGATTATCGCTATCTCCGCAGCTTGTACGCACATGGGTTGTATTGTGCAATGGCAGGACTCAGACCGTAAATACCATTGCCCCTGTCATGGTGGCCTGTTTACTGAGTATGGCGGGATCGATGCTGGCGCTGCTAAATTACGTTACCTCCGCCCATTGCCGCGCTTGAATACAAAAATAGTCAATGGCAATGTCTATGTCGAGGTACCGGTTAACACTGGTTCCCCTTCTACAAAGGCGTGGCAATGAGGCGTAGCCTGCTCGTCGTTGCTCTTGGGATCACTTTTCTCATTTTGCTGACGTGGCTTGGCACTGTTATTACCTCTATTATTCCCCATAGGGTGACCGCGCAGGAACAAACTGCCAGTGCTGGCCCCTACCGGGTTACTCTGCAGGTCAACCCGAATCCACCTCTCATCACGCAGCCCGCAACGCTCTCGTTACAGGTACTCTCTAGTAGTTCACAACAACCTGTCACCAACGCACATATAATGCTGGAGAGTGCTATGGTGGAAATGGATATGGGCGTCGATAGAGTAGAGGCTCGTGCGCAAGGTGACGGCACATATCTCGCCAATGTACAGTTTTCTATGAGCGGCTACTGGAAAGTCCATGTTATTATCACGACTCCAGGTGCGGCCCCCGTGAGCACAGATTTTGAAGTGACTGCGCAATAATCTGGCCATAAATGCATCGGGCCAACCACCTGATGCTTGTGGCAGGACTATCCACAATCTTAGTTGGTGACCTGCCCAAAGATGTACCCACCTCCTCCCTGTGCTATACTCT
>WNGR01013534.1_pt1 | contig 10331 bp, 11 predicted proteins | sample 5407581 | NCBI WGS metagenome assembly WNGR01 (sample SAMN13153383, study PRJNA577476) | soil metagenome | isolation source: 80 cm soil or saprolite under Garry oak tree replicate 2 | place: USA:California | collected 2016-06-15
GCAGCTTCTGATCGAGGGCAAGATCCAGACCCGCACGTGGGATGACAGGGAATCTGGCCAGAAGAAGTATCGGACCGAAATTCTCATTTACGACCTCACACTGCTGGGCGGTCGTCCGGAAGACGAAGGCCGGGCCTCCAACGGGAGAAGTCATGCCCGAACGGGAAGCGTGGGCTTTGGTCATGCGCAACCTACAAATGGCGAGGAATACTCCGATCAGGGCATCACGGCGGACGATATTCCCTTTTAATGGACTTTCTCGACGGCGACTGAGGCGCTCTTCGGAGCGCCATTTCTATTTGAGGAGATACGACGATGGCAACGGAAGATGTGAAGCCGAACCCGGAACCGGACGCTCTGTTCACGCAACTGGCGGAGCCCTTTGACCCTTCAGAGATCAAGTGGCGCGTCACGCACACAAATCGGGATGGCAATCGCGGAGCCGTGATCGCATTCGCGGACCCCAGGGCCTACACTGACCGTCTCAACCAACTCTTCACTCCTACCGGCTGGACCCGTACCTATGGTGTCTCCACCGTGTCATCCGTGACACGGATGAAGAAGGGCAAACTCATCCAGACAGGCAAGGTGCTGGTGACCTGCACGCTGACCATTACCGGGCTGGGTTGTCACGCCGGCAGCGGAGAAGACTGGGCCGATGAAGAGAACGCGATGACTGCGGCGGAAGCTCAGGCGTTCAAGCGAGCCTGCAGTTGTTTTGGTTTGGGCCGGTATCTCTACAACTTCACCGAGATGTGGGTCCCCCTCAATGAACACCGGCAGCCCTCTGAATATCCGAGGCTTCCGCAGTGGGCGCTGCCCAAAGGAAGCATGCCGGCAAAGAGCCATCCTGCATCTGGCTCACGACCTCCAGCGGTGCAACGAGGTCCCATCGACCAGAAGACAACGGTGAGGATTGAGGGATTTCGGCGCATCCTGGGAGATCCAATCTATGGGGAGATCCTCTGGCGCATTGCCCAAGCGCGCCAAGCGAACGCCATCCCGAATGCCCAGTTACAGACCAATGTTGCCGAGGCGATGGAGCGAGCCTCCCGCGGAGTTGGCAAGGCGCACTCTCTTGCCGACCAAATTGGTGAGACATCCTTCATTGCGATCATCGACAAGTTGCGAATTGAGTCCATCACGGCAATTCCCAGGCTCGAATCGCTGAAGATCCTGGTGGATGAGCTTGAACGTGAGGCGACTCGAACTGCCGCCTAATCGCACGCACCTTCCAACTTGGACCCGCCGGAGGGCATATGCGTAATGTATTGATGATTCGCCGCGAGCCGGGCCTGGTTTCCATTCCTGTGGAGAACGCCGTCTACTGCGAAAACTGCCAAACAGTCTCGACTTCGGCCAGGCAGCGCTGCGGACTCTGCGGGTCGGAGCAGATCGCTCGATTGGTTCCCCTGATCCCAGAGCCATGGGACCCGGGCCCGGCCCCAGCCGCGGTCCTGGCCGCATAACACCTCCGGCGATTCGCGGCGACATGGTCGTTCGGTACACATCGTCCCCTTATAATTTGCCAATTGGTAGCGATCATCGTTCCGGGAGGGCCTTGTGCGCAAAATGAAGAACTTACATTTTCTCTTGATTGCATCGCTCGCGGCTTCTCTGAATGCGCCTGCGCAGACGGATTCCTCACCGCACAAGGTTCAGTTTGTCACCGTTGAGGAAGGTGTCCAAGTTGAAGTACTTGATTGGGGAGGACTCGGCAGACCGCTCATCTTCCTGGCGGGCGCCGGAGACACCGCTCACGCCTTCGATAGTTTTGCTCCGAAGTTTACTGGCCAGAATCATGTCTACGCTATTACCCGCAAGGGTTCTGGCGCGTCCAGCAAGCCAGCGCCGGCGAACGGGAACTACTCAGCAGATCGCATGGGAGACGATGTCCTCGCAGTCATGCACTCGCTTCGGATCGAGCGCCCTGTTCTGGTGGGGCACTCGCTTGCGGGGGAGGAGCTAAGCTCAATCGGCAGTCGCTTTCCGAATAAGGTATCCGGCCTCGTCCGGTGGGGTCGATGAGTTGGAGAAGCTACGCGAACTTGAAATTGCAATTACAAAATTCGAGACCGTCCTTCACCAGAGCAATGAAGACGTAAAGACGATGCCTCCGCTGCCGCCGCGCTCGCCGATCGGGGCCGCGCTCAACTTCGGCGTGGAAAAGTACACGTCCATTCCCGTTCCGGTCCTCGCGATCTTTGCCTGCCCTCACGATTGGAGCCACTTCTTTCCGAACGACCCGCAACGCAGAGCAGCGCGACTTGCTGCGGATGCAGCGGCCTGCTCGACACGAGCCGAAAGTTTCGCACGCGGAGTTCCAACCGCCCGCGTCGTTCGCATTCCGAACGCAGACCATTACGTCCACCGCTCAAATGAGGCGCAAGTGACCGACGAGATAAAGAAGTTTCTTGGCACCCTTCCGTAGGGGATCGGTATCGCAAAGTTGGCTTCGCGCCAGTTTCCGGAAGCAATCGCGCGAACCGATTTGCCTGGCTGCTGGGGGCGTCTACCGGGACATAGATTTGGAAACCTCAGGAACTATACGCCAACGCCTTGCCCGGCCCGAAATCCGCATAAAGCGGATTCCCCTATGGCATACCGCAGCTCCTGCAGGAGCCACCGGGCTAGCGCCTTCCATCATGGAACAGCGGCGACTCGATCGTCGCTCCATTAACCGACGTGGCCGTGTAGTCAACGTAGAAGTGTTGACCTTCAATTGGGAGCCATCCATACGAAATCAGCCCAGTCATCAGATCGTGCAAGGAAGTGCTCCCACGAAACTGTGCCAGGAACTCATCAAAATCGAGAATTGCAATGGAGTCTTCCGGCTCTATCCAATGCCAGTAATCGCGCACCAGAAGAATATGGTGAACCTTCTTGTAGTCGGAAAGAGAGCGTGAGAGCTTGCCTCGTTCAAGCAGGAACACTGGATGCGCTCTGCTATACGCGCGTATCAGCTCTAGCTGTGATATTCCCTTTTCCAGGTCTTTTTCCCGTTCTACGCGTTCAAGCGGCTTGTATGGTTTTCTCAACCATTTCAGCTCAGCGAGGACGACCGTCGAGGTCGCCTCGTCTTCGATAAGGGCATCAATTTCTGTCGAGCCGTCGGGAAGAGGGATTGAGAAATCAACTTTGTATCTTGGATTCCCAGCTCTCAGCTGGCTTCTCATGGTCGCCTCTTTCTGCGTGTTTTGTGCAGAAAATAGCGCCGGATAGGTGTACGAGAACTGACGTAGCGCATTCTCATCGACGGCACTGGTGAGAGGAAACTGTGGTGCGACTGCAAGAGTGTCCCCCCGACTGTCTAAGGGCACGAAAGGCGTGATACAGAGGCTAGTGAAGGAACGATTTTCTGGACGGAGCGTTAAATCCTTGACGATAGTGTCGCAAGTATTCTCGGGTACCCGTGAAATGCTGCTCAATTTGCTTATCCACTGGAATCGTCTCATGACCATAACCAAGGAGGATTCAGAGATTGGTTGTCCATGCTTATCCCACGGATAGCAGATGTACTCGTGAATAGCGCTCAGGATCAACAGACCGATGTAAACCGCTTTGAACTCCGCGAGTGAGTATCCGTTTAACTGGAAGGAATCAGGATGTCGGAAATTGCTGTCCAAACGTTCCTGATATTCCGGTCGCAGAGCTTCGATCAACTCGCTTGATGGTTCATAGTGAAACTTCCTCTGAAGGCCAGCAGGGCGGGCCTGCTGAAAGTGATCATTGAAGAGGCGCTGCAATTCTGGAGATCGTTCCTGTTTTTTGGGAGTCTTTCTAATTTCCTCGGCAGGGCGGTACAGTTGCTGATACGCAATTACCTGACGCTGGCGCGCCGAATCACGAGGAATATGAAAACGCACCGCCCCATTTGGCATGAGTTCGGCGCGCTCATGGTCCCGGTGCCACAAAGGAAAGATGTTAAGAAAACTCGTGTAGTATCTGCTGACGTTGAGTGCGAAGGTCGCATCGACCTTCAGACTTCCGTGATAGGTGTAGGTGTGCACGAGCTTAGATTCCGGCTTCCCGTGCATCACAATAAAGTGGAAGCCGCAAATGTAACGCTCAAGGTTTATCAGCGCAACTCTATGGCGAAAGCTGTTGGCTCCGAATCGCTCTAGAAACGTCTCCAGTTCGAGAGCCATCGCGGTTAAGAGCGCCCATGTCGCGAGATTTCGCGGTTGCTTCAGCAGCCGCAGTAATTGGTAGCAGCCGTCCGCACGGTCTTCGACCGCTTGTATTGATTGCCGGAGTTCGGGCGTACATTCGCTTTCAAGATATGGCATGCTCTTCCCGACCAGGTGGTTGTCCGGTATCGTTCCATTTTAATGCCGAGACCCTTTCCTATCAGATGTGGCGGCCAAAGGAGCGGATCAGTAAACGTGAAGTCGGTAGTCCGCTACGAACTGCTAGTCACCGACAGAGAAACTTCATTCCAACGAGCGAGGTGACTCGATGAGAAGCGCGGCGCGCCTCAAGATGGGCTATTATCCGCTGCCTGAAAGCGAAGGGAAAAAGCTTCGCGCCCTCCTGTCTTTCACCAGCCCGGCTTCAGTGATCGATCCCTGCGTAGGGCAAGGAACTGCCCTCCAGCTTGTGACCAGCGATGCTCCCGTCCGTTGCTATGGCATTGAACTTGATGCAGAGCGCGCTCTCATCGCCAGTTCAAAAGGTATCGAGACCATCCAGGGAAACACATTCGACGCCATTGCGAAGCCCGAATCGTTCTCCCTTTTGTACCTCAACCCGCCGTATGACTCCGAGATCGGCTCCATTGGCAATCGGCGTATGGAGGCTGTGTTCCTTGAACATATGTACTGGTGGTTGCGAATGGAAGGCGTTTTGATTCTGGTGATCCCATTTGAACGGTTGCACGACTGCACCGGCATCCTGAGTTCTCATTTCACCTACCTGAATGTCTTTCGCATGACTGATCCCGATTCAGTCCAATACAGGCAAGTTGTGGTCCTTGGCGTTCGCCGTGAGGTCAGAGGATCGGCAATTGAGAACAGCAAGCGTCAACTCCATAGCATCAGCCTCTATGGGAGCTTCCTGGAACTGGAGGAGTTGCAGCCAGGCGCGTGCGCACCGTATTCCGTTCCTTCGTCAGGGGAGGCAACGCTGAACTATCGCGGCCTCCCCTATGACATTTTGGAAGACCTGCTTCCCCAGTCGGGGGCGTGGAGACAGGTGGCTCCGCTTTTGATGCCGCGCGAAGACATTGCGACTGGCCGTCCCATCACGCCTCTGCATGGCGGCCATGTCGGGCTTTTGTGTACAGCGGGGCTGCTTAATGGCGTCTTCGGGGAGGGAGACAACCGGCACATCGCCCGCTGGCGGTCGGTCAAGCATGTGACAACCTTTGTTGAAGAGGATGGAGACGCCCAGATCATTCATCATCGGGAACGCTGGACCAACGAACTCCGCCTGGTCTATGCCGATGGGAGAGTGCTCAAACTCATGGAGACCCCGACGAAGAAGGAGGACGAAGACCATGGAGAATGCACACCTTCGACTCGGGCTGCTTGAGTATGTGCGCATTACGGAGAAAGCCTCGACCCGCATTCGTCTGCGGGTTGATCACTATATGGGGGAAGACCGGCAGGCGCATCTCCTGAGCGTATTTGGAAATGATTCGGATGTGGGCGCGATTACTGCGGCCGTTCACGAGAAGGCCACCTTCAGTCTGAGCTTCCCCAATGGAGAGACCAAGGAAGTCTCGCTCGGCGAACATGCCTCCTGCTACAAAGGCGCGGTTGCACTGCCAGGCCGGAAACGCCCAGTGCGTCATCTACTCGCGGTCTCTCAGGAACTGCACACCAACGGCACCGCCGGAAGAACCCTGCTGCTGCGCTACCGGCGCGATGAAGCATGGGCGACGCTGGTGAGTGTCCTCGGCCTTCCAGCCGATCCTACTTGGGCCGACTACGTCCTTCAAACCGTTGAGCGGAAGAAGCGTATCGATGAGATCGATGGTATCGGCTGCGAGCCGGTACTGATCTCGGCCACAACCGAGGAGATGCTGGAGTGGATCGGAGACGGCCTGCGGGCACAGGCACTGAGGTTCCCGGCCGCAAGCGGCTCCATTCGGTGGTACCAGTTCTCGTTGTCAGAGGTCTTGAAGCCCGACATCGGCGCCGTTTTTCCTAGAAAGAATCACGCAACCTGAAAAAGACATTGCGCATCTCATCCCGGTGAAGTCCCCGTCCGTCAATTTCGCGCCTGGCACATTCGACTGATCGATTGCGGGGACACAATTTCGTGTGCGTGGCGGGCGCACGAGAAAGCCATTTTGGGTGACTCCGCACGTTCGGCTCTTGATTGCGGGAATCCGTCGGCTCCGTCGGCCTGACGAGCACTGGGAATGGAGATTGGCCGCGTGTCGACGAAGTCTTCAGATAAGTTCAAAAGCGTTTTGCGCGCAACAGTCGCTCAAGTAGAACAAGAGTCAGGAGTATCTCCAGACGACCCGGCCCTCGTCGCATTAAAGAGGATCGTATTGCAACGCATCGCAGATCTGGAATTGGCCCAAGCGGTGGATCCAAGACTGTCACCCGAAGCGATAGATTCTGGCGCGATCCTGCCTGCGAGCTCATCGCACGATATAAAGGGTGAAGCTGGAACGGAAAATCTTCAATCTAAGGGTGATGAGTTGGCTTGAGCGCCTGTGCCGCGCGCCATGCGGGAGAGATGATCGATAATTTCCGTCGGATCGCTCGGCTTGGCAAGAACGTTGAAGGTGTGCCCTTGGGCACGTGCGGCTGCGAGTAGTTCCTCTGTTGCTGGATTTCCGGAAATCAAAAGAACCCTGCAGTCTGGACAGAATTCGGAGATCGCAATGGCTGCGTCAATCCCGTTCATTCCGCTCTCCATAACAACATCGGTGAACAAAATGTCCGGGGCAAGCACAGAAGCCTGATCAACAGCTGCCTTTCCTGAGTAGACAGCTGAAGCCTCAAATCCATGTTGGTTCAGTATTTGGACGAGTGTATCTGCAATGACTCGTTCATCATCTACGACCAGCACCCTAATTTTTCCATCCCCAGCCATATGGTGATCCCCGGGGCTCATGGCAGACGCACCGTCGCGAGATATCGACGTGGCAGTGTACCGCCAGGCTCAGGAACGCGGGGAAGGAAACCACGCAGATAGCCGGTACCGCCGGATGGTCCCACCAAACGGGGCCTGCGCTTTTGATTCCGATGCTTAAACGCCCTCTTTGGGTTGTCGACAGGCACTCGACCTGAATTGCAACTCTATCCCACATACTCGTGAAAACGCTACAAGAGGTTTCTCATATGGAGACGACCTTCGACTACTTGCGGCAGTTCGGCCCGGCATTAGCCGAACGCATTCTCGGGACCTATCCGCCGCTCCAGAGCACAAAAGATCCGGTCGCACCCGGTCTCGCCCGGCTGCTGCGCAAACCGCTACCCGCTCAGGCCGTGGCCATCACCGGCACAGCAAAGTACCTCCGCAAGGCCAAGGCCGCACGCATTGTCGCCGAATGTGGTGCTGGGAAGACTCTTATGTCCTTGGGGACGATCCATGTGCTATCCGAAGGGCAGCCAACAACGACGCTGGTGATGTGCCCCTCGCACATCACGCACAAGTGGGCGCGCGAGGTTCTGTTGACCACACCCCGTGCCCGGACTTTCCTCATCGAGGACATGCGCAACGGTGGCGATCCCGCGAAGCCCCATGGGGTCCGCGAGGTCAAGCTCAGCAAGGGTAAGACTGTCTACGAAGGCAAGCATCTCAGCCTGGCGGAGATGCGTCGGCTGGGCCGAAAGGAGTGGCGGAAGCGATTCACAGGGCCGACCTTCTTTATTACCGGCAAGGACAAAGGCAAGCTCAGTTACTTCTGGGATCACGTCTACCTCAAGGCGAAGTCCGGCCCGAACCTGGGCGGGATCGTGAATCCCGATTCGGGTGAGGCCATTCTCGACTCGAAGATGGAGAAGCTCACGACCCTCGACTTTCGCGACAAGGTGAAGGTTGCGGAGACGCTGGTTTCGCCGCGCAATGGGACGACGCGATTCTCGGCTCTCTGGCAGGCGGACCGCAACCGGATTCAACGTATGGCGCCGATCGAATACATCGGCCGCTACATGGGCGGCTGGTTCGACTTCGCGATTGCCGACGAACTGCACCAGTTGGCGGGCGACACGGCTCAGGGCAACGGCCTCGGCGTCCTCGGGCGCGCCGCGCAGCGCCTGATCGCGCTTACCGGCACGCTGATGGGCGGCTATGCGGACGACCTTTTCAACATCTTCTACCGGATGGAGCCACGCGCGATGGTGCGCGATGGCTTTGCTTACGGCGGACAAGGCAGGCGTGATTTTCAGGAGCAGTACGGCGTGCTTAAGACAGTCGAGAAGATCGAAGGCTCAGACAACGCCTGCTCGCGGGCCACGAAGAAGACTGTGCGCGTCCTGCGCAAGCCCGGGGCTTCGCCGCTCTTGTTCGGCAAGTTCCTGATGAACACGACTGCCTTCCTGGCACTTGAAGACATCTCGGACAATCTGCCCCGCTACGACGAGAGTGTCATCTCTGTCGATATGGATGATGCCCTCCAGCAAGCCTACGAGCAGCTGGAGGCGGACATTCGGTCCGCGATGAAGGAGCATCGAGGCAACAAGAGCCTGATGAGCATCTTGCTCAACACGCTCCTGCTCTATCCCGACCATCCTTACGACTTCGATGAGATCTGGGCGCGGGCCTTCGATCCGCAGACGAAGGAGTATGTGAAGTTCCTAGTGACTGAACCGGAAAACCTCCCGCGGGAAGCTCTTTACGCGAAGGAACGCACTCTGATTGCCGACGTCAAAGAGGAACTGCGGCAAGGGCGGCGCTGCCAGATTTATGCAACTTACACAGGCGAAAAGGACGTCACGCTGCGCCTGGAGACTGTGCTGCGGCAGGAGGGCATCCGGGTTGCCGTCCTGCGCTCGTCTGTTCCAACAGACAAGCGGGAGGATTGGTACGAACGGCAGTTGAAGGCCGGTGTTGAGGTAGTGATCTGCCATCCCAAGCTGGTCGAGACGGGATTGGACCTGCTGGCCTTTCCGACCCTCTACTTCTACGAGACCGGCTACTCCTTGCACACGCTGCGCCAGGCAAGCAGAAGATCATGGCGCATCGGTCAGAGATTTCCGGTGAGGGTGAAATTTGTCACGTACTCGGGCACTATGCAGGAGACGTGCCTCCGTTTGATGGGCAAGAAGATGCTGGTGGCGCTGATGATGGAGGGAAAATTCTCCGGCGAAGGGCTGCAGGCGCTCGATACCGACGAGGACCTGATGAGCGCGATGGCCCGAGAACTTGTCGAGAAGGCCGGCGTCGGCGAATCCGCCGACGCCGTATGGCGAGAACTCGACAGCGAACGCGAGAAGGTGCAGCCGCGCCCGATTGAGGTGGAGCCAGAACCGGAGCAGGAATCCGCTCTCGTGCTCGATCTGCCAGTGCCGATGGCTGCGCCACCGGTTCCAACACCATTCGGCATCCGCTTGTTGGAGCCGAGTACATCAGCAAAGAAGCGGAAGAAGACCGCGCTCTGGCCGACCGCTTCAGAGACCAATGTGCAGCTCAGTCTCTTTGACTGAGCTGCACATTGGCGAACACGAGAGGTGACATCATGAACGAGGAACGCGAGAGGGTTCGTTGCCAGAGTTGTGAACTTGTCCAATGGAGCGATCAAGCGAAATGCCGGCGTTGTCGCGGTGCGCTACCCGAGCCGATCGTGAAGGTGGTCGAGCGAGTCGTTGAGAAGGTTGTGATACGTCATGACCCTGAATGCATTCAGAGCTTGGCACAGGCCCGCGAACTGATCTCGGCTGCAGCGGATCGGCTGACGCAGCGGGCTGCGGAAGCGGCAACTCCAGTCGTACTGGCCCAGGTTCAAGAGACCGGGACCTTTCCAACGATGGCTGAAGTGGAGCGGGCGATGATCCTGGCGGCCTACCAGAAGTCGGATCGGAGGCCACTAGAAGCGGCCCGTTTGCTCGGTATCGGCAAGACGACGCTCTACCGGAAACTCCGGGAGATGGGCCAAGAGGCAGCATAGTTCCATTGACATGATGGAGCCTCGTATTCGCTCGATGAGTGACTCGCCCTGATATGGAGTGACCCTGTCAACCCTGCGGAGTCGATGGGGTTGTTTTTGTCGTTGTCGTTGTTTTTGCTTTTCCCCGAGGACAGAGCGAGCAGCAGCCTGGGCAGGTTTGAGCGACGATTGATCAGTCTGATATTCGCGGGTCGGAACCGCATAATCATGATCCGTCGGGAGCTGCCTCTGACTGTTATCGCGAGTCCGGTCGAGCCTGTCG
>WNGR01018415.1_pt1 | contig 10331 bp, 9 predicted proteins | sample 5407581 | NCBI WGS metagenome assembly WNGR01 (sample SAMN13153383, study PRJNA577476) | soil metagenome | isolation source: 80 cm soil or saprolite under Garry oak tree replicate 2 | place: USA:California | collected 2016-06-15
GTCGAAGACGCCGGCTACCACAGCGAGGCGAACCTGACCGCGCCCGGCCCGGACCGGCTCATCGCCGACGCCAAGACCCGCGACCTCGCCCGCCGCGAGCCCGCCCAGGGCCCCCCGCCCGCCGGTGCCGCCCCCCTGCAGGCCAACGCGCACCGGCTGGCCACCCCCGAAGGCCGCGCCGCCTGCAAGCGCCGCGCCCCCGACGTCGAAGGACTGCACGCCAGCCTCAAAGACGACGGCGGGCTGCGCCGCTTCAGCCTCCGCGGGCTGCACAACGCCACCAGCGAGTTCCTGTTCGCCGGCCTGGCGCACAACCTGCGGCTGCTGGCCGCCATCAGCTAAAAACAGCACCCCGTGGCCCGGCCGCGCGGCCGGGCCACCGCATGCCCGAAAACAGCAGGCAACCACACCAGAGCACCGCAAACCCGGCATACCGGCCAGCCCGCGAAACCGCGCGCACATCCCGAACCCGCCCGGGACCGTTCCTGCCCCGGCCGCGTCACCCGAACCCGGCTAGCCGCAGGAAACTGCAACAGCCCCTGCGCCTGCTGTATCTGATCTTCATCCGCATCTGCGGCGGACTCGCGCTGTTCACCTGCTCGGCTGCCGCCAAGGACGCCGAACTAGTGATACTCCGCCGTGAGGTCGCTGGCGATCTCGCCGTGTACCAGGCCAGAAGCACAATCGCGCCGATCGCGTCGGCGTTTAGTGCCAGCTCTGCCAGCCGGGTGAACAAGCCGATTGCTAGCGAGAGGCCGCCGCCGATCTCCACCACCCCGACCAGCGAGACGAAGAAGTGGCGCCGGGAGCGGGTAGTGGCGGAAGGACGGAAGTTCTGCGGCGTGATGGGAGAACTTGGCGGCGCCGAAGCTGAGGACAATCATCGCGGCCGCCCAGCGAATCCCGGCCATCCAGCGCGGATTCCCCTTTGGTCCGCGTGCCGGACACGGCGACTGCGAACGTTCCCCGGCGCCCGATGCCATGCGCCATGGCCAGCTGCCCTGGTGCCGCAGCAGGATGTGATCTGCCTGCTGAGCCTGTTCCGGTTCGCCGCTCCGCTTGTCGGTGGCGGCGAGCCGCTGCTTGATAGCGGTTCTGCGCTGCGCCATCGGCCGCTGAGCTTTCATGTCGTGGGCCTGACCTGCCCGCACGCTGCGGTCACCGCCCGGGCGGCCCAGCCACGGCAGCCAAAGGTGGCCGTCTGGTGAGGAGTGCCCCCAGGCACCGCAGTGTGCGCTGGGAAACTCGGTCGCCTGGGTACAGCGGTGCGGTCTTGCTCAAGCGTCGGGCGGCGAGGCCCTGCGCCGGTGCCGATGTCAACGGCGCCGGGTGGAGCATCTGGGTAGCATCGTGACGGTGGAGGAGAATGGCACGGCTTACCGGCCCTCTGCCTCGGCTGCCGAGCTGGATCCTGAGTCGGCCGAGTGGGTCCGGGTGCTCGCCGGTGCCGGCCCGGCGCGGGAGGCGGCGCTGGCCCGGCTGCATGAGCTGCTGCTGCGGATCGCGCGGGGGGAGGTCGCCCGGCGCGGGCCGCGGCTGCAGATCACCGGCCCCGAGCTCGACGACCTGGCCTACCAGGCGGCGGGCGACGCGCTGCTGGCGATCACCGGCAAGGTCGGGCAGTTCCGCGGGGAGAGCCGGTTCACCACCTGGGCGTACAAGTTCGTCATCTTCGACGTCTCGGCCAAGATCGGGCGGCACTTCTGGCGGAACCCGGGCGTGCCGCTGGACGCCGAGGACTGGGATCGGCTGCCCGGCCACTTCGGGTTCGACCCCGCGCACCAGGCCGAGTGGCGGGATCTGCTGGCCGCGCTGCGCCGCGCGGTGGATGAGGAGCTGACCGCGCGGCAGCGTGCGGTCTTCGTCGCGATCGTGCTCAACGCTGTCCCGCTGGATACCCTGGTTATTGAGCTGGGCTCCAACCGCAACGCGATCTACAAAACGCTGTTCGACGCCCGGCGTAAGCTGCGGGCAGCCCTTGCTGCTAACGGGTATATAGGCGATGACTCTTCGAGGAGCTCATGAATGGCTGGTCCGAACTCGACCGCTTCCTGCGGACCGATCCGCGTGACGTGGGATGCGCCCAGGCGATGGAGATGCTGCACGTCTACGCCGAGCTGACCGCTGCGGGCGCCGACGCGGAGCAGCGCTACCCGGGCATCGCGGCGCACCTGCGCGCCTGCGGCCCGTGCGGTGAGGACTTTGAGGGGCTGCTGGCCGCCGTGCGCGGCGAGACACGCTGACGGCACCGGCTGCTGGCCGCCCCGATGGCCGGACCCGCCATCATTTCTTCCCGGTCACCGCTGGTCTGACGGCCGCTCCCGCTCGGCCGTGGCACCATCTAGCGAACCCTGACCGGTTTCGCGCCTCCTCCTACTCCATTGCAGTTGCGGCAGGATGACCTGGTCCGCTTTCGAGGCCATGGGACGTTTGGCGCCAGGGTAGCGGCAACGCCGTGGCTCTGGCCGTCCCCGCCCGGCGTTTGGCCTCTCGGCGGTTGGTGTGCCCGTCGCCTTTTCACCTGCGTGCCGGGACCGGGTAAGACCCGCGCCGCCGCCGCCGCCAATAAGAGGTGAGCGAAACAGCGCGGCGGCCGTTGGCTGCCGGCCAGGTTCCGGCGCTGCCGGAGGAAAAGGACAGCAGATGAAGATCTTGTCACGCCGATGGTGGGCGACCGCCATCGGAGCGCTGGCGGTCGCCGGCGTGGCGGTCCCCGCAAGCGGGGCGTTCGCCGGGCCGAACACCACCGCCGCGCCGGCCAAGGCCGGCAGCCTGGGGCAGACGACCGGCCTCCTGCCCCGCGATCATCTGACCTTGGAGAACGCGATCCAGGTCGATCTGAGCAAGGAGACGGTGCGGCTGCCGGTCTACAAGGGCACCGCGTACAAGGGCACGCCGGAGCAGGAGACCGTGTGGTACGTGCTGCTGGATGCCTCCGACGCCGGGCTGGCGCATGACCTGGGCGTGAACTACGCGCCCAAGCTGGCCAACCTCGCCATCAACGACCCGGCCGCGGTGCAGACGGTGACGCTCGAATCGCCGGGGCCGCAGCAGAACCGGTTCGGCCAGGCGGTCGTCGACTTCGCCGGCGCGCCGGACTTCAGCCCCACCCGGATCGCGCAGCCGGGGCCGAGCGGCTTCCCGCTGGCCAAGTTCACCCCCGGCGCCGTGGCCGGCCGGGGATACAGCCCCTTCATCCGGATCGCCGGCTCAGACGTCGTCTACAGCGCGCCGATCATCGCCACCGGCGACGGCCCGTTCGACGTCACCCATCACGCCAACACCGGGGACCGGGTCCTCGGCGTGCACATCGCGCCGCCGTCGCCCCAGGGCCAGTACCTGGAGTCGTGGGCCGACCTGCTGTTCGTCAAGGGCTTCGACGCCGGCCAGCCGATCGTCTACATCAGCACCGACGCCGGCCAGCCGCTGACCGCGGTGCTCGAGCGCGCGACGTACGTGCCCGCGCTGGACAAGGCCGCCTACAACGGCGGCGATGACTTCCTCGGCTCCGCTCGCGAGCGGCTGTTCGGGTTCATCAACGGCCAGGCCGGCGCGGGCAACCCGAACGCGCAGGGGTTCGTGCACCTGGTCAAGGACGGGCACGCCGCCCAGGACGCCAGCGCCGGCAACACCGCGCTGATCAACGCGCTGCGCAACGGCGGCGACCTGCTGAACGTGTTCGGCGACTTCCCGACCCTGTCCGACCCGCGGCACGCCCAGGCCTACAGCCCGCTGTGGGACGCCCAGCTCGGACTGTGGACCAACAAGGCGATCCAGCAAGGGCTGAACACCCGCCAGACCGACGAGGTGCAGGTCTTCAACCTGGCCGCCACCCGGCCCGACCTGCTGACCGGTGTCGACCCCGCCACCGGCCAGCCCGCCCCCTACGGCTCGGTCGGGGTCGACATCAACTGCGCGGTGATCGGCTTCACCAACCAGGCCCCCACCGCCAACCTCGCCAACCCCGCCCCCGACTCCCAGTTCCCCCCGCGCTAACCCACAACCGCCGCCCTGACGGCGGGCCCCGAAAAGGGGCCCGCCGTCAGTTTCCCCGCGGCCAGAGGGACGATCATGCCGTCTGGCGTTGCCAATACGATCTTTGTTCGAGAGGTGCGCTATGGCCTGGCTCGGGGTGGTGCGACGGTCTCCTGGGCTGGCCGGCCTGCTAGCGGCTCAGACCATCAGCCCGCTCGGCGACGCGATGGCGACGACTGCGTTGATCTTGCACGTGCAACGGACCACGGGCAGCGCGACCGCGGTCGGGCTGCTGCTGTTCGCCCAGGCGGTCCCGCCGCTGGCCGCGCCCTTGGCCGGCGTGATCGCGGACCGGTTCCAACCAGCCCGCCTGCTGAGCGTCGGCTGGCTGGCCCAGGCGGTCCTGGCCGGGCTGCTGGCGCTGCTGCTGCCGCCGCTGGGAGCTCTGCTCGCGGTGGTCTTCGTCCTCGCACTGGCCGATACGCCGCTCTCCGCGGCGGTCGGCCGGTGCATCCCGGCCGTGGTGGCCGATGACGATCTCGTCGCGGCCAACGCCCTGCGAAGCGGGGTGCGGGAGCTTGGGGTGGTACTGGGTCCGCCGGTGGCCGGATTGCTGTTCGCCGCATCCGGGGCACGGCTCGTGCTCGGCCTGGATGCTCTGAGTTTCCTCGTCGTGGTCCCCCTCGCCCTGCGGCTGCCGACGCTGAAGGGGCACACGGACGGCCGGATCCGCCTGTCGTTCGCCCGCGACGCCCGCGACGGGCTCGCGTTCATCTGGCGGACGCCGGCTGTCCTGGCCGTCGCCCTCGGCTTCTGGGTCGTGGTGCTCTTCTCCGCGCCGGATGATCTCACCCTCCCGTTCCTGGCCACGGCGACTTTCCGGGCCGGCCCGGTCGCCGTCGGCGTGCTGCTCGCGGCGGCTTCGACGGGCCTTCTGGCCGGCCTGCCGTTCGTCAATCCGGCTGGCCGGCGGCTGGGGGTAACCGGAGCCATCGTGACCGGGTTTGCCGTCATGGCCACCGGTAACTTGCTGACCGCGGCAGCGCCCTGGCTGGTTGCCGCTTTCGCCGCCCAGATGCTCCGTGGCCTGGCGATCCCCCTCGCGGACACGCACGTGACGACCTACCTGCAGCGCACGACACCACCCCAACTGCTGGGCCGGGTCCTGGCCAACGTTTACGGCGGTGTGGGCGTCGCGGCAGCCGCCGGCTACCTCTTGGGGGGCCCGGTGGTGGAAGCCACCTCGCCGCGCACAGCCTTCGTGATTATCGGCTGTGGTGGCCTGGCAGGCGCGGCCGTCACTGCCGTATTGCTCCGCTATGCGCGGCGTCAGCGAGACGCTCGATTTGGACAGCGACAGCGCTCCACGCGCCGGTTGGCGTAAGGTCGCGCCGGCGGCGGGCTCCAGGCCGTCGCTGCAGGCGCGCCTGATCACTGACCCTGCAGGGGATGTCGGTCAGCGGGGGAGCTCTCGGTGCCGATGTCAAAGGCACTGCCGTAGAAGCTGAGCTGGACGCCTGTCAGCATCTGCTCGAGCTTGAGCGGGTCGGACAGGTAGACCGATCCGCACCGGCCCCGTCGTCGGCGAACACCCGTGTTTTCCCAGCGGCCAGGCTGGCAACGATGCGCCCGGCCACGACCTCAGGCGGCCGCCTTGTCTGCCTCGACGCCCGGCGAGCATGTCGGTGTCGATACCGTCGGGGTCGGCGCCAAGCACCGCGATCCTGCGATCACCGAGCTCAGCCTGCAGCGCCTGGGTGATGGAGGGGCGGCTGCCTTGGACGCGCTATAGCCGACTCTCGAGCCGACCGGGGCGAGCGCGATGAGCGTGAGCACGTTGACGATGGCCGCGGGACGCGATCGATCCCGTGCTCTCTCGGCTGATGTTCGAGGCGATGCGCGAAGCCGAGCGCGACGCGGCGTTGCGGGAGCGGATGGGCGCGATGCTCACCCAGTACCGCGAGCTGATGATCCAGGCGATCCGCGCCGAGCAGAACCGCAGCACGGTCTTCACCCGCGCCCCGGCCGACGCAATCGCCACACTGCTCGGCGCAGTTGGCGACGGACTGCTGCTGCACGCACTACTCGACCCCGAGCTCGACGTGGCCGCCGCGCTTGACGCACTCCGCCTTGCTCGCTCCGCGGCCGTCCTAGCGCACCTGGGCGCGCAGCGACACACCGCCGCGGCGGCCCAGATCGCGCTCTGCCACCACTGCGGCAGGCGTGGCCGTGCTTCCCCCGGCTTTCACTTCTCCCGTGCGTCGCCAGAGCGTTGCCGTGCACCCGCATCCAGAACGCCCTGATCTGGAGGCCACGGACGCTCTGCCGTCGGCGACTCCTGCACGTACCGATCGGCGGTTCGCGTTTACATTGAGGTCGCGGTCCGTGACCGCCGCGCGGTCGCTGGTGTCGGCAGTCACGGTCTGTCCGCCTGGCGGCTTTGCCCGCCAGGCGGAGTTGTTGCCAGTCGAATTGAGCTACCGGGCGGCACCCGCGATGTACGCGGAGACGATATAGGTGGCGTGCCGGTCCAGGCTGCCGCGGGCCCGGTCGTACCGCATCGTGGTTCGCGGGTCCGCATGCGAGGCGGCCTCTTGCACGTCGCGCAGCGGCACCCCGGCATCCAAACTGGTAGGGAGCGGTTTACCAACCATGCTGAATGGGTCAGCGGGACGACCGGCCGTTAGTGGCATCTTCCCTCGTCGCTGCGATTTTTCGTTCCCTTTGCCGCATCATGCTTGCATCTGATGCAACGAGAATCGATGCAACATCCTGGCATCTGCCGCAACACTGTCCTGTCACGGCTGTCCTGGCCCGCGGGTTCGCTCTGCCGCCGCGATCGCCGTCCTGCTGTACCCGGACAGCAACCCCTTACGGCGTCGTCCTCACGCCGAGCACGGAATGTTGCATCTAATGCAACTCCGCGCCTTTGCGCGGCGGTGATGAACGCGTGCCGCAGCGTGTGCGGGCCTACTTTCTTGGTGATCCCGGCCTGGCGCGCGACCTTGCGGACGATCCGTCCGGCGCCGTGCCGGTCCAGCCGCCTCCCGTCAGGGGTGAGAAAAATGGGACCGTCGCAGCGGTCCAGGGTGGCCAGGTCGATCGCCCGGGCGGTGCGCGGGGCGAGCGGGAGGCCGAGTCCGGCGGCCACCAGCATGGCGCCCAGCTCGTTGCGGTCCAGGGCGGTGGCGTGCGACTCGTAGTCCACGCGGGGCCGCCGGACGTGGGCGGCCGGGGAATGCTCGAGGAGCTCTTCTTCGACCGCGTAGTGGTAGAATGCGGCGATGGTGCACAGCCGCCGAGTGACGGTGGCGCGGGCGCGCCCCCCGGCTTCCAGGTCGCGGGCGAAGCATTCGATGTCGGCGCGGCGGACGGCGTACAGGTTCAGGGAGCGGACGCGGCACCAGGTGGTGAACTGGCGGAGGTCCAGTGTGTACGCCTCGCGAGTTAGGCCCCGGTACCCGGCCAGGAACCCGGCGAGGGCGAGCCGTTCGGGGTCGGTGAAGGCGGGCTGGATCGTGGCGAGGGCAGTAGATGGGACAGCAGTGGTCATCGTGTACCTCCCGGGCAGGGCCAGGACCTGGGAGGCTGGGCCAGCTGCGGGTCCCAGCGATTGAGCGGAAACTCAACCTAAGTGGTCTCGCCCGTAAGTTCGTCGGGTCTCGGGTCCAGGCGGTGGGGTCGTTGAGGTAGAGGCCGCAGGCGGTGTCGAGGGCGTCTTGGCAGGTGCCGACGGGCAGGCCGGTGAAGAAGACCGATTCGTCGTAGTCGTCGTGGCTGGCGCGGTAGATCGCGAACTGCCACTGGCTGGCCGAGCCGACATAGCGCAGCCGGCACAGTTTGAGCGTGGTGGCGTCGGTCAAGGTGGCGTCGACGTAGCTGAAGACGCCGCGGTGGCGTACCTGGAGGCTGGCGATCTGCGGCCAGCGTTCGCGGGCCCGGGCGCGCAGCCGCTGTTCCAGGGAGGTCTTGGTGGAGTCTGGGTAGGTGGCCACGACAGTCATCTTCTCCTGGCGGCCCGGGCCACCGCGGCGTGCGGGGCACCGGCGCGGGTACGGCATAAAGAACGCATGCCTATGTCAAGCCCATACCAGATTGTCTTGTCCGGTGAGGAGGAGGCCGTGCTGGCGGCCCGGGCCCGGTCGGTGCGCGGGCCGTACCGCGACCGGCTGCGGGCCGCGATCGTGCTGGCCGCGGCGGCCGGCCAGGGTAACGCCGCGATCGCCCGGGAGCTGGGGGTGTGCACCGATACGGTGCGCAAGTGGCGCCGCCGGTTCGTGGAGGGCCGGCTGGCGGGGCTGAGGGACGCGCCGCGCAGCGGGCGCCCGCCGTCCTTCACCGCCGCGGACCGGGCTGAGGTCATCGTGCTGGCGTGCGCGCTGCCGGCCGAGTCCGGCGTGCCGCTGTCGCGGTGGAGCGGCCCGGACCTGGCCCGCGAAGTGGCCGGCCGCTGCCAGCTCGCGGTCTCGGCGTCCACGGTGCGCCGGTGGCTGGCTCGCGATGCCCTCAAGCCCTGGCAGCACCGGTCGTGGATCTCCGTCCGCGACCCGGAGTTCGCGGCCAGGGCCGCTCCGGTGCTGGACTTGTACGCCGGGATCTGGGACGGCCGGCCGCTGGGCCCGGACGACTATGTGATCTGCGCCGATGAGAAGACCTCGATCCAGGCCCGGTGCCGCTGCCACCCCACCTTGCCACCCGGGAAAGCCCGCGCGATGCGGGTCGAGCACGACTACGAGCGGCGCGGCGCGCTGGCCTACCTGGCCGCCTGGGACGTCCACCGCGGACAGGTAATGGGGCGGTGCGAGGACACCACCGGGATCGCGCCGTTCGCCCGGCTGGTGGAGCAGGTGATGACCACCGAGCCGTACGCCAGCGCCGGCCGGGTGTTCTGGATCACAGACAACGGGTCCTCCCACCGCGGCGCCGCCTCGATCGAGCGGATGGCCAGCACCTGGCCGACCGCGCGCCTGATCCACCTGCCCGCGCACGCGTCCTGGCTGGACCAGGCGGAAATCTACTTCTCCGTGGTCCAGCGCAAGGTCCTCACCCCCAACGACTTCACCGGCCTGGATCAGATCCGCGACCGGCTCGCCGCGCTCGAGACCCGCTACAACACCATCGCCCGGCCGTTTACCTGGAAGTTCACCCGCACCGACCTCAGTGACCTGCTACGCCGGATCGACGCCCACGACAAGAGCCAGCCCCACGCCCTGGCAGCTTGACCCCTATGGACCCCCGACGAACTTACGGGCGAGACCACTTAGCCGGGTGCGGGAACCGGTTCATGGCAGCCGCGCCGCGCACCCCGCGCTGGGAACCTGCCTGTACCTCCACGCTACCGACGCTATACCGCGTCCCTGGCCAGCGCATCAGCCTACAAGGGCTGGCCGCCGCGTTCCCGGTCGCAGGCGGCGACCCTGATCACCATGCGGGATCGAGTGCGCCTGGCCCTGTTTCCCCCGCACGACGATTTCCTGAACAATAGCGTCAGGTCCGTCCTGGTTGAGGCACCGGTCGAGGTCACGGGCCGCCGCCGACTGCACTACTGGGCAACCACGGCGGTCTACGATCAGGGGCACCGCACCTGGCACCAGGTCCAGCGCGCCGGAGGACCCAACACCACTACCTTCTGGGACTTCGTCGATGGTTCCGCCAAAGTCAACATCAGCGCCACTGTCCCCCTGGACGACATCGCGGGCAGGCCCGCCAAGCCCGACACCGACCCTGCCTCGGGAGTCTGGGGTCAGGTGAGGGACCAGACGGCTGCGGTCGTCAAGGCCGGCGGAACGTTCAATGAGGGGATTCATGGCCGGTCCACCCCGCTGGCCTACGGTGCGTGGGTAACGGACACTATCCTCCCGAACGTCATCCCGTTCATCCCGGGCACCAATGCCCTGTGGGACCCCTGGCAGGGCAGTCACAACGGCAAGGGCCTGCGTGAGGACGCGTTCGACAACGCCACCAAAATGGTGCTCAACCAGGACTTCACCTCCGGGCTTACTCAGCCCTCGCCGCTGCTCGACTACTTCCCCTACGTCTCTCCTCCACCGGCTTAGGACGGGGAGTGAGCAAATCCGGTTCGCGTGCCCGGCCCGCGGCGGATAGCATGCTCTTCGTGCACCGGTGTTTCCCCATCACCCCGCCCGCCCGCTCCTAGCGGGGCGATAGTCCGCGCGCGTCGGGCCCAGTACGCCGAGCCAAGCCAGCATCGATCATGGCTGGCGGTCATGGCTGGCACAGGACTCCGGCTGAGTTGACGCGTTTCTCGTACTCTGGCGGGCACCGTCGTGTCCTGGCCGTCTCGATGAGTTCGGTGCGCCCCGCTTCCGCGACCATTTCCTTCTCGTCGCAGGAGC
>WNGR01023715.1_pt1 | contig 10329 bp, 8 predicted proteins | sample 5407581 | NCBI WGS metagenome assembly WNGR01 (sample SAMN13153383, study PRJNA577476) | soil metagenome | isolation source: 80 cm soil or saprolite under Garry oak tree replicate 2 | place: USA:California | collected 2016-06-15
GCGGGTTGCGGAGCCGACGGGCGCCCCGACGCGGCCGGCCGAGACTCGGCCTTCCGGCGGCGACCGCGCGACCGATCGCGACCGGGAGCGCGCCCAAGACCCCGAGGGCGACGTCGTGCGCCGGATCTTCCGGCCCCTCTCCGAGCCACGCGCTCCCCGCGGCGGCGACGCGGCCAGCTCCCGGGACGAGAATCGGGCCCGGCCGCGGGAGGATGGCGCGCGCTCCCGCGACGAGAACCGCCCGCGGGATTCCGGCTACTCACGTCCCCGGGAGTCGAGCCCGCCGCCGCGCAGCGAGCCTCGGAACGAGACCCCCCGGTCCGAGCCGCGCGCGGCCGCGCCGCGAGCCGAGCCGCGACACGAGGCTCCCCCGCCGCGGGCCAGCGCGCCTCCGCCGCGCTCCTCGTCGCCTCCGCCCGCTTCGGGCAGCGGGGCGCGGCCGCGCAAGGAGCGCGAGTAGCGGACCTTCTTTCCCAACGTTCGTTTGGTCCGGGCTCCGGAACGGTTATAGTCATTCCTGATGGCGGCCCGCCCGAGCCTCCCCCCACCCCGGATCCTCACCTTGCGCCGCGCCGCCGTCACCGCCCTCTTCGCGGCGGCCATCCTGGGCGGAGCCCTCCTGGGGGTCTTCTTCGCCTTCGAGAGCGACCTCCCCCAGGTCACCTCCCTGGAGGACTACCAGCCGAACATCATCACCCAGGTCTTCTCGGCCGACGGCTCGGTGCTCGGCGAGTTCGCGATCGAGAAGCGCGTGGTGGTGGCGTTCCCGGACATCCCGCCGGTGCTGCGCAACGCCATCGTCTCCGTGGAGGACGCGGACTTCTGGAAGCACATCGGGATCAACGTGTGGCGGGTGCCGGGGGCCGCCCTCGCCAACTTCCGCTCCGGCCGCTACAGCCAGGGCTTCTCCACCCTCACCATGCAGCTCTCGCGGCTGCTCTTCCTCACTCCCGAGAAGACCCCCGAGCGGAAGATCAAGGAGGTCATCCTCGCCTTCCAGATCGAGAAGAACTTCACCAAGGAGGAGATCTTCACCCTCTACTGCAACCAGGTCTATTTCGGCAACGGAAACTACGGGGTGGAGGCGGAGAGCCAGTTCCTGTTCGGCAGGTCCATCAAGGACCTGACCCTCGCGGAAGCCGCCCTCCTGGCCGGCCTCCCGCAGAACCCCACCCGCCTCTCCCCGGTGGACTATCCCGAGCGCGCCCTGCAGCGCCGCAACCACGTCCTGGACCGCATGGCGGAGGAGAAGTACGTCACCGCCCAAGAAGCCGCCGCGGCCAGGCAGCTCCCCCTCGGCCTGCACGTCCGCCGCGAACCGCCCTCGATCGCCCCCCACTTCCTGGAGGAGGTGCGGAAGTACCTCGAGAAGGAGTACGGGAGCCAGCGCATCTACCAGGGCGGCCTGCGCGTCTACACGACCCTCGACCCCGTGATGCAGCGGGCGGCCGTGCAGGCGCTGCGCAAGGGGCTCCGCACCATGGACCGGCGCGCTCGAGGGTTCGTGAAACCCGAGGCCACCATCCTCAAGGACGCCGCCTTCCCCGACCCCATCCACCTCGACGAATGGGACTGGCCGTTCGCCGAGGGCGACGTGGTGCGGGGGGTGGTCCTCGCTTCCGACCGCACTCTCGCCCTCGTCCAGATCGGCGAGTACCGGGCGCGCGTGGGGCCGGCCGAGATGGCCTGGACGCGCCGCACGAACGTGGCCGAGGTGCTCCCCCGAGGGACCATCGCCCCGTTCCTCGTCCAGTCGCTCTCGGAGCAGGGCGGGCGGAAGGACGCCAGGGTCCTGCTCGAGCAGGAGCCGAAGGTGGAGGGGGCCCTGCTCGCCCTGGAGGTGAAGACGGGGGCGGTGAAGGCGATGGTGGGCGGCTACGACTTCGAGCGGAGCAAGTTCAACCGGGCCACCCAGGCCATGCGCCAGGTCGGCTCGGCCTTCAAGCCGATCGTCTACTCGGCGGCGGTGGAGAAGCTCGGCTGGACCCCGGCCACCATAGTCGTGGACTCACCCATCTCGTTCCCGAACCCGTGGAACAAGACCGTGTGGGCGCCCCAGAACTACGACCTCCGGTACCTGGGGCCCATCCCGGTCCGCAAGGCGGTGGAGCAGAGCCGGAACATCCCCGCGGTGAAGACGCTCCAGGCGGTGGGGATCGAGTCCGGGATCGAGTACGCGCGCAAGCTCGGCCTGGCGGGCGAGCTGCCGCCCTTCCTGCCCATCGCCCTGGGGGCGGGGGAGGCCACCCTCACGGAGATGGTCGCGGCCTTCGCCACCTTCGCCAACCAGGGCCTGCGCATGAAGCCCTACCTGATCGCGCGCATCACGGACCGCGACGGCAACATCATCGAGGAGGCGCGGCCCCAGGCCCGGGACGCCATCCGGGCCGACACCGCGTTCATCCTGACCAGCCTGCTCCGGGGCGTGGCCACCCGGGGCACCGCGGCCCGGGCCGCGAGCCTCAAGCGCCCCATCGCGGGCAAGACCGGGACCACCAACGACTTCACCGACGCCTGGTTCATCGGCTTCGAGCCCTCGCTGGCCGCCGGGGTGTGGCTGGGCTTCGACGAGAAAAAGGACTCGCTCGGCAAGGACGAGACGGGCGGGCACGCCGCCCTGCCCGTCTGGCTGGACTTCTGGGCCCCGGTCATGAAGAACAAGCCGGTGGAGGACTTCCCCATCCCGGGCAACATCGTGTTCGTGCCCGTGGACGAGATGGGCCAGCCCGGGCACCCCGGCACCCCCGGCGTCCAGATGGAGGCTTTCGTGGCGGGCACCGAGCCGCGCGCCATGCTCACGGCGGCGGGAGCCACCGAGCCCTGAGCACGCCCGCCCGACCCCAAGGCGACCGCGCCTACCTCCTCTTCCTCCCGATCTTCTTCACGAGCGGCTTCGCCGCCCTGCTCTACCAGATGATCTGGCAGCGCTTTCTCACGTTCTTCAGCGGGGCCGACGTCGATTCGGTCACGTTGATCGTGGCCGCGTTCATGGGCGGCCTCGGCTTCGGCAGCCTGGCGGGCGGCCACCTCGCCGACCGGCTCTCCCCGCAGGGACGCTTCCTCGCCTTCGCGGCCTCCGAGCTGGCGATCGCGGCCTTCGCATTCCTGAGCGTCCCTCTCCTCTACGACCTGCTGTTCCTGAGGCTCGGCGCGCGGCCGCTCCCCGGCCCCCTGCTGGCGGCCGTGCTCTTCGCGGTGCTCCTCTGGCCGACCTTCTTCATGGGCCTTTCGATGCCGCTGCTGGCCCGGGTCCTGACCGACCGGCCCGGGCGGTCGGCGGAGCGCATCGGTGGCCTCTACGGCTGGAACACCCTGGGCGCCGCCCTGGGCTCGCTCCTGACCGTGTGGGTGCTCGCGCGGACGGTCGGCTTCGAGCAGGCGATCCGCATCGGCGCGTTCCTCAACCTGGGCTGCGCGGGGGTGGCGCTGCTGGTGGTGTTCGGCCGGTCCGGGCGGCGTACGGCGGCGGCTCCCGCCGATCCCATCTCGGGTGCGCCCGGCTCGACTGCCGCCCCGGCACCCGATCCCGAGGAGCCGTTTGGGGCGGAGCAGGGTCTCGGCCTCGGCCTCCCGGCCTGGCTCGTCATCTATGGCCTCTCGGGCTTCGTCGCGTTGTCTCTCGAGATCCTGTGGTTCCGGATCCTGGGGACGATCCACAAGCCCAGCTCGTTCACCTTCTCGACCCTGCTCGCGATCTACCTCCTGGGGCTGGGCGCGGGGGCGCTCGGGGGACGTCGGTGGGCGAGGCGCGCGCGCCGTCCCGCCGCGACGTTCTTCGCGCTGCAGGCGGGGATCGGGCTCTACGCCGGGCTCTCTCTCGGCCTGCTGACCTTCGCCCTCGGCCGGTGGGAGGTCCTGGGACCGCTCTGGCGGTACCTCGGCGAGTACGAGACGATGGCCCTCGACGAGGCGGTGCGGGCCGCCCTGCGGCTCCTCGCCCGCGCGGGCGAGGTGGCGCCTTTCACGCAGAGCCTGGCCGCCCAGTTCGGCCTCGTCTACGTGGTCGTCCCCCTGTACCTGATCGGGCCCCCCACCCTGCTCATGGGCATGAGCTTCCCCTTCATCCAGAGGGCGGTCCAGACCGACCTCGAGCACCTGGGCCGCCGGGTGGGATGGCTCCAGGCCGCGAACATCGTCGGCTCGACCCTGGGGGCCGGCCTCACCGGGCTGCTGCTCCTGCGCGCCCTCGGCTCCGCGGGCACCCTGCGGCTGCTGGTGGCCCTCGCGGGCGTGTTCCTCCTCGTGTTCTGCCGCGTGCGATGGCGGGAGGCCACGCCGCGGCGCGTAGCGCTCGCGGCCGGGCTCCTCGTCGTCGGTCTCGCCCTGCTGGCCGCCCCCACGGCGCCCGCCCTCTGGGCCAGCCTCCACGGCACCACCCCCGACCGGATCCTGTTCGCCGAGGACGGCTCGGGGCTCTCGGTCTTGAAGGACGAAGAGACGGGCGGCGAGCGGCACACGGTCGTGTACGTGGATGGCCTCGGCCAGAGCCAGCTTCCCTACGGCGGCTACCACACCTTCCTGGGCGCGCTGCCCGCGATGCTCCACCCGAGCCCGGAGTCGGTGGCCGTGGTCGGCCTCGGGTCGGGGGACACGCTCTTCGGCATCTCCGGGCGCGCCGAGACCCGGCGGATCGTGTGCCTGGAGATCGTGGCGCCCCAGCTCCGCACCCTCGAGATCCTCGCCCGCGAGCGCCGCTATCCCGGCCTCGGGGCGACCATCACGGACGGGCGGGTGGAGTACCGGTTCACCGACGGCCGCGCGTTCCTGATGCGGACCACGGAGCGCTTCGACGTGATCGAAGCCGACGCCCTGCGGCCCGGGACCCCCTACGTCGGCAACCTGTATTCGCTCGAGTACTTCCAGCTCCTGGGGCGGCGCCTCAAGCCGGGGGGCTTCGGCGTCACCTGGTCTCCCACCGCCCGGGTGCGGAACACGTTCGTCCGAGCTTTCCCCCACGTGCTCGCGTTCGCCGATACCCTGGTCGGGAGCAACCAGCCGATCGCCTTCGACAGGATCGCGCTCCAGGCGCGGCTCCAGGATCCCTGGACGATCGCCCACTACCTGGGAGGCGGCGTCGACGTCGCGCAGCTCCTGGAGCGAGCGCTCCTCCGGGGGCCGATCGTGATCGGGCCCGACCACGACCGGACCTCCCTGACCGACATCAACACCGACCTCTTCCCGAAGGACGAGTACCTGACGTCGCGACGATTCCTCCCGGGTGAGCGTTAGTTAGACCTGATCTTCGTGGGCCGGTAGTCCGGGGCGCGCGCGGCCCCCGGCCCGAACGTCACCCGCCAGGCCTGGCCGTCCGCGAGCCGCTGGCGGTAGATCACCCAGTCGCCGGTGATGTTCGAGGCGAAGGCGAGCTCGGACCCGTCCGGCGAATACACGGGGTCGTAGTTCAGCGCGGGCCAGGACACGAGGGCCTTCTCGTCGCCGTGCTCGAGGTCGTGCTCGACCAGGCGGCTGGTGGGCCGCAGGTGGCCCCGGCTCACGTAGACCACCTTGCGGCCGTCGCGGCTGAAGCGTGGCTCACACCCTCCCGAGGTCAGCCCCGAGATCCGGCGCTCCTCCCCCGTGGCCGCGTCGACCACGTAGATCTGGTGGCCCAGCCTCCAGTTCGACGAGAAGGTGATGAGCCTTCCGTCGGGGCTCCAGTGAGGGTTCCCCAGGATCGACTGGTCCCCGTGCCGGACGAGCCGGCGGGTGGCCCCCGTCCCGCGGTCCATCACGAAGAGGTACTCCGGGCCTTCGAGGTTCGAGAGGAAGGCGATCTGCCGGCCGTCCGGCGAGGGGTCGGACTGGAACTCGCGGGCGGCGTTCGTGCGCAGCCGCCGAGGAGAACCGCCTTCTCCCGGGACCTCCCAGAGCTGCCAGTTGCCCGAGCGCTCGGAGCTGAAGACGACCGCTCGGCCGTCGGGGCTCCAGCGGCCCAGCATGTCCCCTGCCGCGTGGTCCGTGAGCCTGCGTTCCGGGCCGCCTCCCGCCGGGATGACGTACAAATCGAGGTTGCCGGCTACCTCGCGCTCGTAGACGAGCTCCCAGGCCGAGGGGCTGCCGGCCGGGGCGGCCAGGGGCCCGGCGGACTCCGATGGGCGGGGACGACAGGCGGGAAGCGAAAGGGCCAGGCCGGCCCCGGCGGACGTAGGAGCGGATCTGGCTGCCGAAGGAGATGTCCTTCTTGGCCCTCTCCACCGCATCCAGCTTCGCCCGCTGCTTCTGCAGCTCGAGGTCGTAGAGGCGCGCCTTCAGCACCTTCATGGCCACCTCGCGGTTGCGGATCTGGCTGCGCTCGTTCTGGCAGGAGACCACGATCCCGGTGGGCAGGTGGGTGATGCGCACCGCGGAGTCGGTGACGTTGACGTGCTGCCCGCCCGCCCCGCTCGAGCGGTAGGTGTCGACCCGGAGGTCCTTCTCCTGGATCTCGATCTCGATCTCCTCGTCGATCTCGGGCCAGGCGAAGACGGAGGCGAAAGAGGTCTGGCGCCGCGCGTTGGAGTCGAAGGGGCTGATGCGCACCAGCCGGTGCACCCCCGCCTCCGACGACAGGTGGCCGAAGGCGTACTCGCCCTGGACCATGACGGTCGCGCTCTTGATCCCCGCCTCCTCCCCCGCCTGGAGGTCGGTGATGTCGCGCTTGAAGCCGCGCCGGTCGCACCAGCGCAGGTACATGCGGAGGAGCATCTCCGCCCAGTCCTGGCTGTCCGTCCCTCCGGCCCCCGCGTTGATGGTCAGGATGGCGTTGGCCCGGTCGTGCTCGCCCCCGAGCATATTCTGGAGCTCCGCCCCCTCGATCGTGGCTTCGAACGCGTCGAGGGCGGGGCCGAGGTCCTTCTGGACGTCCTCCCCGTGGGCCAGCCACTCCACGAGGACCTGGGCGTCCTCCTCCTGCGTCTTCAGGCGCTTCAGCAGCCCGAGCTGGGCCTCGATCGCCTTGCGGCGCTGCATGAGCTTCTGGGCGGCGCGCTGGTCCTTCCAGAAGTCGGGGTCCGCCATCTTCTCCTCCAGGCGGGAGAGCTCGGCCTGCAGCTTGTCGGCCTCAAAGATAGCCGCGGACGTCCGCGGCCCTCGCGACCAGCGCTTCGAAGCGCGGTGACAGATCGTCGGTCAATCAAAGCCTCCAAGACGTCAATCTTAACCCTCCCCCTACGTGGGGCGATACCTCGGGAGGGATAGGGTGGGGGGTCGATGAAAAAACGTGGCCGCGAGCGCGGCCAGGGTCACCGCGACGCATCCCCACGCGAACACGTCCCCGTACCGTGAGTAGAAGGTCTGGCCGGGGACGAACGGGACGTCGCGCACGAGCACGGTCCGGTCGAAGAGCAGGGTCGGCTCCAGGATGCGGCCCCGCGGGTCCACCACCGCCGTGATCCCGGTGTTGGCGGCGCGCACGAGGTATTTGCCGTTCTCGACCGCGCGGAACGTCGCCATGGCCAGGTGCTGGAAGGGGGCCGAGGTGCGGCCGTACCAGGCGTCGTTCGTGATGTTCACCAGCAGGTCCGCCCCCTGCGCCGTGAACTCGCGCACCAGCTCCGGGAAGATCGCCTCGTAGCAAATGAAGGCCCCCGCCGCGTGGCCGTCGACCCGGGCCAGGGTGGGCTCGGAGCCGGGGGTGAAATCCGCCACCTGCTGGACGAGCTTGGCCGTGACCCGCCCGCCCAGGGTGAGCAGCGGCTGCATGGGCACGTATTCGCCGAAGGGGACGAGCCGGATCTTGTGATAGCGGTAGGGCAGGTCACCGGACGGGGTGAGCATCTTCGCCCCCACGAAGACGCGGGAGTCGCGGCCGCCCCGGGCCCCCTCCAGATCGTCGTTGCCGAACAGCAGGTAGATGCCCTGCCGCCGCACGACGGCCCGGAGGGCGTCGGCCAGGACGGGCTTCTCGTCGAACAGGAAGGGCACGGCGGACTCGGGCCAGACCACCAGCCGGGCCCCTTGCGCGGCCGCCTGTTCGGTCAGCTCGAGGTGACGCTGCACGTTGGCCCAGGCGCTTTCGGGAGCCCACTTCTCCTCCTGCGGTATCCCCCCCTGCACCAGGCCGACCCGGATGGTGCCCGCCTCCGGCAAGGGCCGGGAAAGTACCCACGATCCCCAGGCCCAGCTCCCGCCCAGGACCAGCCCGAGGCCGACGAGCGCCCGCCGACGGAGGGCGGCGCGCGGCTCGACCGCGACGTAGGCCAGGAGCGCGGACACGAGCGCCACCAGGAAGGAGACCCCGTACACCGCGGTCACGCGCGCGATCTGCACGAAAGGCAGGTTCGCGGGCTGGCTGTAGCCGAGCAGGCACCAGGGGAAATTGAAGAACGTGCGGTTCCGCAGGAGCTCGGTGGCGACCCACGCGAAAGGTGCGACGAGCAGTCCCGGGGCGCCGAAGGCGGCCGTCGCGCGCGCCACCAGCCAGGCGAAGAGCGAGGGAAAAAGGGCCACCGCCAGGCACAGCAGCACCATCACGGTGATCCCCACGGGCAGGGTCAAGCCGCCGTACTGGATCACCACCAGCGCGGTCCAGTAGAGCAGGCCCAGCGCCGAGGCGGCGCCCGTGAGGTAGCCGAGACCGAAGGCGCGCCCCCCGCTCGCCCCCGGCAGGGCCACCAGCAGCGGGCCGAGGGCCACCCAGGCCACCGCCCCGTGGCCGAACTTGGGGAACGAGAGGAAGAGCAGGAGGCCGGAGAGGAGCGCGAGCCCCTCTCGCTGGAAACGAGCGGTCAAGAAGACGCGGCGCCGGGGGTGCGGCGGCGTTCCCCTCCCCCGACGTGGAGAGGCAGGGCCACCTCCTCCGCGTTGAAGGAGGACCGCACGAACACTCCGGAGTAGACCGCGGAGAAGCCGAGGGCCCGGGCGCTCTGTTCGTAGTGGCGGAAGCCCTCGGGTGGCACGTAGCGGTCTACCGGGAAGTGCTCACGCGTGGGCCGCAGGTACTGGCCGACGGTCACGATGTCGACTCCGACCGCCCGCAAGTCGCGCAGGACGGCCGCGATCTCATGGTCGTCCTCGCCGAGGCCGACCATGAGTCCGCTCTTCGTGACCTGGCCGGGGGCCTGTCGCTTGACCTCGGCGAGCAGGCGCAGGCTTCGCGCGTAGTCGCCCTGGGCCCGCACGCGCGGAAAGAGCCGCGGCACGGTCTCGATGTTGTGGTTGAAGACGTCGGGCCCGGCGCCGAGCACCGCGGCCAGGGAGGACGGGTCGCCCCTGAAGTCCGGGGTGAGCACCTCGATCCGAACCCCGGGCAAGGCCCTCCGCACGGCCCGGACGGTGGCCGCGAACGCCCCCGCGCCCCCGTCGCGCAGGTCGTCGCGGGCGACCGAGGTGAGCACGACGTAGCGCAGCCGCAGGCGCGCCGCCGCCTCCGCCACCCGGAGCGGCTCTTCGGGATCAGGGGCCAGCGGTTTCGCCGTGGACACCGAGCAGTAGCCGCACCGGCGGGTGCAGCGATCGCCGAGCAGCATGAAAGTGGCGGTGCCGCGGGAGAAGCACTCCCCGAGGTTCGGGCAGCGCGCCTCCTCGCACACCGTGTTGAGCTTGTGGTCCCGGAGCAGCACCCGCATGGCCCGGGCCCCGGGGACCAGCGGACCCGCCTTGCGCGCCCACTCCGGCAGGCGCGCAGGAGCGACGGTGGTCACTGCTTGACTATATACGGCTTGAACTTCTCCTGGTCGCGCAGCCGGGTCTCGGCGCGCTCGGCGTCGCCTCGGGCGGAATAGTGGCCCACGCGCACCACGAACAGCCCGGGGTCGGCGCCTTCCGGCGAGACGATGTAGGCCGCGAAGCCCTTGCCCTTGAGCCGGGTGACCACGGAGTCGGCCGTGGCCTTGTCCTTGAACGCGCCGACCTGGATGGTGAACGAAGGCTCGGCGGCCGGGACGGAGGCCACGCTCTTGCCGGGGACGGTCTTCGCCGGGATCTTGACCGCCGGCGCCGGCTTGGTGCTCGACGCCGTTTCCGGGGCCCGCTCCGGCGGGGTCTTCTCGGGCGTTGCGCGCTTCGGTGCGGGCACCGTGACGGGCGGGGCGCCCGCGGAGGCGGTCCGGGTGGGCGGGGGAGACGCCTTCTCGAGGCTCGTGTCGACCCGCTCGGACTCCAGCCGGTGCGCGTAGCTCAGCTCGGGCGAAGCCGTGGCCTTGACTCCCGGCTCCTCCGCGACGACGCGCTCCTCGCCCACGCTCCGGGCCTGGACCTCGCCTTGCGCGGTGTCCACCCCGCGTCCCACCATCACCCCGGCCAGGAAGCTCAGGATGAGCCCCGTCGCTCCCGCCATGAAGTAGAAGACGAGCTGCTTGTTGGTGAGCTGGATCTCGTAATAGTAGTCGTCCTGGGCCATTCGCTCTCCGC
>WNGR01009292.1_pt1 | contig 10327 bp, 9 predicted proteins | sample 5407581 | NCBI WGS metagenome assembly WNGR01 (sample SAMN13153383, study PRJNA577476) | soil metagenome | isolation source: 80 cm soil or saprolite under Garry oak tree replicate 2 | place: USA:California | collected 2016-06-15
CGACGTCCGCGGTGCCGAAGTAGCTGCCGCCTGCTTGCCTGGCCAGGGTCAGCGCGCCGTAGGACCGTTCCCCGTCCGACAGCGGGACGGTCAGCATGGAGGTCGCGCCCAGCCGGACGAGGAACGGTATGCCGTCCGGGCCTGCGCCGAGCAGCCCGCCGTCCTCTGCGTGCGCGACCAGCAGCGAGCTGCCTGACTCGTGCACCTGCCCGGGCGCGGATGCCCGGTCCGGGTCGGTGCCGCTGATCAGCTTGGCGAGTTCCGCCGAGGCCTCGTCCTGCGGGCCGATGACAAACTGGCGCTGCAGCGAGCCCTGCCGCTCCACGTCCACGATCACCCACGCGGCCAGCTCGCTGGCCAGCAACCTCGCGCAGCGCTGCAGCATGACGGGCTCGCTGACCGTTGCGTTCTCCAGCACGAGCCTGGTTGCCGCGCCGAGCAGGTCAAGCCGGCTTGTCACGGTGCGGACAGCCGCCGCCGTGCCCGGATCCGGCGCAGCCGCCCGGCCCGGGCCGGCCGTCTTCGGCCGGCCCGGCCGGGCAGCCGCGGAGCCGTTCCGGGTCGCGGCGACGATCAGCTGTCCGGCCTCCCCGGCCAGGCTGACCGGGCAGATGTCCAGCACGTTCGCGGCGGCGCCTGCCGCGCCGAGGAGGGCGCACTGGACCTGGCGGTTCTTGCCGGTCCGCCGCGCGGCGGCAAGCTGAGTCTGCACCGCCGCCCTGGCGGGCAGCTCGACGAAGGCGGTGAACGACTTTCCCGTTGCGTACCCGGGAGGAAAACCGAGCAGGCCGGCTGCCCGCCGGTTAGCCCGCCGCACGGTGCCATCGCGATCAAGCACGAACAGCGGCACCGGTGCTTCCTGGAAGAGCGCCTGCAGCAGCCGGCGGTCCCCCTGCGGGCCGCCGCCGGGCCGCTCATCGGCGGCCGGGCCCGCAGCGCCCTGCGCCCGCAGCGCGTTGAGCGCATCGATCGCGCCGTCAAGCTCGGCAAACGCGGCGTCAAGTACCTGCCGCAGCTGCGCTCCCGGCAGGGCGGCAGCCTGCCGCAGCTGGCTGCGGCGCGCAGTCAGCCCGGAGATCTCGCTGTCGAGCCCGGGAGAGTGCGGCATGGGCACGTCCTGTCTCTCGCACTGGTTGTCAACTACCGCCCACGGCGCTCCGCAAACGCGGTGCGCGTCCTGCTCCTCAGTCTGACATGTTTGGCGGCCTGGCCACGGGTACGGCAACCGCGGTCGAGCCCCGGGGGCGCGCGGCGTGACTGACCGGGGGTGGCGATGAGCGGAGGCCCGTTGCGAATGAGCGACACGAGGAAAAGGCGGCTCGCCGGGACCGGAGCGATCTTCTGCTGGGCCTTGCTCGTCTGGATGCTGCTGACCTGGACGCTGACGGCGGAGCAGGTCCTGTTCGGGACCGCGGTGGCCGCGGTCGTCGCCGTCGCGCTCGCGCCGCTCGGCGGCGCGGCGGGCCCCTGGCTGCTGCTGCGGCCCCGGCGGCTGGCCGGGGCTGCCTGGCTGGTCGCGGTGACGGCCGGCCGGGTCGCCGCGTCCAACGTGCGGCTCGCGCGGCGGATCTGGGATCCGCGCCGACCGCTGGCCAGTGGCATGGTCATCGCGGCCACGCCGGAACGCCGGGCAGGCCGGCTCACCGCCGTTGGCCTGATGACATCGGTGGTCGTCGACAACCAGCTCGTCGACATCGATCGCAGCCGCGGCCGGCTGCAGTACCACGCGCTGGCCGTCCCGCCCGGCGGCCCGGAGGAGACGGCGCGCGTGATCAATGCTCCTGCCGAGAGGCTGCTCGGGCCGCCGCGGACAGGCGCCGGGGAACGACCGTGACCGGCGCCTACCAGTCCGTCACGATAGTGGTGATAGCGATCGCCGCCCTGCTGCTGATCCGGCTGGCAGCCGGCCCGACGATCTCGGACCGCATCGTCGCGCTGAACGCGATCTCCACCCAGGCGGCGCTCGCCGCCTTGTTCTTCGCCGCGTTCGCCCGCCGTCCCGTCTACCTCGACGTGGCGATCTGGCTCGCCTCGTTCAGCTACCTGGCGGCCATCGTGTGGTCACGGTACCTGGAGCGGGGGCTGCTGTGAGAGAGGGCATCGTCATCGCGCTGGCTGTCACCGGCGGGTTCTTCTCGCTCACTGCCGCCGTGGGCGTCCTGCGCATGCCCGACGTGTACTGCCGGATCCAGTGCTCCAGCATGAGCATCACCATGGGCGCGCTGCCCTTGCTGGCGGCGCTGGTCGTCGGGGAGGGCCCGCTCAGCGCGTACGGCAGCCGCACGCTGCTGGTCGCCGCGCTGCTGCTGGTGGTGAATCCGGCGGCATCGCACGCGCTGGCCAGGGCCGCCTACAAGACGGGCGTCCCGATGTGGCCAGGGGCCGTCGCTGACCGGGTCAGGGAGCAGCGGGCTGGCCACGGTCAGGCGGAGGCGCCGTGAGCGGGTTCTGGGTACTCGACTACCTCCTGCTCGCGCTGCTGCTGGCCGCCGCGCTGCTGGTGCTCCTGCTGCGCAACCTCAACGGCGCCGTCGTCGCGCTGTCCGCGGCGGGCACGCTGCTGGCGGTCCTGTTCGTGGTGCTGGGAGCACCGGACGTTGCGCACTCGGAGGTCGCGGTCGGGGCGATCGCGCTGCCCGTGCTGTATCTCGTGGCCATCGGCAAGTCACGCACCGTCGTCGACGATCCGGACCTCGGCGAGACCAGCGAGCCCGGCAGTGAGACCCGCTGAGACCGGCGCGCGGCGGGGGGCCGCCTCCGGCCGCATGCGCCCGGAGGCGGCCGAGCACGAGCCGCTGCACCGGCCCTTGATCGCCGCGCTGCTCGTCGGCGGGCTGGCCGCGGCCATGGCGATAGCCGTGGCCGGGATCCCGCGCGAGCACGCTCCGCTGCCCGCCATCGCGCGCCAAGCCATGACGATCGCGCTGCCGAAATGGGGCCTGACCGAGCCGGTCAACGAGGTGGTCTACGGCACGCGCGGCTTCGACACCTTCGGCGAGACCTTCCTGCTGCTGGCTGCGGTGATCAGCGTGGTGCTGATCACCCGCTCGAAGGAGCCTCGGCGGGGTTATTTCGGCGAGGAGACCGCGGCCGGGCGCGAGCGCTCGCGACCCGGCCGGGCAGCGCCGGCGGACGCGGCCGAGGACGCCGCCCGCCGGGCGGAGCACCGGGAGCAGGACGGGCAGGATCCCGCCGGTCAGGCCGGGCCGGCGACGCCGGACCGGGTCCCGCTGGGCACGCCCGCCCCGGAGACGGCGGCCGCGATGACCGTGGTGACCAGGACCGCGATCCGCGCCGCGCTGCCCGTCCTCGCGGTGGCAGGCCTTTACCTGGTCGCATGGGGCTACGCGCCGGGCGGAGGCTTTCCCGGCGGGGCGATCGTCATGGGGGTCGCCCTGCTTGCCTACGCCGGCTTTGGGCGCCGCCGGATCGCCCGGATAGTCCAGCCGCGGTTGCTCGAGGCCGTCGAGATCGCAGGAGCGATGGCCATCGTCGCGACCGAGCTGCTCGGGCTGCTGCTCCGCGGGTCCTTCAGCGCCAACTGGCTGCCGCTGGCGGCGCCGCAGACCATTGCGTCCGGCGGGATCGCTCAGCTGTTCTCCGCCAGCGAGCTCATCGAGGTCGGCACGGGACTGACCATCGCGGTATTCACCCTGCTCGCCATGGGACACGACTGGGCACAGGATGAGCAGGGAGATGCTGGCGAGAAGGCCGGGTCCGCGGGCGCTGGCACCCCGGCCGGGCGGAGCCGGCCATGGTCTGGGCGAATTACCTCACCGCGGCCGCGCGGTTCGGCATCGGCCTGTACGCCGTGCTGACCCGGCGCAACATGATCAAGATAGTGATGGGCCTGTCCCTGATGGAGGCCTCCACCTACCTGTTCATGATCTCGCTGGCCTACCGCGGCGGGTCCACCGCGCCGGTGCTGCTGAACCCGCCGCCCGGGCAGAGCATGCGTGCGCTCGCGCACGGCAACGTGGCCGACCCAGTGCTGCAGAACTTCTGCCTCACCGCGGTCGTGATCGGCGTGGCGGTCACGGCGGTATTCCTCAGCGTGGTGGTGCGCATAGCGCAGCACTACCGGACGCTCGACTGCGACCGGGTCAGGGAGATGCGCGGATGACCGCGGCGGCGCTCGCCTCCCTGCTGCCGCTGCCGGTGGCGCTGCCGATCGCCGGCGCGGCCGCGGCACCGCTGCTGGCGGGGGTCTCTGCCCGGCTGCCGGTCATCGTGTCACTGGTCGCCCTCGGTGCCGCGGTCGCGGTCCTGCTGCTCGAGGCGCCCGGCGTGCTCGGCGGCCGGGTGCTCGCGCATTACCTCGGCCGGTGGCGTCCCGTGCACGGCCACGCACTCGGCATCGCGTTCGCCGCCGACCCGCTCGGCCTGGTCTTCGCGCTGGCGGCGGCGGTGATCGGCGCCGTCCTGCTCACCTACACGTTGTCCGAGCTCGGCGGCCTCGGCCCGCGCGAGCTCGGCGGCTACGCGTGCCTGTTCCAGCTGCTGCTCGCCGCCCTGATCGGCGCCGCGCTGACCGCCGACCTGTTCGACCTCTTCGTCTGGTTCGAGGTCGCCGCGCTGGCAAGCTACGGTCTCACCGGCTTCTTCCTTGAGCGGCCGATCGCGCTTGAGGCCGCGTTCAAGGTCCTGGTGCTCACCACGCTGGCCAGCTTCAGCATCTTCACCGGCACCGGCTTGCTGTACGCGAGGCACGGCGCGCTGAACTACGGGCAGCTGCACATCGCGCTGCGCGGCCACGTCAGCGCACCGGAGCTGGTGGCGCTCGGCCTGCTGATCGGCGGCTTCGCCACCAAGGCTGGGCTGATCCCGTTCCACGGCTGGCTCGCCGACGCGCATACCGCGGCGCCCGGGCCGGTCTCCGCGCTGTTCTCCGGCCTAATGGTGAACCTGGGCATCGTGGCGATCGCGCGGGTCGCGTTCACCGTCTACGGCCCGGGCAGCGCCCCTGTTCTCGGGCTGCTGCTGGCGGTAGGGCTGGTATCTGCCCTGCTCGGCGCCCTGCTCGCGCTCGCGCAGGACGACCTCAAAAGGCTGCTTGCCTACGACACCGTGTCGCAGATGGGGATACTCGCCGTCGGCCTGTCGACCGGGACGGCGGCCGGGATCGGCGGCGCCGTCTACCATCTGGTCAGCCACGCGCTGTTCAAGCCGCTGCTGTTCTTGTGCGCGGGCGCGATCGTGCACCGGACCGGGCTCACCAGCCTGGCCGAGATGGGCGGCCTGGCGCGCCGGATGCCGGTCATCACGGCCGCCTTCGTGATCGGCGCGCTGTCCATCGCCGGCATCCCGCCGTTCAACGGCTACGTGTCGCTCGGCCTCATCCACCAGGCACTGCTGGAGAAACACCAGGCCATCCCGTTCGCCCTCATGCTGATCGCGCAGGTCATCACCATCGCTGCGCTGGGCCGGGCGGCGTGGCTGGCGTTCTTCCGGCGCGCCGGGGACCGCGGCGGGCTTGAGCGGCTGCAGCCGGGGATGCTGGCCGGGCTGGCCAGCCTGGCCGGATGCTGCGTGGCGTTTGGTGTCGCTCCCGGCTTCTTCCTGGAGAACGTGATCGCGCCGGCGGCTGCGGGCGTGCTGCACCCGGGCCAGTACGCCCGGGCGGTCCTGTCCGGTGCCGCGCGGCTGCCCGCGCTGCGGATTCCGTTCGACTACGCGTCGCCGGGCGAGCTCGCCTCGGTGGCGGCGTGCCTCGGCCTGGCCGGGCTGCTGGCCTGGGCTTACCTGCGGATGTCCGAGCCCGCGCCGATCCGGGTGCTGCGCGCGGCGCACACCGGATCGGCGAACGACTACGCCGCCTATGCGGTTACCGGCACGCTGGCGGTGATCGCCGCGCTGAGCCTGCTGCCCCGGCTACCGGGGCACGGCGCCGTCAGCAGGGGAATCGCCTGCCGCGTCAGCCTTCCTGTCGCCGGCCACGGCGGCGGGCTCGCTGCCGCCGGCCTTGGCCGCGGGCGGCCGGCTCGCGCTGAGCGCCTGCTCCACGGTTTCAAAGTTAGGCAGCCGGTCGGCGAGCCCGGTGATCCACAGTGCCTTCGTGTACCGGTACCGCGCGCCGGCCAGCGCGATGGTCCCGCCGGCGGCCACGAGCTTCTTCCAGTGGCCCACGATGACGGCCAGTGAGCTGGTGTCCATGAAGCCGACTGCCGCGAGGTCGATGATGATGTGGCTGCTGGCCCGGCGGGCCTTCGTCAGGCACTCGTCAAACTGGCCGCTCGTGACGATATCGAGGTCACCCCGGACAGTGACGATCACGCTCTCGCCCCGGCGCTCGGTCGACAGCTGGATTCCTTCCAACCTGCCTCCCGCCGGACTGGCCCCAGGGCCGGGGCGACACCGGTTTATCGTATGCCCGCCGGACGGCAGCGCGCGCCACGCCGTGGGTGCCGGGAGTTCCGCTCAATGATCCGCGCGTAAGATCTTTCCTGGGCGCGACGCCAGCGCGGCCGCCCGCACGCCCGGAACGCCCGGCCCGAGGGAGGGAGGGGTTTACGGGGCACCATGAGTCCCGACACCACGCCCGCCGATAGAGGCTTCCACCATCTGGCGCTCTTCTACCGCAGCAGCCAGGAATATCTGGCGTCCCTGCTGGCGTTCGCGCGGGCCGGCCTCGCGCTGGCCGAGCCGGTGTTCGTCGCCGTGCCCGCCCCGGCCGGTGACCTGCTGCGCGGCGGGCTCGGGCCCGCCGCTGAGCGAGTCGCCTTCGCCGACATGGCGGTTCTGGGCCGTAACCCGGCGCGGATCATCCCGGCGGTCAGCGCGTTCGTCGATGCCCACCGGGGCCGGCGGGTGCGGTACGTAGGCGAGCCCGCCTGGCCGGACCGCTCCGCCGACGAACTGCGCGAGACCGCCCGGCACGAGGCGCTCATCAACACCGCGTTCGCGGACGTACCGGCTACGATCTTGTGCCCGTACGACAGCGCCGGGCTGCCGTCATCGATAATCGCCGACGCCAGGCGGACGCATCCGGCCCTGCTTGACCGGGGCGCACGGCGTCGCAGCGCGCAATACCAGGGACCGGACCGGCTGCCGCCGGGCTGTGACTCGCCGTTGCCGGAGCCGCCGTCCCGCGCGGCTGTGCTCCGCTACGCGACCAGCCTGCGGGCGCTTCGCGACCTCGTCGCCCGGCAGGCGGCCCTGGCCGGGCTCACCGCCAGCCGCACTGCGGATCTCGTGCTCGCGGTCAGCGAGATCGCCGCCAACACGCTCCGCTATACCCGCGCCGGGGGCACCCTGCATGTCTGGCGCACCCGGGACAGCCTCATCTGCCAGATGCACGACCAGGGCCTGATCACCGACCCGCTGGCCGGCCGCAGGCGCCCGGCGATTGACGTACTCGGCGGCCAGGGGCTCTGGGTGGTCAACCAGGTCTGCGACCTCGTCGAGCTGCGGTCTGGCCGGTGCGGGACCACCGTGCGCATGCGGATGCGCCTCCTGCAGGCTTAGCTCCCGGCAGTTACCCGGACCGCGCCTGCCTGACCGCGGCCAGACAGCCAAGCGCCGCCGCCCCCGCCGCCAGGCCGACCGCGAGCCGGGCGTGCTGCGACATCCACAGCTGCGGGCTGCGGTCATGTGACCTGCTATCGAAGATTCCCCGGGCACCGTGATCGCGGCCGGAGGGTCCGTCGACAGGCTGCCACAGGTTGTCCGGCCGGCCGGGCGCGGACTTCTGCGCCGCCTGCTGGGAGGCATATCCGGTGCGGGCCAGGTAGCGGTCGAGCAGGGCTGGCGCGATCCTGTTCGACAGTATGGTGGCCACGGTGGACAGCCCCACCCAGTACTGCCTCCGGTCCGGGTGGCCGACGGCGAAGACCACCCCGCGCGCCGCGACCTCTGGCTGGTAGATCGGCGGCACCGGCTGCGGGTGGTTGGGCAGCCTGGAGCGCACCCAGGAGAACTGCGGCGTGTTGACCGCGGGCAGCTGGACAACCGTGACGCGGACTCCCGAGTGCTCGTGCAGCAGCTCGCACCGCAGCGCGGAGGTGAATCCGTTGATGGCATGCTTGGCGCCGCAGTAGGCCGACTGCAGCGGAATGCTGCGCTCCCCGAGGGCGGAGCCGACCTGCACGATCGTGCCGCGGTCACGTGCCCTCATCCGGCCGAGCGCCACCATCGTTCCGTGCACGAAGCCCAGGTAGGTGACCTCGGTCACGCGGCGGAACTCCGCCGCGGAGACCTCGGCGAAGGGCGCGAAGACCGATGCGAACGCCACGTTGATCCAGACGTCGATCGGGCCGAAGAACTCCTCGACCTGCCGGGCTGCGTCCTCAACCTGCTCGTAGTCCGCCACATCGGCGCTGATCGCCAGCGCCTTCCCGCCTGCCTCCTCGACATCGCGCACGGTGCCGTCCAGGCCCGCCGCGCCCCGGGCGATCAGTCCCACATTCGCCCCTTGCTGGCCGTACAGGCGCGCGGTGGCGCGGCCGACGCCCGCGCTCGCGCCGGTGATGACAACTGTCTGGGTCATCGGATCGTCAGTCCTCCCGGCCGGGCGCTGCCCGGAGTCTCGTGCGGTTCGTCCCACTGGCTCATCGGCGAGTCCAGCCCGGCGGCGCATTCGAGCATCAGGGCGTGCACGAACGCCTGCGGGAAGTTACCGCGCAGCTGGCGTCCCGCAACGTCGTACTCCTCCGAGTACAGCCCCGCAGTCCCGCACGCGGCCCTGTTGCGCTCGAACCAGCGGGCGGCGTCGACGTCCCTGCCCTGCTGGTGCAGGGCAAGGGCGAGCACGAAGCCGCACAGCAGGAAGGCACCCTCGGCTTCCTCAAGCGGCCGGTCGTCGTGGCGGAACCGGTACGCGTAGCCGTCCTGGGTCAGCTCGGCGGCGTAGCACCGCAGCGTCTCGATCGTGCGCGGATCGTCAGCCGGGACCGCGCCGCGGATCGCCGGCAGCAGCAGGGCTGCGTCCAGGCCGCTGTCGGCGGCTGAGCGCTGCCAGCGGCCCGATGAGTGCACCGCGTGCCTGGCGGTGTCGGCGACGATGACGTCGGCGAGCCCGGACCACTGCGTCGCCCGTGACCGCCAGGCACCGGACCGTGCTGCGGCGCGCAGCCCGGCCGCGCAGGTCAGCCTGCTGTGCGTCCATGGCTGCTCGTCGATCTCCCAGATCCCGGCATCTGCCTCGGTCCAGCGCTCGGCTATGGCGCCGGCCGCGATCTCGGCCGCCTGCCGCCCGGCGGCGTCCAGCCTGTCGTGCCGCGCGGCCGCCGCCAGCAGCAGCAGGCACTCGCCGAACACGTCAAGCTGGAACTGCCGGCTGACCCGGTTGCCGACGAGATCGTAACCGCCCGGGTATCCGGGCAGGTCCAGCCTGCGCTCGCCGGGCACCCCGCCGCCGGTGACCGTGTAGGCGGGCGACAGCTTGGGCCCGTCGGCATGCAGCCGGGCCGACACGAAGCTCACGGCCTGGTCAAGCAGCGGCAGCGGCCCGGCGGCGGCCACCGCCTGGCCTGCGTAGCACTGGTCGCGGATCCATGCGTAGCGATAGTCGTAGTTGCGGCCCGCCGCGGCCCGCTCAGGCAGGCTCGTCGTGGCCGCGGCGACCATGCCGCCGCTTGAGCTCGTCATGCCCCGTAGCACCGCGTAGGCCTGGCGCGCGTCACGCCGGGCGGCCATGCCGTCGAGCGGCGGCACGGCCTGCGCCCACGCCGTCCCGGTGGCCCGCCACGCGACGGCGGGGTCGGCGGGCGCCTGGTCGAAGGGCCGGTCGGCCAGTTCGAGCACGAGATCGCCGCGGCTGCCGGGCGGCACCGTCAGCTGCAGGGCGAACGCCGATCCCTGGCCGGCGCGGACGACCCGCGCGTCCTGGACGTCGCCGGACCACCGCAGGTACAGGCCGCCGACCCGGCCCGCCCACACGCCGCGGCCGTGGCGGTCGACGGCGCGCAGGCGCCTGCGGCCGAACTCCGCGCGGGGCTCCAGGCTCACCCGGAGCCTGGCCGGAGCGTCGCCGGGCGTGATGCTGCGGAGCAGGACGGCGCGGTGCGGGTCGCCCGGCAGCGCAAGCGCCTCACGGCATTCGATCACGCCCTCGTCGGTGACCCATCGGCTGCGCCAGATCAGCGTGCCTTCCTCGTAATAGCCGCCCCACACGAAGCGGGCGGCCGGGGTGACCGAGTAGCTGCCCTCGCCCCCGATCAGCCGCGCGAAGACCGCGTCGCAGTCCCACCGCGGAGCGCACATCCAGACGATCTCGCCCTGCGGCCCGACTATGGCGCCGCGCTCCCCGTCGGCGAGCACCGCGTAGTCGCGCAGGGCGCGCGGGGCAGTAAGATCCCTGTCCCGGCCCGCATCATCGCTCACGCCGTCC
>WNGR01022936.1_pt1 | contig 10324 bp, 6 predicted proteins | sample 5407581 | NCBI WGS metagenome assembly WNGR01 (sample SAMN13153383, study PRJNA577476) | soil metagenome | isolation source: 80 cm soil or saprolite under Garry oak tree replicate 2 | place: USA:California | collected 2016-06-15
GAAGGTGGTAAAGGCGGTGCTCAGGGGGGGAGCGGCGGAGTGATCACCGTTTCCAACGACATCGCGACGACTGCCCTCCCCGGCTTTGCCAGCGCGGAGTTCTTCGGCTACCAGTCCGTCACCCTGAACGGCGGCGCCAGCACCAGTGGCAACGGCGGAGCGGGCGGTCAGGTGTTCTGCGACCTTTCCACGCCGTTCGGGATCGTCAATGTGGACATCCCGGCCGGTGGGGTGTTCAACGAAGTGGCAATCAGCGCCAAGGGGGGTGACGGCGACTCTACCGCCGGAAGCGGTGGGACAGGAGGTGCCGGCGGGGCACTGCGATTTACGACGCCGGACAATGGTGGCACAACGGACCCGGCGCGGACCCTAGTGACCAATTCGGGAGGGATCGACGTCTCCAGCGGCGCCGGCGACATCGGAGGCGCAGTGGGGAGCGTGACGATGAGCGCCTACGGCAACCTGACCAACTCAGGGGCAATCACCGCCAGAGGGGGTAAAGGTACGACCAGCGGCAGTGTCGGGGGTAATGTCAGCCTGTCCTCCGCCATTAACGTGGTCAACTCCGGCGGCATCGTTGTGACTGGCGGTGACGGGATCAATGGCGGCATTGGCGGCAACGGTGGCACGGTCACCCTGAAATCGGGCAACCAGACGAGCACCGCAGGCATTGCCGCCAACGGCGGGAACAGCACGGCCGGCACCAACCCGGCCACCATTGGTGGTGGCGGTGGGACGATAACCCTTTCCTCCGAATATGCATTAACCCTGCGCAGCGGACTGAATGTCGCCAGGGGGAATGGAGGGAGCGGGAGCACTAACAGCCCTGTAAACGGCTTCATCTTCATCGACGGCGTCCAGATGCCAACGACCCTTCCGGCCAGCGGCGCCATCTAGCTCAGGAGAGAAATTCGCCGTAACTAAAAAAGGCCACCGTCACGTGACGGTGGCCCTTTTTCTTTCATGCCCCTTGGCTTTCCTTTAGCGCCGTCGCAGATGGGCGACTGCCGCATGGGCCGTCTGGTCTGCCGCAGCCACGCAGTCGTTCAGGCCGATGCCGCGGAAGGAGTTGCCGGTCAGGAAGAGGCCGGGGTGGTCCCGGAGCTTCTCCTCCAGCATGGCGAGCCGTTGGCCGTGCCCCCGCACATACTGGGGGATCGCTTTTTCGTGCCGGAAAACCTTGATGAACGAGGGGGGTGCCTTGATCCCCATGATGGTCTTCAGGTCTGCCTGGACCCGGTCGATGACATCCATGTCCGATAAATTAATGTATCGTGGGAAACAGGCTCCGCCGATCATGCTCCTGAGCAGGACATGCCCGGCCGGGGCCCGGTTTTCGAAGATGCTCGAATCCCATAGGGTGCCGAGGGTGTTCATCCCTTCTTCCTTGGGGATCAGGTAGCCGAACGCGTTAAGGTCGCGCTCGATTTTTTTCCGTTCATAGCCGAAGCAGATCACGGTCATCGAGGAATAGGGTATTTCCAGGAGGGAGTGGTTCATGTAGGTGTCCAGTTCCCGGACAATCTCCGCCGATGCGTAGGCCGGAGCCGCCAGGATCACCGCATCCGCTTCCAGTTCCCCCGTCTCAGTCGTGACTCGGTAGGGGACGCTTCCCCCCTTTTCCACCTTGAGGACTGTTTGTCCCGCCAGCACCACGTCATTGCCGAGCTTTTCCGCCAGAATATCGGTCAAGGTCTGAATGCCGCCGCGAAACGAGGTGAGGATGCCGCCCGGTCCGGCGGCGCTGGCAACCGCTTTCCCTTCGGCGATCTCCTTTTTCTTCTTTTTCGCCAGCTTGATCATTGCCCAGATCAGTCCGCCGTATTCCCGCTCCAGCTCGGCAATGCGGGGGAAGCAGGATTGCAGGGACATGGTCTCCGGGTTCCCGGCGAAAATGCCGGATACCATGGGGCCGATCAGCTTGCGGAGTGCTTCGTCACCGAGCCGGCGGCGCGCAAACTCCGCCAAAGTCTCGTCCACCTCCAGCGGCGGCTTTCCGGCAAACGGCTCCAGGGCAAGGCGCAGCTTGCCGGGCCAGGAGATCAGCTTGCTCTTCAGGAAGGCGGGGCCGTTCTCGGGGAGCTGGTGCAGCATCCCGTCAGCGTAGATGAAGCGCTTGCGGGCGTTGTCGTTGCTTCGGAGGAGTTGCGCCGCCGCGCCGAGGTCCCGGCAGAGGTCCAGGGTCTGCGGTTTACTGTCGAGAAAGCCGTTGGGACCCCATTCGCAGAGGTAGCCTTCCTCCTTGATGCTCCAGATCTTACCCCCTACGCGGCGCTCCTGCTCAAGCAGGGTGACCTCCAGGTCCACCTTCGCCGCCCGTGCCTTCTTCTGCAGCAGGTAGGCGGTGGCCAGTCCGGAGATACCGCCACCCACAACGATCACTTTCTTCATACCGGTATTCTCCTTTGCTAGTCTCCGGCAAGGATCGGCGGCCAAAGACAACAGAATATTAGGCCTGCGAAATCGGCTTGTCAAGGCATACCGTTGTTGACAGGAGATAAAACTGAGATTAAATTGCAAGCAGACAACTTGAAAGGATGGGACTCGATGCCCTCAACAGATTATTACCAGGTGCTCGGCCTGAAGAAAAATGCTACCGCCGCGGAGATCAAGCGGGCCTATCGCAAGCTAGCGGTCAAGTATCACCCCGACAAGAACTCCGGCAACAAGGATGCGGAGGAAAAGTTCAAGGAGATCAACGAGGCCTATGCGGTCCTCTCCGATCCGCAGAAAACCAAGAGGATATCTTTCGCAATTTTGATGTGGGGGACCTGTTCAAGGATTCCGGGTTCGGCACCGAGGATATTTTCTCCCGCATATTCGGTGGCGGTTTTCAGCGGGGCGGGTTCGGTCACGGAGGCGGGCAGCGCAGGGGTGATGACTTCACCATGGAGCTTGCAATCTCCTTCCGCGAGGCTTTCGCCGGCGGCGAGAAGCGGATCGCCTTCATGCGGGCAGGCAAGCGCGAGGAGCTGTCGGTCAAAGTGCCGGCCGGGGTGGATACAGGGGCGCGCCTCCGTATCAATGGAAAGGGTGGGGAAGGCGCAGGCGGCACTCCCGGCGACCTCTACCTGACCGTCAAGGTGGGGAGCGATCCCCACTTCGATCGGGAAGGGGACGATGTCGTCGTCGAGCGGCAGATCAGGTTCACCGAGGCGGCGCTCGGGACCTCGCTGGATGTGACCACCATGGAAGGGACGAAACGGATCAAGGTGCCGGCCGGAATCCAGCCGGGAACGAAGATCAGGCTGACGGGACTCGGCTTCCCCCACATGGGAAGTACGGGCCGGGGCGATTTCTACGTACGAATCGGGGTGAGGGTGCCGGAACAGCTGACGGCCCCCCAGAAGGAGCTGCTGGCGGAGCTGGCGGAGAAAGGGTTGTGACGTAGAGACGTAGCATGCTACGTCTCTACGGCGTCTCTACTGCTTTATCTCAATGGCCGCCCCTTTTCTCAGGTCGACGGCCCACTGTTTGAATCTTTCTTCCGATTTCTTGCGGTAGAGAAGTTCTTCGATCTCACCCTTGACTTCGTCAAATGGTTTCAGGTTCTTGGCAAATTTCTTTTCCAGCTTGATGATATGAAAACCGGCGGGGGTGATGACAATGTCACTGATGTCACCCGGCTGCATCGCTTCCACGGTATGTTCGATTTCTGAAAGCATCTCACCCTTCTTGAAGGCGCCCAGCTCGCCACCTTCCTTGGCAGTCAACTGGTCGTCGGAATACTTCTTTGCCAGCTCGCCAAAGTCCTTGCCGTTTCGGGCTTCCTGCAAGACGGACATGGCAGTGGCCATGATCCTTTTCACGTCGGCTTCCGGGGTCTTTTCGGTGATCGCGAAATAGATGTGTCGTGCCTGGAACATTTCGTCGCCGTACTGCTTCTGGTTCGCCTCGTAGTATTCCCGGATTTCCTGTTCGCCCACCTGTATCTTCGAGCGCACCTCTTGGCCCATCAGCCGCAGGCGCTCAAGCTGTTCCCGGAGTTGGGCCTTGTACTGGTCAAAGGTGAGCCCCTGGGCCTGTAGTGCCGACACCAGGGCTTCCTGGGTGAGGTTATTCTGCTTCTTGACGTCATCGATGGCTTGGCGTACCTCCTCATCGGATATCTTGATGTCGAGCTCCTTTATTTTCTGCTCCGCAAGCTTCTTGTCAATCAGCTGGTTCAGTGCGGTGGTCCGGATCTGGGCTCTCTCTGCGGTTGGCCCCTGTTTTCGCGCGGTCTCCTTAACAATCAGGGAGGTTTCCTTGTCGACATCGTAGGTCGTGATGAGCTCGTCATTGACAATGGCGGCGATGCCGTCGATCACCTCGGCAGTCGCGATGGATGGGAGGGCCGCCAGAAGCCCCAGAATTAATGTTTTTCTCAGCATTACGATCATCTTGTTCCTTATGAAAAGGGGCGCTGCTTTTAACAGCGCCCCTTTGGTATACAATTTGAGGAGTTGGGAAATTACTTCTTCTCGATGCCTTCGATGGGGGGGGGTTTTGCTTCGGCTGCTTTGGTGCCGATCCCGTTCAGGACATCTTCTTTGATGGAAAGCTTAGCGTTCTTCTTGAGGTCCTCTTTCACCTTCTTGAATACTTCCTGCTGTTTTTCCGGCATGAGGTTGGTCTTGAGTTGCTCCTTTACCTCGGCGAAGGGAAGGATGCCAGCGGGGCGCTTGCCGGTAAGCTTGATGATGTGAAAACCGAATTTGGTCTTGACGATCCCGGAGGTTTCCCCTTCCTTCATTGCGAATGCGACCTTCTCAAATTCAGGGATCATGGAGCCTTTGCCGAACCAGCCCAAGTCCCCACCCTTGGCGCCCGCAGGATCAACGGAAACTTTCTTGGCAAGGTCTTCGAATTTTGCACCGCCCTTGAGCTGGGCAAGAACGTCCTGAGCCTCTTTTTCACTCTTCACCAGGATGTGGCTTGCTCTCAGCTGCTCACCGGCCTTGAATTTATCCTTGTTCTGGTCATAGAATTTCTGCAGGTCGGCATCGGAGACCTTCACCTGCTCCTCGACCTTTTTCTTCAGGTAGGCTTCGACGATCACCCGCTTCTTCATGTCTTCCATCTTGGCGGCAACTTCCGGGCTCTTGTCGATTCCCTGCTTCTGGGCATCCTGCATGACCAGTTCACGGACGACCATCGAGTCGAGCATCTCTTTCCGGCCTTCAGGCGTTACCGCCATCTGTTTCAGGTAGGGAGGGAGAATCTCCATCTCCTTCTTGTAGTCATCGGTGGTGATGATCGCACCGTTTACCTCGGCAAGGACCTGTCCCTTCTGCTCCTTCTTGCCGGCATCCGCGCCCGGCCCCTGTGACTTGCACCCCACCATGGCCACCAGGCAGAGGGTAACGGCTGTAGACCTGACAATTCCTCTATAGCGCATTTTCACTACTCCTTTTGAGAAAAATTAATCAATCCAAAAAAAACTAGCATATCAGCCCAGCCTTTTCAAGATATTTCTCATTTCCGCCAGTATCCCTTCAAAGGAAGTGTCGCTCACCTCGGCGACCAATCGGTAGTCGGGGGTGAACTGGTATTTCCGGGATTCTTTCCGGATCAGGGCAACTATGGTGTCCGGTGACACGGGGGTTTTGGGGTGGAAGGCGACAATCAGCCTTCTGCCGTCGTATTCCACTTCCCTGATCAGGAGGGACTTCAACTGGAGCCGCACTGCCATCACCTCCAGGAGATAGGAAGCGGCAAGGGGAAGCGGCCCGAAGCGGTCCGTCAGTTCATCGCGGACGTCGGTGATCTCCTCCGCCGCATCGACCTGGGTAAGCTTCTTGTAGATTACCAGACGCTGGTTCGGGTCCCTGACGTAATCCTCGGGGATAAAGGCGGGAATGTGCAGCTTGATCTCCGGCTCGACCCGCTCCGGCAGTTCCTCCCCCTTCAGCTGGCGAATGGTTTCTTCGAGCATTTCGGTGTATAGTTCGAAGCCGACGGCGGCGATGTTCCCCGACTGTTGGCCGCCCAGGAGGTCGCCGGCCCCCCGGATCTCCAGGTCGTGGGTGGCGATCCGGAAGCCGGCCCCGAGCTCGGAGATGTCCTGCAGTATTTTCAAACGCTCCCGGGCATCGGCGGAGATCGCCCCTTCGCCCGGGATCAGAAAATAGGCGTAGGCGCGCTGCCGGGAGCGGCCAACCCGGCCGCGCAGCTGGTAGAGCTGAGCCAGGCCGAAGGCGTCGGCTCGATTGACGATCAGGGTGTTGGCGTTCGGGATGTCGAGCCCCGACTCGATGATGGTGGTGCAGAGGAGCAGATTCGTCTCCCCGTGCATGAAGCCGAGCATCACCCGCTCCAGCTCCTTCTCCTCCATCTGGCCGTGCCCCACGGCGATCCGCGCCTCCGGGACGATTCGCCCGAGGTGCTCGGCCATCGCCCCGATCGATTGCACCCGGTTGTGGACGAAGAAGACCTGCCCCCCCCGCCGGATTTCCCGGAGCACCGCCTCGCGGATCAGTTCATCGGAGAAGCGGGCGACGAAGGTCTTGATGGCGAGCCGGTCCACCGGTGGGGTGTCGATGATGGAGAGGTCGCGGATTCCCATGATCGACATGTAGAGGGTGCGGGGGATCGGGGTGGCGGTGAGGGTCATGATGTCCACCACTGCCCGGAACTGCTTGAGGCGCTCTTTGTGGGCCACGCCGAAGCGCTGCTCCTCGTCGACGATCAACAGGCCCAGGTCTTTGAAGGCCACGTCCTTCTGCAGGAGCCGGTGGGTGCCGATGATGATGTCCACTTCACCCTTTTTCACCCCTTCCAGGATCGCCTTCTGCTCCTTGGGGGAGCGGAACCGGGAGAGCATCTCCACCCGGACCGGATAGGCCGCGAACCGGGCGCCGAATGTCTCCAGGTGCTGCTGGGCGAGGATCGTGGTCGGCACCAGCACCGCCGCCTGCTTGCCGTCCATCACCGCCTTGAAGGCGGCGCGCATGGCGACCTCGGTCTTGCCGTACCCCACGTCGCCGCAGACCAGCCGGTCCATCGGCTTTTTGCTCTCCATGTCCCGCAGCACGTCCTCAATGGCCGACATCTGGTCGGGCGTCTCCTCGTAGGCGAAGGCCGCCTCGAACTCCCGGTAGAGGTCGTCCGGCGGGGAAAAGGCGACCCCCTCCTGGATCTGGCGGGCGGCGTAGATCTTCAGGAGCTCTTCCGCCATCTCCTGGACTGCTTCCCGCGCCTTGGCCTTGGCCTTGTCCCAGGAAGCCCCGCCCAGCCGGTCGACCCGCGGCTCTACCCCTTCCGCGCCGATATAGCGCTGCACCAGGTTGATCCGGTCGACCGGAAGGTAGAGCTTGTCGGCGCCGGCATACTCCAGGAGGAGGAAGTCCCCTTCGCCCCCTTGCAGGGAGACGTGGTGCAGCCCCCGGTAGACGCCGACCCCGAAGTCGAGGTGGACCATGTAGTCCCCAGGCTTGAGTTCGGCCAGGGAGGTGAGGATCTGTTTCTTGCGCGCTTCACTGACGCCGCGCCGCTTGATTCGCCTGCCGAAGATCTCCTCTTCGGCGATCACCACCAGACCCTCTTCAAGAAGACGGAACCCCCGGGAGATCTCGCCGGTCAGGATCTGCACCTTGCCGTCCCGGCGGGCACGCTCGCTGGGGAAGTCCCGCTCGGAGATGGCGAGGGGGAGCTGGTAATGGGCGAGGAGCTCATAGAGCCTTTGCGCCTGCCCCCGCTGGTGGCAGGCCAGGATCACCCGCTGCTTTTCCACGAGCCAGCCGGAAACCCTCTCTACCAGCGGCTTCAGCACTGCTTCGCTGTCGGGCGCGAGGTCCAGTTTCAGGTCGCTGTTCTGCTCGACGGTGAAGCGGAAGGTTTCCCCCTTCTTTGCCGGTTCGGTGATTTCCAGGAAGGGGATGGCCAGCCGCCGTCGGGATGCGAAGAGTTCTGCCAGTTCTCGCTGAGCGAGAAACAGCTCGCTCTCTTCGCAGATGATCAGATCCCGTTCCAGGGCGCGCTGCTCGGCCATCTCCAGCTCTTCCCGGCAGTTTTCCTCCGCTGCGGCGATGGCCGTCGGATCAACCAGCGTCAGGACCGTGGCTGGACCGGTGTAATCGAAAACGGTTTCGAGGTTTGGGTGGAAGAGCGGCTGGAGATATTCGATGCCGGGAGGGAAAATGGCGTGATCAAGCTGTTCGAGCAGCTCGCGGCGGCGGGCAGTCGCGAGCCCCAAGGAGTCACAGCGGCTCTTCAGGCGAGCGGCGAACTCCTTAGATTCTCCCTCGGGGAGAAGGAATTCCCGGGACGGGAGGAGGACCAGCTCGGTGAGCGGAGGGAGGGAGCGCTGGGTGAGCGGGTCGAAGGCGCGGATGGTGTCGACGAAATCGCCGAAAAATTCGATCCTGACCGGTACGGACAGGTTGGGCGGGAAGATGTCCAGGATGCCGCCCCGGACGGAAAAGGTGCCGGGGTCCTCCACCAGGGGGACTGAGCCGTAGCCCAGCCGCACCAGTTTCGCGACCAGCTCCTCCCGCGCCGCTTCCTCGCCGGCCACCAGGTACTGGGAAACCTCTCCCAGTGTCCGCCGCGGCAGGACTTTCTGGACAACGGCTGACAGTGGGGCGACCACCGCCTTGGCCTTGCCGTCCGTGAGCTGGAACAGGGCGTTCAGGCGACGGCCGATAATCTCGGGATGGGGGGAGGCCGGCTCGAAAGGTGCGGTGTCCCAAGGGGGGAAGTAGAGGACGGTTTCGTTTTCGCCGGCGTAGAAGCTGAGCTCCCGATAGAGCTCTTCTGCGGAGTCGGTGTCCGCCGTGACGATCAGGTAAGACAAATGCAATTGTGCCTGTTGGCCGCTGATTATTGCTGGTAAAAGGGCTGCCGGACGTTATAATGAGAATTAGCCCTACTGAAAGGAGTCGTTCCATGAAGTTCAAGCAGTTACTATCCCTGCTGGTGGCCGCAACTGCGTTGTGTGCCGGACTGGCGAGCACCGCCGCTGCGGAGGACGAGGCGAAAAAAGTCGATGCGGCTGCCGACGTGTTCAAAGAAATCCTGGCCATCCCGGAAAAGGGGCTGCCACCGGCACTTCTCCGTGACGCATACGGAATTGCCGTCGTTCCGGCGGTCATCAAGCTCGGCTTCATCGTCGGCGGCCGCCATGGGGAGGGAGTGCTGATGGTGCGTACCGAGGACGGGGAGTGGAGCAATCCCTCCTTCGTCAGCTTTACCGGCGGCGGCATCGGCTGGCAGATCGGTGCCCAGTCGAGCGACATCATCCTGGTGTTCAAGAGCAAAAGGAGCATCGACGGAATCAAGAAAGGGAAGTTTACCCTCGGAGTAGATGCCGCCGCAGCCGCCGGGCCGCTGGGGCGCAATGTCGAGGCGGCCACCGATCTCCAGCTGAAGGCCGAGATTTACGCATACTCCCGCAGCCGGGGGTTGTTTGCCGGGGTTTCCCTGGAAGGGGCGGCGCTTCGGATTGATGACGCCGCGAATGCCGCCTTCTACGGCCGGAAGGAAATCCGGGCCGCCGAGATCTTCGCGGCGAAAGGAAATGAAACCGCAGCGGTGAAGAGACTGCACAATATGCTGGCGGAGCATGCCGTCCCGCCGAAACGATAACGACAGATTTTGCTTGACCCTCCTTTTTCTCCCGGTGTACTGTTGTGCAGCGCGCCCAGCGCGTCAATCAACGGCTGATATAGCACACTCGGGGATGCAATGAAATGGCTTCTTCTCTGTTCGAGCGCTCTCTACCTGTTCGGGGGGTATAAACGAGTAGTTTTCTGTGCCGCCTTGGCAACCGAGCTCGCTTACCTCGCTGTGCGGGGAGTTGCTATGGGGCGGCTCCCCCTCATCGGGCCCCACGATACGCTGGTCTTTTTCTCCGCTTCCGTTGGCGTTATGGCCATCCCCTTTTGTTTCGCATCCTTACCGGCTGGCTCACGCCGGTTTTCCTGGGGGGCCGGTCTTCTGGCGGGGCTTTTCGCCCTCTTCGCCTTTTTCATTCCTTCCTTTGCCATGCCGTTGCCGCCAATCCTGCGGACTCTCTGGTTCGAACTCCACGTGGCGCTTGCCTTTTTCGCCTATGCCCTGTTCGGCCTCGGCGCGCTCCTCGGCGCCATGTTCCTGGCCAGCCGGGAACGGCCCCTCCTCGACCTCCAGTACCGGGCCTCCCTGGTGGGATACTCGTTCTTCTCCGCCTCCATGGTCGCGGGGGGGATCTGGGGGTACTACGCTTGGGGGACCTACTGGCTCTGGACGCCTAAGGAGCTTTGGACCTCCATTCTTTGGCTCTTCTACAGCCTTTATCTCCATCTCCGCCTGAAGGGGACAAGGTGGGACAAGGTGGTCGCCTGGGGGGGAATTATCGGGTTCG
>WNGR01021875.1_pt1 | contig 10322 bp, 7 predicted proteins | sample 5407581 | NCBI WGS metagenome assembly WNGR01 (sample SAMN13153383, study PRJNA577476) | soil metagenome | isolation source: 80 cm soil or saprolite under Garry oak tree replicate 2 | place: USA:California | collected 2016-06-15
CGGTAGAGGACGGCGAGGAGCGCTGGACCGATCTGCTGAACGGCTTCTACGACCACTTTGAGGAGGAGCTTGCCGTTGCGGGCGAGCACATGGAAGACATCAAACGCATGGAGCAGCCGACGACGGAGGTCTGCGACAAATGCGGAAGTCCTCTGGTTCTGAAGTGGGGAAAATTCGGCAGCTTCTATTCGTGCTCGAATTTCACGCGAGTGAAGCCTGTAACGGTGGCGATGGGGCCGTGGAAGAAGGATCCCAAGGCGGTGACGAAGAAGATCACCAAAGCGCTGCACTTCCCGATGACCGTGCGCGCGACCGCTGAGGATATGAACGTGTTCTCGAAGGAGGTCGCGGACACGAAGGAGTTGGTCGCCGCGATCGGCGAAGCTGCTGACGACGCGGCGGCGACAAAGGGCAGGAAGGTATTTGTCGAGCAAGTGAGCTGCGACTTTACCAAGGAAAACTTCGCGGCCAAGCCGGACTTGAGCGCTCCGGGAGCGGACGATGTTCCGGAGAAGGAGTTCTGCGACAACTGCGGCAAGGAGATGGTGCTGAAGAACGGGCCTTGGGGTCCGTTCATGAGCTGCCCGGACTACTCGGCCGACCCGCCGTGCCGGACGATTCGCAAGCTGACGCAGAAGGTGCAGCAGAAACCTCCGGTGGTGCTGGAGGAGATGTGTCCGAAGTGCGGCAAGCCGCTGTTGCTGCGCGATGGTCAGTACGGCGAGTTCATCGCCTGCAGCGGTTATCCGAAGTGCAAGTACGTGAAGCAGGAGCTGCTGGAAGTTCCGTGCCCGAAGTGTGGCGGGGACATTGCAGTGCGGAAGACGAAGCGCGGCGACACGTTCTATGGCTGCACGAACTATCCGAAGTGCGACTTTGCCAGCAATCTGAAACTGGTGAACCAGGTTTGCCCGAAGTGCGACAGCGCCTATCTGCTGGAAGTGGCGAACGAGAAGGGGACATACCTGGTCTGCCCGAATAACCGCGAGGCGCTGCCGAAGAGGCGCAAGCGCAAGGGCGCGGCCGAGGATGAGAAGCCCACCACGCCGGAGTGCCACTACCAGAAGAAGGTTGGGCCTCCGCCGTCTATGGAGATTCCGGTGCTGGAACTGCCCGATCCGGAGAAGACGCGTCCCGTGGTTGAGAGCGTGGCCTAATCTGACAAGTTTGCAATCAGGAGAGAATGAATGGCGACAACTGCGGATGCAGAGGTATTGATGCGGCTTTACGAGATTCGGCGCGAAGAGACGCTGCGGAAGGCGCGCCGGTTTATGGTCTTCGACTTCCGGCCGAAGACGCTCGAGGAGTTGCGGGCGGTTTCCCGGGACGTGACCGCGAAGGAGAACGCGGCCTGGCGGCAAGTATTGAGCTACTGGGAGATGGCGGCTTCGTTTGTGCTCCGGGGAGCGGTCGATCCCGACCTATTCCTGGACTCGAATGGCGAGGGGATCCTGATTTATGCCAAATTCCACCATTTCCATGCTGAGACGGAGAAGGAGAGCGGCAATCCGTTCATGAGGCAGACGGCGACCCTGATCTCGGAATTTCCGGCGGCGAGGGCGCTCTACGAGCTGTTCTTGAAGGCTTTCGGGCCGGGGAAATAGTTAACCGAACCTGGCTGAGAATCAGGCCTGGGCTATCGCCGACGGCTCAGTAAAATCAGTAATTTGCGGGACGGGGCAGGTCGCCGGGGAACTGCTGTAACCCGGCGTTAATTTCCATTTAAGCTCCGTTTCTGCTACAAATGCGTGGGGTGTCCGAGGGCAAGGAATCTTGGGCCGCCGCATCGCTCAGGCGTGTGTTTCCGCCCGTAACTTATTGAAAGAAATGCAGGTTGTCTATGGCTAAGGCAGTGTGGAATGGTCAGACCCTCGCGGAGAGCGAGACCTTCGAGACGGTTGAGGGAAATGTATATTTTCCGGACGAGTCGGTGAAGCGGGAGTTTTTCAAGGCAAGTTCAACGACTTCGAGCTGCACCTGGAAGGGGCAGGCACGGTATTACACCTTAGTGGTCGATGGCCAGGAGAACCCCGACGCAGCCTGGTATTACCCCGATCCTAAGCCGGCGGCACGGAATGTGAAGCACCATGTGGCGTTCTGGCGCGGCGTGGAAATCACCACCGATCCGAAGTAGTCCTCCTCTTAATAGGCACTGGCGCGGTCGATGGGAAGGCGAACCTGGAAACAGGTGCTGCCTGGCTGGGATTCGACCCTAACGAATCCATTGTGTTTTGACACGATCCGGTTGACCGAGTCGAGGCCGAGCCCCAGACCCTGGCCCGGCGGCTTGGTGGTGTAGAACGGCTCGAAGATGCGCGAGGCGATTTCGGGCGGAATTCCAGGCCCATCGTTCGTAATTTCGATCGTCACCATCTCGCCTAGCTGGGTGGTCTTCAAGTGGAGAACGCCGTGCGGCCTGCCATCGATGCTGTTGAGGCTCATGGCGTCGAGGGCGTTTTCGATCAGCGCCGTCCAGACCTGATTGAGTTCGCTTCCGTAGGCGCTGATGTGGGGCACATCGGGGTTGTAGTCGCGTTCGATGACGACGTGGTCGAGGCGCGAGTTGAACATGGTCAGCGTGGTGTCCAGAGACTGCGCGATGTCGATTTCCTGCACCGGCGCCTGGTCCATGTAGGAATAGTCCTTGATGGCGGAGATCAGGTCGAAGATACGGACCGTGGAATTGACGACAGTTTCGGCCATGCGCTCGACGCGCAGCGCGCTGGCGAAGGCCGCGGCCGAGGTGGCCAGCGTCTCCTGCGAGACCACTGCCGCGAGCTCGTCGAGATGGGCGATGGTCATCGGGGATTCTGCGACGACCGAGGCGATGGTCCAGGGTTCGGGGATGCCATGGGCTTCCAGCCACTTGCGGAATAGGTCCTCGCGATCGCTGAGGTCGAGCGGGTTATCCGGCAGAATGGCGCGGCTCTTGTATCCGGACATCTTCTCGCGGGTGCGGCGAGCCCATTCCTGATAGTGCTCGTACTGTCCGGCATCGGCCAGAACGGCTCCGAGTTGCTGCTTCTGGTCGCCAAAGCGGCGCAACTCAGCGAACAGGCTGGCGGCTGAGCGCTGGGCTGCAGACGCGGGATTGTTCAACTCGTGGGCGAGGTTGGCGGCGAGCTTGCCCAGGGCGGTAAGCTTTTCCGCCTGCATTTCGATGCGTGTGACTTCACGCACGCGGTTGAGCAGTACGGAGACGCAGCGCTGCGCCATGGAGGGAATGGCGGCCAGCATGTCGGGGAACTTCTCTTTCGCGATGTCGAGGGACCACGCGTTGCCGACGCTGTAGCCATTGCCTCCGAAGCCCTTCATCCGTGAGTAAGGAAGCAGGCCGGAGAGCTGCCCGAGGCGAGCGATGAACAGCGAGATGTTGCCGCTCTGGGCGCGGCGAACGTGGATCTCTCCGCCGAGCAGAATGTTCATCCCCAGCGGCGGATCGCCCTCGCGGAAGAGCAGGAGGCCCGGACCGACCTTGCGCTCCGTGCCATTCTCGGCGAGCCAGAGGTATTCCTGTTCGGTGAGGCCGTCGAGCATCTCGACTTTTCGCAGGGCACAGACGATTTCGGCTGGCGGCGTCCGTTCCGGGCCAGTAAGAAGGCCGAATTCTTGATCGACTTCTGAAGAGATTGGCATAGGCGTTTTAGAGGAGTCCGAACTCGGATCAGAATGGTCTAGTATAAGGGTCTTACGTATCCGGCGTCGACCAGGTTCCCAAAATTAAATGCCCCACCCGTAAAAGGGCAGGGCATTTAACCCGGGTGTAATAAATCGATTGTTCAGGCCTTCTGAACGGCGCCGTCGACTACTTTGACGGGGTCGAGGAAGGGCATTGCGGCGCGGAGGCCGGCGCCGACGATTTCGATCGGGTGGGCGGCTTCCTGCTTGCGGATGCGGGTGAACTCCTTGCGTCCGGTCTCGTTTTCTTCGATGAACTTCTTCGCGAAGCTGCCATCCTGGATGTCGTCGAGCAGGCTGCGCATGGCCTTCTTCACTTCGGGAGTGACGATGCGGGGGCCGGCAACGTAGTCGCCCCACTCGGCCGTGTCGGAGATGGAGTGGCGCATGTAGGCGAGGCCGCCGCGGTACATCAGGTCGACGATGAGCTTGAGCTCGTGGAGGACTTCGAAGTAGGCGAGTTCGGGCTGATAGCCGGCTTCGACCAGGGTCTCGAAGCCTGCCTTGACCAGCGCGGAGGTGCCCCCGCAGAGGACGGCCTGCTCGCCGAAGAGGTCGGTCTCGGTCTCCTCGGTGAAGGTGGTCTGGAGGACTCCGGCGCGGGTGGTGCCGATGCCTTTGGCGTAGCTGAGGGCGAGGGCGAGGGCGGTGCCGCTGGCATCCTGCTCGACTGCGACCAGGGCGGGGACGCCGCCGCCTTCGGTGAAGACTTCGCGGACACGGTGGCCGGGCGCCTTGGGGGCAACGAGCGACACGTCAACTCCGGCGGGTGGGGTGATGGTGCGGAAGCGGATGTTGAAGCCGTGGGCGAACATCAGGGTCGCGTTCGGCTTCATGTTGGGCTCGATCTCGGCGTGGTAGACCTTGGCGGCGGTCTGGTCGGGCGTGAGGTTCATGATGACGTCGGCCCATTTGCTGACTTCGGCGACGGTGCCGACGACCAGGCCGGCTTTGCGGGCGCGATCGACATTGGGCGAGTCGGGGCGGAGGCCGACGCGCACGTCGACGCCGGAATCCTTGAGGTTGAGGGCGTGGGCGTGGCCTTGGGAGCCGTAGCCGATGATGGCGACCTTCTTTGCCTGGATGAGGGAGAGGTCTGCGTCTGCGTCGTGGTAGGTCTTTGCCATGAGTGATCGTTTTCCTTTGTAGTAATGGTAGCTGAGATTGAAGGCGTAACGCCGATAACACCGATTCAGGACGAGGGACCGACCAGGGATTTTCACGGATGAGACCGGATCAGAGACAAAGTCATTTTTCCTTTTGTCTTATCCGCTTTTGATCCGTGTCATCCGTGGTCGTTTTGTCTTATTCCTCTTCTTCGTGGACGTTGGGGAACTGGTTGGGGATGATTTCATCGGCGGAGAGGTCGGGGGGCGAGGCTAGTTTGTCATTGACCGCGCCGTTCGGGGTGCCGAGGGCTTTCAGGACGCGGCTGGTGTGCTTTCCGCGGCGCATGGCCATGCGGCCGGTGCGGGAGACCTCGAGGATGACGTAGCCGGACTCGCGCAGAACCTGAATGAGGCCTTCGATCTTGGAAGAGCTGCCGGTGAGCTCCAGCATGATGGACTCGGTGGCGAGGTCGACGACGCGGGCGTGGAAGACGGTGGCCAGCTCGAAGATGTGGGAGCGCGAGTGGATGCCGTTGGGCTCGTTGGGGCCTGCGGCGACCTTGATGAGGCAGAGCTCGCGGATGACGCCTTCGGAGCGGCCGACTTCGTCGACGTCGACTGTGATTTCGAGCTTGTAGAGCGAGGCTCGGATGCGGTGGGCGGCGGTGTCGGGCGCCTCGCAGACAATGGTCATGCGCGAGGTGTCGGGCCGCTCGGACTCGCCTACGGTGAGGGAGACGATGTTGATGTTGAGACGGCGGAAGAGCGAGGCGACGCGGGTGAGGACGCCGGGTTTGTCTTGTACGAGGGCGACGAAGGTGTGGAGCATGCTGGCTTACCTCTTACTTCGGTGATGGTCGGACGAAAGGCTTAACACGGATCAAAGCGGATAAAAGCACGGATCAAGAACAAGGTTATTGCACCTCGGCGATAAGAGTGGCGTATGGCGGCAGGGTGAAGGTGGAGAGAGTGGTGAGGGAGTTGAGGGAGGGGGCGTCGGTGAGGATGGGTTTGATCCTGTCGGACGGGATGGCAGCGGGCTGCAGGCTGAGGTGGACGGTCTGGGCTTGGGCGGTGAAGTTGACGGAGACCAGGATGGCGTGGCTGAGAGAGTTGTATGGAGTGGTGCGGACGTAGCTGAGGACGGCGGGGTTCTGGTCGTCGAGCAGGACGAAGCCGCCCGAGTGCAGGGTGGGGTTGTCGCGGCGGAGGGCGGTGAGGTGCTCGTTCCAGTTGAGGAGCGAGTTGGGGGCGGAGATTTCGGTCTGGGCGTTGACGGCGGGATAGTCCGAGCCGATCGGCAGCCACGTCTTGGCGTTGGTGCTGAAGCCGGCGGCGGGTGGGTTGGGCGTCCACTGCATGGGAGTGCGCTCGCCGTCGCGGCCCTTTTCTTTGGGCCAGCCGGTGATGCCGATGGGGTCGCGAACATCTTCCTTGCGGGTGGGGGTGTGGGTGGTCATGCCGATCTCGGCGCCGTAGTAGGTGAGGGCCGTGGAGCGGGTGGTGTAGAGGATGGTGGCGACGAGACGGGCGATCCGGCCACAGCTCTCCGGCGTGGACGCAGCGGGGCAGAAACGGTCCCAGCTGCGGGTGTTGTCGTGGTTGTCGAAGACGAGCAGGGGCTGGTGAGCGTCGAGGGAGGTCTCCATCTCGGCGTTTTTGGTGTTGGTGAGGCCGTTGCCTTCCTGGTGGAAGCCGACAAGGGTGTCCATGGGGAGCTGGAGTTCGGGAGAGGCGGGGGTTCCGTACCACTGCAGCAGCTCGGCGGTGGCGGGTACGTAGATTTCGCCGACCAGGAGGCGGTCGTCTTTGTAGGAGTCGATCATGGTGCGCAGGCGGCGGAGGACGTCGTGGACCTGGGGCAGGCCGCTGGTGAGGGTGTGGTTCGACTCGGGGAAGCCGCTGGCGTCGAGCTTGCCGGTGAGCGGCTCGTCATGGAGGGTGGGGTCTTCGAAGAGGGTGGTGATGGCGTCGAGACGGAAGCCGGCGACGCCGCGGTCGAGCCAGAAACGCATGGCGTCGAACATGGCTTTTTCGACGGCGGGGTTGCGCCAGTTGAGGTCGGGCTGCTGCTTGTAGAAGAAGTGGTAGTAGAACTGGCCGCGGGCGGGGACCCACTCCCACGCGGAGCCTTGGAAGAGCGAGGACCAGTTATTCGGAGGCACGACCCAGCCGTGCGGGCCGCGGTGGGCGTTGGGAGCGTGCTGGTCGGTGGTGGGCTTGCCGTCGTTCCAGATGTACCAGTTGGCGTGGGGGTTGGTGCGGGAGCGGGCGGAGTCGGTGAACCACGGGTGCTTGTCGGAGGTGTGGTTGAGCACCATGTCGAGGAGCACGCGGATGTGGCGCTGCTTCGCGGCGGCGATGAGGCGGTCCATGTCGGCGAGGGTGCCGTATTGGCGGTCGACGGCGGTGTAGTTGGCGATGTCGTAGCCGAAGTCAACCTGGGGCGACGGGTACATGGGGGCGATCCAGATGGCGTCGACGCCGAGGGTCTGGAGATAGTCGAGGCGCGAAGTGATGCCGTTGAGGTCGCCGATGCCGTCGCCGTTCGAGTCCTGAAAGCTGCGGGGGTAGATCTCGTAGATTACGGCGTGCTTCCACCAGGTCGGGTCGGAGGCGGGAGTGGCGGCGAGGCGGATTTGGGCGGAGGTGGGTGGGGTGTAGGCGGGCTGGGATTGGGTTAAGGCCGCAGGGGGGAGGAGCAAGGTGAGGAGGAGCAGCGAGATGTGGGCGCGAGTGACTAGCGGCACGCGTGAACACGTGCCCTTCCGATCGTTCCACCGCGTTGATTGAGGCGCGAGATGCATGGCTATACGTCCTCAGGTGTTTCGAGTAACGGGTTCTTGGTGGGGCGATGGGTCATTTCGTGGAGGGCGGCGCCGGGGGCGATCATGGGGTAGACGCCGTCTTCTTTTTCAACGTGGAAGTCGATGAGGAAGGTCTTGCCGCTGGTGCGGGCGCTCGTTACACTCGGAATGACATCCAACCGTTTTCGGACATGCGCGCCGGCGATGCCGTGCGCGGCGGCAAGGGCGACGAAGTCCGGCGACAGGATGGGCGACTCGGCGTAGTTCTTGTCGTAGAAAGCCTCCTGCCACTGCCGGACCATGCCGAGGAAGCCGTTGTTGATGACGGCGATGTTGAGGGCCATCTTTTCCTGCTGGATGGTGGAGAGTTCGGCGGCGGTCATCTGGAAACCGCCGTCGCCGGCGATGACCCAGACATCTTTCTCAGGGCAGGCGGCTTTCGCGCCGATGGCGGCGGGGAGCGCAAAGCCCATCGTCCCGAGACCGCCGGAAGTGATGAGGGTCCGCGGGGTGTCGTGGCGGAAGTACTGGGCCTCCCACATCTGGTGCTGGCCGACGTCGGTGACGATGATGGTCTGGTCGAGGCGGCCGGCGGCCTGGGCTTCGCGCCAGATGTCGTGGATGACGTGGGCGGCGTAGAGGTGGCCGCTGTCGGGGAGGTTGATGATGTCGCGGACGCTGGCGTCGCCTTTGAGGGTGGCGATTTCGCGGAGCCAGGGGGAGTTGCTGGTTGCTGGTTGCTGGTTGTTAGTCGAAGGCAAAAGCGGCAACAGCGTGTCGAGGACTTCTTTCAGGTCGCCGATGAGGGCTACGTCGGCGCGGACGTTTTTGTTGATCTCGGCGGGATCGATCTCGATGTGGATCTTCTTGGCGTTGGGGGCGTAGCTGGCGAGGTTGCCGGTGACGCGGTCGTCGAAGCGCATGCCGAAGGCGAGCAGCAGGTCGGCCTGCTGGATGGCGTGATTGACCCAGCTTTCGCCGTGCATGCCCATCATGCCGAGGGAGAGCGGATGGTGGGTGGGGAAGGCTCCGAGGCCGAGGAGAGTGCTGGCGACCGGGATCTTGCGGCTCTCGGCGAAGGCTAGGACCTGGTCGCGCGCGCCGGAGTGGATGATGCCGTGGCCGGCGAGGATGACTGGCTTCTTGGCGGCGGAGATGAGGGCGATGGCTTCGCGGATAGAGTCGGACTCGGCGCGGAGCATGGGGTGCGGGCGGTGGTCGGCGGGCGCGGCGGAGGCGAAGTCAAAGGGCGCAGTGGCCTGCTGGGCGTCCTTGGTGATGTCGATCAGGACTGGGCCGGGGCGGCCAGTAGTCGCGATCTGGAAGGCTTCGCGGAGGGTGGGGGCGATGTCCTGCGCGCGGGTGACGAGGAAGTTGTGCTTGGTGATGGGCAGAGTGATGCCGGTGATGTCGATCTCCTGGAACGCGTCCGTGCCGAGGACTTTGGACGAGACCTGGCCGGTGATGCAGACGATGGGGACCGAGTCGAGCATGGCCGTGGCGATGCCGGTGACTAAATTGGTAGCCCCCGGACCTGAAGTCGCGATGGCCACGCCGACCTTGCCCGAGGCGCGGGAGTAGCCGTCGGCCATGTGGGCGGCGCATTGCTCGTGGCGCACGAGAATGTGGTGGATGGGGAACTTGCGGAGGGCATCGTAGGCAGGGAGGATGGCTCCGCCGGGATAGCCGAAGACGGTGGTGACGCCCTCTCCGGTGAGGGTGGCCCAGAGGATTTCGGCTCCGGTTAGGGTGGGGTGCTGGTTCGATTTGGCGGACATAGATTAGTTCCTCATGTAGTCACGAACGAAAAAAAGTACGAACATGGTCAATGAAAACGTGGCCATCAGTGCTCCGAGGATACGGAAGTATGTTGGGCCATGTGGTGCGCGGAACGTCTTCTCGAAATAAGGACGCTGTCGCGGATGTCGTTGGAATATATCTCCATACGTGCGGGGGCTGATTATCAGGATTGAACCCACGGCGAGCATCACAACCAGCACCGTCAAAATCATCAAATTGGTCAACATATCTGCTTGCCTCATGGACTAAAGCCCCGTTTCTTTCTGGTGCGTGGTGTGTGAAGCTGTGCCATTGAAACGCAGATTGTGTCGGGCTTTCAGCCCTCGGGATATTTGAAACGTTTCCCACCTGGGCCTTCGGCCCAGGCTGGTATGTTGTCGCGCCTTTGGCGCTCAGCGCAGTCGCATAATTAGGCACCTGATCGGCTCTGTCAGCTCCTGCGCATAGGGATGGCCCGGCGAATCGAAGGCCGAAGGCCTGACGACATACCAGCCTAGGCCGAAGGCCTAGGTATGTGTCGGCCGATACCGGTGAGGGCTGAAGGCCCGACATATAATTCCCGCGATGCCGCAGACGCTGAGCTTCAACCTGGTGCATATCATCTTCAGCACGAAACATCGTGCTCCACTGATCAACGACGGCGTTCTTGCCGCCCTCCACGCATATTTGGCCGGAACGGCCCGCAAATTGGATTGCGAGTGTTTCCGAGTAGGCGGAGTTGCCGATCATGTGCATCTCGCGGTGAGGCTCGGGACGACAAAGACGGCGGCGAAAGTCGTGTCTGAGATCAAAACGGGATCCTCCGCATGGATGAAAGAACAAGGTGTCCGGAACTTTGCATGGCAACGCGGATACGCGCTGTTTTCCGTTAGTCCAGCGGACATTGACGCTCTCCTGAGTTACATCGACGGGCAGAAGGCGCACCACC
>WNGR01016234.1_pt1 | contig 10320 bp, 6 predicted proteins | sample 5407581 | NCBI WGS metagenome assembly WNGR01 (sample SAMN13153383, study PRJNA577476) | soil metagenome | isolation source: 80 cm soil or saprolite under Garry oak tree replicate 2 | place: USA:California | collected 2016-06-15
TATTACACGCCCCGACCACAGGGGTTCCTGCCCCTCATCGGCACTTCAGGAGAGGTGGCAGAGTGGTCGAATGCACCGCACTCGAAATGCGGCATAGGTGCAAGCCTATCGGGGGTTCGAATCCCTCCCTCTCCGCCATATGCCTCGAATCTCCCCACGAAGTGGCTTGAAGCGCCGCCGTTCCGCACGACATCGGACCAATCTAATCCTTTAGCGGCACAAGCGCTGTGACCAGGGCGCGCCGCTGGATGTCAGCCCAATTCGCGGCTACAATCGGTGATATATAGAGCATCTCCTCGCACGCAGCGCTTGGAATGCCGTACGCGATGGGGGACTCGCGAGGGGGATGGACAAGCGGGGGCTAAGCGAACGCGATATATGCACCAAGTTCATCACTCCGGCACTGCGCGAGGCGGGTTGGGATGAGATGCTGCAAATCCGCGAGGAGGTTGGTTTCACCAAAGGGCGGATTATCGTGCGTGGCAAGCTGGTCACGCGCGGCCGAGCCAAGCGTGCGGACTATATTCTTTATTTCAAGCCGAACATCCCGATCGCGCTTATCGAGGCCAAGGACAATAATCATAGTGTTGGCCACGGTATCCAGCAGGCCCTCGACTACGCAGCGACGCTGGATATTCCCTTCGTGTTTTCTTCGAACGGCGACGGCTTCGTCTTCCACGACCGGACCGGCCTGAGCACCCCGGTCGAGGCGAATCTGGCCCTCGACGCTTTTCCGTCACCCACCGACTTGTGGGCGCGTTACCGCGCCTGGAAGGGCCTCGACGCGGAAGCCGAACAGATCGTGCTTCAGGACTATTTCGACGACGGCAGCGGCAAGGCGCCGCGTTATTATCAGGTAAGCGCCGTCAACGCCGCGATCGAAGCGATCGCCAAGGGCCGCGACCGCGTGCTGTTGGTTATGGCGACCGGTACCGGCAAGACTTACACGGCGTTCCAGATCATCTGGCGGTTGTGGAAGGCGGGCCGCAAGAAGCGCATCCTGTTCCTCGCCGATCGCAATGTGCTGATCGACCAGACGATGGTGAATGACTTCCGACCCTTTGGTCCTGCGATGGCGAAGCTTTCGACCAACGCCAAGACCATCGAGAAGCAGGACGGTACGAAGGAAGACCTGACGCTGGCGCTCGACAAGAAGCGGCGCATCGACACTGCTTTCGAGATCTATCTCGGGCTCTATCAGGCGATCACCGGGCCGGAGGAGCGTCAGAAACTCTATCGCGAGTTCTCGCCCGGCTTCTTCGACCTGATCGTGATCGACGAATGCCACCGCGGCAGCGCGGCAGAAGATTCTGCCTGGCGCGAAATTCTCGACCATTTCTCGGGCGCCACGCAAATCGGTCTCACCGCCACGCCTAAGGAAACCGCATATGTTTCCAACACGGACTATTTTGGCGCTCCGGTCTTCACTTATTCGCTGAAGCAGGGGATCAGCGACGGCTTTCTTGCGCCATACAAGGTCATCAAGGTTCACATCGATCGCGATGTGGAGGGCTACCGGCCCGAGCTTGGACAGCTCGACCGCGATGGCAACGAGGTCGAGGATCGCATCTACAATGCCAAGGATTTCGACCGGAATATCGTGCTCGACGATCGCACTCTCCTAACGGCAAACAAGGTAACCGAATTCCTGAAGGAAAGCGGCGACCGTTTTCAGAAAACGATCGTCTTCTGCGTCGATGAGGAACATGCGGCGCGGATGCGGCAGGCGCTCATCAACGAGAACGCCGATCTCGTCGCCGAAAACCAGCGCTACGTCATGCGCATCACCGGCAGCGACAGGGAGGGGCAGGATCAGCTTGGCAATTTCATCGATCCGGAATCGAGATATCCCGTGCTGATTACGACCTCGCGACTTCTATCAACAGGCGTCGATGCGCAGACTTGCCGGCTGATCGTGCTCGACCGCGCGGTGGGCTCAATGACCGAGTTCAAGCAGATCGTCGGGCGCGGCACCCGCGTTCACGAGGATACCAAGAAATTCTACTTCACGCTGATCGATTTTCGCGGCGCGACCGACCATTTCGCGGACCCCGATTTCGATGGCGAACCAGTGCAGATCTATGAGCCGGGTGAGGGCGATCCAATCGCGCCGCCCGATGATGGCTCTACCGACTTCGGCGAGAATGATCAGTCATCCTACGGGGCGGATGGCGACGAAGAAACCATTATTGACCAGCCAACTTCGCCCGTTTCTCACGGTGATCGCGCACGAAAAATCTATGTCGATGGTATCGGCGCTCGCATCGTGGCTGAACGCGTCGAATATCTCGACGAAGACGGCAAGCTGGTCACCGAGTCCTTGCGCGATTTCACCAAGGCGGCTCTGAAGAAGCGCTTCGCGAGCCTCGACGATTTCCTCAAGCGTTGGAAATCAGCCGAGCGCAAGCAAGTGATCATCGAGGAACTGGAAGCCGAAGGCTTGGCGCTTGACGCTGTCGCCGACGAACTCGGTAAGAACCTTGATCCTTTCGATCTGATCTGTCACGTCGCCTTTGACAGGAAACCGTTGACGCGGCGTGAGCGAGCCGACAACGTCAAGAAGCGCGATGTGTTCAGCAAATATGGCGGGCAGGCCCGCGCTGTACTCGACGCGCTGTTGGTGAAATACGCCGACGAGGGCGTTCTCAACCTTGACGACGCCAATATCCTGCGTATTCCACCACTCAGCACGCTGGGTACCCCTTTTGAACTCATCAAGGCATTTGGCGATCGGCATGGGTTCGAGCGCGCTGTGCATGAACTGCAATCCTCTCTCTATCAGGAAGTCGTCTGACCATGTCCGTCCGTACCACCGTTAAATCGATCCAGGACATCATGCGTCAGGATGCCGGCGTTGATGGCGATGCCCAACGTATCAGCCAGTTGTGCTGGATGTGCTTTCTCAAGATCATCGACGATCAAGACCAGGAACTTGAAGTCACTCAGGACAACTACCGCTCGCCGATCCCCAGAAAGTATCAATGGCGCGCATGGGCGGCGGACCCTGAAGGCATGACGGGTGAAGAGCTGCTAGCGTTTGTCAACGGCGACATGTTCCCGGCTCTAAAGGGCCTCGCGATCTCGAACAAGTCCGGTGACCGCCGCCGCGTGGTCAAGGACGTTTTCGAAGACGCGTACAACTACATGAAATCCGGCCAGCTCATGCGGCAGGTCGTCAACAAGATCAGCGACGTCGATTTCAACAACCTGACCGAGAGGCAGCATTTCGGCGATATCTATGAGCAGATACTGAACGACCTGCAATCGGCAGGCAATGCCGGCGAATATTATACGCCGCGCGCCGTCACTGCTTTCATGGCCGATCGCATCGACCCGCATCCCGGCGAAATCCTGTTCGACCCCGCCTGCGGCACTGGTGGTTTTCTGACCTGCGCGATCCGGCACATGGAGAAGAACTACGTCAAAACGCCCAAGCAGCGCGAAAAGATGCAGGGGGCGTTGCGCGCGGTGGAGAAGAAGCAGCTGCCGCACATGCTCTGCGTCACCAACATGTTGTTACACGGCATCGAGGACCCCAGCTTCGTGCGCCATGACAACACGCTGGCCCGGCCCCTGATTTCCTGGGGCAAGGATGAGCGCGTCGATATTGTGCTCACCAACCCACCGTTCGGTGGGCGCGAGGAAGACGGCATTGAAAACAATTTCCCGACCTTCCGCACCAAGGAGACCGCCGATTTGTTTCTTGCCCTGATCGTGAGGCTGCTCAAATCAGATGGACGCGCGGCCGTGGTGCTCCCCGATGGCACGCTGTTCGGTGAGGGCCTTAAGACACGGCTGAAGGACCATCTGATGGAGGAATGCAACCTCCATACCATAGTTCGCTTACCCAACTCAGTGTTCAAGCCCTATGCCTCTATCGGCACGAACCTGCTATTCTTTGAGAAGGGCACGCCGACCAAGGACATCTGGTTCTATGAGCACCGTGTGCCCGAAGGCCAGAAAGCTTATTCGATGACAAAGCCGATCCGGCTGGAGCATTTCCAGTCTTGCATCGACTGGTGGGGCGACGCAGACCGAAAAGGTCGCGAGGAGACGCCGCAGGCGTGGCGTGTCACCGCCGATGAGGTGAAGGCGCGCGGCTACAACCTCGACATCAAGAACCCGCACACGGCGGCCGACGATTACGGCGACCCGAAAATACTGCTGGCAGATCTGGTCGCTGCTGAGGCCAAGACGGCTGGCCTGCGTGACCAGTTGAAGACAATTCTCGCCGAGGCGCTTGCCCGATGAACGCAGAACTTCTGCTGGCGCACTATGAACAGGTCGCCGACGCGCCCGACGCGGTTGCCCGCTTGCGCCGCTTCATTCTCGATCTCGCCGTGCGTGGGAAGTTGGTGCCGCAGGAAGCAGCCGACGAATCGGCGACTGAATTGCTGAAAAGGATCGAAAAGGAGAAGACGCAGCGGGTAAAATCGGGAGACCTCCGCAAGCCTCGTGAACTCAATGACGGCGGCGTGCTCGTAGAACCTTTCGCGATTCCCTCGACGTGGCGGTGGGTACGATTGGATACCGTTGGCGCAATCATTGGCGGTGGTACCCCAGCGGCGACCGATGCCGAGAACTTTGCTCCGCCCGGCGAGGGCGTGGCGTGGCTGACGCCGGCTGATCTCGGCGGATATTCAGATGCATACATCTCACAAGGCTCTCGTGACTTATCGGAAAAAGGATTGAGGAGTTCATCGGCGACGGTGATGCCGACAGGCACGGTGTTGTTTACTAGTCGAGCACCAATCGGTTATGTCGCCATTGCCGCCGCTCCGATCTCTACCAATCAGGGCTTCAAGTCGATCGTTCCCTACATTGTTAGTTGCTCGCAGTACATCGCAATTGCGATGAGGGCATTCGCACCTGGAATCGACGCAAAAGCCCCGGGCACGACCTTCAAAGAAGTGTCAGGCAAGATTGTTGCTGCAATTCCTTTTCCCCTTCCTCCTCTCGCTGAGCAGCGCCGTATTGTGGCCAAGTTGGATGAGTTGATGATCTTGTGTGACCGGCTGGAAGCGGCCCGGGAAAGCCGCGAGAGGTTTCGCGACCAATTCGCAGCCGCGAGCCTCGCTCGCCTCAATGCATCCGATGCCGAAGCCTTCCAGTCGCAGGTCCGCTTCGCCCTCGAGGCGCTGCCGGTCCTCACTGCGCGCTCCGACCAGATCAAGGCGCTCCGCGAGACCATTCTCAACCTCGCTGTACGCGGAAAGTTGATAAGGCAGGATGCAAACGACGAACCAGCATCGGAATTGTTGAAGCGGATCGCCGCTGAGAACAAGATGCTGATAGCGGCAAAAGGCATCCGACCGCAGAAACCCGCCATACCTGCCGAAGATTTCGAGGTTGATAGTGAAATCCCTCTAACATGGTGTCATGTCTATCTGCAGGATATCGCCTATCAAATCACTGATGGAACGCACCTCACGCCAAAGTATACTGAGGCGGGGAAGCCGTTTCTGTCAGCTCAAAACGTGAAGCCCTTCCGATTCATGCCTGATAGGCATCGCTTCGTGTCGGAAGTGGATTTCGACAATTATCGAGCAAACCGGCGGCCGGAACGCGGCGATATCTTAATGACGCGGGTCGGCGCTGGCATCGGCGAGGCCGCCGTGCTCAATTCTGACTTCGAGTTCGCCTTCTACGTCAGCTTGTGCCTCATTAAGATTCCGAACCGCTTTGTGAGCGTGGACTATCTAGTCCTGTGGCTGAACAGTCCTGAAGGCCGCGAAAGCTCGACCATCCGCACCTATGGCAAAGGTGCATCTCAAGGAAATCTGAACTTGGGACTTATCCGAACATTTAAAATTCCCCTTCCACCCCTCGCCGAACAACGCCGAATCGTGGCCAAGGTCGATACGCTAATGGCGCTCTGCGACCAGTTGGAGGCGAGACTCACATCCACCGCCGCCATCCGTTGTCGTCTGCTCGATGCGCTGTTAGCCGAAGTCTTGGCGCCGGCTGAGGATCGCGCATTGGAGGCAGCGGAATGAGCGTCACCTCCAACCTTCCTGCAGCCCCGTCCGACCCGTGAGAGTGCCACGGCGATCGAGCTGGATGATATTGACCGTCTGTTGGGGCCGTTGATCGAGAAGGGGCTGGGCCTCCGCGAAACGAAGGCGCTTACTATCGACCGCGGGTTCTTCGCGCCTCACCAGAAAGTGGGGTAACCGTTCGATCGCCGGTCGCACGCTTTGCAATGATGGCATCGTGCCCTTGTTTTGCCCGACAAGTCAAATGACGCGCCACGTCATCCGAAACCCGCCAACGCTACGATTGCCGCTTATCTCCGCCGACCTCCGGAAACGTGACCGGAAACCAGGCGACAGTGTCGGCAACAACGCGCTCCAGCGCCGATCCAGCCCTACCTTTACTCGGCGTGCGTTGCTCTCCGAATTTTGCCCGCCGCTTCAGATGGTTCGTCGGATGCAGCGGGCGTCGCGCCGGCAGTTGCCGGCTACTGTGCATGGGGTTGTTTTCGACATTTTTGTTGTCCGGTCGCGGCAAGCTCCCGCAGAGCGGTGATAGGTTGAACCTGCGACCGGCGCGGTCCGACCTAGCAACATCCCGCCGGCCGGCAGGGAGACAGGTGATCCACGACGATGTTCGACAAGACCTACCGGCAGCGCCTCGAAGCTGATCTTGCGCAATGGGAAGCCGACGGCGTGATCGCGCCGGCGGCCGTCGCCTCCATCCGCAATGCGCTGCCGCCGCTCTCGCCCGGCATCAACATCGCGGTGGTCGTCGCCATCGTCGGCGGCCTGCTGATCGCGGCCGCTTTCCTCGCCTTCGTCGCGGCACACTGGACCGAGATCGCGCGCCTGTTGCGGTTTGCGATCCTGCTCGCCGGCATGGTCGTCGCCGGCGGCCTCGGAGCCTGGTTCGCCAGCACGGGCCGCACGGTTCTCGCCGATCTCTGCGCGAGCATCGGCGCGATCATCTTTGGCGCCGGCATCGCGCTGGTCGGCCAGATGTACCATCTGGGCGATGACTTTGCCGGCGGCATGCTGCTGTGGTCGATCGGTGCATTTGTGGCGGCGCTGCTGACCGGCTCGCGCGGTGCCCTTGCGGTCGGCCTCGTGGCGGCCTGCATCTGGACCTGCATGCGCAGCTATGATGCGCCGGACGCGCTGCATCTTCCGTTCGTGGCGGTCTGGCTCGTCGCCGCCGGCCTCGCGTTCGCGTGGAATTCACGTGCGGCCGCCCACCTCGTCGCAATTGCCGCGCTTCCCTGGTGGATCGCGACGGCGCTTCGCTTTGAATTCGATGGTGCCCAGCCGTCCTTCGTTCTCGCGAACGGTGCGGCCTTGCTGTTCGGTGCCGGGCTCGCGATCGCCGCGGCGCCGTCGCCGAGGGCGCTCCGCCTTGGCACCGTTCTGTCGATCTACGGGGCGTTTTCGCTGGCCATCGTCGCCGTCCTGGAGGTGACAACGGTCGACGACATCATTCGCTTCCGGACCGGCACTGCTCCAGCCCAACCGCTTTGGGCGATCCTGTGCGGGATCGCGGGTGTGATCCTTGCCCTCGCATCGGCCAGAATCACCAATCGCGCAGGCGAAGTCCTGGCAGCATGCGCGATCGGGCTCGTCCTGCTCGCGGCGCCGATCTTCGACGCGGTGCGTCCGCGGATCGTTGCCGGCTGGCTCGGGATCGCCGGAGTCATCGCGGGCATCACCTGGGCGGTGAAGGGCTCGCTGCTGCGCCGCTCGACCTTCCTTGCGGTGGCCGGAATCATCACTGTGGTGTTTGCGACGGCACTCAATCGCGCGCTGCCGAGGACCGAGCGATGATCGAGCTGGTCACGTCCGTCACAAAACTCTGGCAGCGCATCCCGAAAGCCGTGCTGTTCGGTGTCGCCATTCTGATTCAATGCGTGCTGCTGGTCCTGATGGTCGCCGATCGCATGCAGATCTTGCGCGAGGGCACCGAGGTGACCTTGCAGACGCAGCCGGTCGATCCCCGCGATCTCCTGCGTGGCGACTATGTCGTGCTCCGCTATGACATCTCGCAACTGCCGGCAGGTGCGCTCGCCGGTCAGCCGGCGGCCGTGCGCAACCCGATCGTGTTCGTCAAGCTCGCGCCCAATGCCAATGGGCTTTACGAGGCGGTCTCGGTGCATGCCGAGCCTGTCGCGGTCACGGCGCCCGAAGTGCTGATCCGCGGACGCCTCGCCAACTACGGCGGCGCGTCCTGTGGCTCGGACCGGCGCGCCTTCTGCGACAAGCTCGCGATACAGTACGGTCTCGAAAGCTATTTCGTCCCGGAGGGCGAAGGCAAAAAGCTCGAGCAAGCCCGCAACCAGCAGAAGCTGCGGGTCGTCGCCGCCGTGTTGCCGTCGGGGCGCGCCGCCATCAAGCGGCTGCTGCTCGACGGCCAGCCGGTGTACGAGGAGCCGTTGTATTAGCGGGTCATTCGGGCCGCGCCTTCAACGCCCGCCGCATCACGTCCCACATCCGCGGATCGTTCATATGCGTCACGTTGAATCGCATGAATCTTGATGCCGTCTGCGACACGCTGAAGACGTTGCCCGGCGCGAGCACGACATCCTCGCTCAGCGCGGTGCGCGCAACGGCCGTCGCATCCTGTTCGCCGGCGAGACGGCACCAGAGAAAAAATCCGCCGCGCGGCATCAGCCAGGGCTCCAGCCCCAGCGCCTGAAGCTTCCGCGCCACGTCGCGCCGTGCGCGCGTGAGCCTGTGCCTGAGCTCGTCCATGTGCTTGCGATAGCTACCGCCGGCCAGCACCTTGGCGATGATTTCGGTCGCAACCGGGCTCGCGCCGCCAAAACTGGTTGCGATCTGGAGGTCGACGAGATGCTCGATCCAGTCGGCGCGCGCGGCGATGTAGCCACAGCGGACCGATGCCGAGAGCGTCTTGGAGAAGCTGCCGATGCGGATCACGCGGCTGAGCCCGTCGAGCGCGGCGAGACGCGGCGACCGCTCCGGCTCGAAATCGCCAAAAATGTCGTCCTCGATGATGGTGAGGTCGTGCGCGGCGGCCGCGGTCAGAAGCCTGTGCGCTGTCGGCAGCGAGAGCGTCGCGCCGGTCGGATTGTGGAGCGCGGAGTTGGTGATGTAGAGCCGTGGCCGCTCGCTGGCGAGGATCGCTTCGAAGCGGGCGACGTCCGGGCCCGACGGTGTGTAGGGCACACTGACGATCTTGACCTGATGCGCCCGCAACAGCGCACGAAAATTGAAGTAGCAGGGATCGTCGACCAGCACGGTGTCGCCGGGACGGAGCAGGAAGCGGCAGACGAGATCGGTTCCTTGCGTGCCCGAGCCCGTCAGCATGAGCTGGTCGATCGACGCTTCGATCGCGTCCTCGGCGAGGCGCGTGAGCAGGAGCCGGCGCAAAGCGAGGGAGCCGGATGTCGAGCCGTAATTGGTCAACACGCTCGCCTCAGTGCGTCCGAGCGCACGAACGGCGCGGCGCAGGGCCTCCTCGGGCATCCAGTCCGGCGGCAGCCAGCCGCATCCCGGTTTTGGCACGGCGGCGTCGGTGTCGAGCGATTGCCGCGAGACCCAGAACGGATCGACCGCCCGGTCGCGGCGTGGCTCGACCTCGGCCAGCGCAAGCGGTGGGGTGACGGTCGGCGACACATAGAAGCCCGAGCCGCGCCGCGCGCGGATCAGGCCTTCGGCGGCCAAGCGGTCATAGGCTTCAACGACGGTCGAAGGCGAAACACCTATCGTCGTGGCAAGGCTGCGGATCGACGGCAGGCGGTCGCCGGCACTGAGCGTGCGGCCAGCGACCTTGCTGCGGATCGCGCTCATCACATCCGCGGTTCGCGTTCCGCCTCGGCCGTTCGATCGTGCCTCGTTGTCCAAGGTGTATGGCCTTCCATACCCGTACAGTTTGGCCAGATTGTACTGTATTGTGGCTGTTTTCGCCATCACCGAAGGCCGAGGATCGCCGTCCAAAAAGGCGAGATGGACATGCAATCTGCGGGCAGCGGCTGGGGCAACGGGCTCCCAAATGGTCTCTTGGGCGTCATCATCTTCAGCGGCTCGCTGCCGGCGACGCGCGTGGCGGTCGGCGGCTTCTCGGCGCTGTTCCTGACGTCGGCGCGCGCGGTCATTGCGGCGCTGATCGGTGTGGCCGTGCTCGGTCTGCTCCGTCAGGCGCGGCCGGAGCGCAGGGATCTCGCCTCGCTTGCGATCGTCTCGCTCGGCGTCGTGGTCGGCTTTCCCCTGCTGACGGCGCTGGCACTCCAGCACATCACCTCGGCGCATTCGATCGTCTTCATTGGTCTTTTGCCGCTGTCGACCGCGGTCTTCGCCGTGCTGCGCGGCGGCGAGCGGCCGCAGCCGATGTTCT
>WNGR01009302.1_pt1 | contig 10318 bp, 7 predicted proteins | sample 5407581 | NCBI WGS metagenome assembly WNGR01 (sample SAMN13153383, study PRJNA577476) | soil metagenome | isolation source: 80 cm soil or saprolite under Garry oak tree replicate 2 | place: USA:California | collected 2016-06-15
CTCCAGAAGGACTATGCGCACTTGGAGAAGGCGGCGCACGAGAAGGACATCGAGGCGGCCTCGCTGGGTTCGCTGGCAGGTGAGATCTCGGCGCTGTACGGCCTGACGGCGAGCAAGTTGGCCGTGCCGATGGGCAAGATGACGGATAAGGCGATGGGCAGGGCTCGATCCGCTGCGGTTGCCGAGGCGGTTGCGACGACGCCTCTGGCGGGCAATGCGAGCGGCCTGAACGACGACAGCTACTACAAGTCTGTGGATGCCTTCTACGCCCTGCGCACTTCGGCGATGAGCGGAACGGTGACGCGCGCGCTGCCCAGCCTTGGGACTCCGGGCTACAACTCGACGCGTCTCTTCGGCGGAGCTTCGGGTATGGGTGAGGATGCGGCGTTGTATGCGCCGTCGCTCTGGCCGGTGATGGGACCGATTACGAGCAGCTTCGGCCAGCGGGAAGATCCAGTTTTGGGTAACGGCGAGGGCGAGTTCCACAAGGGTCTCGATATCTCCGCGGCCAACGGCACGCCGATCCGCGCTACCGGCGATGGAGTGGTGAAGTCGGCGGCGATGGCGAATGGTTACGGGCGTGAGGTGATCATCGATCACGGCCACGGCGTGGAGACGTGCTACGGGCATATGTCGGGCTTCGCGGTGATGGCGGGGCAGACGGTGGTGCGTGGGCAGGTGATCGGCTACGTCGGCCACAGCGGACGCGTGACGGGCTCGCATCTGCACTACGAGGTTCGCATTCGCAATACTCCGGTGAATCCGCACAAGTATCTGCGGACTACGCTGGCGGACCTGGGCACTGAAGTGCCGAAGGCCTAAGGAACGCTTCAGACGCTTCACAGATATAAAACGGCAGGGTTGGCCATCGAGGTCTCCTGCCGTTTTTTCTTTTGCTTGCCTGTTGCCGGACTCTCTTCGTCCTAAGATGAACCGAAGGTGATGGGTGAGAGATATTTCACTTATGATGAAATACCGCAGCCAGTAAAAATCAGCGAGGATGTAGTTTCTATGGTCACTTGTCACCGATATCGAGCTGGGGTCAGAGCGCTCTTTCTTGCTGTCCTCTGCGGGGTTGCAGCCATACGTGGTGCGGCGCAGGCGAAGCCGATGCCTGGGGAGCCTGCGGACTTTTCGGGTTCGCTGAATAAGGCCGATCGCGTCGAATGGTTTCGCGATCAGGGGTTCGGGCTCTTCATTCACTGGAGCGTGGACAGTCAGCTTGGCGTGACGATCAGCCACTCGCTGGCTGGGGCGTCGGATGACTACACCAACCGATTTTTCAGCGAACTGCCGAAGACGTTTAATCCGAGGCAGTTTCATCCGGAGGACTGGGCGGCGCTGGCGAAGCTGGCGGGCGTGCGGTATGTGATGTTCACGACGAAGCACCACTCGGGCTTCGGGATGTTCGATACGGCGACGACGCCGTTCAACGTGATGAACACGCCGTTCCATCGGGATGTTACGGCGGAGGTCTTCAAGGCGTTTCGCGAGCAGGGAATTGCTCCGGGGATTTATTTTTCGCCGGATGATTTTTATTGGCTGCACAAGAACGGCAAGGTGATCAAACGCGGAGTGATGGAGGTTCAGCCGAGTCATAATCCTGGGCTGCTGGCCTACGACCAGGCGCAGATTCGAGAGTTGCTGACGCACTATGGGCCGGTCGATCTGATCTTCTTCGATGGCGAAGCCACCGACCTGCGGCAACTGGCGTGGAAGCTGCAACCGAAGATTGTGGTGACACGGGGTGCGATGCTGACTCCCGAGCAGACGATTCCGGGGATGCCGGTCGACGGGCCCTGGGAGTCCTGCATCACGATGGGGAACTCCTGGCAGTACCAGCCGAGGAACGATAGTTACAAATCGGGGAGGGAACTCCTCCGGCTGCTGATCCAGACGCGGGCCAAGGGTGGGAATCTGTTGCTGAATGTTGGTCCGAAGCCGAATGGCGAGTTGCCGATCGAGCAGGAGGAGCGGCTGCGGGAGATCGCTGCGTGGATGTTCGTGAACTCCGATGCGATCTATGGCGTGCGGCCGTGGGTGATCACGAACGAAGGCGATGTGTGGTTCACGAAGAAGAAGGATCAGAGCACTCTCTATGCGGTGGTGGACGCTGTGCAGCCGTGGCAGTTCGGCGAGTGGCAGGACCTGACGCTGCACTCGGTGAAGGCAACGGCCAAGACGGAGGTCGGCGTGCTGGGACAGAGCGGCGAGGTGCTGGAGTATCAGCCGAAGGTCACGCCGAAGACGACGTTCCATATGGAGAGCGATGGCCTTCACATCCGCACGATGCGCGCGCAGCGGCTGCAGGATAACTATCAGTGGCCGAATCCGGTGGTGGTGAAGATTACCAACGTGGAGCCGGCGTTTGTGCCTCCGCATGTGAAGACGCTGAGTTATAGCTGGGACCCTGCAAAAGGCAGCTATGTTCTGCGGGGCGAGGTGCTGGACATGAGCGGAGCGAAGTCGCTCGAGGTGGGGTTTGAGTACCGGAGCATCGCCGGCGAGGACGTGCATGCCCGCACGGCGCCGTGGGTTGCGACTGAGACGCAGACTGTAACCAAAGCAGGCACATTTTCGACCGCGCTGGCGAACCTGCCTCGTGAGGGAAGTTATGAGTTTCGCGCGGTGGTGCGGCATCCGCTGCTTGCGATCTATGGGGCGGAGGTAACGATGCGGAAGAGTGGCGGGGCTAAATGAACTAAGCCTCGCGCCCGGGAAAATGTCAGTCGACAAGACCATTGGTTACTTGCGGATGAACTTATCGAAAACCCCGACATTTCGAGAACTACGGAACTGTTCCAAACGGCGGTGGATTGACCATCTTCGTCACCAGCGGCATCTGGCACCCCGCTCCCTCAGCGTGTGGGACAACGCCGAGATCGCAGACCGAACAACAAAGGGTCGGGCCCCAGTCCGAGCGGTACTGGAGAGCTTGGAAGCGGGCGAAACGCGGCCAAGTTCATGCAAACAAGCATCTTGCAGAAAGATCATTTATGCAGCGGTTTAAGTTAGCAGCCTTCGCCAGGTGACTTTGCTGGGACAAATTTGATTTAAACGGATGATTTTCCTGCATCTTTTGGGTAGTATGCAGGTGCCGGTGCGGTCGCTATATTCACCGTGGGGTCCCTGCAGCAGGCCGCATGACGGGCCAACTCTGCACCTGATATCTACAGGGCTCCAAATTATTCTGACGCTACACGGGAACAGGATACGAATGCCTCAGACGTCAGCCTCCTTTCGACGCGGTGCGATGGACACCGATGGTTCCATCTCACTGTCTGAGGTCATATCAGCTCTGTCGTTTGCGCTGGACCTGACGGAAGGCGCGGTCTATGGGCACGCACTGCGAAGCTGCCTGATCGGAATGCGAATCGCGGCAGAGGCGAAGCTGCCGTCCGAGCAGATGAACGAACTCTACTTTGCGCTGCTGCTGAAAGATATAGGTTGTAGCAGCAATGAGAGCCGCATGTGCCAGATCGCCGGCGAGGACTACCGGACTATCAACGCCATCGCTGAATATGAGGATTGGAACAGGCCGCAGCAGCCGAAGCTCTCGCCCCTGAAGTTTCTCTGGAACAACCTTCTCTCGGATGCGGGCCCACTCGACCGGATTGCGCGGATTTCGCGGATACTCCGGCCCAGTGCGGCACAGCAGCGGACCGACAAGGAAAAAGAGATCGTCACCATGCGGTCCGACCGCGGCGCGGGCATCATCAGCAAACTGGGGGTGGGGCACTACGCGGCGGAGGCGGTTCGCTGCCTCGGCGAGCATTGGGACGGCAACGGCTTTCCGCATGCGATAAAAGGGGAGAAGATTCCGCTGCTCTCGCGCATCTGCGCCGTTGCCCAGCATCTGGATGTGTTCTGCAGCGGGCGGGGCAAGGCGGCTGCGATCGAGACTTTGCAGGAGCGCAGCGGAACATGGTTCGACCCTGAGCTTGTCCGCATAGCGGTGTCGCTGCACCGGCAGGGAGGGTTGTGGGCGAACTGCTCGGCCTCCGACAGCCTGGACGATACGCGGCAGGCGGTTCTCGATCTCGACGGGGGCAGGAGGGATCGGCTGGACGCGAGCCGGATCGACCGGATCTGCGAGGCCTTTGCCGATGTGGTGGACGCGAAGTCGAACTTTACCTTCCGGCACTCCATAGGAGTGGCGGATGCGGCGTTCGGCATCGCCCAGGGCATGGGTATGACGGCCGATCGCGTGCAGCTTGTTCGCAGGGCCGCGCTGCTGCATGACATCGGCAAGCTGAGTGTTCCGAATACGATCCTCGAAAAAAAGGGCGGGCTGACTGCCGCGGAGTGGAAGTCGGTCCACCAGCATCCCGGACTGACGCGCCGCATCCTCGAGCGTGTCGGGCCATTCCAGGAGATGGCGATCATCGCAGGAGAGCACCACGAGAAGCTGGACGGTAGCGGATATCCGAATCGCCTGGTGGCGGCTGATCTCTCACTTGAGTCGCGGATTATTGCGGTGGCGGATGTCTATGCCGCCCTGTCGGAGGACCGCCCTTACCGCGCTAGTCTGGAGTTCGACTACATCACTTCGATCATGAGTAAGCTCGCTCCACACAAGCTCGATGGCGACTGCTTCGACATGCTGGTCTCATTGATGTCGAAGACGGCGAACACCGCGTTTGAGGCTGAGGGTCAAGCGGACGCTCTGTCCACGGTGCGGGCGCACAAGGGAGCTGTGGTCGCGGCTTAAAGAACATGCAGACAAAAGGCGGGGCGGCCGAGATCATCGGCCGCCCCGTTTTGTTAGAGCGCTACTTGCCGGTATAGCTGACGTGCCAGACGCTCCTGGTGCCGTCGTCGGTCACGAAGAGTGAGCCGTCGTTGGCGACCGTAACGCCTACGGGCCGGCCCCAGACCTTGCCGTCGGCGGTGACGAAGCCGGTGAGGAAGTCCTCGTACTCGCCGGTGGCGTGGCCGTTCTTCATGGGGACGCGGATGATCTCGTAGCCGCTACGGTGAGCGCGGTTCCAGGAGCCGTGCTCGGCGGCGAAGGCATCGCCGGAGTAGGTGGCAGGGAACTGCTTGCCGGTATAGAAGGTCATCTGCAGTGAGGCGACGTGAGGCTGGAGGAGGACGTCAGGGACAATGACCTTATTCTTCAACTCAGGGTGCTTGCCGGCGTGACGAGGATCCTGGTGGCCGCCCATGTACCACCAGGGCCAGCCGTAGAAGCCGTCCTCCTTGACGCTGGTGATGTAGTCGGGGACGAGGTTGTCGCCGAGGCGGTCGCGCTCGTTGGTGGAGCACCAGAGCTGTCCGGTGGTGGGGTTGATGGCCTCACCGACGCAGTTGCGGATGCCCGAGGCGAAGATCTTCACGAACTTGCCCTCAGGGGAGAACTCGAGCACGTCGGCGCGGTGAAACTCCTTGGGGTTGTTGTCGGTGTCGTCGACGTTCGAGCCCGAGCCGACGGAGATGAACATGCGCTTGCCGTCCAGCGAGAAGGCGACGTCGCGGGTCCAGTGGCCGCCGCCGCGAAGCTGCGCGTAGCCGGGAAGCGTCGGTACGACGGTCTGCGCGGCGCCGGTGGCCTTCAGGTCTCCGGCCTTGTAGGCGAAGCGGACGACGGAGGTGGTGTTGGCGACGTAGACCCACTGCGGGTTTGCGCCCAGTGGATAGAAGGCGATGCCGAAGGGGTGGTCGAGGCCCGTGGCGAAGGTCTCGGTCTTGACCGCCTTGCCGTCCGCGCCGACGCCGTGCAGGACTTTGATCTCGCCGGCCTGGCTGTCGGCTAGGAAGAGATCGCCGTTCGGTGCGGTGCGGATGAGGCGCGGCTGCTTGAAGGTGCCCGTCGCGTAGAGCTCGACCTTGAAGCCTGCCGGAGCGACGGGCCATGCGCCATCGGGCCTTGGGACGAGGGTGGGGCCGTTGTCGACGTCCTCCTTGGTGTTCGGCTCGGGCAGGTCGGCGACGGTGATCTTGCGGCGGACGCCGGGATGCTGCTGGGTGTAGTCGGCGAAGGCGGCTGGTCCGGTGATGGTCTTGCTCGGGTTGCCGCCGACGGCTCCTGACTGAGCATTCGCGGCGACAGGCGAGGCGGCAACGATTCCGGCGAGCAGGAGCGGCAGGGCTGCGAGCGTGCTGAGGATTCTGGCGTTAGCAGTAGTCATGTACAGTCTTCTCCGAAGGCGGCGGGGATTGTAAGGTGAACCTGTTTAGTGAGATGCAGGAGCGGCTTGGGCAGGCGCATCCAGCGTTGTCGCGGGGCTGGTTTGAAGGTCCGGGGCTGCCAGCTGATGCAACAACTCCGTGGGGATGTCGGCCGTGAGGACAGCGCGGTCTTTGTGCTGTTCAATCTTGAGCGAATCGATCATCTCGTGAAATGCGGCGTCGGCGGTGTTACGAGATGGCCCCTGCTGGATGGATTTGAAGATCCCAAGCAATGCGGTGAGGTTTGCGGCTGCACGGGCAGCATCGGCTTCCGTCGGGGAGATCTCTTCGATGCGGAGGCGGAGTCCGAGGCTGTACCGCAGGCTCGCGACGAACATTGTGTCCTCCGGGAGTGGAAGCTGCAGGCCAAAGAGGGTGATGTAGCCGCGTTCGGAGAAGGGCAGGCCGATGCGGCCGATCCCCCAGGCACTCGACAGCAGCGGCACGTCGCGATAGCGCGCCGACAGCAGCGACGATCCGGAGAAGGGCGACGCTCCGGCGCGGTGGCGGTCGAGGATGGAGTGGATCTGTTCGGCCGTGGGCATGTTGGAGGCGGCGATGCTGTCGTAGCCCAGCTGCGCGATTCGCAGATGCCGTATGTCTTTGCCTTCGCCTACCAGGATGGTGAAGATGTCGTGGCCGGCGTAGCTCTCCTTCGCGGTGGCGATGGTCGCGAGATAGCTGGTGAGGCGGGCGCCGTCGAAGCGGCCTTCGAAGACCTCGGAGTAGCCGACGGGGCCGTTGGGGCCGTTGGGGTCGTCCATGCGGTGCAGGGCGAAGGCGGCGGCGTCGAGGTCGCGCTCGGGCACGATGCCGGTTGCGTCGACGAAGTGCTGGTAGTCCGGGGTGCGGGTGACGGCCGTGCGGTCGAAGTGAGTGGCCAGGCGGAGTGGCTTCAGGTTCGCGTAGACGATCGCGTCGGACTCCGGCAGCAGCCGCGCCGCCTCTGGGGGAGCAGCCTTCCGCAGCACCAGCGCAATGGCCAGGGCGGCGATCAGAGCCAGCACCAGCAGAAGAGAGTAGCGGGTGGACTTACGCATCTGGAACCGCATCAGGGACATGGCCGGCCGGTCGGAGTTGTCAGCATCGTCATTACGCAATCACAGGCTATGCGCTGTAGAAGATAAGCATAGACCATCTCTTAGCCCATGGATTAAGGCTTCTGTCGTACACTCCGCGTGGGCTCCGATGACAGCTTGAAGGGGATCTACGATGAAAGTCCTGCTTCTGCTCGGAATTACTGTGTTGCAGGTATCGTCTGGAACAGCGCCGGCACCATCTGCTGCTCCTTTACCCACTCCGGTGCTTCCTCCGATCCGGTGGGGCCTGTGGGAGAACAGCGTGACGGGAATGCCGGGCATGGAGGATGGGCCATCTGTGACCCGCTCCTGCGTCTCAGCCGCTACGTGGAAGGGCTTCATGGACACCCATGGAGACGATAGTAATCACTGCGTCTGGTCGAATCGGGTGGCGATGGCCAAAACCTACAGTGCCGATATGTCGTGCGTCGACGGCAAGATCACCGGACATGCCGAGATGACGATCGATTCACCCGAGAGCCTCCATTACACGATGAGCATTGATATGGCGCAGAACCCGGCCAAGCGCTTGCATTTTGAGGTCACTGCTACGAGCAAATTTCTCAGTACGAGCTGCGCGGGGTTGAAGCCGGGCGAAGAGATCGATGTCTGGGAGTAGAGATTTACTCGACGATGGCAAACGTGTAGATCTTGCCGCCGTTGGTGACGTTGCCGGTGCCGGGCGGCAGGATGCCGTATTCGCCTCCGCCGACGCTCTGGTCGACGGTGAACTGGTAGGTGCGGGGCGCGGTTTTGACAGGCGTGAACTTCACCTCGTCGCGGTCGGCGCCGCCGGTGGAGTGGAAGACTCCGCCGGTGAGGACGCGGAACTCGCGGCTGTTGGAGTTGAGCCGGAAGCGGAGGAAGTTGTACTCGCTTGCCGCGACGCCGTCGGGCACATAGATCAGAACTTCGATGGGCCGCTGGAGTGTGAGCTTCGACTCGCGTCCGTTGAGGTGGCCGTTGCGGTCCTGCTTGATGATGCCGTTGGTGACGGTGGACTTGATGAAGCCGCCGGACTTGATGTGGACGATCTCCGGTTCGATGGCGGTCCATTTCCCCGCGCGGTCTTTGTAGTAGACGCCGATCTCGTTGACGTCGGAGAGCTCGACGGGCTTCTCGGAGACGTTCGTGATCTGCTTGCGGCTCTTGTTGATCATCGCGGTGATGAGACGGTCGGAGACGCCAGCGTTCTTGAGGGACACGAGCGAATCGGCATCGGTGGTGTATTGACCCGACTGGGTGTTGATCGTCTGGAGGATGAGGTCGTCGCTCAGGCCGGCCTTGGCCATTTTTATGATGGAGTCGTTGTTCATCTCCGCAGATACTGAGGGCGGGGCGGGTTGCGGGCCGTCGGTCAACTGCGGCGCGTCGTTTGTGTGCTGCTGTGCGTAGGCAGAGAAGGGGGCAATGAGCAGGGACAGCAGGAGGAGCAGGCGCATGGGCTTCTTCCAATGGAGGATTTGCAGACGGGTCGCGAATCGAGGATAGGCTAGCATGGCCGCGGCTTTTGGACGTTCGGTGAGTTGGCTCCGTAAGCCATCGGGCAGGTTGTTGATTGAGGGCCGCCGCTATGCTAAAGTTACGTCTGCGGCGCACTCTGCGCGGGCACTGCTGCGCGTTCCGCTGCTGGGCTTACAGAGGGCAAGGCTGTTTGGGCTGGCGTAGCTCAGCTGGTAGAGCATCTGATTTGTAATCAGAGGGTCGGGGGTTCAAATCCCTTCGTCAGCTCCAGTTCCATTCAGCATGGCAAGGATTTGGTTGTACTGCCCGACCGTTCTGGTCATGCAGACCTCCGGTCACTCCTTCAAGGCAAGAAGACCCGCTCGATTCGCGGTTCGGATTGAGGCACGGGCTTGATGGGCTGAGATGTGGGCTGCGCGCTGGAGTGGTTTTGCAGGATGTGCACAGGTGGCCGAGTGGTTAATGGCAGCAGACTGTAAATCTGCCACTCTTCGAGTTACGGAGGTTCGAATCCTCCCCTGTGCACCATTCAGTTTTGAGTTGGTGAGCTGTGAGCGTTGTAGATCTGAGTCCTGCCGGTAGCGGACGTATGGCAATTGCGCTGGCGGTACTTGGGGTGTTGGCGGTTTTAGCCTGGCAGACGATGGAGCCGGGGAAGTACCGATCGCTGACATGGATCCTGTTAGGATTTTTTGCCTTCCGCGTCATACTCGGACGGCTGGGTTCGCGGTAGGATTGTAAGGTTGGTTTTTTCAGGCTGGCGTAGCTCAGTGGTAGAGCACTCCCTTGGTAAGGGAGAGGTCGAGAGTTCAAGCCTCTCCGTCAGCTCCAGATTCAAGCTTCTAGCCTTTAGCTATTAGCTATTAGCTCAGTCACGGCGCGCATGGACCTTTCATAATTGAAAGCGGCGTCTCGTCGGGTTTGAGATTGGGCTAACGGCTAAGAGCTAACAGCTAAAAGCTGACAGGGCGGGAGTAACTCAGTGGTAGAGTCACAGCCTTCCAAGCTGTTGGTCGCGGGTTCGATTCCCGTCTCCCGCTCCATCGATTTTTGAAGGCGTTTCTGCAGGAGATTCTGTTGAGCACTACGTATGAGCAGCCCGTACTCCCGATATCCGATCCGCAGCCCTTTGGCGTAGTAAAGGCGGCGATTGAGTCCTCGTTCTCTTCAGGCCGGATCTCAGATTTTCTCAAGACGCTCGAGCGCGGCAAGCTGCGCATCCGCGACTTCGAGACCGTCCTCCGCAAGGGGGTACTGGGCGCCACCACGGCAGGGGAGTACAACCGGCTGGGCAACGGCGACCAGGGCCAGATTCGCGAGTTCTACCTTGCGAGCCTGGAGCAGGTAGCGCCGGAGTTGCGGGAGAAGTTTTTCAAGCTGTACGCGTACTACTGAGCCATCAAGTTTAGCTTTTGAGTTATTCACCTGAACTGCCGGTGCACGCGCCGGCCAACACCGAGGAGACGAGCAGTCATGGGCAAGGAAAAGTTTGACCGGTCAAAGCCGCACGTAAACATTGGGACGATCGGGCATATCGATCATGGCAAGACGACGCTGACGGCGGCGATCACGAAGGTGCTGTCGAAGCACAACCCGAAGAACAC
>WNGR01029789.1_pt1 | contig 10318 bp, 13 predicted proteins | sample 5407581 | NCBI WGS metagenome assembly WNGR01 (sample SAMN13153383, study PRJNA577476) | soil metagenome | isolation source: 80 cm soil or saprolite under Garry oak tree replicate 2 | place: USA:California | collected 2016-06-15
TTCCAATGATTCCAACCGTGACGCAGGCTCCAAACTCAGTTGTGAATGCGCCACTCTCCCCCTTTGCTTTACCACAACTTTACGTCCTTACTTTCATGGGCTATTCAAATTTATTCACACTATTACAGTAATGGGGAAAGGGGGATAGGTGGGCCCACTACGGCCGCCTTAGCACATTTCGGTTCCTCAAGCGGAGTGAGCCCGATATCGTGGAACGATCACCACTCTTTCTGTTTCCTCGAACTTAAAATCACCTCTTGGACAGTTTTTTTTTGCGTCCCTATCCAGAGTAGAGAAACTTGGACGTAAGGAAGCCATTTTTTCTCTCGTTCATGACTCATCTCGTCCCAGTCTGCGGCCTGAGTGTGAGGAGTCGATTATCACTCCGCTGCAGCCGCATATAGAAGTTTGCTTTGTGATGAGATCCCTGGCATGCTGGCAGGAGGCAAAGACAGCTGTCCTCAGGCTTTACGCTGCTGCTGTGACCTTCCCCTCCATTCTTTTTTCCGAAACTAATGGCAAGCTTTCGGGTCAACGCATCCTTCCACCATGTAGCGTCCTCGCGGCAGCAAGCCATTTTTCCACCTCACAGCACGGCGAAACAACTGGGGAGGTTGGTCTGTGGAGACCCTTTTTTTTTTTGGCACAGAAGGACAGACGGGAGCGATTGCGCTTCTGGGAACATTTTCACCCGTCTCCCCAATAGTGCGAAGGGTCAAGATCGTGGAGGAAATGCGGGCAGCTGTTCATCCTCTGCACAATGCCCGGTCGATCTCCCCCATCTTCTCTTCCCCCCCCCAACGAACTTCCTCGCGACCATTGCACGTGGTGGCTCTGATGAATACTAAGGTATAGTGACACTTTGCTGCGGCATTGCAGCTAGAGTAGGACCGCTAACCATGCCGCGCCCATATTTCGATCTTCGTATCGGTTGGACTCTTGCCATGATGCACTAGCTTCTACCTCTCGTCGGAAGGCTGGTTGTAATTTGTGACGAGCGGAGTCCTTCCTACAAGGGTCACTGTTGTACCGATAGCCTCCGAGTCGATCGCTGCAAGCACAGGCGCTGGCCATTACAGATCGAAGTTTAGCTTTTGGGGTCGCTGCTCGCCGTCTGGCGTCCGGCTGCGCGAGGGCTCCAGCCCACCGATTGCCACGGCTCAATGCGAGCTCTCTGTTTAATTGAAGCCCTAGTTCTGGGAGATGTCAGGTCTGGAGTTGCTTCCGGCGCTGGCTTTGCTCGTAGGCTTCTTCACAGACGCACCGGTGTTTTCTTCCACCTAAGCAGCCTCGGTTTGCGCCCACTTGGTTTTTTGGCCCTCAGGAGGAGCGATACTAGGATTCTGAGCCCATCTGAGCATGTCCCCTGCCTCAGCCCATACTAAGGCCCTGCGACCAGTCATTGAAGATGTTTGTATACGGACCACGTGTTCTCACATCGGCCTCTGGGAATCTCAGGGAGAATAAAGTGAGGGAATATACATGCGTCAAGGAGGAGCTATGCTGGCTAATTTCCCGCAGATCCACACTTTTGGAATTAGCGCCGGTTTCGGGCAGGGGGATGAGCCCAGGTGGTCGGTCAGAAGGTTATTCTATCCTCTCCTCGTTCGTGTTTTCCTTTCCGGGGAAGAATACAACAAGATCCGCTTTCACACCGAGTCGAGGTAGGTGCATGTGTGAGAATTATTGAAGTTGGCTTCCATGCGGATTCTCTAATTTCTAGCCAAGTTTGATGGTGGCGTTATCAAGCCCCATCACTCTGATAGGGAAGCATTTTGTGCTCCATAGCCATTGTGACTACAAAGGCTGGCAGGCCCCATTCGGCACCCAACATGAGCATCCTACGGTCCATGACAAATTATCCCAATAAGCGCCCGTCCGTGTACGAAATGGAGAAGCAGGTCCAATTGCAATTCATCAGGGTCACCGTTGCCTGTATGTATATGAAACGGACCTACCTGATTGAGGGTGAACTCGGTCAAAAGTTGCTGACTGACCCTGGTTTGGATGTCATGTCACGTCATTTGAATTGGAAAGAACGTGTACATAACGTCAAATCACTACAGTAGCTCTTCCAGCATGCATACAGACATACAGAATTGGATTAAGCTCGACTCAATACTATCATTCAATGGCAGATCGTGCGCATCTTTCGTCGACTCCTTGGCACAGATGAGTCCACGCGTCAACCCCACGGCAGCTGCGCCTTCCCTTTCGGCTAAGGAGGGTGGACCATGTTCAGTAAATGTTCACAACAAACGAGTGGAGCCTACACGTGCACACATGAATTTTGAAATTCGTGAAAACATTTCTCGAGCGTCTTCTTCCAGTCGGAACCAGACCAGAGTCTACCGCTCGATCGTCCCAGTCCCGAACTTATCTAGCGCGCGTTGGCTCCTAGGTACAAACGTGTTCACCTTTCGGCGACCGCAAGGTCGCCCATGTGCTCTGTCGTCCAAACTTCAACAGCGCCTCTTTCGAGGCCGACCTTCGGTCCTTCCGTCGCGCCAGCTCTCGCTTACCTGAAAATTAACGGGAAGACCATAAGGAATTACCAGATCTGAGTAACCACAGGGATACGCAAATACCGGAGGTGGCGTGTTCTACACCTGAGCGGACCGCTTATTGTCACTGAGTCGCTTTTCCGCATTTCGGCACGCTGTAAGTAGTTGTGCACTTAGCAGCGAGATGCCAGAGAGGATTCATGGCTTCCCTTTGCGAGTTCTGGTGACAACGGCGCCCCTATCTATGCATACCAGTAGGGAGAGGACCTCTGTACATGACAGCTACCGGGTCCCAGGTACGGGAGAATGGATATGATATACAACGACCGAGAGTATCCAGAAGCACGAACATGGTTGCGATGGATGTCCGCGCCGTCTACAGTATCAAGCGAGTGCGTGCCGTCGCCCAATGGCCAAGCAGTCGCTTCCTCGCAACAGGTTATATCCTCGGTACCGCTCCTCAGGTTGCGCTACGCCACTAGCCTGCCGCGTTGTCGCATGTGATCAAGCCCAGGACGTCTCCCAATTCTTGCACAAGCGAACTTCGAGGAGAAATGTGAAAATGATAGCCGAGGCGTCCGAACAGGCCTAGGATAGAGAGGCGCCGACGGCGAAACCTAGTGACTTAGGGAAGGGTGCAGTTCACGAAAGTAGCGCTGCGCCCCGAGGATATCGGAGGGTTAAGCCAGACTTTACTTGTGCGCTCTACTACCATGAGGGCCTTTGATCGCGCGCGTGCTGGAGGGGTAGGCCAGGTGGCAAGCAGTACATGTCCATTTAGAGTCCCCGTGGGAATAAGGCAGGTGGCAGCTCGGATTGTTTAGGAAGAAGTACAGTAGCTTCTCCTAACCTAGAATGCAACTTCCGCTTGTTCAAAGTGAACGATCTGGTGAATGGGCTGTTGCACCATAGAGTTGCACCTTCATCACCTTGAGTGGCAACCTGAAATTGGGAAACAAAACAGGGCGATCAAGTAAAGGGGTTAAGGCACAGTTGCGATGATGCTGACTCGAATCCCTCTCCCCGGAGCGGAGCTGCTGGCTCAGCTGAAAGCATAATATTTTTTCCGAATCGGAGGTCGCGGGCCGGCCTCGACTGGGATCACGTGAGAGCACGTGTGGATTAAATTGTCAAGGCGTACGTGGCAACAATCTTCTTCACCTACGGCCACGTACGTCCTGCCTCTCCGCAGTCATCCTCTCCCTCCACATTTTACGTCCGATTCACCTCCCCCACCTCTTACCCACTACCACATACACTCCCCAGGGTTATGGCTATCGTCGACTCTACCTCGATTAACTCCTCCAACCTCGCTCTCCCATCATCGCCAGCATACCAACCTTCAGAATCATCTCCGTCACCCCCTCCCTCATCCACTACCTCCAAGCCTCCGGCCAAGTCCCGTCCTGCACCCACATCCAACGAAGATGGTGCGCCACGAAAACGGTCCCGCTCTGATGTAACTCCCGAAGAGCGCAAGGAGGCTCGTGCACATCGCAACCGAATTGCGGCTCAGAACAGTCGTGACAAACGCAAGGCACAATTTTCTGCCCTTGAGGCTCGAATCGGCGAGCTCGAAGCTGAGAATAGAGCCCTTCGGGCGGGCATAGCCCACTCTCGCCCAGTAGCTATCGACAATGCTGAGCAACGTGCGGCAGATGCTGCCCGTGAAGCAGAGACTCGCACATTGCGTGAACGTGTGCGGACACTCGAGACTGCGTGGGAGGCAATTATTCGCACCCTTCAGACACAAGGTACAATGGCCGGCCTCCCCACCTTGCCTCCACCGTTCCCAGTGCGGACGAACACACCACCACCGTCATCGACATCTTCGGTCCTATCTTCCCCATCACCATCACACTCAATGACGACATTCCCTGTCATGGTACCGCCCAACCCCATCTTTTCACTCGATGACGCTGTTTTCCCCATTTCCCCCTCACCGTCTAATGCCAGCCTTCCGTCTAATACCTCAGGCCCGAGTGTCCTCGGCCTCACGCATGAATCCACTTGCCACTCAGCACGGGTGGTGAGCACCCCGTCATCGGTGGTGCCCCTGCAGCGGGTGGACCCATGCAAACAGTCGAGGACATTCAAACGCCCCTTGGTACTGGCGAAGACGAGACCGTTGACGAAGCGGCGATGGACGAACTCTTCCGTGAGATATTGGCCGCGCCCCCCACGCCGTCCTCCACGCCGCCGTTTCTGATGTGTGACGGGGAAGAAGTTCCGGGACAGGACCCAAGTTTGGTTGAAGTGAATGCCGACGCTGATGCGGATGAGATGCAGAGGGAGGTGCAGAGACTACTGGACCTGGTGTCTGGGCCTGGTGCCACGCTGGAGCTCACCATGGATGGCATCTCGCCACTCCCCAATGAAGAGGGCGACATCACACCTCTTGAGCTGGACCTTGGCGTGTGGGAGGCATCAATAGGCCTCCCTCAGCCAGTGTTCTAAAATTTTCAAATCCAGGGTTTCGGACAAGTTCACTGTATTCGTATCTCCTCATGCCTTTATCCGCTCATCATCTCACATTCGGTATTATATCTCGGCCTATCTATGACGTCTCGGATTCTTCTCTTTTTAACCCATATACTCTTAATCATCCGCGCCGTTTCTCTAGTTTTGTGGCCTTCATCGTACGATACGCGATCTCCTTCACTTCCCTACTCTACCCACAGCCTCTCCTTTCCTTTCCCATCGAGTGCACTGGCGACGTATATGCGCAGAGGGTGGGCCTGCGCGCGTGCTGACTGTGGCTCCTATCCGTCCCGCTGTTCCCATTGTGCCACGCGATTCTCCCCTTCGGGGTTGAGAGACGCGTGTGTTGTGATGGTGAGCGCGGGTCGGCGTGGTTCACCGACGTACGTTGTAATGGCGTTCTTTTCTGTCATGTCCTCGCCCGTTCAAATCGTCGGGATTGGATTCCCTACAGGTTCCTTCTTGGAGTTGGTAGAGGGTTGTTCCTGAGATGTATCGTAGTACGGTTTCGCATTGTGTAGACATCTGGGGGTCATACTGCTATAGCAGCGTAGTCGCGGATATTTCTGTGTGACTTGGAAGGCCACTTCGGTTCGTCAGCACTTCAGCTTGGGTATGAGCTGACTCCGTACTAAGACCGCAAGACTGCGTGGCCTTTGATGCAAATTTGATGACCCACTTCTGACATGGTGGGAATCTTCATGAACCACATGGATCAAGGTCGGCTGTAGTGTTGGTTGCATTCGACAATGCGACGGGAAAAACTGTGAATACCCTAATCTAGATGGATTATTATCATAAAGACCTGATGTTCTCAGGCACACCCTCGGGCTATCCCAACTGGTCCTTCGCCTAACGGGGCGAATCAGGTCACTACGGGATCGTAGGATTCACGATAGGTCGACACATTGGCTAATAAACTAGCCTATAAAAAATACCATGGTGCATGATACTATTGACATATGTCATACTAACCAGTTAGTTTGCTGTGTTTGAAGGATCTGCTATACAGCAGCTACTCGAAGTCAGGCCTCCCGAGATCTATGATTTAAGGGTAAGCAAACGGCGAAAATGAATAGATACAAGACTGGCAAGACGCACAGGATCTCATCCGGCAATAGTGGCGAACGCATCGGTGTTACAGCCCGGGTTTCGTGTTCGAGTTGTCGTCGAGGCCTACGGCGCAGCCAGGGTTTCAGAAAGCCGAGCGGGGCCTTGTCTTGCCCTCCGAAAGTAGATGATCATTAAGCAGCGAGATAATGCCCGCCACGATCTGTACATTGGCGTTCAGCTGGGTGCTCGAGGATGGACGACGCAGGGAGTAAGGAGAGACGCACGGGCACTGAGCCCCTTGTGCCAGACCTGATCACCTTGTTCCCTTTGAGGGAAGATCCGGAACTTCAACGCCTGCGCGGCGATGTTGGGGATTCCGCGGCCAGGAGCGCTGCACAAATTATATTGTAAGAATAGGTCAGATCAGGTCAGGGACGCAAACGCATTTGTACAGGTCCTGATACTGGTTGCCGTGGTCCTGGAGGTTCTGTAGGAAGGTGGACACGGCCTCCTCCTGATAGCTGGGGCGCTCAAAGTAGTTTGAGAGACCGCCGCCAGAGAGGCTCCCTGCGACCTCTGGGCATGTAGTTCGTCGTCTACCGTTGGCAGGACGCCAACGGTAGTGACACAGGGACCTGCGAAAGCATGGCTGCACGGTGAGCCGCCTGTACCTGCACCTGTGTACTGCTTGCAAGCAGAGAAAGGAACGCCACACGCAGGTCGCGGGGAAGAGAGGGGGGTGAACTGTACGGAACCGTTGTAGTTCTTGCAGTCCCCTTGACCCACGCCATTGTGGCCACTCACGAAGAGAACACTGACGCCACGCGCGGCGAGCTGCGAAAACAGGTTGCACACATTGGTTGCGTTGTCTATCGGGAAGTACTTCTCTTTGTCGCCGTATGACGTGCTGATCGTCTGCAGGATGCTCGGCTGGCTGAGGGTGCAGTAGAAAATGGGTATGCCATTCCCTCAACGAGTCGGGTGTCGAGGTTCCCTTCGAAGTCGGGGTGGCAAAGGTCGTACCCGCCACCGCTAATCTGTACATCGGCCCCGTCGGAGCGGTATTTGCGCATGAACGTCGCCTGGTCTATCGGGCTCGGGTACTGCCCCCCATATCCCGCAATCCCGAGCACGTTCCGGTCCGTTGCAGCGGGTACGAAGGCAAACGTGCTGTACAGCCAACGCAGGAACGGCGGCGCGGTAGGTATCACCGTAATCGCGCCTCAACGTCACCGTCACGGGCTCACCTGATTCCGCTTTTGCCAGCCCCGCCGTTGCCCTACCGGAGTGCTCGCGCAGTTGCCGCTGCGTGCGCGGGGAGGCAAAGTACGTCGTCGGCGCCACGGTCTGCACGTGCCCGTGCAGCGCCGCGGGAAACGCGTAGCCGACCGTGCGGATATTGGTCGCGGTCGTCCCGGCGTGCCTGTAGAGCTGGTATGACGTACCAAGGAGACCATTGGTTTGGGACACGGACACGCCTGTCAGCGTCAGCGAGGTGTCGCCGTGTGTCACTGAGACAGACGAGGAGGGCAACGCGGTGGTGTTCAAGCCAGGAATGGACGAGCTCAAGAGTGCGTGGGTGCGGAGCGACCTGCTCGTTAGACAGGTGTGCACCATACCTGCACCAGAGCAGTGGTATACGTGAGTACATGCGTGAGTAAGGCGTGGCGGAGAAGACGTGCATTGGATGGCTAGGAATGCTGACCTCGTAGAGCGCGTCAATTAAGCGTTCAGGTTCTCGCGGGTGGGGCTTGAGTGCAATGTGGAGGTCGATGGTACCGCATGATTACAGGAGGTCACTGAGATGGTGTCTACGATACAACGGTGATGAGGTTAAGAAGACTGGAGGGTCAGAGGGTCCCAAGGACTGAAATGGCGAGGGAGCCTATGATATCATGATCATGAGGGTGGATCCCCGCGTGGGAACAGAACTCGAAGGCCACAACCGCGGGGTCAATACGACGCGACCGTGAAGTCCGACAGAGTTCAAGACCACATGGGGTATTCGAAGCCTCTACAACAAACCAGACTCAGAGCGGCATCAACCAAAAAAAATGCATTTTCATTCCGCAGATTGTATCGAGACGGGGGTAGCTGAGTTATAAAGGAGTTGGCCCCCACCGCGACCGCAGGGGCGCGTGGCCGCTACGTGGCTACAATGGCTTGCCACAAGGGGGGTGCAGATGGGATTTTGCTAACGCGTGCACAAAAATTTCATGATGCCGAGGGGGGGACATTGAATTCCCTAGTGGCGCAGTAATCGTCATTCAACATATTCAACCTTGGTGATCGGAGACCAATAGAAACGCTGCACTTCCAGTGAACTCGTTGCGTGTGCACTACTGTCCGAGAGCATATCGTGGTAATGGGCGTGCTCGGTGCTACAGGCTGGCGATGCCACGAAACGAGCGGATATGTAGAGAAGGGAGTCACAATATGGGGTTTTATTTGTCGTTTACAACAACAAACAGGAAAGCAGTATGACGGACCGGTCTCGTCCTCCATTATCTATCAGGACACGACGGGTTATAGAACAGCTACTGCATCTCCTCGTCCTCGTCTTCGCCACTCTTCAGCCCGGCGCGCTGGAGTGCTTCGGCGGATGTGTAGTCGATCCTCTGTCCACGCGTGCTACGACGCGTTCCAGGGGGGAGGATTGCTTTAGGGTCGATCCGCTGTGAGGAAAAGTGAAATCAGCCATTGCGAAAAAAAAAGAACGCGATAACAATGGCTAAAAGTTTACCTCTTTGTTCTCAACTGCCCCCTCCTCCTCCTCCTCTTCATCCTCATCCATGTCCATATCATCCTCATCCTCATCCTCATCCTCCTCCTCATCGTCGTCGTCGTCGTCATCCTCTACACTGTGGTCCACATCATTGGCGGCTGTACTCTTGCCCTTGTCTTTACTTGGCGATGCAGGCTTGGCAGGGCTCGTAGAGCGTCGCTTCGGCGAGGAGTTGCCACTGTTTAGTGTGACATCCAATCAGTCAATGCTAGGTCTTAGGCGCGCGCACGAGAAGAAATGCGACGCGACGCGAGGGAGGCAAACGTGTAGCACTTACGCAGCTGAGGTGGGTGCTGTGGTAGACGTGGTCATTTTGGACTAATTGTTTCGTGGAGCAGGGACGAGCAGTTGGGTTGGACGTTGGGAGTCAAGTTGATGGAACGAGTTCAAGTCAGAGAAAAGAACGCGAGCAGACGCGGGCACCCGCGACTTAACCTGTTGAGTAACCACCATTAGTTCAATTAGTCAGACTTTCTCACGATCTCGTGTCAACGACATGCTGCTCGGAGGCGCTAACTGACTCGGAACTGCCACAAAAGCCATCCAAGTTATGATTATAAATTACGGCCCTCTCGGTGTCCCAGTCGACGGTGCTGACCACAAGTTCCCCAAGCGCAATCATGATGTACTGTTCGACAACGGTAACGAACGTGGTCAATGGGGAAGGAGACTGTACCTTGAGAGAACCCGACGCTGCTGAATGTTTGCCGGATATGAGCAAAACGGCATTCACCTTCAGTTCCGAGAGCAACTTGAGCTCGACCATTCAAATTTCCCTCTGTCCCAATTTAAGCAAAGCACCATTCTGCGAATAGAACCTCCATGCCCTCGAAGAAGCGAAATTCGCTATTGTAGTAGCGCGAGCCCTCAAGACGATGGTAACGCATGTGGGCAGCCCGACGCCGTGCCCTGCCAGCGTCGGGTCACACTGCATCCTGCCACCGTCTGCGTCGACTCATCTCTCTCATTCGATTTGTCCACTGCAGTCTGGTGATCGCGCTCTGGGGCAACCCCTGGCAAGGGGCAACTCTGAGTTGCTATCCCCCTTCCCACCTAGCTGATAATTACATTCCGATCATACCCTACTCATAGTTGCTAAGTCGTGACCATGAAAGAACGTATAGTACTAGATAGTAAAAGTGCAAATAACATAGGAAGATTTGAGGAAGATGGTGAAGTCGATGACCGGTCTGTCATGACAAGATGGACTTATTCATTCGCGGTTCTCAGAGGGGGTCGTCGTCGTTGTCGTCGTCGTATGCGAACATATCCAAGACATCGCCCTCGCTTGGCAAAGTGACGGCCTGAAGCTCTTCATCCCATGCTTCGTCCTCCCCTCGTTCCGACCATCCGGGACAACTATGGCGGAGGGCACGCGACGAATTGCGACGCCGCCGCTCTGTTCTGAGGTCTATCCGCATCCTGAGGGCGTCCGCGAGGACGGACCTCAATTTAGCTGTATTGCTCTTTGCCGCCCTGGCGGAACGGATGTCCC
>WNGR01023615.1_pt1 | contig 10315 bp, 9 predicted proteins | sample 5407581 | NCBI WGS metagenome assembly WNGR01 (sample SAMN13153383, study PRJNA577476) | soil metagenome | isolation source: 80 cm soil or saprolite under Garry oak tree replicate 2 | place: USA:California | collected 2016-06-15
CGGCTGGCCGACGTGCCGGCCGCCTCCAGCATGGAGGACGCCACGGTCGCCGCCGCGTCCCCGGCCAGCAGTTTCGCCCGCCACACCCAACGGTTCGTGTCCGGCTCGCCCGGCGCCCGGTCCACCCGCCGCGCGGCCTCGGCCACCGCGAGCCGAGCCGCGGCGACCGTGGCGTCCGCGCGGCCGATGCGGGCGCGGACGGCGGGCAGCGTGTGCAGGCCACGGTCACGCAGGTGCGCCGCGGCCGCGTCGATCGCGGCCTGCGCCACGCCGACGTACACCGCCGCGTACGACGCGACCAGCCACTGCGGCATCACCTGGGCCAGCAGCAGGGCCAGGCCCTCGACGCCGCCGAGCAGCGCGTCCGGCCCGACCGTCACGTCGAAGTGGACGTCGTGGCTGCCGGTGGCGCGCATGCCCAGTGAGTCCCACGTGGGCTCGACCTTGACGCCGTCGCCGGCCGGCACGAGAAAGTGGGACACGACCGGGGCCGCGTCCGGGGCGATCGCGGCGGCGCGGGCGGCCACCAGGTAGCCGTCGACGTGGCCGGCGCCCGAGACGAACGCCTTGCTGCCGCTGAGGTGGAAGCCGTCGTCGGTCCTGGTGTAGCTGGTGGTGATCGCGGACAGGCGCGAGCCGACGCCGCGTTCGCTCATCGCCACGCCGTACAGCCGGCCGGCCAGCGCGTCGGTGAGCACCTTGTCCCGCGCGGCGAAGAACGAGTCCGGCACGCCGAACGCGCGGATCAGCTCGTCCGGCGTGTGCGCGAGGGCGCCGGTGACCGACGCGTGCATGTTGAACACCAGCGCGGTGGCACCGGCGCCGGCCGCGATTTCGGCGGCCACCTCGGTGTAGTCGGCGAACGTGGCGCCCGGTCCGCCCAACCGGGCCGGCACCATCAGGCCGAGCAGGCCGGCGGCTCTCAGATCGGCGAAGTCGGCGGCCGGAAACTCGCCCCGCTCGTCGTGCTTCGCCGCGCGTGCGGCGAACTCGGGGGCCAGCGCCCGCGCCGCGGCGAGTGCGCCCGCCGGATCCGCGAGGGTGTCCGTCATCAGTGCTCCTTCCGTCCGATGCCCTGGAACAGCACCGACGTCGTCGCGACCGGAACCATCCGGACCAGTTCGGCACGGCCGGCGAGCCAGCGGGCCGTGCCGGTCATCGAAGGCCGGATACCCCGCAGCGCCAGCCGCACACCGTGTCGTGCGCACTGCGCGACGAGCTCTTTCCTGTTTACGAACAACGCGGGGTCATGGATTCCCGGCGGCGGCCCGCCCGGCAGCCGTTCGGCCAGCGTGACCGCGACGAACCGGCTCAACGGCGTGTCGGCGAGGGTGTCCACCACGAGCAGCCCGCCCGGCCGCAGCAGCCGGCAGGCCTGGGCGATCGCCGCTGGTAGCTCGGTCACGTGCTCCAGGATCTCGCCCGCGGTGACCACGTCGGCGCAGGCATCGGCCAGCGGCACGGCCCGCACGTCACCCCGGATCGCGGCCACGCCGTGCGCGTGCGCCTGGGGGAGTGCCGTGGCCGAGAGGTCGACGCCGACGTGCCGGTAGCCCAGCCGCGCCACGTGCGGCGCCATCAGGCCGGCGCCGCAGCCGAGATCGACCAGCACCGCGCCGGGCCGGGTGGCCCGCGGGACCAGGGCGGCCCGTGCGGCGGCCAGCCAGTGCAGCATCGCGAACATGCCGCGCGGCCGCCACCATTCCGGCGCCAACGCGTCGTACTGCGCCGGATCGTTGCGGACGATGGTCACGACTCCACACTGGCACACCTGAGGTTGCGCTTGTGTAACCGCAGGTCAACCGCAGATGGATCGAGCGGACCGGGCGGGGCGGGCCAGAAGACACAGTCAGTGACTTGTGCGTAGCCAGAGTTGGCTCGCGGTTTGGTCTGTGGTGGCGAGCAGGAGGCCCGTTGACAGTTCACCGATCCGGACTTCATTGGATGTGATCGGGAGTGGGACATCCCGCCATCCGGCGCAGTCGCGGCCCGTTGATTCGAGGCGAGCCTTGTCATTGACGCGTAGTGCGATGAGTGTCTCGCTGTCGTGTACCAGCACCTGGGACACCTGCATGGTGGTGCCGCCGGGTCCGGACGTGCCGTGGCCGACCGTGGCGCCGACCATCGGCCAGCACATGGCGTGCCACTCGCTGCCCAGTGTGATGCCGGCCACCACGCAATTGCTGGCGTCGCAGGCGGCCCGGTTCGCGGTGGCGCCGCCGTCGGAATCGATCGGCAGGGGGATTCGCCGCCACGTCCCGCCGTCCGGCGAGGTCCAGACCAATGGGGCTAGTTGGCTGCCGCGCAGGGTGTCGCCGACGACGAGGAAACCGTCCGGACCGGCTGTGGCGCCCAGCGCGCTGGTCTGTTCGCCGGAAGCGGATGTCATGGCAGGCTCGTCGGCGTTGCGGTGCCAGGTCGCGCCGTCGGCGGAGGTCCAGACCGCGGCGCCGTAGCGGCCGGTCGCGCCGTCCCACTGGCCGACCAGCAGTGCCGTGCCGGGGATCGCGGCCGCGTCGTTGGTGGCGATCGCGTGTGGACCGCCGAACATCTCGGTTGGTTGCTCGTGCTCGACCAGACCGCCGGTGTTGCCGGTCCACACCGTCAACCGTGGATTGCTGTGTGCGCCACCGAATGCCTGCCCGAGCACGGTGACCCTGCCACCGGCCGAACCGACGGCGATCAACTCGGCCTGCGCGGCGTATACGGTATGGGGTATGAGGGGTACGGGATGCCATGATCGGCCGTCCGTGGTCGTCCACGCGCCCGGTGCGCGGCCGGCCGTGCCGGGCACCGAACCCAGGACCAGCAACCCGTTGCCGTCCGGCACGATGGCCAGGACCCGCGCGTCCAGCGACGGCGGCGGCACCGACCGCCAGCCGTTGATCAGCACATCGCTAGTTCCGCTCGCCGTGCAGCCGGCCAGTGCGGCCGAGACCAGTGTCATGGCCGCTACCAGCGACTTCGTTCCCCGAACCATCAGGTAACCATGTCACAGACGGCAAGTGCGGCCGCGGGTTTCACCGCGACCGCACTTGGCGCCAACGATCAGGGGCGGCGCAGAGGATGACCGCGCCCTGGTCGTTGTCGGCATCCGACTCCGGGTCACATCCCCAGGGTGTGCCTCCCTAGGGCGTGACCGACTCCGAGCCGGCCGAGGGCTGCCGGCGCAGGTTGAGCCGGATTCCGCCGAGGCGGATGGACGACGCCGTGGCGGTCGCGCCGAGCAGCACCACCGCGCCGCTGATCAGGACCAGGTTCTTCAGCACGAACTCGCCGTCCATGTTGAGCAGCATCAGGTTGCCGTTGTGCATCATCCAGCTCGGCGCGTCGATGAAGGTCAGGAACGTGCCGGCCAGGTGCGCCACAACGCCGATCAACGCGATGCGTCGCGCCTGGGGGATGATGAGGCCGATGGCGATCATGATCTCGATCGAGCCCAGCAGCGGCACGAACCAGTGCGCGTCGAACCACGGGATCGTCACCTGGACCAGGCCGAACACGTCGGAGTGGCCGATCACCTTGAGCACGCCGAACCACACGTAAACAAGCGCTAGTACAACTCGCAGCAATGGCATGCCGATTCTGCCGGCCAGACCGCTGAGCGCGTCCAACGGATTGGACGACAGCCGGGCCAACAATTTCTCTGGCGCCGGGATCGGATCCGCAACATCCTCCGACGAGGTAACAGCAGGTCCGGTGATTTTTTCACCAGACGGTTCTGTAGTGGTCGATTTGCGATTAACGCCCTGCGTGGTGCTCATGTTGGCATCCCCAAAAATGGTCGATGGAAACGGCCTCGACACACGCCGGAAACAGTCCTCGGCGTGTCCGGATCCAGATCGCACGCCACCACGACCATGGGGTGACGTTAGCTCGCACTCCGTCGGCTACGGACGAATCGGCGAGCGAAAGTTGCGCATCCCGATCGGGGCCGGCAGCGTTGCGCGCATCGCCCGCCGCTGGGCGCAGACGACGGTTCGCTGCAGGTCAGCCCCTGAGTCGAGGTGGCGTGAGAAGTGCGGTCGACTAGTGTGACCGCACGACAATGGGTGGTCTCTGGAACCAGAAACTGCTGTCGGCCCAAGGGCCGACGCGATTCGAGCAGGGCATGACGCCTCGCCTCCCGGTTGTTGTGCCTGCAATCGAACGGTAAGGCCTTCTGCACGGCCTGGCCAATGACGAACCGTACTTAGATCCAGCCGCAACGACTTGATCTGCACACGAGCCGAAATCCGGAGCGGTGGCATGGTCATGGCATACGCCAAATGGGCTCAGGGTTCCGTCATGCCGTTGCGTACAGCGTGTAGTGCTGCCTGGGTACGGTCCTGCACCCCGAGTTTGCTCAAGATTGCACTGACGTGGCTTTTAACAGTTTTCTCCGAGACCGCGAATACCCGGGCGATCTCTCGGTTGGATCTGCCGTGCGCGAGTTCGGCCAGCACCTCGCGTTCCCGCGCGGTCAGCCGCACACCGGATGGCTGGTTGTCCGCGGTGGACAACAGGCGTGCCACGTCCGGATGCAGCAGCACATGTCCGGCATGCACGGCGCGGATGGCCGCGACGAGCGCGGACGGGTCGACGTCCTTGTAGACGTAGCCTGCGGCCCCGGCCCGGACCGCCGGCAGCACGGCCGACGGCTCGGTGAAACTGGTGATGACCAGCACTCGGGCCGGGTTTCCGGTACGCCGCAACTCGTGCAGGGCCGCCACGCCGTCGGTCCCCGGCATCCGCAGGTCGAGTAGGATGATGTCCGGTCGGCACTCCAGCGCGGCTACGACGCAGGACGCGCCGTCCGCGGCCTCGCCCACCACGGTGAGGTCGTCCTGCAGGTCAAGGAATGTGCGGATTCCTTGTCGCACAACGGGATGGTCATCCACCACGAGCACCCGGATCGGCACCTGGGCGGGGAAAGGCTCAGCCATTTCTCGGCACCACCAGTCGTACCGTGGCGCCGCCGCCGGGCCGGGAGTCGACGGACAGCCGCCCGCCCACGGCGTGTGCCCGTTCGCGCATCGACAGGAGGCCGAGGCGCTGGGACGCGGCGGTGTGCGGTGGCACGTTCGTGTCGAAGCCGGCGCCGTCGTCGGTGATCTCCAGCAGCACGGTGTCTTCCTGGCCGGCCAACGAGATCAGCACCAGCGTCGGGTTCGCGTGTTGGAGCGCGTTGTGCAGCGCCTCCTGCGCGATCCGGTACGCCGCCTCCTGCGCAGCGGCGCTGAGCCCGGCCACCGGTTCCCCGGTGAACCGCACCGACGCGCTATGCACCCGGTCGAGCAGGTCGGCCTGCTTGCGCAGCGCCACGTCCAGGCCGTCACCGGCCAGGTCGACCGGCCGCAGCCCGACCATGACGGCACGCAGCTCGCCGGTGGCCTCGGCAGCCAGCTGGCGCACGGTGGCCAGTTCCGCCGCGGCGCGGGCCGGGTCGCGATCCAGCAGGGTCGCCGCCGCGTCCGCGGTCAGGCGCAGGCTGAACAGCTTCTGGGTCACCGCGTCGTGCAGCTCGCGGGCGAGCCGGTTCCGTTCCTCCATAATGGACAGTTCCCTGCTGCGCTCGTAGAGTCGGGCGTTCACCAGCGCGATCGCGGCGTGCGCCGCGAGCAGCCGCAGCAGTTCCTGGTCCTGCGCGGTGAAACCGCCGGGCGAGCGCTTGTTCGCCAGGAACAGCTCGCCCAGGATCTCGTCGCCGTCGGTGATCGGCATGCCGATGAAGTCGGTCAGCACCGGATGCGCCGCCGGCCACCAGCCGAACCGGGGGTGGTTCCTGATGTCGCGCAGCCGCACCGGGTTCGGGTCGCGCAGCAGCACGCCGAGCAGCCCGTGCTGGCGCGGCACCGGGCCGATCGCTCGCCACTGCTCGTCGGTGATCCCGTCGGCAAGGAACTCGGCGAACGAGCCGTTGTCGTCGGGCACGCCGAGCGCGGCGTAGCGGGCGTCGAGCAGCCTGCGGGCCGACACGAGGATCGTGCCCAGCACCTCGCGCACGGACACGCGGGACGCCACGGCGAGTACCGCGGCGCTCACCTCGCGCAACTCGGTGCCGTCGAAGCCGGCCATACCCGCACGGTACCCACGTTCGCGCTGTTCGGGGGCCTGGACGTCGGTCGTAGGCCCAAAGTCCTAGGCGAGGAACGCCCTGGGCCCGATGAGCCGTGCGCCGGCCGCGCCTAGCGTCGAGGTCGTCGATCAACTCATCGGAACGGAGGTGGCGGCATGTCCGTCGCCATCATCACCGGCGCGTCCCGCGGACTGGGCCGCGCGCTGGCCACCGGACTGGCCCAGCACGGCTGGCAACTGGTCATCGACGCCCGCGACCAGCAGGCGTTGGCCGAAACCGCCGCGGCGACCGGCGCTGTCGCCGTGCCCGGCGACGTCACCGCCCCGGCGCACCGGGCCGACCTGATCGCCGCCGCAGGCCGGCTCGGCGGGGTCGATCTGCTGGTGAACAACGCCGGCATCCTCGGCCCGAGCCCGCAGCCCACGTTGGCCGACTACCCACTGGACGCGCTGCGCGAGGTCTACGAGGTGAACGTCGTCGCACCGCTGGCCATGGCGCAGCTCGCGCTGGCCGCCGGGGTCGACACGATCGTCAACATCACGTCGGACGCCGCGGTCGAACCGTATCCGGGCTGGGGTGGCTACGGCTCGGCCAAGGCGGCGATCGAGCAGGTCAGCCGGGTGCTCGCGGCCGAGCAGGACAGTCGAGTGCGGGTGTGGGCGGTGGACCCGGGGGACCTGCGGACCCGGATGCATCAGGAGGCGTTCCCCGGCGAGGACATCAGCGACCGGCCGCTGCCGGAGACCGTGGTGCCGGCGTTCCTGCGACTACTCGCCAACCGGCCCGAGTCCGGTCGGATCCGGCTGGTGGACCTGCTGGTGTCGGCATGACGGTGCTGGACTTCGAACTGCCCGGTCGACTGGAGGCGCACGAGCCGCCCGAGGTGCGCGGCCGGTCCCGTGCCGACGTGCGGCTGCTGGTCGGGGCAGGCGACGAGGTCGGCCACCACCGGTTCACCGAACTGCCGACTCTGCTGCGGGCCGGTGACGTGCTGGTGGTGAACACGTCCGCGACCATGCCGGCCGCCGTGCCGATCCCCGACACCGGCCTGACGCTGCACCTGTCCACGCAGCGGCCCGACGGCGACTGGCTGGTCGAGTTGCGGCGTGACGCGAACAAGGCGACCGTGCCCTACGCCGGCGGCACGCCCGGCCAGCGGTTCGCGCTGCCCGGTGGCGCGGAACTCGTGCTGCGCCAACGGTATTCGCGGGAACGACTGTGGATCGCACGGTTGCGAACCGGTGGCTCGGTGCCGGACTTCCTGCGGGTGCACGGCATGCCGATCCGCTATGGGTACGTGCCGCGCCCGTGGCCGATATCGGCTTACCAGACCGTGTTCGCGACGCAGCCGGGCAGCGCCGAGATGCCCAGCGCCGGCCGGCCGTTCACCGACCGGCTGGTCACCCGGCTGGTCGCGGCCGGCGTGCTGCTCGCGCCGGTGCTGCTGCATACCGGCGTCGCATCGCCGGAAGCCCACGAACGGCCGTACCCGGAACGGTTCGCGGTGTCCGCGACAACGGCCTGCCTGGTCAACCAGGCCAGGGCGGCGGGCGGCCGGGTGATCGCGGTCGGCACGACGGTGGTGCGCGCGCTGGAAAGCGCCGTCGTGGGGGACGTCGTCGCGGCGGCGGACGGTTGGACGGAGCTGATCGTGACCCCGGAACGCGGGGTGCGCGCGGTGGACGGGCTGCTCACCGGCTTCCACGAGCCGCGCGCGTCACACCTGGACCTGCTCGCCGCGATCGCGCCACCCGCACTGCTGGACCGCTGCTACGCGGAGGCCGTCGAGAGCGGCTATCTGTGGCACGAGTTCGGCGACGTCAACCTGCTGCTGCCCGGATAATCCGGCGCCCTGCGGATCGACCTGATCTGAACCCATCCGGCGGGCCTGAGGCGTTAATGCGCCAAGGTGGTCTAGACCTTGACAGCCGTAGTGGTCTAGTCCACCGTCAAGAGAACGAAAGTACCGGGAGGTTCGCATGACGGTACGGGCCAGCCGGTTGGTCGCCGGCGCCATCGCCATCGCACTGACGTGTGCCGGCGCCGCGACGGCCGCCGCGGCCACGACCAACCTGCTCACCAACCCGGGCTTCGACTCCGGGCTCGCCGGCTGGACCTGCACATCGGGTACGGCGGCCGTCACCACCCCCGTGCACGCCGGGACCGACTCGCTGTCGGGCACGCCGGCCGGTCAGGACTTCGCGCAGTGCTCGCAGGTCGTGTCGGTGGCGCCGAGTTCGTCGTACACGCTGACCGGGTTCGTGCAGGGCGGCTACGTATTCCTCGGCGACACCGGCACGGGCACGTCCGATACCAGCACCTTCTCCCAGGGAGCGTCGACCTGGCAGCAGCTGTCCACGGCGTTCACCACCGGCGCTTCCACCAAGACCGTGACGATCTTCGTGCACGGCTGGTACGGCCAGCCCACGTACCTCGCCGACGACCTGTCGCTGTCCGGTCCGCCCGGCAGTGGCGGCGGTGGCGGCGGCGGTGGCACCACGGTGCCGGCGGCGCCGACCGGTCTCGGCGTGACCGGCACGACGTCATCGTCGGCTTCGCTGTCCTGGGGCGCGTCGACCGGCGCCACCGGCTACAACGTGTACCAGAACGGCACCAAGGTCAGCTCAGTGACCGGGACGTCGGCGACCGTCGCCGGACTCGCCGCGTCGACGTCGTTCACGTTCGCCGTGACCGCAACCAACAGCGCCGGTGAGGCGGCCAAGTCGGCATCGGTGACCGCGACCACGACGGCCGCCAGCGGCGGCGGGGGCACCGGTCCGGAACCGGGTTTCGGACCGTACATCGACATCACGCGGGGCACCCCGCTGTTGCAGGACGTGGCACGGGCGACCGGACAGAAATACTTCACGCTCGCGTTCGCCCTCGGTGACAGCACCGGCTGCGACCCGTCGTGGGGCGGCACGATCCCGCTGACCGATCCCGGCATCACCAGCCAGATCAACGCACTGCGGGCGATGGGCGGCGACATCGCGGTGTCCTTCGGCGGCGCGCAGGGCCCGTACCTGAACCAGACCTGCGGCAGCCAGGCCGCGCTCGCGTCGGCGATCGAGAAGGTGATGGACACGTTCGGCGTGCACCATCTCGACTTCGACATCGAGGCGTCCGTGCCGATCGACACCATGAACAAGGCCATCGCGCAGGTGCAGCACGACCGCCCCGGCACGACGGTGCGCTACACGCTGGAGATCCAGGCGGACAGCTTCGGCCTGAACCCGGCCCTGGGCACGGACGTGCTGAGCAACGCGGTCGCCGACGGCGTGCAGGTCGGCATCGTGAACCCGATGCTGATGGACTTCGGCACCAGCGGCGAGGAGTTCGGCCAGGCGGTCATCCTGGCCGCGCAGAGCACGCTGAAGCAGATGGCCGTGATCTGGCCGAACCTGAGTACCGCGCAGCTGAACAAGATGCTCGGCGGCACGGTGATGATCGGCGACAACGACACCGGACCGGTGTTCAGCCTGGCTGACGCCAGTACTTTCATCAGCTGGGCGAACACCAACCACATCGCGTTCGTGTCGTTCTGGTCGGTCGGCCGGGACAACGGCGGCTGCTCCGGCGGCGTGAGCCCCGCATGCAGTGGCGTGGCCCAGTCGCAGTACCAGTTCACGTCGATCTTCCGCGGTTTCACCGGATGACTTGACCGGGGTGGGTGGCCCGCCGGACACAGCCGGCGGGTCGCCGAACTGAAGCATATTTCAGCGATTCCGGACATCGCGTGGCACGCTGGGCGCGTGCGGATCCTGGTCGTCGAGGACGAGAAGCGGCTGGCCGAGTCGCTGCGTGCCGGCCTGGAAGCCGAGGGCTACGCGGTGGACGTGGCTCATGACGGCCGCGACGGGCTCTGGATGGCGACCGAGTCCCGCTACGTGGCCGTCATCCTGGACATCATGCTGCCGGGGCTGAACGGCTACCGGGTGTGCCAGCGGTTGCGGACCGCAGGCTGCGGCACGCCGGTGCTGATGCTGACCGCGAAGGACTGCCGGACTGGGTCGTGGTCGCGCTGCCGTCCGCAGGCTGGCCACTGTCCCCAGTGGACGAAATGGAACGGCAGGATGCGTTGCCCGGACTGGGTTATCGCGTGATCATCCAGTCCGACAACGTCGTGCTCTACCGCAGGGTCACCGGGCCGTGATGGTATTCAGGCGTCGTCGGCTGCCGCTTCCCTGGTCTTCTTCGCCGCCGTGACGCTGGCCATCAGCGCGGACATCAGATCGGCGGGCTGCTCTTCCTTCTCGA
>WNGR01024579.1_pt1 | contig 10314 bp, 10 predicted proteins | sample 5407581 | NCBI WGS metagenome assembly WNGR01 (sample SAMN13153383, study PRJNA577476) | soil metagenome | isolation source: 80 cm soil or saprolite under Garry oak tree replicate 2 | place: USA:California | collected 2016-06-15
ACGCCGCTTCCCGCAGCTGGATATAAGGCCGCGGTTCGTTTCATTCTCACGGCGCAGGGCTGCGGCATGGGACAGTTTCTCAAGAAAGATATTCAAAACAAGTTGCTCGCAGTTCCCGGGATTAGCGAAGCTGACGTAGAACTGGTGTGGGATCCGCCGTGGAATCAGAGCATGCTCTCCGGAGCGGCGAAGCAGCAACTGGGGATAGACTGATGGAAAGTATCAATGAAACCGTGATCGAGGCGCAAGTGCTGGACACGTTGCGCAGCTGTTTCGACCCCGAAATCCCGGTGAACATCTACGAGCTTGGCTTGGTCTATGATGTCCATGTGGATTCTGCGGGAGTCGTCACGATCAAGATGACCTTGACCTCGCCCCACTGCCCGGCAGCGCAATCCTTGCCCGCAGAGATAGAGGCAAAAGTCAAAGCGGTACCAGGTGTCGCCGAAGTGAAAATCGATCTTGTTTGGGACCCCCCGTGGGATCCGAGCAAGATGTCCGAAGCCGCCAGGCTCCAACTCGGAATGATGTAGATCACCAGGAAAGGGCGTCAGCTCGCGGGGAACGCCACACTTCTACCTTGAAGAATCAAAATCAGTCAGACTCACCCACGGTTCAAACAACGGAGCCGTGCCTCTTTGCCCAATTGGGCGGGGAAGAGAAGCTCAGAGAGATCGTGAGCGCCTTCATCGATCGCATATTCGAAGATCGCATGATCGGGTTTTTCTTTCGTAATGCCGACAAAAATCGAATCAAAGAAATGGAGTATCAACTCACGGCGAGCTTCTTGGGTGCGGATATAGAATATCAAGGTCGCCCTCTGGATCAAGTTCATGCAAGACATCCCATCATGGGCGGCCATTTTGCCCGGCGGCGCCAGATTTTGGTGGAAACTCTGGATTCATATCAAGTGCGGGAATCGATCAAAGAAGTCTGGCTGGAGCATACGGACGCGCTAAGGCCGCTCATAACTCCCGAAGCAGGCTCGGATTGCGATCCCATTGCGGCTCGCGAACGGATTAAGAAGCGGGCAGCGCAGTGAGTCTTTGAGGGTCATTTTTACCTTCTGGCGATTTGTAGCAGGGCATAACATTGTGCTAAATTGTCCTCTACGCCGAAGGTAGTCATCAAGGATTCGCTTGCGTGAAATTAGCCGACCTCTATGCCCGGCCCGGGTTGACCCTCTCGGTTGAGTTCTTTCCTCCAAAGACAGACAAGGGCGAGGAAAACCTCTTTAACGAAATCGAAATCATCAAGAGGCTGAATCCCGCCTTCTGCTCTGTTACGTACGGGGCGGGCGGAAGCACGCGCGAAAAAACCGTTGAACTCGTCGATCGGATTCACCGCGAAAGCTGTCTCGAAGTCATGTGTCATCTCACGGTCGTGGGCCAGTCCAAAGATGAGGCTCGATCGATTCTCAAAAAACTCAAACACAAGGGAATCGAGAACCTGATCGCCCTCAGCGGCGATCCACCCCAAGGAATGGCGGATTGGCGGCCCCATCCGGACGGTTTCCATCATGCAGTCGAACTCGTCCGAGAAGCGGTGGCGTTGGGCGGGTTTTCGGTGGCTGTAGCCGGGTTTCCGGAAGTGCACCCACGGGCGGTGAGTCGCGCTGCTGATCTCAAATACATGAGAGATAAGATCGACGCCGGAGCCGTGGCGATCATCACGCAGCTCTTTTTTGACAACGATGACTACTATCGCTACGTGGAAGATGTGCGAAAGTTGGGGATTACGGTTCCCATCGTGCCCGGGGTTCTACCGATTCTTTCGGCGCCGCAGGTGCGCCGGTTTACGGCGCTTTGCTGCGCGAAAATCCCTGCACCGCTGGAGCGTGAGCTCGCCAAGGTTGAGAATGACGATGACGCGGCGGTGAAATTGGGCATTGAATACGCGAGCCGCCAATGTGAGGCGCTGATCAAATTCGGCGCGCCGGGGATTCACTTTTATTCTCTCAACAAATCACTTTCCCTACGGGCGATTTGTAAAAATCTTTGCCTGTAGACCCACCGTCAGTTTACAGGAATGCATCGAAATGAGACAGTAAGGTTCTGGAGACGAGAGAAACATGGCTGACGTTAAAATAAATCCCGAAGATACGAGCGAGCAGGCTGAAGTGCGGTGGGGGAAGCTCGCTAAGTTGAAAGAGGTGGGTTACCCCATTTATCCTAACGATTTCAAACCGACCCACAACGCTGCAAAAATTATTTCCAGATTCGGCAGCTTGAGCGACGAAGGGTTGGCAGAAACGCGGCGAGAGATTCGTCTAGCCGGCCGGATCATGGCCATTCGCTATTTTGGTAAGGCATCCTTCTTTCATATCCAAGATCGGCGTGGACGTCTGCAAGTCTATGCACGGAAAGAGCGGCTTGGTGATCAAGACTACGCTTTATTTGAATCATTGGATGTCGGAGACATCGTGGGAACGTGGGGCCATCTCTTTCGAACGAGGACAAAGGAATTGACCCTCGAAGCGCACGGACTGCGCTTGCTGGCAAAGTGTTTGCGTCCCTTGCCCGAGAAGTGGCATGGCCTGGCCGATGTCGAAGTGCGCTATCGACAACGCTACGTCGATTTAATGGTCAATCCGGAGGTGCGTGAGGTTTTCGAAAAGCGTTCCCGTATCGTGCGTCTCTTGCGGCGTTTTTTCGAGGAGCGAGATTTTCTCGAAGTCGAAACTCCGATGATGCAGTCGATTCCCGGCGGCGCGGCCGCGCGACCGTTTACGACCTACCACAACGCCTTGGATATGGAGCTTTACCTAAGGGTGGCCCCGGAGCTGTTTTTGAAGCGGCTGCTGGTCGGCGGATTTGACAGAGTCTTTGAGCTGAATCGGAATTTTCGCAATGAAGGGATTTCAGTGCGCCACAATCCGGAGCAGGTATCCTATGGCGGTCAGACCATCGACTTGACTCCACCTTGGCGCAGGCTCACGATCACGGAAGCGATCGTCACGCATGGCGGTGCCGATGAGGCCGAAGTCAGCACATTGGAAGGTTTGCAAAACTTTGCCAGGCGCAAGGGCTTGCATGCCGATCTTAATGCTCCCTATGGGAATCTCGTCGTGGAAGTGTTCGAAGAGATCGCGGAATCTCAGCTCATTCAACCCACCTTCATAACTGGATATCCTTTGGAGGTTTCCCCCTTGGCGAGAAAAAACGATAAGAACCCGGCCCTCGTGGACCGATTTGAGCTTTATATCGGCGGGCGCGAGTTGGCCAATGCATTTTCCGAGCTTAACGATCCGGCGGATCAGCGGCAGAGGTTCTTAGAACAAATGGCAGCGAGACGCGCTGGGGATGATACGGCCAACCCGGTTGATGAGGATTATGTGCGAGCCTTGGAATATGGCATGCCGCCCGCGGCCGGCGAGGGAATAGGTATCGATAGGCTCGTCATGTTTTTCACCGATTCCCTGTCCATTAGAGACGTGATCCTCTTCCCGCTTCTCCGTCCGCAGGCCTAACGCGTTTCAGTCCCCCGAATGAAATACGAATACTTCATCGGCCTCAGATATTTACGGGCCCGTCGGCAGGAAACATTCATATCTTTAACGTCGTCATGGCAGTCATGACGGGATTTGAAGAGACTTTGCGAGACCGGCTGCTTGGCATCAACGCTCATGTGGCTGTGGTGAAATCCGGCGACCAGCTTCGGGATTACGAAAGACTACTGAGCCTAGTGCTCAAGGAAAACGGAGTCGTAGCCGCGTCGCCAACGATCTACGGTCAAGTGATGCTGACGTCCGGTCCACGCGTTAGCGGGGTGGTCGTGCGCGGGGTCGATCCCGACCGCGTAAACAAGGTGGTGGATATCCAGCGTTATATGAAGGAAGGAAATGTCGCGGGACTTAAATCTCAACATCCGCTTAAGATCGAAGATCGCACGGTGCTGCTTCCCGGCATCATTCTGGGCGAGCGCCTTGCGAGTCAACTCGGTGTTTTCTTGAGCAGTCCGGTCCAAGTCATCTCTTTTTTGGGGAGTCCGACGGCCATTGGCGTGATATTTAAAGTCCGTTGTTTCATCGTGGTCGGAATCTTAAAGATCGGCATGAGCGAGATCGATTCAACCTTGGTTTTGAATCGATCCAGGGAAATAGCCGAACAAATCCAGCGCCGGTTGGGCTTTCCGTATTTTACGGAAGACTGGAGCCGCCTTTGGCCTAATCTTTTTTCCGCGTTGCAGCTTGAAAAAACGGTTTATTTTTTGGTGCTGCTGCTCATGGTCTTGATTGGCGCGTTCAACATCATCTCGACCTTGGTGATGGTGGTCATGGAAAAGAAAAAGGATATCGCGATCCTTCGCTCTATGGGGGCTACCCGGGAAAGCATCCGAAACATCTTTTTGTTCAAAGGTTCTGTCATCGGTGTTGTCGGAACAACTTTAGGCGTTCTCTTTGGATTAGCGATCTGCGTCATTCTCGACGAGTATGGATTTAAGCTACCGGAAGGGGCATTTCTCATTTCTACGGTCCCGGTGCGAATTTATTTTAGTAATTTCGTAGTCGTAGCGGTGACCTCGCTGTTCGTCTGTCTTCTTGCCAGTATCTATCCCGCCCGTCAAGCTTCAAAATTAGATCCAGTTGAAATCATCCGCTATGAGTAATCTCCTTGCGGTGCGGGATCTTTACAAATCATTCCTGGAAGGTGAAAAAGAGATTTCCATTCTGCGCGGCCTCGACCTTGACCTGAACCACGGAGAGCGTTTAGCAGTTGTCGGCGAGTCGGGGGTAGGGAAAAGCACGCTGCTTCATCTGATCGGCACTTTAGACCGTCCCACAAAAGGCGAGATCTTATATCTGGACAAGGTGATCCCGATGGATGACGAAACTGCTCTGTCTCACTTTCGCAATCGTGAGATCGGGTTTGTTTTTCAATTTCATTATCTATTGCCGGATTTTTCCGCTGTGGAGAATGTCATGGTGCCTGCCCTGATTCAACGCATGGATTTGGCTCGCGCCCGGTCAGAGGCGGAGCGATTGCTCGAGATGGTGGGTCTAAAAGATCGCATGAGTCACCGACCCGGCAAATTATCGGGTGGTGAACAGCAGCGGGTAGCGGTGGCGCGCTCCGTGATACTTGAGCCCAAGCTGATTTTAGCGGACGAGCCTACCGGCTCCCTGGATCTGCGAATCGGTGAGGAGGTGCAAGATCTGCTTTTTCGGTTGAATGAAGAGAAGGGTATAGCCTTGGTCGTGGCGACCCACAATCGGGACTTCGCCAAGAAGATCGGCCGGCAGGTTGAGCTGAGAGAGGGGCGGCTTTTTCCGGTGTGAGTAAGTAGAGTCTTCAATTACCTTTACAAAAGTAGGTGAATTTGCTAAACATTCGAAAACTACTGTGCGGCCGGGCCGGACCGTTGAGCCGATCCACAATGAAATTAGAATCATCCTCCCTCCGGATTGTCATTTGGGTTTCCCTGCTCGTCGCCGCTTTCTTGTCTGATCAATTTTTCTGCGTCGCGCATGGCCAAGAAAAAGTTACAGTCAACGAAATAAGGATTACGGGTAACGTGCGGGTGGAAGAAGACGGTATCCGCCTCCACCTCAAGAGCCATCCGGGTGAGCTTTTGGATCCGCTTATCGTCGATCAGGACGTGAAGGCGATTTTTCGCATGGGCTTTTTTGACGACGTTAAAGCGGAGCTCTCTCCCGATGGAGCTTTGACCTTCGTCGTCAAAGAAAAGCCCTACGTAAGGGAAGTAAAGATACAGGGCAACTCTCAAGTGGCGCGGGACAAAATTGAAACCACGCTGGGTGTTTCGGCCCGCACGATTTTAGATCGCGCGAAGGTTGCCGAAGGAGTGGAAAAGGTTCGAAAGCTCTACGGCGAGCAGGGTTACGTGAACGCTCAAGTCGAATCCGTTGTTTCCGTCGAAGCAAACAATCAGGCCGTTGTGACGCTGGATATCAGCGAAGGGGCGCGGCTTCTGATCAAGAAGATAACCTTTGAGGGAAACAAGGCCTTTAGCGATAGCGAGCTTGCCGGTTTGATGGCCACGAAGGAAGAATGGATTTTTTCCTTTATCACGAAACGTGGAGTGCTGGATCGCGATATTCTCACGAACGATGTCTCTGTTTTGTCCAATCATTACTATGATAATGGTTACATCGATCTGAAAATCGATGAGCCGATTATTCTGAGAGGCAAGGACGGGCTCGAGGTTGTCATTCGTATCGACGAAGGACAGCAGTATCGGGTGGGTAAGGTCGAAATTGGCGGTGAACTGCTGCAAGACGGAAAGCAGATGTTAAAGCAGGTTAAGCTCACCACGGGACAAATTTTTAGAGGCAGCCGGCTACGGGAAGATATGACCACGCTGACGGACATGTATTCCAATAAGGGTTTTGCTTTTGTTCAGGTCGAGCCGGTCACTCAAGTGAATGCTCAAGAAAAGAAAGTTGATGTCGCTCTGGTGATTCAGAAGGGGCCGCCGGTTTATTTTAATCGCGTCTTGGTGGCCGGCAACACGAAAAGCCGTGACAATGTCGTGCGACGAGAGCTCTTGACCAACGAACAGGAGCTTTATTCCGGGACCAAGATTACCCAGAGTCGAAACGCCTTACAGCGAACCGGATATTTTGAAGACGTGCAGTTCACGACAAAAAAGACGGATCAGCCCGACACCGTGGATTTGTTGGTGGACGTCAAGGAAGGACCGACGGGGAATTTTAGTGTCGGCGCCGGTTACGGCAGTGGCGACGGGTTCATATTCAACACGAACATCGCCGAAAAAAATCTGTTCGGTCGTGGTCAGGCCGTTAGCGGGAATTTTGCAATTGGCTCCAAGCGCCAGGATTTCGTTCTGAGTTTCAACGATCCATATTTTCGCGACACGAAAGCCTCTGTGGGAGTGGACGCCTTTAATTCGAAGCGCGAATACAGGGATTTCGACGAAAGAAGACTCGGCTTTGGCGTGAATACGAGTTATCCGTTAAAGGATATGAGTTTCCCTTTTTTTGGCTCTCCAAGAAAGGAACAGAATTTGGGATCAGACGAGCTGGCGAGCAACCCGCCAATGACCATGTGGGATTATCTGCGTGGCGGAATGGGGTATGAGCTCAGCAGAGAAACTATCAATGGCATTGACCAGGGAGCTTCCAATGCCATTAAAAGCGAAAAGGGTAGTTCGTGGACCAGCAGCATGGCTCCAAACATCAGCTATGACAGTCGAGATCATTTCTTTAACACTACCGAAGGAACCAAATCGTTCTTTTCCACGAAATTTGCCGGATTAGGCGGTGACAACCGTTTTATCAAATCCGACGTTAGCGCGCGCTGGTACTATCCGCTTCTGAAGGATCCGAACTGGGGAGGCGCTTACGTATTGTCCCTGGGAGGATCGCTTGGATACGGCGTGGGCCTAGCGACGCGCGCAGACGGCCAGAAAGATCTGCCGCTTTTTGAGAGGTATTTTTTGGGTGGCATCAATTCCATCCGCGGCTTTTCCGACCGGAGTTTGGGTCCTCGAGAGAGGGGTTGCGGGAAGAACGACAAAACCAACGACCAGCTCAGTTGTGGAAACGATGTGATAGGAGGCGATAAAGCGGCGGTTCTCAATACTGAGTTGCTATTCCCCATCGCCGAGCAATACGGATTGCGCGGTGTCGCCTTCTTCGATATGGGCAATGCGTTTGGCGCGTCTTGTACGACTATCACTGATTCGAGCACCGGCAACAAGAAAAAAATATGTCCGTCCGATTCTGTATTTAGTTTCGGAGATTTCAGAAGGTCCGTTGGTATCGGCGGGCGCTGGATGTCGCCTTTCGGTCCGCTTCGTGTCGAGCTTGGTTTTCCTCTAAACAAGCAGCCGGGTGATGATACTTCGGTCATCGGCTTCTCCGTCGGTAGTCAGTAATTCCCTTTTAATAAAAATTGAGTTTTCCGGAGGTCCAGGTGAAGTATTGGTTGGTGGTATTGTCCTTGCTGTTTTTCCCGTCAATCGGGCGGAGCCAAGTGAAGATCGGTTTTATCGACGTGCAACGAGCGATCTCGGAGTCGCAGGCGGGAAAGCGCGCCAAGGACAGGTTTCAGGCTCAAGTGAAGAAAGCCGAGGCGGATCTTTTGAAAGAGAAACAAGAGCTGGAGCGGCTCAAAAGTGAGTTGGACAAGAAGGGGCCTTTGCTTAAGGAAGACGAAAGAAGAAATCTGGAAGGTGATCTCCAGAGGCGTTATGTAAATTATCAGCGCACCATGACCGACCAGCAGCAGGAGCTGCGTCAAAAAGAAGGCGAAATGACCGGTGATATTCTCAAGGAGTTGGAAAAAATCGTCAATGAGGTGGGCAAAGCGGAAAAATTTACGTTGATATTGGAGCGCTCCCAAATTCTTTACAGCGACCAAGCGATCGATATAACGACTAAAGTCATTGACGTTTATAACAGTCGAACCAAGAAATAAGTGACCAAGGCAGCGAAAACTCTCGCGGAGCTTGCCCAGCATGTCGGCGGGAGGGTCATAGGGGACGCCGAAGTTTCCATTCACAAGGTCGCGGCCATCGATGAGGCCGGACCCGGCGAAATCACGTTTCTAGCCAACCCTCGTTATCGGCAGTTTCTAACCCAGTGCAAAGCCAGCGCCATCATCGTGGGCTTTGGTGTGATTGCCGACACGCCGGCTGAAACAGGCAAAGGCTATCTTGAGACAGCCAGTCCGTACATCGCCTTTGCCAAAATTCTTCAGCTCTTTAGTGCTCCTATTCATTATAGTCATCAGATTAGTTCACTCGCGCAGGTTGACCCTACGGCGATCCTGGATGAGGAAGTCACCATATTCCCTCAGGCTTTTGTCAGCCGGGGCGTGAAGATCGGGAAACGAACCGTTCTTTACCCCGGCGTGTTCTTGGGGGAAGACTGCCGCGTCGGCGACGGCTGCGTTCTTTACCCCAACGTGGTCGTCCGTGAAGGATGCCGAATAGGAAATCGGGTGATCCTTCAGCCCGGGGTCGTTATCGGAAGCGATGGATTCGGCTATGCAGGGGAGGGCAAGGATCGGATCAAGATTCCGCAGGTCGGAACGGTGGAAGTCGAAGACGACGTTGAAATCGGCGCAAACACAACGGTGGACAGGGCGACATTGGGACGCACGGTTATCGGTCGTGGTACAAAGATTGACAATCTCGTGCAGATTGCCCACAACGTGATGGTTGGGGAAAATTCCGTCATCGCGGCTCAGGCAGGGATTGCCGGTAGCACAAGAATAGGCAAAGATGTGACGTTGGCAGGCCAGGTGGGTGTTATCAATCATATCGAGATTGGTGATGGAGCGAAGATCGGCCCGCAATCGGGAATACCGAAGTCGGTTCCGCCGGGAGCTGTTCTCTCCGGCGGCATCGCGGCCGCTCCGCATCATGAATGGTTGAAAGTGATGACGCTCTTGCCCCAGTTGCCCAAATTGTGGAATTCCGTGCGGCAGTTGGAGAAGAAGATGTCGGAGATTCTCAAGGGAGGAAAAGGAGCCTGAACGCGATGCTCGACGTTAAGGAAATCTTCAAGCGTATTCCCCATCGATATCCTTTCCTGCTTGTGGATCGGATTGCGGAGATTCACGGGGACGAAAAAATTGTCGGTATAAAAAACGTGTCTATCAATGAGCCTTTTTTTCAAGGCCATTTTCCCAATCGGCCCGTCATGCCGGGAGTGTTGATTTGCGAGGCCATGGCTCAAGTGGGCGCCATCTTTGCGCGCAACGCCCGAGGCGGAATGGCGGGCGACAAGGTTTTTGTTTTGACCGGGCTGGATAAAGTGAAGTTTAAGCGTCCGGTGGAACCGGGAGACCAGCTGCGTTTGGAGCTCACCTGTCTTAAACGTCGGGGCACTTTTTGGAAGATCGCCCAGGCGGAAATCTCAGCGATGGAAATCGAGATGGAGTAGAGGGCGGCTCGCGCGGAGTGGGTGAGCATGTGAGAAAGATTCACGAGACCGCCATGATGGACGGGGCCGCGGAATTGGACCAAGATGTCGAGATTGGTCCGTACTCGATCATCGGAGCTGGCGTCAAGATCGGCAAAGGCACGCGGATCAAATCCCATGTAGTGATTGAAGGTCGGACAACCCTGGGAGAAGGTAATGCCGTTTTTCAGTTCGCCAGTGTGGGATCTGTGCCTCAAGATCTCAAGTACAAGGGAGAGCCCAGCGAGCTCACCATCGGGAATCATAACGTCATCAGGGAATATGTTTCGCTCAATCCCGGAACCGCGGGCGGCGGCATGGCGACCCGGCTGGGCGATCATAATCTTTTGATGATGTGTTGCCATATCGCTCACGATTGTATCCTTGGAAATCGAAATATCGTCGCTAATGGAGCGACGTTA
>WNGR01031826.1_pt1 | contig 10313 bp, 11 predicted proteins | sample 5407581 | NCBI WGS metagenome assembly WNGR01 (sample SAMN13153383, study PRJNA577476) | soil metagenome | isolation source: 80 cm soil or saprolite under Garry oak tree replicate 2 | place: USA:California | collected 2016-06-15
GCGATCTTCTCGGATAAGCGCACGGTCTTCACATCGAAACCAGTCGGACTGGTCCGGTCCGCAGTTTCAATCATGTCAAGGTATCGCTGGACGCTTTCCTCGATCTGCTGCTGGCGTTTGTCGATTTTCCCCGCAGTGAAGTTTCTGTCGCGGCTGTTCACAGCCTTGAACTTGCTGCCGTCGATGGCGACCGTGTCGCTGGATAGCAGCTTCAGTCCTCGACACAGTTCGACGAAGCGACGGCATACGTTGCGAATGGCCGGCCCATTGTCGCGGCGAAAGTCGGCGATTGTCTTGAAGTCTGGCGCCAGACGTCCTGTCAACCACATCAACTCGACATTGCGCTGACATTCGCGCTCAAGACGCCGGCTGGAGGGTACGCGGTTCAGATACCCGTAGATATAGATCTTGAGCATCACGCCAGGGTGGTAGGACGGGCGACCCGTGAGCGCCGGCGCGGTGCCGCTGAAGCCGAGCGCCGTGAGGTCCAGTTCGTCCACGAACACGTCGACGATTCTGACCGGGTTGTCCTGACCGATGTAGTCATCGACGCATTCGGGAAGCAGTGCGACCTGCTTGCGGTCATCGCCTTCAACGAATCCCTTCCTGAGTAACCCGGTCTCAGTGCGTTGATTCAGTTTAGGCGATGAATGCGTTTTCACACAGGCTTATATGGACACCGCCCGGTCTCATCTCGGCCACGTGCTTGAAGCACAAGACTGTGTTCAGGTTTGCGTTCCTGCGGTCCGACCTGTCGCGCCATCACATTGAAATCAACCCAAGCAACCTACCAGTTCCTCAACGCTTCAGAGTGCTCATCCTGCTATGCAGGTCTGTTGCTCACATGATGCGCTTCGTACGAAGTCCCGTGAGCGAGGATCGCCCAGGCGATTCTCGCCATTTTGTTCGCCAAGGCCACTGTTACTACATTTGCTGGACGTCGCGCCTGTATTGCCTTTTGCCATGCGGTTGGTACCTTGGTGTGACACAGAACAGAGCGCGCCCCATGTATCAGCAACGTACGCAAGTATGGGTCGCCACGTCTGGAGATCGAGCCCAGCCGTATCTTTCCGCCGGTACCATTCTGACGGGGAACAAGTCCCAGAAACGCTGCAAACTCGCGCCCGGACCTGAATGTCTTCGCATCTCCAATTGTTGCTACCAGGGCAGTTGCGGTCAGGCGGCCGATACCCGGCACTTCGGAGATCGCACGACATGCCGCTTCGTGTTTCTGCCAGGCGCCAATCCGCTTCTCGAGTTGATCGATGTCCTCCTCAAACAGGTTGATGCGACGCAACTGTTCGAGAAGGTTAAGAAGTATCGATCGTGGCAGTGTGTCTTCGAGTTCTGCCATGCGCTTTCTGATCTCGTCGAGTCCTGCTACACGTCCTGCACGAAACGTAATGCCGAATTCATACAGCAGCCCACGCAACTGGTTTATCTGCATCGTCCGGAACTTTACGAGCAACGAGCGCATACGATGAAGGCTTAGCATCACTTGCTGATCCTCTGTCTTGGCGGCAACAGTACGCATGCCGGGTTGCTGCACTGCAGTCCAGATTGCCCGTGCGTCCGCCGCGTCAGTCTTGTTTGCACGAAAGGTCGAATGAATTGGGCGTGTAATAGCACCACCTCGTGTCCGAGCGCGCGAATCTTACGCGCCCACCAGTGAGCACTTCCGCAAGCTTCGAGGGCGACGCGACCGGCGGGGCGCTGCGCCAGAAATGCAATTAAATCGTCACGTCCGAACTTCCGATTCGCGATCTCGCCAGTTTGGGCGTCGACCCAGTACATCTGGAACACCCGCTTTGCAATGTCGAGTCCGTATGTCGTAGCATTCATCTGGGGCCTCCGCTCCTTAAGTGGTTGTGTCGCAACTCCACTTTGGCACATTGATGCCGTTCGGTCCTGGAGGCCCTCAATCGTGCCCAATTCCCCGGAGGGAGGGCGGTGTCCATTCCATCTCGGCCGGCTGAAGTCGGAAGAGATCACGCCCGCGCGACTGATGGCGGCGCTGCGAGAAGATCAAGGAGAGGGGCACCGCGGGCCCCTGCCGTACAGGCGCGTGACATCGTTCTTCACGTCTACCACTGGAGCCGATTGACAGGCCAGACAGATTCAAGCTCATCGAGACCGAGAGGACACGGCCGAATTTGGACGGATCGGTGGGTCGAGTTCACCGACGACGGGCCTGCTTGTCGACCGATCCTCGTCGTGGTCGGCAGCACTCCTCGTTACTACCAGGAGTCAGCCCCGTCGATGTCGGACTTCTGACATTGCGACAACGGTCATGCCGCGGGCGCAACTGATGCACCGACAATCTCGTGCCGTACGAGTGCCTGCGAGACGAGTCCGGATGCCTTCGCTTCCTCGATAAACGAACGCAATGCAAGTGCTGCGGCTGTACCACGGCTTTGGGGCACGCCCATCGCCTGGCGGATCACCATGAAGCGCTCGTCAAGCAGGCGCAGACCGGGCGCTTGACGTGCGTCGGCCTCGAGCTGCTGCTTGACGCCTGCCGCGACTTCAAGGTTCTGTTCGAGGAACGTTCGGACGACTCTCGGCGACGTTGGTGCGCGCACGATCTTCGCATGCTTCAGCTCGCGAGTCAGGAACAGGTCGTAAGCGCTTCCCTCACCGACGGCCACACGGACCGCCTGCCTGTCGACATCCTCGTTATGTCGAATCGGCGATGCATCGCGCACCAGGTAATAGCCTTCGATCAACACATACGGCTCGGTAAATGCGATGGTTTCTCCTCGTCCTGGGTCTACAGCGAAAAAGCCGATGTCCGCTCGTTCTTCGCTGACCGCCTTAACGGACTTGCCCGCCGCATCGAACACCACGAGTTCCAGCTCCACCCCGAGTGTTGCAGCAAAGGCTCGAGCCAGGTCGACCGAAACACCGGTCGGTGCGCCTGATGCTTCCTTGCCCGCGAGGATCGGATTACCGAGATTGATCGACGCACGCAGTTTGCCGGTAGGTGTGAACGCGCGAATAACAGACAGATCTGGTTTCATGATGACAGAGAGAAAACTAGAAATGGGGAATTCGAGTATCGACATACGCACTCAGCCGCAGACGCGTGCGTTGCCTGACTCCAGCCGCGTCGACGTTCGCGGCCGCAGCAGTATCGTCACGGCGAGCACACTGGCGAGCGCAATGCCGCCGGCGAGGACGAAAGCGCTGACGAACGTATGACTTTGCTGGACGAGAAATCCTGTTGCAGTCGGGCCCACAATGCCTGCGCAGTTCGCGATGGCGTGCACGCATCCGCCGACGCTGCCCAGTCTCGGGCCGGGGATCGTGTCCTGAATCAGCGCCCAGTAAGTGCTACCGCTCAGATACAGCGCAAATACCGCAATGGCCATCAGCAGGAGCGCGCTCACGGTCGTGGTCACCGCGCCGGCCAGGATGACGCAAACGCCCGCGGTACCGAGGCATACAATCAGCACCCATTTGCGGGCACGCAGTGCGTTGCCCGTGCGGCGAAAGATCAGATCGGACAGCACACCGCTCAATCCGTAACCGATGAACCCCAGCACCCACGGCAACACCGTCGCGAGACTCATGCTTTTCAGACTCAGATGACGGTCCATCGTCAGAAAGCTCGGGAACCATGTCAGGAAGAAAAACAGGATGTAGCTGTAACCGAAGTACGAAATCATCGCCGCGAGAATGGCCGGTTGCTTGAGGTAGAAGCCGAGGTGCTGCACACCCGAAGGGTCTTCCGGAACGCTTCGGTCAGATTCGATCAGCCGACGCTCGCCATCGGAAACCCGCGGATGCTGGTGCGGCTTGTCTGTCGCCATAAATAGCCAGAAGACCAGCCAGAGCAAGCCGAGACACGCGATTCCGGCGAACGCGACGCGCCAGCCGTAAGCGGCTGTCAGCAGACCGATTACCGGCCCTGCAACCGCGCCACCCAGCGGCAGACCGCAATTCGCGAAGCCGAATGCAGTCGCCGATTCCTTATGCGGAAACCAGTTGTTCACGATCTTGTTGATCGTGGTCGCAAGCGGACCCTCGGCCATGCCGAACAAGGTGCGGACTGCCAGCAGCGACCCGAACCCGGTGGCGAAGCCGGTCGCGCCGCATAGCAACGACCACATCAGGACCGCCCCTGAAAAGACGCGCTTGCCGCCCCAGCGATCCGCTGCCCAACCGCCTATGAAATTGAATACCGCGTAGCCAATGAAGAACGCCGAAAACAATAGCCCGAGGCGGGCCGGCGACATATGCAGTTCCCGCATGACGGCGGGTGCGGCGACGGACAGCGCCGAGCGGTCGAGATAATTGATGAAGCCTGCGATGAACAGCAGCAGGACGATGCGCCATCGAATGTTTGTCACCTGTCGCTCCCTGGAGCTTGTTATATGCTTGACCGCCGGTCGCTCAAATGAGTCGTCGGTCTGTCGCTTGTGTGTTCGCTGGTGCGCCGCGCGTTGGGCGGCGCTGACGTTGTAGCCTACGCAGAGGAATAGGCCTTTCAGCGGGGCGGACGCGCGGTCGCTTCCAGCATGGCGAGCTGTGCCGCGCCGATATCGATGCCTTCCACCAACTGGCGTTCCAGACGGCCGAGTTCGATCTCACCGGGCACGATCACCGGCGCATCCGGATCGGCAGGCTTGGAGCCGTGCAGGATTGCGGCATAGTCGGCCATACGCTTCGCAAGCCACTCGGTGCTGCCGAGTCTGGTCGTATCGATCAGAATGAAGAAGTGGCCAAGATTCTGTGGTTGCTCAGGGTCGTCTTCCCACGACTTTACGTGCGTAAGATAGGCCGCCCCGGAAAGCAGCCCCGCGAACAGATCGACGACCAACGCGAGGCCATAGCCCTTGTGCCCGCCAATCGGCAGCAGAAAGCCGTCGAGCGCGGCTTTCGGGTCAGTGGTCGGTTTACCTTGCGCGTCGGTCGCCCAGTCGCCGGGAATCGGTTCGCCGCTTTTGAGCGCGTTGCGAATTTTCGCTCGTGCTGCGACGCTGATCGCCATGTCAAGAATGAACGGATGGCCTTCCGGGGTTGGGACGCCGAAGCCGACGGGACTATTGCCCAGGCGCGCGTCGGTGCCTCCCCACGGCGCGATCGTCGTCGTCGCGTTACTGCCGATAATGGTGGCGAAGCCCTGAGCCGCGGCGAGGTACGAATACGGCGACACCGGGCCGAAATGATTGCTGCCACGCACGAACACGCAGGCGATGCCGTGTTCGCGAGCAGCGGACATCTCGCCGGCGGGGCGATGCAGCGCCGGACCGACCTGTTGGGAAGTAATCGACGGTGTGGCATTGATGCCGCCGATGCGCAGGCGAGAGCCGTACGACTCAATTCGGCTCGTGCCGTGCGTGCGTAAACCGAACAGGTCCGCAAGCACGAGGATGGTGGCGGTGTCTGTAGCGTCGGCGCGAGTCAGGCCGAGTGTGCAGAGTGCTTCGATGGTCAGCTCAGTCAGTTGCGCCTTGCTGACGATGCCGTGGGTTGAGGTGGGCTGGGTCATTGAACGGGTTGTCTCCTTCGATTTGAAAACCGTGCGGTTCAAGCGGCTGCGATAGCACGGCGCTTGCGTTTCGCACATGATCGGGTAGGAGCTGTTCGAATGACAAACGCATATTTTCGCTCGATTAGTGCGTCGCATGCACGGATCGAGGTCGGAATTGTGCAATGCCTGCATGGCCGGTTATTGCGCAGCATGAGGTTTCGGCCTCGGGGCACCGCCTATGCCGCAGTGCTCGCAGGCAACGCATCGGACGCGTGCATCTCCGTCAACAACTGAATGAAGAACCGTGCGGCGGAAGACAGGCCGCGTCCGCGACGTCGCAGTACGCCGAGCGTGCGACGGATCGGGGGATCGACGAGTGCGACGCTGGTCAGTGCTCTGTGTGGGCCGCGGGGCATGGCCAGGCGAGGCACGACGCCTACGCCAAGCCCCGCTTCAATCAGACTCACGAGAGCGGGCACATGCCGCACCTCGCAGAACCATTTCGGCCGGTCAGCGACGCCCGCCAGCGCCTCGTCTATGACCGCGCGATTGCCGCTGCCTTGTCCGATGGCGAGATAGTCGAGGTTGGCGAGTTCCGACCAGGCGACGGACTTGCGTTTCGCGAGCGGGTGGATGCGTGGGCAGGCGAGAACGAAAGGGTCATCGAGGAGCCGTGTGAACTCGATGTCCGGCTCCTGTGTGCCAACGTAAGTGAGACCGAAATCGGCTTCGCCGCGCGCGACAGCCAGAAAAACCGTCGACGACGGCTCGTCAATCAGCCGAAGGCGAATGCCGGGGTAACGCTGATGATAGACCGCAATGGCTTCTGGAAGGAAATAGCGCACCGCCGAGGGCACGCACGCAATCGTGAGTTCGCCGGTCATCTTGCGTGCGAGATCGTCGAACTCGAGCATCGAGTTGTCGACCTCATTGAGGATCCGGTGAGCCCGCTCCAGAAACCCCCGACCAACAATGGTTAGGTCCATCCTGCGCGTAGTTCGCTCGAACAGCCTGACGCCTAGTGCCTCTTCCAGTTTTTCTATTCGACGCGAAAGCGCCGATGCCGATAGATGCAATGTATCGGCCGCGGCGCGAAAGCTGCCCAGGTCGGCTGTCGCGACAAAGGCGCGCAAGTCCGATATCTCGAAATTCATTTCAATGATCACATCGGTGAAAAGAGGTGCTCCAGTGTCGGCGCACGGCATGGCGCTGTCAATTCGTGCGCATGACACACGAATCGACCTGTTTTTGGGTTTAGCCCACCGGGCGGTTGGACTGATCATCTGGCAGCAGGACTCGGTAGGCAGAACTAAAGAATGGAGACGATATGTATCAGGCTGTGTTCTGGTTGAAGGTTATCCGGGCAACGCCGTATGCCACGGCGGATTGGGTTGGAGCAGGATTGCGTTGCTCCGGGGCTGCAACCGTACGATTCTCGTCGACGCAGGACCATTCGCCGTTCGCCGCGAACTACTCAAGCAACTGCGCGAGAAGGGCGTAGAACCGGCAGCCGTTACCCAGGTCGTGCTGACGCACGCACACTATGACCACACGGTCAACTTTACGCTGTTCCCAGAAGCCACGATCTGGATCGGCAAAGGCGAACTCGCATGGGCCGAGCGCCAGGCGCCGGTGTTCGACCCGCTGCCGGAACGGTACGTGCGTGAGTTGGCAAGTTCGTCTCGCGTTCGCCGCGTGGCGGCTAAAGAAATGTTCATCGGCGGCATCGGAGCGATTGCCGCGCGGGTACATACTCCTCGTAGCCTGCTGTTCGGTCTCGGGGCGAACGAGCCGCGCGTGATTTTTACGGGCGACGCTGCAAAGAATCGCGCCGAACTGCTTTCATACAACATGGACGCAGCGGCCGACAGAGCGGCGAGTCGCGGCACGATAGATCGAAATCAGATCGACGGGAAATCTTAGCCCGGGCCGTCGCTCGCGGCTGCCAGAAGTGGCACGACCAGATCGCTAATCGGCGTAGGAATTCCGTGCGATCGACCACGTCTCCGCACGACCCCGTTTCGGCTGTCCCATTCAAGCAGGCGGCCAGCCTGCCGGTCAGCGAGTATCGAAGTGCCGAGGTCGGCCGGATAACGCTGGAATGCATCGACGATCTCTTGCGGGACCTCGTCGCCCAGCGTCGCACCCTCTGCCCGAGCGACCTCAAGACATTCCTGCAAATAGGCTAGAGCCAGCCCGGCAACGTCGGCGCGGGAATACATGCCAGCGCGACGACCCGCGAGAACCATTAAACCGGCGACCGCGTTCTGTAAAAGCTTGCGCCACGCGACGGACGTGAAATCGGCCACTACGTCGACCGAACATCGGGTGCCTCTCAATGCCGCAACGACAACGCTGCTCTCTGGCGTGTCTGGCAATGTAAGGCGCGCCTTGCCTCGTAGCCAGACCGAGGCGTCCGGTTCGCGTTGGGCAGGGAACCATACCACCGAAGGTAAGACTGGACTGTCGGGCACGTAAGGCGCGAAGAGCGTTTTCTGTTCAACGCCGTTTTGCAACACGCAGACAACAGTCCTGTTCCCGCACAGGGCGGAAAGCCACGGCGCTGCTGCGTCCACCTGTGTTGATTTCACCGCGACAAAAACCAGATCGAACGTCCCTTCGACCTCGGCCGGATTGGTTCGCACAGGTCCCGGCACCGCGATGCGCCCGCCGTCGAAGCGCAGTTCCAGGTGTTTGTGCGCTGAGCGGCCGAAAATGGTCGGTGTGCGTCCGACCTCATGAAGCGCCGCCGCCACAGTCGTGCCGATGGCCCCCGGCCCAACGAGGGCAATCGCTGGATTTTCTGACATCGTCATTATCGTATCGTCCCAATGGTATTTGCTGGTTCGGCAGCATGCAGCCCTGCCGATCAATAGTCGCCAAGTGACGTGCTTATGGCCTGCACATCGCTCTCGTTAACTTCAGCACATCGGCGACCACGCTTCAGGCAGGCAAATCGTTGAGGTCGCCTTCTCGATCTGCTGGGGGCCGCCGTCAGGCGGCCATAGTCCTGCGGCATAGTGCTGTGCCCGCAGGTTCATGCGCTCTTCCAGGCTTGAGAATCCCCAGATGTGGGTGATGCGAGGCGGGCCGTCGAGCGCGTACATGTTTGCGACCAGATGCGATGTGTAAGCTTTGGCCGGTGCGATGGCCTGCTCCCAGGCGGCGATGGTCGGCGCGACTCCACCGGGTTTCAACCAGTAGCGGCGAAGTTCGTAAAACTTGCCGAACGTTGCTGGTTGAACCTCGGGCAAAAAAGGAAACAGCGCATAGCTTTCCATGTCTATCCGGATGTGCGAGTTCATTATATGAAACGGCTGTCCGGCCATATAAGCGCGTTCACGTTCGCGCTGGAGTTCGTGCATAGTCTCGAATTTGCGCAAGACGATGATTCGCGCGAGCTCGCCAATTTCCGTTCGCCATGAACCAAGGAGCGTGCCAGCCGCGTCAGTGTCCGCCACCCAGCGGCGTACGCCGTCAGATACGGTCTCCTGCTCCAGAAGAGAGCACGAAAGGGTCGTCAGTTCATACAGCATGCAAATGCTCCTTTATCGGTTCTGAAACGCATCCGTTTGTTTCCTTGACTGGAAGGGTGAGCTTCACTGTTGCTCAGTGAGCGCTTTCCGACCGCGCCAACTGCCGATCGTAGCGTTTCATTTCTTTTTCAGTGGAAGGACCCACTGCGGTCCCTGGGACCGAAGCGAAGTAGGTGCCCGGTGTAGAAACTCTTTCGATCGGTGAGCGCATCTAGCCCAACTCATTGGTGGGCAGCGAAGCCGGAAGCTAACCAGATCTGGACCACCCAACCCAGGCGCTTCACTGAATGTGACGGACCTGACGGGACGGTGATCTGAAAGCCGGGCAATCTTTTCAAGACCGGACGATAGGCACTGCCCGACCTAACCGCTGGTGTGATCCACCCCACCCACGTCCTTGATGAAGGTGAGCAGGAGCTCGCTGAGTCGACCCGGCTGTTCCTGTTGGATCCAGTGGCCGGCGCCGTCGATTAGTTCGATACCGCCCATTCTCGTCGCCGCCTTCGTCCTCATAAGATCGAGCGCGCCCGGCGCCGAATAGGTGCCCCAATCGCTCTTCCCGCCGACGAAGAGCGACGGGACATCGATCGTCTTGCCCGAAAACAGGCGCAACTCAGCGTTCAGGTCAGGATCGGAAAAGACGCGATAAGCCTGCAGGGCGCCTTGAAACCCCGTGCGGCCATACTCGTCCGTGTACACCCCAAGTTCCGGCTCGGTGAGCCATTTGCTGGCCAGGACCTCGGCGGCGGAAGGCTGGAATGGAGCGACGGTCTCGGGCATCGTCTTGCCGAGATCCATGACGTAATAGGCGGGCATTTGTGCAAGTTCTGCGGCGGTTAGCGCCTTCAACGGATGCGGCTTATTTCCTGGCCAGTCGGCGCTCTTGACATAGAAAAACGCACGAAGAAACGCGTGTAAGCCTTGAGGGGGGTGCCACATGTCATGGTTCGCCTCTCGGGTGCTCAGGTATTGCTGGTAATACTCCCTCGGCGGATCGAGTGCCGCCAGCGCGGCCGCCAACTTCTGATTGCCAGTGTTCGATTGAACCGGCGATATCTCGCTTTCCGCAATGTTGAACGGGAACGTCGGCGGACCGGGGAACGGTGCACTCATCAGGACAACGGAGGGAAAGACGTCCGGCCGCGCTAGTGCGCAATAGGCCGCCACAGGCGAGCCGAGGTCGTGCCCGACGAGCATTGCCGTACGCCGATAGACCAACGCCAGAACCAATCCCAGGGCGTCACGCGTCATATTCAAAAGGCTGAACGGCGCTAGCTGGGCATCATAGTCGCTCACCCCGC
>WNGR01012717.1_pt1 | contig 10312 bp, 5 predicted proteins | sample 5407581 | NCBI WGS metagenome assembly WNGR01 (sample SAMN13153383, study PRJNA577476) | soil metagenome | isolation source: 80 cm soil or saprolite under Garry oak tree replicate 2 | place: USA:California | collected 2016-06-15
GACGGGAGTTCCTCGGGGCATTGACGACCCCCAGGGGCCCAACCGCCCGGGAGCAGGCGGGCTCGCCCGCCGGTCAACCGGACGGGGCTCTTGGGGGTTGTCCTTTGAGCCCCGGCGGATCATCCCGCAGGGCTCTCGCGTCACTAGGCGGCTCATTGAGGAGCTGGTGGGCCCGGGAAGCCATCAGCGATCCCGGCGACGGTGACAGTATCGATCGAGGTCGCGGCCGGGCCGCCCGGTGCCGCCGTGAGTTGGTCGTCGCCTCGAGCGGCTCTCAGCTCGTTGGATGTCAAGGAGCTTGGGCGGCGCCGTCTTGGCCGCGCGGTGATGGGAGCATGCGGTCCTCGACCTGCGCGATGTAGTCGGCGCTGTCGCGCTCTGGAGGCCAGAACCGGTCGAAGCTGATGGCGACCCAGGCACCGGGTGGGAGGTGCCTGGCCCAGTGGAGGGTGTACTGCTCGAAGTAGGCCACGCCGACCGGCGTCACACCATCGTCTCCGATGTCGGGCTGCGGGTAGGAGACGGAAAGGAAACCTCGCTGATCCACCTGGTTCGTGAAGGTAAAGGTCGTCGGGTGCGCCTGGACGGCGGGCACAGCCATCCATCGGTCGAGGACGATGGTGTTCGGCGTTGGCTGATCGAGCGACGCGATTCCCTCCAGGTGAAACACACCCCGCCGCTTCCAGCTGTCGTCGCCGTCCGCCACCCGTAACGGTTGGCCGTCCTCCGTGCCGTCCTTGACGCGAATGCCGAGCTCCCAAGGACCGCCGTCACGGGTACATGGCCGATCCAGCGTTGGCCGAGACCTACCGGCAGGCACAGGCGGGAGCGGTCGCGGCTGTTCCAGGACGCCAGCGCGGCCGTGCGCGCGCACGAGCTGGCCGGTGAGGTCGGGGTGTGGCGGGCGGCGATGGAGCTGGGCCTGAACAACTCCCATGAGCTGGTCGAGGTGCTGGAGCACTGGGAGCTCCCGCCAGTGCCACGGCTCGAGCAACGCTCGACCATTGCGGATGACCCCGAGGCGACCATGGCCGCGTTCGAGCTGGTCAACCAGATCGGTTGGCGTGAGACGGGCCGGCAGCTCCACGCGACACCGGAGACGCTTCGGGCGGCGTTCGCCAAGTGGGGGCTGGGCGAGCCGGCGGGCAAGCCATGGCAGGAGGCCAGAGTTCCTGTGCGACCGTTAGACGGCCGAGGCGGCGTTGCGGCTGGCGGTGGAGGTCGGCGTGGTAGGGCGGCCGAGCAGTCGTGCCGGCCGGGTCCTGGTGGTGAGGCCATGGCCCATCATCCGGCCGGGTAAAAATTCAGGGTGCGATCAATCAACTCCCGTCAGGCCCGCGTCAGCGTCGGCTACGACTCAGTGGCGTAGCGGACAAGATCAGCGAGCGTGAACTGGTCCCGCTTGTCCCCAAGGAACGGCGTCCATGCCGGGTTCGCGCCGAGGAACGACTGGCTGTCAGCGTCCAGTAGCCCGAAGATCACCTCCGCGACGATCCGGCCGCCGACCGGACCGAGGCGCCGCTTGCCGCCGCGGGTCGCGGCCTCGGCCAGGATGTAGTACCACAGCGGCGCCGGTGCGCCGTCGAGCCCAAGGTCATCGTCGTCCAGCCGAGGCTCACCCAGGGCTTCGGCCACGTCCTGACCCGATGGCAGTCCCATGGCTCGGCCCCGCATGAGGTTGAGCCAGGCGAGGGAGCGGCCGGCCTCGCCTGGTGGTCGCCTGGTGGGGCGACGCCGGCGGGCAGGTTGGTCAGCGGCCCGGCCAGCTTGGTGTCGAGCCGCCTGGCGGGCTGCGGCCGCCTGCGCGTCAGGCTCAAGAACCGATCCCAGTCGATCACCAGCCGGTCGAGCAGCGGTCGGGACCCACCGAGATGGCCTGCGTCCAGAGGGTCGGGATATTCCACGAACACCCGCACATTGGTGGCCCATGCGTTCAGCTCGTAGCTCGGTCGAACCAGGCTGTGGCCGAAGCGGTAGGCGCCGACCGAGAATTCCACCGGCATGAACAGCTCGTCGTCGAAACGGAAGAAGCGTCGTTCGGGTCGGGAGCGCGTCCCGGGACGGCGCGTCCGCTTCGACCCGGACGGGCGCGCGAGCAAGTCCTCGATCAGCCCCTCCGCCACGATCCGCGGGAGGAAGTCACGGACGACGACCCACTGGTAGTGCCAGCGGACGATGCGCTGCGCCTCCCAGAAGAGCTCGGCGGGATCGCCTGACCAATAACTGGCGTGCTCGCCATCGAGCAACGCGCTCGCGACGCGGTTGTGGAACTTGAGGAAGGCGAGGTGGAGCTGGGCGATGATGACGTTCTCGTCGTTGCGGGGATCGCCGATCAGCGCCCGCCCCTCCATGTTGCGGGGAAGGTCCTCGACCGCGAAGCTGTCCCCGAACTCAGCCCTGCTGTCGCCGATCAGCAGCAACGCGCCGCCGGGCTCGGCCCCCTGGTCGTACAGGTACGGCATGTCCCCCGGCCCGCTGCCGTAGACCGCGTCGAGGTCGAGCCTCGGCGTGCGGAAGTCCTCGAGCTGACCGGGGTCGTTGGGCAACCGCAGGCTCGAGACTGGGTCGAAGGTAAGGTCGTGGTTCAGGAACTGGCCGAAGTAGGTGTACCCGGCCGGCAGGTCCGGATGGTCAAGATCGGCGCCGTCCTCATGGTGCATCCGCCTGGCCAGCTCGTCGATGAGCTCCAGGGGCACCTCGTAGGGGTCGAGGTCGGGAAACATCTTCCCGTACCGCGCCCGGGTCCCGGTGTCCTGGGCTCCGACCGCCGTGACGCGGGGCTGCGGGACCCCGTGGCGCCGGGCCAGCCGCGGGTCTGAGGCGACGGTCAGCCCGCGGCGTAAGCTTTTGGGGCAGGCTGCGGCGGGTCGAACAGCCAATCGTCGGTGACCCGCATGAGGAACGCGGTGCTGAGCGCATGGGGGTCGAAGCGGTCGAAGCTCAGCGCCACCCAGGCGCCCGGGCTCAGCGGCCGAGCCCAGGCCAGCTCGTGCTCGCCGTAGAAGTCCGCATCGACCGGATCTGTCGGCTGAGGATAGCCATTGGCAGGAAAGCCCATCGCGTCGCCGGGCTCTGGCCGGGTGATCTCGATCTGTCGTCCCCGCTCAAAGTCGAGCTTGACCTGCTGGTTGAGCACGACCGAGTCCGGCGAAGGCAGGCCCAGCTTGGGGAGCCCGTCATACGGGGAGGAGACGGTGGCCTGGCGGTTCAATAGCCAATGTGGGAGGTGGCCGCCCTGCGCGAACGGCTCGTACCAGGGACAGCCATCGATGCGGGGCGGCGGCGGTGAGGCGGCCTGGATCCACACGCGCCGGAAGGGTGGTGGATGCTGGAGCGGTGGAAGGGGCCGAAGCGTGTAGGAATGATCGTCCGCCTGCACGCGGAGACCGAACACCTCCAAGCGGAGACCGTCGCGAGCGACGAGCAAAATCTGGACACCGACGTCGCTGCCCGCCTGCCAGCTCATCCAGCCTCCCATGTCCTTGGGCCAGTCCAGGTCGTTCGGCCCGGCTGTCCGTTACGGTAATGCTCGTGCGCCGTCCCAGGAACTCGTAGATTTCTCGTAGATTTGCCGAGCTATCCGGCTGCATCGAGGTGCGCGATCAATGTACGGCTCCTTCCTCCCCGACTACGTGGTGCGGCTGCTCGCCCTCGAACCTGGGGCGCCGCCGCTCGTCGAGCGTGTCGATGGGGTGGTCCTGTTCGCCGACATCGTCGGCTTCACCCCCATGAGCGCCGCCCTGGCCGAGGCCGGGCCCGAGGGCACCGAGGAGCTGAGCGAGATCCTCAACGGCTTCTTCGCCCGAATGATCGATCTGGTCACCGGCTACGGCGGCACCGTCTCCAAGTTCGCCGGCGACGCGATCACGGCGCTGTTCCCGTTCGGGTCCACTGCTCGGCGCACCGTGCGGCGAGCGGTCGGATGCGCCCTGGGCATGCAGGCGGCGACGAGCGGGTTCCAGGCCGTGGCAACCCGGGCCGGGACCTTCCCGCTGGCCATGCGGGCCGGCCTCGGTGCCGGCCGGGTGCTCGTCGCCGTCGTCGGCGACCCGGCGATCCGGCTCGAGCACGTCCTGGCGGGACAGGCGGTCGACCGCGCGGTGGCCGCCGAGCGCCGCGCCGCCAGCGGCCAGGTAGTGGCCGACGCCACGCTCCTCGACGGCGACCACGGGATCGAGTCCGCGGGCGATCCCGGCGCCCCCGCTCTCGTCACCCGCCTGTCCGGCCGCGTCCAGCGGGCGGCTTCGCGCCCGTCTCCAACCGCCGCGGCGGCCGAGGGCAGTCTGGCCGCCTTCCTCCACCCGGCCATCGCCGAGCGGATCCGCCGCGGTCATGGCGGCCTGGTCGACGAGCACCGCACCGTGACGATGGCCTTCATCGGATTCCCCGACCTGGTCGACGACGTCCCCGACGCGGTCGACCGGTTGCAGCGGTACGTGAGCGTCGCCGTGCGCCTCATCGACCGCTGGGGCGGCCACCTACGCCAGGTCGACCTGGGCGACAAGGGCAGCGTGCTCGTGGTGGCGTTCGGCGCCCCAGTCCGGCACGAGGACCACGAGGAGCGCGCGGTGCGCTGCTGCGTCGAGCTGCTGCGTCTGCCGGGCGGGCCGTTCCGGGCCGGCATGACCACGGGTCGCGCCTGGTGCGGCGAGGTCGGCTCGGACACCCGCCGCGAGTACGCCATCGTCGGTGACCCGGTCAACCTGGCCGCCCGCCTGATGGAGGTGGCCGCGCCCGGGCAGGCGCTGGCCGACGGCGCCACCTGGGAAGGGACGCGCGGGACGGCCATCGGCGGCCCCCTGCTGCCGGTGGCGGTGAAGGGCAGGAGCGGGTGGGTCGACGTCTGGGCTGTTCGCGACGTCCGCGAGCGGGTCGAGCAGCCGTCGCCGCTTGCCGCGCCACCGCTGGTCGGGCGGCAGGCCGAGCTGGCCGCGATCCGAGCGCTGGTCGAGGGGGCCGCGGCGCGGCGGGGCGCCGTGCTCGGCATCAGCGGCGAGCCAGGCATCGGCAAGTCGCGGCTTGCCGCGGAGGCCGTCGGCCTGGCCCGGCGGCGCGGCCTCTCCACCTACAGCGGCGCCTGCCGGTCGCTCGGCCCGGAATTCAGCTACCTCGTGTGGCGGCCGATCTGGTGCGACCTGCTGGGGGTAGATCCCTCGAGCTCCCTCGAGCAGCAGCAGGCAGCGCTCGTCTCCCGGTTCGGGGCGCGCGCGCCGCTGTTTGCGCCCGTCCTCAACCTCCCGCTGCCCGACAGCGAGCTGACCTCCCCGCTCGACCCGCCGACCCGGGCTGAGTTGCTCCACTCGCTCCTGCTCGACGTGCTGCGCGAGCGGGCGACGTCGGCTCCGGTCGTGCTGCTGCTCGAGGACTGCCATTGGATCGACCCGCCCTCCCGGACACTGCTCGAGTCCTTGGCTCGCAACCTGGTGGACCGGCCGGTGCTGTTCGTGCTCACTGCACGTCCAACCGACGCGGAGCCGCACCCGCTGGAGGCACTCGCCCGCCTCCCGCATTTCACCGGGATCACGCTCAGGGAGCTGCCCACCGACGACGCTATGGAGCTCGCCAGGCAGCGCGTCCGCCAGCTCTCTGGTCCGGGCAGGGACCTGCCAGCGGACACTGTCAGCCAGGTCGTCGAGCGGTCCGGCGGCAATCCCTTCTACCTGGAGGAGCTGCTGAGCCTGATCCATGCCCGCGGCCCCAGCCTGGCCGGCGCCCTCGACCTGCCCGACAGCGTGCATCGGGTCGTGATGGCCCGGGTCGACCGGCTCAGCGAGGGCGAGAAGGCGGTCGTGAAGGTCGCGAGCGTGATGCGCCGCTTCCGCCCCGAGTGGATCTCGCGGTGCTACCCGCCCGCCGGCCCGCCCGACGAGGTGGCCCGACACCTCAGGCGGCTGGACGACCTGGGTCTCACGCGCCTGCAGACAACCCCGCAGGACCCTGAGTACGCCTTCCGGCATGCGATTACCCAGGAGGCGACGTACCAGAGCCTCACCCGGCGCTTCCAGAAGCTGCTGCACGAACGGGTCGCCGAGTACATCGAGGCCAACTACGCCGAGCGGCTGGCCCAGTTCATCGACACGCTCGCCTACCACTACGGACGCACGGATCGGCGCGACAAGCAGCGCACCTGGTTCCGGGCCTCAGCCGACGCGGCCAGGGCCGCGTTCGCCAACGGGGCGGCCGTCGCGTACTACCAGCGCCTGCTGCCGCTGCTCCCCGAGCCCGAGGCCGGCCGAGCGCTCGTCGACCTCGGCACGGTCTGGCAGCACACCGGTCGCTGGGGTGAGGCGCAGGGCGCCTACCTTCGGGCACTGGGCATCGCCCGGGACGCCGACGACCGCTCGCTGCTCGCCGCGGGTGCTCGGGAGCTCGGCGACCTGTTCACCTACACGCAGTCGTACGCCGAGGCAATCAAGTGGCTGACGCTGGCCGCCGACGAGTTCGAGCGGCTGGATGATCAGCAAGGGCTGTCGCGGGCGCTCGACCGGCTCGCTTGGGCGCTCTGGCAGCAGGGCTCCTATCCGGAGGCGGCGGCCGTGTCCGAGCGGCACCTGGCCATCGCCACCGAGGCCGGCGACCTCGCCGGGATGAGCGTCGCCCTCAACCACCTCGGGCTCGTCCGCGGCCACACCGGGGACAGCGCCGGGGGAGTGGACCTGCTCCAGCGCTCCTTGCATGCGGCCACCGAGGCGGGCGACCGCCGGGGCGTCATCCATGCGGCGAACAACCTTGGCATGCTGTACGCCGCCCGAGGTGACCACGTGCAGGCGTTGGCCTGCGTCGAGCGGGCCCTCACCGTCGCCCAGGAGATCGGCTACCGACAGATGGCCGCCGTGATCATCGGCAACATCGGCGAGCTGTACCTCGAACGGGGCAGGTACGAGCAGGCCACCACCTGCTTTGCGCACGCGCTGCGGATCGCGGTCGAGCTCGGCGACTGGACGAGCGTGGCCAACCGCGTCGCCAGCCTCGGGGCGACTGCCGCCGCCCTGGGGGACCTCCGGAGCGCCGAGCATCGCTTCACGCGCGCGATCCGGCTCGCCCGGACCCTCAACGCACCGCACTTCCTGTGCGAATGGCTGCATGCCCTCGCCCAGCTCCTGCTCTCGGCCGGCCGCCCTGGCGAAGCGGAGCCGCTCAACGACGAGGCGTTGACCGTCGCGGTGCATCACGGCGAGCGGGACATCGAGTTGCGGGCGCGGCTGCTGTCGCTGCGGCTGCGGGTCGCCCTCCACAATATGCCGTCTGGCGATGCCGCCAGGGAGCTTCGCGTCCTTGAGCACGCTTGGACCGACACGCCCGAACGGGCGGCGATCCTGGAGGCCTTGGTCGAGTTCTGCCCGGCGCAGGCCGGGACTCGGGCGGCGGCAGCGGCGCTCTACCGGGAACTGCACGAGCGCGCGCCCAACGTCGAGTACCGCCGCGCGTTCGAGCGGCTGACGGGCACGACGCTCCCGCCCGCCCCCCCGCTTCCGCCGGTGCCCGGTGCGGCCACGATAGGGTCGGTGGACGTCGACGCCCTGCTCCAGCAGGTCGAGACGCTGGCGGGTGCGCGCGCACCGCGGTCGGCGGCCCGCGAGGCCGTCTGACGTTTCGGGTACTTGGTCAGCTCGAGGCTGCGCCCTCGCGGCCAAACACTTCGACGCAGGCTGCTACGGGACGGGCGGCGTCATCGACGGCACATGCGCGCCGTGTCCTACAACACAGCTTGTCTTGCACGGGCAACTGATACTCGCGGGGGAGCCTGCAGCGTCGCCCATGGAACCGGACAGCGCGGCCGGCCCCAGGGCAGAACGACCGCAGTGCCACCGCAGCGGACAGTCGCAGACGAGACCACCCAGACCAATGGCGGTCTTGGCGCGCTCGTCGAAGCGACTGTCCTCAAGCTTTGGGGTGGGCGGTCGCCGCCGGGGCCGAGGACGGCGGGTAGGGTCCCGCCGCCCGCAGGTCCCGAGCGGCACCGGCCTCGCCACCACTTGGAAGCCGTCGATCCTCAAGCGTGCTCGGACAATGTGTCGTGGTGCGCGGCTGTTCTCACCCGTGATTTCAGCACAGGGTTCGAGACGCCTAGCCGGTGTCGCGGGGGTGGTTGCCGTTGAACAGGTGGCACTTGTCGACGTCGGCGATGATCTCGGCGCTGTTTTTGGTGAGGTCGAAGCGGTCGAAGCTGAGCACCACCGCCCGCGGGCCCGCCTTGAGCTTGTGGTCCCACCGCAACGTGTACTCGCCGACGTACTTGACGTCTTGGAGGCCGACCGGCTGCGGGTAGGGCCATGACAGCGTGACGTGCGGCGGGTACTTGGCGAACGTCGGCGGTGCCGCCACCGTGGAGAAGTCGACCTGCTGGGGGGCGTAGGGCACGTTCACGGTGGTGTCCAGCACCAGCGTGTCGGCGGGTGGGGTGATCCGACCGTTGGCATCAGAGGCGGGCACCGGGGTGGCCGCCTGTACCGGCTGGACGCGGAAGGGTGCCTCGTCCTCGCTAGAGTCGGCGGTGCCGGCTGGGTAGTAGTCGGCGAAGAACAGGAACCGGATGCCGTCACGGCAGATCGCCAGCGGCTCGATCGCAGCATCGCTGCCGGCCTGGGGGGCGAAGGCGGGGAGCTGGGCGGCCAGCACGAAGGCCGCGGCCAGCAGGGGGATGAGAGGGCGCGGAGCCTGGGTCGTTTGCGCATGACACCTCCAGGAGAGGCGGATCGGCGAATCGCCCCATACTGCTTGGGCGGACAAGCTTTGCCCGCTTTGGCCGCAGGTGTCAATAGTTCATGAATCGATTAGAAGGTTCATCATCGGACGAACTGGTGTTCTTGCTCGGATAAGGTGCCTATAGTCCAGCTTGAGCCGGCGCCAGGATGTTGCCTTGGATGGTCTCGGACAACCTGAGCCGGTCGTCGTATGAGGCTCGGGCCTACTGGCCGATGTCTGGAGCTCCGATGGTCACCGCACCTCGCTCTCGCCTCAGTCAGACGTGGACGGCTGCCGTGTAGATGTCGAGCTGGTGGAGGGCCCCGTCCGGGTTGGTCCCTGTGCTGTTGGAGTTGTCCGACCAGGCTGGGTGGGCGATCCCGCCGAAGAACGACAACCCCGAGTAGTCACCGTAGTCGATGCCGTTGCCTGAGTCAGGCGAATTCGACGTACCCGCGCTGATCATCACGTTCGGGGTGAACGTCCGACCGCCGTCGGTGCTGAAGGCACCCCACACCTGAGCATCGTCGTTCGGCATGCCGTTGGTGTCACCAGGCCCCCCGGTGCCGAGGTCCTGCCGGGAGTCGTACCAGATCACGGCGATGTTCCCGGTGGTCGGGTCGATCGAGATCTTCGGCAGGAACTGGCTGTTCGCCGTGGCATCGTCGTTCACGCGCACCGGGGCGCTCCAGGTCGCGCCGTCGTCGTCCGAGTAGCGGACCTCGATGTCGGTGTTATCGCTCTCGTTCTTCACCTCGAGCGTGTAGACCAGGTACACCCGGCCTCTGTGCGGCCCGCCTGTCCGGTCCCATGCGAGCCCGGGCTCTGCGTCCACCGAGCGGTCGGGCTGCGGCGGGATGAAGTCGAACCCGCCGATGTGGGTGTCGGTCACCGAGACGCGCTTGCCGAACGAGGCCGGACCGAGCCTGTCGGGGTCGACGCTGACGAAGAGCTTGCCGCCACCCTGCCCGGTCTCGGTGAGGGTGCAGACGTTCATGACCTGCCCCGAGGGCCCGATCGCGACGTCGCCGTAGGTGCAGTTGTTCGTCCCTGACACCACCTCGACCGGGGCGAAGCTCCCCACCTGCCCGAGGCCCATGACCCGCGCGCCGGTCGCCACCATCGGGCCGCCGGCGTTGAAGATCACCCAGGCCTCATCCTCACCGGCGGTGATGGTGGGCTGGTCCACGAACCGGAAGAGCCCCCGATCGTCCGTCCCCGAGCGGCTGGCCGTGGCGCTGCCGCCCGCCCCGATGTTCGCGACGAGGTGGAAGGACAGGCCGCCGTCCGTGCTCAGTGCGACCGGCACCACGTTCTCGACCTGGTACAGATAGGTCAGGAACAGGTTGCCGTGCTGGTCGAACGACAAGCTGGGGTCGCAGCACGCGTCGCCGAGGTTGTCGTTGTTCCCGATGAGGCGCGTCGCCCAGGTCTGGCCGCCGTCGAAGGAGACGCCCGCAAACATCCCGGCCTCCAGGCCCGCCTCCCTGTGGCCGACGTTGGTGACGACGACGATGTTGTTCGGGTTCGTGGGGTTGACCGCGATGGCTTCCTCGGACTCGTTCAGGTGCCGCCGGCTCACGTCGACGTTTGCCGGCGTTGCCGCGGCAGGGAGCGACGCCACCAC
>WNGR01009309.1_pt1 | contig 10311 bp, 7 predicted proteins | sample 5407581 | NCBI WGS metagenome assembly WNGR01 (sample SAMN13153383, study PRJNA577476) | soil metagenome | isolation source: 80 cm soil or saprolite under Garry oak tree replicate 2 | place: USA:California | collected 2016-06-15
CACATCGTCGGCTGCCAAACCACGCAAAACCTTTGCCTCCCGCTCTCCCGCGTCGGGGTTCCCTTCACAAACCACGTTGTCCGCCGCGTGGTCCCATGTCCAGAGGCTGCGTGACGCGGTGCTCCGTGAAGTGCCAGTAACCGGTCGACGCGTCCGGGTGTGGGGGCGGAGGCGCGGTATTATGTGCAGCGAGTCGCGGACCAACCCGAGGTCTGAGAGCGCGCGGAGGTCGGCGTGTACGAGGTCGCGGCCGGGAGATCGCACGCGGGAGGTTGGGGTGACGACTCAGTACTCAGTCTTTGGAAGACTATGAAGGCAAGTTGGAGGTTCGACAGCAGAGTCAACGCACATTATGATAATTTTGAGAGCCGGCCCGCATATTCGTCCGATCCTCAATACCTTAATTACCTCTAGCGACGTTTGCCTCCTCCCAAAGGTCCAACAGCCTAGAATTCGGATGAGCGGACGACTTGGTGGGTCTATTTCTCGGTTCGCCCGCATCTTGTACTTCGATGGTGAGTAGTGTTTGTGATGCCATGGACAATATGTATAGGGGAACGCAGTATTGAGCGGCTATGAGGGGTCACGCGCACCAGCGCTGACCTGGGCCGTGGCTCGGTGATTGTCTTAGTCTTGGTTGAGAAGTGGTGATTTGGTTGGTTTGGCGGGGGAATAGCAACCTTGAGTGAGGACTTGCATGTCTACGGCTCGGTCGATTCGGCCGACGTACTGTATCGATCTTGACAATGGTGGGAATCGGTGATGCGCCCCGTGCGGACAGCGCCGCGTGTATACCTCGACGCTCGACTCATACACTCACTCTCATCCCCAAGATATTAGAATCTACAGAAGGCTCTCATATAGCTTGTGTGGCCCTTGAAAAATATATGGAGCACCAATTGACTTCGTGCGTGGATTCCTGCTGACCCATGACTCTCGCCAACTTGAATGACCCATCGTGACGATTCCAGCCCAGATCCCTCTGGATCAGAAAATCATGGAATAAGGTGCGTCAATCCCTGTTTTTTTAGTGACTTTGGGTCCAGGAACTTCTTTGGGCAGCACTCAGATTGCCCAATCGCAGGGCATCCCTTCTCTGCTCAATGTTGAGGTTACGGGTATGTACTCAAATCCTGACTAGTTGATGCCCCGATAAGTATTTAATCTCTTTGTTAGTCCTCCGAGCACGTAATGTTCCCCAGATCAAGACACGGTCATTGCTGAAAAATCAGTTCTTCGTCACCGTGACCGATCAGGCAACAAGGAGGAAGACAGCAAGCGTCTCGATTAAGGGACAGACGGCGCAATGGGATCAGAAATTTGATGCCTTGTAGGACATGTGTTTTTAAATCACGTTTTTCCGGCTGAGAGTTCTGTTCAGTTTTGTACTGCCGTCTTCACATCTTGTATTGTGTCTTTATGCGAAGCGATTGGCGCACCCCGATACACTTATCGGAACACTTCAGACACCGATACCTGTCGAATCTCAAAGTGGTTTGTTTTTTTATGAGGTTTATCGCTCATTTGACTAGTAGCTGAATGTCTCGCTTTGTAGAATTCCCTTTTGTCCTGAGAAATGGCGACGGACAAGCTGGACAGTCGGACCAACCGGTCATACTCTACTTGACGATCATTGTGTCGGCGAAGGCGACTTCTCATCCGGTCTTTGCCTACAATCCCACCAACGTCATAGCGACTGAAGTAGACGTCTCGCCTATGGAACAAGCTACGAAGACTACCATGGGCCAAGACCTCACCGAAACCACACCATTTGTAGTCGCCACTGCCCCCGGGTCTATTTCACCTCCGACGGATCGCGCCCCCATCGAGACTAGCACTCCTATACCACCAGTGCCCGATGTCCGGGCAGCGATGTCACCTGCCGAGAATGCTCTCCGTGACGCCGATGAAGCTACCAAGGCCATTAATCTCCCAAGTAGATGGGAAGGTGCAGTTACGAGAATCAAGTGGCTGATGGATACTGTGAGCCCAGCCGCGGGAGTACGTCACAGCGCAATCTCCTTACCTTATGATTGACCGAGCCGACTTTCGCTCTCAGCTTCACCCGTACGCAAAGATGGCATGTGGTCTGCTATTAGCAATTCCCAAGGTGCGTCAATTTGCGTTATTGTCGAAAGGAAGCGCTGATGCCATGTTAATCTGGATGCTAGACACTCGTAGAACAGTTTCAAAGCGACGACAACGTCCGGATCCTACTTGTAGCCATGCACGATGCGTTTGATTTCGCAAATCAGGAAGAAATTTTGAAATCTATGAAGCGCGAGTCCAAACAGGCCCGAATTCTTACGCTCATGTTGCAGCATGTCTGTAATTGCAGCGACTTCATCCAATCCTATGCAAAGGACCCGCGATTCTGTACGTCGTCTTCAACTGTTTCATTGGCCGACCTAAACGTGTAATTTGCAGGGAAGCGCACGTTGGACAATCTCGGCAGCCGAGTCGACAAACAAATTGAGGACTTTCGCACCACTCTCGTTGAACTTCGGAAGGCATTTTTGGATGAGGCTGCCGTCACTACAGAGATAACTGCGCTCCAAATTCTGGACGATGTGGGAATAATTTCGGCCAATGTTGGTAGGATTTCTGGTCGGTTTGACGGGATGGCTAGTCAGCTTGACGGGGTGGCTAGCCAGCTTGATGGGGTGGCCACCCAGTTGAAGTGGGCATCAAGCCAGGCTTCAGACGCTGGTACGTAGTCCTGACGACTTGGGGTTATCGGTCTAATAATTGTTATAGAGCTGGATGCAATAATCAGAGAAATCCCGTATGGGACAGGCTCGCGCTTCATGCCTGGGAAAGGCTGCCTTCCGGGAACCCGCACAGCCTTCTTGGACTTCATCGTTGATTGGGTGAACAGTCCCGACTCTGAGCATAGCCTTGTTCTGTTCGGACAGGCGGGCACCGGAAAGTCATCCATCGCACACGAGATCGCGCGTCGCTTCGATAAAATGCACCGTCTTACATCGTCCTTCGTATTTTTGCGGAAGGAGCAATCCAAACACGAGGCCTATCACTTCTTCACAACTCTGGCTCGCGATCTCTCCGACCGCTACCCTTCGTTCAAGGCCGCGCTTGGAAGGATTGTTAAGGGCGACTCCTCCCTTCGACTCCGTACCCGTGACTATCCCACACTCTTTGAATCCCTTATCCTCAAACCGCTCGAAGATCTGCACATCATCGGACCTATTCTTGTTGTAATCGACGCCTTGGACGAGAGCGGAGACACAACTGGCAGAATTGGGTTACACACATTTCTCGCCAAAAGCCTCTCCAAACTGCCACCGAACTTTCGTGTGGTTATCACCTCAAGGACGGAGGATGGCATCCAGTCTGCGTTCGACGGAGCGCCGTCAACCAGGATCAAATATATGAACGATTCTGAGCTAGCAGCTCGAACGAATGATGATATACTCACCTACCTTCGAAACTTACTCCCTTCAGATGAGTTCGAAAATCATGGCGTTGGATTGGCAAGAAAGGCAGAGGGACTGTTTCAGTGGGCGGCGGTTGCCGGTAGTTTCATCCTCGATCCTCCTGAATGCTTTGGGTTTAGCAAGAACGAGTGCATAAACCACCTTTTGCAACTGACGACAGATCGCGATGGACAAGACCCGTTGGACGAGTTATACAAGGAAGTGCTTGAAGGATACATCACACACCGAAAAACACGACTTCTATTCCGCTCTGTGGTGGGACAGCTCATTACTGCGTTCGAACCCCTCTCCATCCGTTCCCTGACCACTTTGCGACGACACACGTCCAATGGCAACGACGATGCCGATTCTGTTGTCACAATGCTTCGTCGGCTGGGCTCGTTGTTTAGCAGTGTTAATTCGCCTGATGGCACCCTCCCCGTCGTTCCTCTCCATACGTCATTCCGCGACTTCCTGATAAACAAAGAGAAGAGCGGTGATTTTTGTATTGTTCTTCGGGACGCGCACTATGGATTGGCACATTCCTGTCTCGGTCTAGTGCTCCGCGACCTCAGGTTCAACATGTGCAACATTGAATCATCATATCTCGCCAATAAAGACATTCAAGATCTTGAAGCGCGCGTTGCCAAACACCTTCCACTTGCTCTGTCGTATGCCTGTCGTTTCTACGGCGATCATCTAGAACACGTTGATTTTGAAACGGATCTACTTTGGAAACTGCGAGGTTTCTTCGAGACGAAATTCCTCTTTTGGCTGGAGGCGCTTAGCTTGACGAGTAATGTGCATCTTGCACTGCCAGCATTGTTGTCTGTGAATGTGTGGCTAGCCTGTAGTCGAGGTGTAAGTTGGAACATCAGTTCTCTGAGGCAGACAAACAACTAATGACAACAATCGCAACAGGTTTCTCAGACAGAGCTAGAGAAACTCACCGCATTCATCAATGACGCCTCCGCATTTGTGCGGTATTTCGGGATAGCCATGGCAAAGAGCGCTCCGCATGTCTATCTTTCTACTTTGCCATTTGCGCCGACTTCTTCTCTTGTTTCTATGCATTATTCAAGCATGTTTCCTCGAACACCGCGTGTCAAAAGTGGGCGATTATCTCATTGGCCGTCATCAGAGATGGTGATTTCACATGTTGGGGGTTGGGTCAATTCCATTGCACTCTCATCAGATGGCCGGCGCATCGTCTCAGGCTCGGAAGATCGAACAATTCGTGTGTGGAACGCCATGACGGGAGAGACAGTGGCGGGCCCATTTATTGGACACTCGAACTCGGTCAGGTCTGTGGCATTCTCTCCAGATGGCCAGCACATCGTCTCAGGCTCTTACGATGAAACAATTCGTGTGTGGAACGCCATGACCGGAGAGACAGTGGCAGGCCCATTTCATGAGCACTCGAATTGGGTCATGTCTGTGGCATTCTCCCCAGATGGCCAGCACATCGTCTCAGGCTCTTCCGGTGGAATAATTCGTGTGCTGGATGCCATGACGGGAGTGACAGTGACGGGTCCATTTACTGGACACTCAAGTGAGGTCACGTCTGTGGCATTCTCTCCAGATGGCCAGCACATCGTCTCAGGCTCTTCCGATCGGACAATTCGTGTGTGGAATGTCATGACGGGAGAGACAGTGGCAAGCCCATTTCGTGGGCACTCGAATATGGTCATGTCCGTGGTATTCTCTCCAGATGGCCAGTACGTCGTCTCAGGCTCTTCCGACCGAACAATTCGTGTGTGGAATGCCATGACGGGAGAGACAGTCGCGGGCCCATTTCGTGGGCACTCGGATTTGGTCATGTCTGTGGCATTCTCTCCAGATGGCCAGCGTATTGTCTCAGGCTCTCTCGATGGAACAATTCGTGTGTGGAATACTATGACGGGAGAGACAGTGGCGGGTCCATTTAGTGGACACTCGAATTTGGTCACGTCTGTGGTATTCTCTCCAGATGGCCAACATATCGTCTCAGGCTCTTACGATCGAACAATTCGTGTATGGAATGCCACGACTGAAGAGACAGTGGCGAGCCCAACTAGTGGACACTCGGGTTGGGTCACGTCTGTGGCGTTCTCTCCGGATGGCCAGCACATCGCCTCAGGTTCTTCCGATGGAACAATTCGTGTGTGGAACGCCATGACGGGAGAGATAGTAGCGGTCCCATTTAGTGAGCACTCGGAATGGGTCAAGTCTGTGGCATTCTCCCCAGATGGCCAGCACATCGTGTCAGGCTCTTCCGATGGAACAATTCGTGTGTGGAACGCCATCACAGGAGAGACAGCGGCGGGCCCATTTACTGGACACTCGAATCGGGTCACATCTGTGGCATTCTCTCCGGATGGCCAGCACATCGTCTCGGGCTCGAACGATCGAACGATTCGTGTGTGGAACGTCATGACGGGAGAGACAGTGGCAGGCCCATTTAGTGGGCACTTAAACCCGGTCACGTCTGTGGCATTCTCTCCAAGTGGCCAGCACATCGTCTCAGGCTCGGACGATCGAACAATTCGTGTGTGGAACGCCATGACGGGAGTGACAGTGGCGGGTCCATTTCGTGGGCACTCTCTTTGGATCATGTCCGTGGCATTCTCTCCAGATGGCCAGCACATCGTCTCAGGCTCTTCCGATCGAACAATTCGCGTGTGGAACGCCGTGACGGGAGAGACGGTGGTGGGCCCATTTCGTGGACACTCGGATTGGGTCACGTCTGTGGCATTCTCTCCATGTGGCCGGCACATTGTCTCAGGCTCTTCCGATCGGACAATTCGTGTGTGGAACGCCACGACCGGAGAGACGGTGGCAGGTCCATTTACTGGACACTCGAATTGGGTCACATCCGTTGCATTCTCTCCAGATGGCCAACATATCGTCTCAGGTTCGGGCGATCAAGCAATTCGTTTGTGGAACGCGCCGAACGCCAGGACAGGAGAGACAGAAACTACTGGACAGGCTGATTCCACTAACCGATCCACGATAAACTATGAGGGATGGATATGTGGTAGCAACGACGAACTTCTAATCTGGATCCCGCCGTTACATAGGGCAAATCTTCACCTCCCAAGTCATATCTGGGTTTCGGGCGAACACAAAACTCGCCTGGATTTTTCTACTTTCATGCCCGGTCATACTTGGAGTACTTGTATCAACACGTAGATAGAACTGCTGCAACGATGTGTTTTTGCTTATAAGTCTGATAACAATAAGAGCTCATCGTGGCATTATGCACTGGCATTACGGCTGGACGACGTGGTGTCGGTGTTGGCGTTGGTATCGGTGGCCGTGACTTGTTACGGGTGAGCGTTCTCATTTCGCACCGGCAGAGGTGTCGACTGGCAATCAGCCTATAGTGGAAAGCTATGGTACAACCTTGAAGCTAGCGAGCCCTTGAAGGTGAACCAATAGGGCGCCGGCTTGATACCCGTGTAGCCCCGAGCCTGCCGTACAGGGTGGACGTCGCAAACGTACGCTTAAACTCTAGACGAGAAAACAAAATTGAAGTTCTATCTGTCTACTATTGAAACAATCTCACCATGGGCCAGTGACTAAGTAACGGCGCCGCCACAGACGAATCGAGGGTGCCTACTTGACCATAAATGAGAGAACGGCAGGCCCAGTGCGTGGAGTTAAGTTCTATGCAGTCAACGGCCAAACACAAATAGAAAATTCATAGGACGGCTCTGAATGGGTCGGATCCCCCATGCCCCAGAGGTGTTCCAACTTTTCCAACATGGCCGTGTGCCAGGACGGCAGCCAATGGCACCAGCAGCCACTCCTTCAACGGCCTTCCACCTGCGCCGTTCTCACCCGCGAACTCCATGTATAGCGTGTATCGCGAGTCGGTAACGACGCCTGTCAAGCTTAACTCCCTTCGGACGTTGCTGTAAAAACAAGCGGGATTAGATCGTGGCGCGATACGGAATAAGACTCCTAGGCAACACTCAAAAAACCCGAGGCATCTCCAGCGTAACACTCTAGTCTGTGCTTGAAAAAGTGAGGTTTAAGTAATACCGTGACATGTCGCCCGAGCCTTTTGTTGCCGGGCTTTTCCTGTCTGGTCCTTGGTTTGGTCAGAGAGTAAGTCCCCTACAGTGCGATTCGAAGTGAGATGTCGTGTATTACCGAACTCACAAAATGTCGACGACGAAGTGGAAATCCGAAGTGATGCAGTGATGGTCGAGACCCGCTCGCAAGGGGCTCACCCGCGTCTAAACGGTTGGTGTCGACCCTTGGCTCTGGCAGGGGTGGCAGTGGCCGACGCCCGAGGTCAGAATCGAGGCGATAGGCGTTCCCCGGTCGGGCCGCCGCCGCCATGGAACGTTCAGCCTTGTTTTGGCAAACACACCGCTTCTCCAAAAGTCAAATTGCCGGTGGGGCTCGCACGATGATACTAGAGTGGGAATAGAGATACTTCTGTTCGCTCGCGGAGGCAATCGTTTCCCGGACCTTGCGTCTGGCTCCTACGACCACCGCGGGAACTCCGGTGGGTGTCCCGGTGGCCAAAAGTTCTCGATCCTCTGCTTGTCCCTTTCGCTTGCCCTTTTGACGCCACAAAATGCATCACTGTCGCGACTATGTTGAATGACGCAACTCCCGCTGGGAGGTGCTGAGATATCATCAATTTCGTACACCATCTGCGTATTAACACCGAAATGGTCGGGTCACGAGCTGTGCTGATGACGTCTGCTCAGCACGCGGGCCCAATACTTATCAGCCTCCATATTTGGATGTGGGGCACGGGCACATAGAACTTCTCTCTGCTATGGGTAAGGTGACTGAGTTGACTGTACGGATGCATTGACCTCGGTCTCTTGATGACCCCCTGCTTAACCCACATCTCCCCAAATCAGCGAGCAAACCATCGGAACAAACTCAGCACTGGAAGCACTGGATATCTCCCGACGTGGGGTTGTTTAAATATGGCATGCGCATCATGGTACATCCACCTCTATTTCCTGGTATTGTAGATACCAGTTCCAGATGCATGAAGAGGGCCGACGTAGATGTCGAGTTCGAAGCTAGGAAGTGCGTAGCTTGACTGTGGATCCTTCTGCTACGCAATGGTAACGTGGAAGTCCGGCTAGTGGGGTACTCACTACCAATAGGCGACTCAGATGTTTACCACATATCACCATCACTAACGGATATTTCCGCATTCACGGCTCAATACCCCCTTGTCTCTTTCCGATATGTTTTCCTTCTACAGTATAACTCAGAAGATGCACCTTGTAGATCGATTACTGTAGTGGGGGGTTTCTTGTACATCACCACCTGTTTACTGTAACACTGTAGATGAAACCGCTCCTAACGAGGCTCTTCAATCAAAATCCATCACTCTCACTCTTTCGATGGTACTACGTCACCTGAGGCGGAAACCACGTCGTAATAATTCGATTCCAGAGCTCTACCGGGTCACCAGACCGTACCCCTGTTCGCTTGTTTGGCAGGGTGTGGACGTATGGTGTCGGTAGGACTTATACGTGATGATTTGACGCGGGAAGCCGAGGGTCGTAAGGTTTTGCGCCATTAACATACTGGACCTGTTCGGGGGAAAGGGAGATGTCTAGCACCCAGACATTCTGCTTGAGATGCTCAACATTCCGCTCGCCAACGGTTGAGAATATACATCATATTTTGGGCACGATTGAGAATAGACGACCATCCTATCGGCATATACTCACCGCCAGTGCACCACAGAGAACCAGCGCGACAAGGGTAGTAACTTACTGATCTGGAGTGCAAGACTGACACATCTTTCTCACCTCCATGTGCTCCCAAGTCGGGTCCAAGAAGATCTATGTTGTTTTTTATTTTCACCCATGTCACGCTGGTACGCTTCCTCCACGTCCGAACTGATTTTGCTACCAGCAGGGACGTGCCAAGGTGAAAGCGTGGGTACTTGAGAACGTACCATGATCAATCGCGTACGCTCCGTCTTCCCTATTAGACCAAAAGGGTGTCCTCCCGCATTGCCCTGCCCTTGGCACTGACCGTGCCATTGATGTGCCAGATCCTAAGTCGTTCGCACGCGTCCCGGCCCCTCGAGCGCTTACTCTACCACGTGCTCGAGCGTCTATCACGCCATGAAGGACCAGCGATAATCCACATGCCCTGTCGCGCGCTCCTCGGGATCGTCGCTAGTTCAGGGGCAGCACGTCTAAAAGCGAGCGCACCACATCGGCTCGTCCCGCGGACTGTTTAAAACACAAGTAAGTGCGCCGCCACGTACGGTGGAGGACGAATGGAAGACCACGCACCGAGAAGGTACCTAAATGTCAGGGTGGCGCAGCGGCATACGTCTCGCTCTCAACGACCATCCACTCTATCGATCGCTCGAGCAGCATCATCTGTGGCTCCTGCGCCGTCTTGGACAGATCCAGCAGCTGTCCCTTCACTGACGACAGGAAGGTATCGGGTACGCGCTCGATTGTGCGCTCTGCGGTGATAATGGCTACGCGCGGGACATCTAGTCCATGCTTTTGCACGCGCTCCTAGGCAATGCGTCGCTCTGCGGGGTGTGCAGAGGGCGCAAGAGAGGTCAAGAAGAGAGGTAAGTGCGCCGATGTACGTCACGATCAGTGAACACTGCCTCACATTCTATCATCCTGTCAGAGAGGCAAGCAGGAGGGAGTAAGACATGTGGGAAAGGTGCGCCTCGAGGACTTGGAGGTAGGGGTAGAGGAAAATCTACTCAGCTAGTAGATCATTTGTTGGTACAGGCATAGGTGTGCGAAGAAGCTTGTCATTGTAGGGTATCTGGTAGAGGGGTTAGCATCTGTGTGAGCAGAGATAATCCGGGATGAGCGGTTTCGTGATCGAACGCACCGTCCAGGAGTCTGGACGCAAAACCGTCTAACAACGC
>WNGR01018748.1_pt1 | contig 10311 bp, 9 predicted proteins | sample 5407581 | NCBI WGS metagenome assembly WNGR01 (sample SAMN13153383, study PRJNA577476) | soil metagenome | isolation source: 80 cm soil or saprolite under Garry oak tree replicate 2 | place: USA:California | collected 2016-06-15
TCAGCCAGATCAGCAGGCCCCAGAACGCGATCATGGCGAGCCACATCAGGCTGGCCTGCCACCAGGCCCAGCCGCTGTTCCAGAACATCATCACGATCATCTCCTCGCGGCGCCCGTGATTCCCGGGCTGCGTCCGCACATATTTCAAGATCGGCTGTCGGTACTCGTAGGGGGCAGGGCCATCGGTCCCGTCAGCCGGTGACGATGGCCACCGGCAGGCGATGCCGAATGGCCCTGCCCCGCTGGGGTATACGGGCGCACCGTGACGATATGCGGCTCCAACGGATAGTGGTTGCCCTTGCAGGGATCATTGAGAAGGAGTCTTAGTCATGACACGCAGGCGGATCATCGTCCTGATCAGCGTGGCGTCGGTGGCAGCGGCAGGCCTCGGGGCCGGCCTCGCCGTCGCCGCCAGCGGCTCCGGCGCCCAGGCACCAGCGGCCACCGCACCGGGCAGCCCACCGTATTCCTACTACCACTCCATGATGAGCGGCTACTACGGCGGCTCCTCGATGATGGGCGGATCGGGTAACTACCAGTGGATGATGGGCACCGCGGGCTACCAGTGGATGTTCGGCGGGGCCAGCGCGCCGGCCTGGATGCGCGGCGCCGTCATGCCCGGCTCGATGATGGGCGCCGACACCGACCCCGGCAAATACATGGGCCAGCTGTGGGCCAACGCCCCCGGCCCCCGGGTCAGCCCTATCCAGGCGGTCCAATCGGGCAGCCAGATCCCCGCGGGCGCGCACGTCAACGCCGGCACGCGCACCATCACCTTCACCACGGCCAGCGTGCACCTGGTGGCCGTGGCCAGCCCTGCCGGAGGCCCGGATGAGACCTTCCGCATCGCCGGCCTGGTCAACCCCGCCATCACCGTCCCGGCCGGCGCCCAGGTCAGCATCCAGGTCATCAACGCCGACCCGGACACCGCCCACGGCCTGGTCGTTACCGCCAGCTCCGATGTGTCCTCGTGGATGCCCATGATGACGGACCGGCCAGCGTTCGCGGGCTCGGCCTTGTGGTTCCTGGGCAACCCCACCACCGCCGGGATGCATACCGCGACCCTGACCTTCACCGCCACCACACCGGGCACCTACTATTACCTGTGCCCCGTTCCCGGCCACGCCCAGAAGGGCATGACCGGCACCTTCACCGTCAGCAGTTCCAGCTGACCAGCACGAGTCCATCCCGCCCGCGGGAGGCAGGACGCCGCCGCGCCTCTCCGCTTACCCGGCAGGCCAAATGTATCCGTCCGTAATAGTCAAGAGATGACGGGAGTCCTGGTGCCGAACACGAAGAAGGGAAAGCAGGGCGCCCGCCGCGAGCGGGTTGCAGCCATCCGCGCGCAGCAGCAACGCGCCAAGCGGCGCCGCAACCTGATCACCATCGGCGCCATCACCGCCGCCGCGGTCATCATCGGCGCGGTCGCCTGGTACGCAGCCAGCCGCAGCAGCGGCGCAACCGCCGAGGCCATCCCGCCCGGCGTGGGCGGCGGGACCCCGCTCGTTCAGCCCGCCGCGCTCGTGGTGCCCAACAGGTCCGGCATCGGCGGCGTCGTCGCCTACGACACCGCCGGCTGGCCGTCCGCCAGTCGCAACGGCCCGGCCGCACGCGCCCTCCCGCACCGTCACGTCAACGGCCCGGTGCACTATTCGGTCACGCCGCCGGCGGGCGGGGACCACAACGCGACCTGGATGAACTGCGGCATCTACACCCAGCCGGTGCCCAGTGAGCGCGCGGTGCACAACCTGGAGCACGGCGCGGTCTGGATCACCTACCAGCCCTCGCTACCGCAATCGGAGGTGAGCCAGCTGCGGGCGTTCGTGGGCAGGCAGGCCAAGGTGTCACCTGGCGGCGCCCCTGCCTCCCGCTACATGGACCTGACTCCGTACCCGGGGCTGTCCTCGCCGATCGTCATCTCCTCCTGGGGGTTCCAGCTGCAGGTCAGCTCGCCGTCCGACCCCCGGCTGCAACAGTTCGTCGACAAGTTCCGCGCGTCGCCGACCTTCACCCCCGAATACGGCGGCGAGTGCACCGGCGGCGTCGGCACCCCCGAGCAGACGTGACACGTACCAGCCGGCAGACTTAAAGGAAGGGGCATCTGCGGATGGGCTGACGGCACCGGTCGCAAGACGTCCCGGTCCTGGTCCAGCAGAGCCCAGGACGCGAGCCACCGCCCGTCCGGCATGATCAGCAGAACGGAGGCAGGCGTATCCCGCAGATCGCTCTCCGACCGTCGCCGCTAGTGCCGCATCAGGCTACGTTTGCCCGTTTGACGATGCGGCGCAGGCGGGGATCGGCGGTGTGGCGGTTGCGCCAGGCGATGTAGCGGCGGATCATGCTGTTCTGTTCGCGGTGGGTGGCGTGGTCGGTGCCGTTGAGGGTGAACTCCCGCAACGCGGTGAACTGACATTCAAGGCGGTTCATCCACGAGGAGTTCGCGGGCGTATAGGCGATCTCGGCGTTGCTGGCTGCGGCCCGCTGCCCGACGCGCTTGTCCTTCCGGGTGGACAGGTGCGGGCTGAAGTTGTCGCAGATGATCGCGATCGGCACCTCCGGCCGGTGCAGGCTGCGCACGTACTGGCAGAACTGGAGGAACTCGCCGCACCGGTTGCGTTTCTTGATGTGCCCGTACATCTTGCCGGTGCCCGGCTCCAGCGCGGCGAACAGGTGCCGCACCCCGCCGGTGCGGTGGCAGGTGGCCCGCAGCCGCCTCGCCGCCGGCGATGGCGTACAGGTGGTCCACCCGGGCTTTCTTCGCCGCGTAGTCCGGGCCGGCGGAGGCCTTCCAGGTCTTCACGGCTTGAAAGGACACGCCCTCCGCACGCAGCAGCGCGCGGAGCCCTTCGTGGGAGATGTCCTCGACCACCCCCTCGGCGACCAGGAAGTCAGCGAGCTTGGCCAGGCTCCACCGGGAGAACGCCAGCCCATGCCCGGCCGGCCTGGACTTGGCGATCTTCTTGATCTCCCGCCGCCGGGCCAGCATGAACACCGGCGGGTGCCCGCCCGAATAGCGGGGGTACAGCACCATCTGCGCCCGCCGCCAGGTCACCACCGATCCCGACCCGCGGCGCACGATCCGTTTCAGGCGATTGCCCTCGTCATCGCTGATCTCACGTACTCGCACCCGGCCAGCCATACCCGCCAGTGTGACCTCGTCAACCAGCATAGGGAACCCCTGGACGCCCGGCCTGGCCCGCCGGAAACAGGGCAAACCTAGGCAGCTACGGCCCTAGCGACGACTCGCTCCGTAGTCCAAGATGGCTGTCCTGCATCGTCACGTCGTGCGGTGCAGCAGGATCGTCAGCCAGTTTTCATCGGGCGTGTCCGTCCGGTTGGCGAACGGGACCGCGTGCTGTATGGCCCGGTTCCCCACGCCGCTCATCGGGAATCACAGTCGCATCCGGCCTGCGGACATACACCCCGAGCATGCGCCGGACCGACCTGGCAAACGGTTCTTGCCTGGTGCCGACGACGACGACAGCGAGCACGACCAAGACGAGTCCCATGGCAGCGACGGCGAGGATCAGTATGGTGGGCATCGGCGTTCAACTCCCTTGCTGATAGTGCGGAGCATGAAACGGGGCCGCAAAATACGCGGTGCTGTTCGAGATGTTGCGGCGGGGCCAGCTGGCCGCGGAGTTGGAACGCGACCTGCTGGGTCCGGCGACGCTGGTGCATGCCCGCAGTGGCTGCGCGGGCGGCCGGCGGGACAGCGCGGCTGTGAGGCTGGCCGGGTGAGCGGGCGGGGACTGCCAGTGCTGGCGCCACGACCGACTCGAGATCGCCTGGGTGACCGTGGCGCTGCGGGGTCTGAGCGTCAGGGCCGATGCCTAGGCCCGGGTGGATCCCCCGCACCAGAGGCGCATCGCCGACTGTGAACCGACGTAGTCAGCGGGCGCAGCCCGGGCACGTGGCGGCGCCCGCCTCCCCGCTCGCCTTGGCGGCCTGGCAGTCAGGTCATGGCGCGATGCAAGCTCGGCCGACGAGCACTGGGAAGCGACAGCACGATTTCGCGGAATGGCCGGCAAGGCCCTCCACCACCCGACACGGATTTGGCGCAGGCTGCCGGTCCTAACATTCTGCCTGACATCGTGTTAGGAACCAGTAGCACAGACTCCATAGAGGGGCTGGTCAGGCCTACAGTCCCAGGCCCCGGCCGATGATCTCTTTCATGATCTCGGTGGTGCCGCCGAAGATGGACTGCACGCGGCCGTCGGTCCAGGCCCGGCCTACGGCGTACTCGCGCATGTAGCCGTAGCCGCCGTGCAGCTGGACGCAGCGGTCGGTGACCCGGTTGCACAGCTCGGTGTCCCACCACTTGACCATGGCGGCCTCGTCGTTGCTCAGCTGCCCGGCGCAGTGCTCGGTGATGGCGCGATCGGTGAACTCGCGCGCCACCGCGATCTCGGTCGCCATCTCGGCCAGGGTGAACCTGTTGTGCTGGAACTTGCCCACCGGCTGGCCGAACGCGCTGCGCTGCTTGCTGTAGGTCAGCGTGTCGGCCAGGGCCTGCTCGGCGATGGCCAGCGCGGTGACACCGATGGTGACCCGTTCCCGCGGCAGGTTCTGCATCAGCGCGACGAACCCGCCGCCCTCCTCCCCCAGCAGGTTCTCGGCCGGCACCTCGACGTCGGTGAAGAACAGCTCCGAGGTGTCCTGCGCGTGCATGCCGAGCTTGTCCAGGTTCCGGCCGCGGGTGAAGCCCGGCATGCCCCGCTCCACCATGAGCAGGCTGATCCCCCGGTGCCCGGCCTCCGGGTCGGTGCGCGCCACCACGATCACGATGTCGGCCAGCTGGCCGTTGGAGATGAAGGTCTTCTGGCCGTTCAGCAGGTAGCGGTCTCCGTGGCGGACCGCGGTCGTGCGGATTCCCTGCAGGTCGCTGCCTGCGCCGGGTTCGGTCATCGCGATCGCCGCGATCAGCTCGCCCGAGCAGTAGCCGGGGAACCAGCGGTCTCGCTGCTCCGGCGAGCACAGCCGGTCCAGGTACGGCCCGATCATGTCGTTGTGCAGCTGGAACATCGGGCCGCTGGCGCCGGCGCGGGCCAGTTCCTCGTTCAGGACCACGTAGAACCGGTAGTCGGGCTGGCCGCCTCCGCCGTATTTCTCGTCCAGGTGGATGCCGAGCAGGCCGGCCCGGCCCGCGGCGAGCCATGCGTCGCGGGACACGATCCCGTCCCGCTCCCACTGCTCGTGGTAGGGCGTGATCTCCTTCGCGATGAAGGCCCGCACCATGTCACGGAACGCGTCGTGCTCCTCGGTGAAAATCTGTCGCCGCATGCTGTGGACCTCCCCCGGCATGGTAACCCGCTCGGTGACCAGTGCAGGTCGCGGACGGCGGCAGCCGGGTGCTATCCCTCAGGCGGCAGAGGGCTCACGCAAATAAGCGGCCCACTGGGGGTCGCCGTCGTGATGTGCGCCCACCAGTCTCCAGTGGGCGCCGCGTGGTACCACTGGCGGAACCGCCAGCGTCCAGCCGAGTTCAGCGAGCAGGCGATCGGCCTTGCGGTGGTTGCAGATGGTGCAGGACGCGACGCAATTCTCCCAGGCGTGCTGGCCGCCGCGGCTGCGCGGGATCACGTGGTCGATGGTCTCGGCCTTGCGGCCGCAGTAGGCGCACCTGTAGTTGTCCCGGCGCATCAGCGCGGCGCGGGTCAGCGGCACCCGGTTGCGATACGGAACGCGGACGTAACGGCTCAGCCGGATCACCGACGGCGTCGCCAGGGACACGGTGGCCGCATGGAGTATCGCGCCCGCCGCGTCGTCGTGGACGATCTCGGCCTTGCCGCAGAGCACGAGACACACGGCTCTGCGCAGGCCCACGGTCGTCAGCGGTTCATACGTCACGTTGAGCAACAGCACTCGTCGCACCGCACCTCCCGCTGGCGCCGACCGTCTATCTGAACCTCATGCTCCCAGTGTGTCGCCTGGTACGCGCATCCGCCACCACATAAGAGTACAAGTTGCCGGAGACCATAGAGTGCGAGGGTGAGCGAGCGGGAGCACAGCATGAACGGGTTCCGTTACCCGGAAGCCAGCCGGCTCGACCTGACCGAGGACATCGGCGGGCATCAGGTCAGCGACCCCTACCGATGGCTGGAGGACGACACGAGCGCCGAACGGGCCGGGTGGCTCGCGGCGCAGGCGGACCTGTTCGGCTCCTACCGGGAAGAGCTGCCGGGCCGGGAGCGGCTGGCCGCACGGGTGCGGGAGTTGCTGGGTACGGGCTATGTCGGCACGCCGGCCTGGCGGGGCGAGCGGCGCTTCTACACCAGGCGCGACCCCGGCGCCGAGCACGGCGTGCTGGTTACGCGGCTGGGCGAGGACCCGGAGCAGGTGCTCGTCGACCCGATGGCCATCGACCCGTCCGGGCTGACCACGCTGGACGCCTGGCAGCCGGACAAGGAGGGGCGGCAGCTGACCTACCAGCTGTCTGAAGGCGGCGACGAGGAGTCGCTGCTGCGGGTGATCGACGTCACCACGGGTTCGCTGGCCGACGGGCCGATCGACCGCTGCCGGTATTCGAACGTGGCCTGGCTGCCGGGCGGCAAGGCCTTCTACTACACCCGCAGGCTGCCGCCGGAGGTGGTGCCGGACGGGGAGAGCCAGTATCACCGGCGGGTCTACCTGCACCAGGTCGGCGCAGCGACCGACGAGGATGTGCTCGTGTTCGGCGAGGGCCGGGACAAGACCGATTACTACGGCGTCTCGGTCAGCCGGGACGGGCGGTGGCTGGTCATCTCGGCGTCGCGGGGCACCGCGCCGCGCAACGACCTGTGGATCGCCGACCTGTCCGAATCCGACCCCGCAACGCCCGAGCTGCGGGTGATCCAGGAGGGAATCGACGCGCAGACCGGCATCCGGGTGGGCCGGGACGGGCGGCTCTACGTGTTCACCGACCTCGGCGCGCCGCGCGGCCGGATCGCGGTGACCGATCCCGCTGACTCAAGGGGCCCCACCCCGGCCACCTGGCACGACCTGATCGGCGAGGATCCCGAAGCGGTGCTGAGCGGATACGCCATCCTGGACGGGGCCGAGCTGGACCGGCCGGTCCTGCTGGCCGAGTGGACCAGGCATGCGGTCAGCGAGATCTCAGTGCACGACCTGGCCACGGGTGAGCGGGTGGGCCAGGTGCCGCTACCCGGCCTCGGCACCGTGGGCGGGGCCAGCGAGCGGCCCGAGGGCGGCCACGAGGCGTGGTTCGTCTACACCGACTACACGACGTCCTCGGTGGTGCTGCGCTTCGACGCGCGGGATGCCTCGGTGACCACGTGGGCCGCCGCGCCGGGCAGCGTCGAGGTTCCCGACGTGACGGCGCGGCAGGTGACGTACCGGTCCAAGGACGGGACCGCGGTGCGGATGCTCGTCATCAGCTCCAGCGACGCGCCCGCGGGCCCGCGGCCGACGATCCTGTACGGGTACGGCGGCTTCGACATCAGCCTCACCCCGGCTTACTCGCCGAACATCCTGGCCTGGGTGTCGGCAGGCGGCGTCTACGCGGTCGCCGGCCTGCGCGGCGGCAACGAGGAGGGCGAGGAATGGCACCGGGCCGGGATGCTCGACCGCAAGCAGAACGTGTTCGACGACTTCCACGCCGCGGCCGAGGCGCTGATCCGGGACGGCTGGACCACCGCGGAGCAGCTGGCCATCTCCGGGGGGTCCAACGGCGGCCTGCTGGTCGGCGCGGCGCTGACCCAGCGGCCCGACCTTTACGCCGCCGTGATCTGCTCCGCGCCGCTGCTGGACATGGTGCGGTACGAGCGGTTCGGGCTGGGGCAGACCTGGAACGTCGAATACGGCACCGCGTCGGACGCCGAGCAGCTCGGCTGGCTGCTGGCCTACTCGCCGTACCACCACGTGACGGAGGGAAGGCGCTACCCGGCCGTGCTGTTCACCGTGTTCAGCAACGACACCAGGGTGGATCCGGTGCACGCCTACAAGATGTGCGCCGCGCTGCAGCACGCCACCGCCTCCGGGCCGCGCCGTCCGGTGCTGCTGCGCGCCGAAGCCCAGGTGGGACACGGGGCCAGGGCGGTGAGCCGGACGGCGGAGCTGTCCGCGGACACGCTGTCGTTCGCCGCGCGGCACACCGGGCTCACGGTGTAAAGGCTCAGTCTCTGAACAGGGCCCCGGGAGTCTGGCCGGTCTCACGGCGGAACGCGGCCACGAACGCGCTCGGGGTGTCGTAGCCGACCCGGCCGGCCACCCGGCTGACCGGCACGTCCGCGGCGAGCATGGACAGCGCGGCCTGCAGCCGCAGCAGGGTGCGCCAGCGGCCGAACGGCATGCCTGCCTCGGCGGCGAACGCCCGGGCCAGCGTCCGCTCGCTGGCGCCCACCTCGCGGCCCCACTCGCGCAGCGTGCGCCGGTCCGCGGGGTCGGCCCGCAGCGCCTCGGCGACGCGCCGGGCGGTCGCCGTTTCCGGCAGCCCGACCTGGATTGTGGTCACCGGCACCGGTGCGAGCAGGTCGGCGAGCAGAGTCTCGGCGTGCGCGCGGCGGGCGCCGTCGAGGCCGGGCTCGCCCAGGTACCCGATGAGCTCGGCGAGCAGCGGGCTGGCCGCGACGGGGGTGGGCCGGCCGGTCTCGTCCCAGCTGACCCGGAACAGCCCGGGCCTGATGTACAGCGAGCGCATCGTGGCGCGGCCGCCGTCGGAGGCGGTCTCGTGCGGCAGCCCGGCCGGGATCCACAGCGCCCTAGTCGGCGGCAGCACCCAGGTGGCGTCGGCGGTGAGCACGGTGAGCACCCCGCTCGCCGCCCAGGCCAGCTGGTGGTCTTCGTGGGTATGCCAGTCGAACCGGGTACCCAGGGGCATGGGGAAGTCCGCCACGAAGACGGCGGTACCCGGGTCTTCGCGACCGTCCGGAGCTTGTCCGGCTCGCGACACAACATGGCAGCTTACGCGCTATCTCCCGGCGGCCCCGCGGCCTAGCGTCGGCCTCATGAACGAGAACCACGCCAAGCTGATGCCGAGCCCGGAGTGGGCCGCGCACATCCAGGACGAGGTACTGCCGCAGGCGACGGCGGGCGTCGAGCTCGGCACCGACCTGCTCGAGCTGGGCCCTGGGCCGGGTGCGGCCACCGAGTGGCTGCGGCACCGGGTCGCCCGGCTGGTCGCGGTCGAGCAAGAGGAGGCGGCGGCCGCCCGGCTGACCGGCCGGTTCGCCGGAACCAACGTCGAGGTGGTGCGCGGCGACGCGGCCGCGCTCGGCTACCCAGACGCGTCCTTCGACACCGTCGCCACCTGCACGATGCTGCACCACGTACCCACCCGCGCGCTGCAGGACAAGGTGCTGGCCGAGGCGTTCCGGGTGCTGCGTCCCGGCGGCACCTTCCTCGGCTCGGATAGCCTGCCCAGCGATGACCTGCACCAGTTCCACGAGGGCGACACCTATAACCCTGTCGAGCCGGCCGCGTTCCTCACCCGGCTGCAGACGGTCGGCTTCGCCGCGATCACCCTGCACGTCTCGTACAACCTGGTCTTCACCGCCCGCAAGAGTGAAGACGGCCCCTGACGACGAAGCCGCCGGTAGCCTCGCGTGGAGTGGCACTCGTCGAAAGGAGTTCCGTGTTCCACGCCACCGGCTTTCGCGTGGCCGACCTGCCGGGCACGCTGACCGGAAACTGCGGCAACAACCCGGGCGTAGCCTGCCGGCTCGCCTGGGACTTCACGCATAGCCCGACCGCGACCCAGGTGGTCAAGGTGTACCTGGCCGGTCCGGTCAGCCAGGCCGGCCGGATCGCGTTCGTGCTGGTGCTGGCGCTGCTGGTTCGGTTCATCTTCCACCGGCTGATCAACAAGGTGACCGAGCGGGCCGCCACGACCACCCTCGCGGTGACCCCGAACGGCCGGGCGCACAAGGCGGCCGCGACCATGCAGATGGCCGGCACGGAGCGCCGCGAGCAGCGCGCCCGCGCCCTCGGCTCGATCCTGCGCAGCGCGATCTCGGTCATCGTGTTCGGCATCGCGGCGCTCACCATCTTGTCCATCCTCGGCTTCAACGTGGCCCCGCTGCTGGCCAGCACGGCGGTGCTCGGCGTGGCCCTCGGGTTCGGCGCGCAGAACCTGGTCCGGGACTACCTGGCGGGCCTGCTCATGCTGGTCGAGGACCACTACGGGGTCGGCGACACGATCAACGCCGGGGTCGCCACCGGCACGGTCGAGGCGATGTCGCTGCTCACCACGACGCTGCGGGACGTCAACGGGGTGGTGTGGCACATCAGGAACGGCACCATCGACAGCGTGGGCAACGAGTCGCAGGGCTGGTCCCGTGCCGTCATCGACTACCCGGTCCCCTACGAGGAGGA
>WNGR01056262.1_pt1 | contig 10311 bp, 7 predicted proteins | sample 5407581 | NCBI WGS metagenome assembly WNGR01 (sample SAMN13153383, study PRJNA577476) | soil metagenome | isolation source: 80 cm soil or saprolite under Garry oak tree replicate 2 | place: USA:California | collected 2016-06-15
ACGACTGTTGTGAGATTGATGGCCTTTTGCGTAGGGTCAAGGAACTTTGCTACCATGCTCGGTATGACGATAGCGAGTAGTGCTTGCCAGTGAAAGTTGTTCGCAAGCCAGAAGACGTTAATATTGATCTGGTCGAAGAAGGAGACGCGCCGCTGCACTGCGGCAGTGGGAGGGCTGAGTGCCAGCTCACCTGGCTTATCGGTAATCTCCATGATGCTTACCTCTCTGTAACATTGAGGGCTTCTATAATTGCGCCTATGAGAAAGGCTTGAGGTTATTATACTGGCGAGAGGGTTGTCTGGCAAGCTTTGTTACGAGCGCCTTGACAATCCTGATAGGAGCGCATAAGATACTATTCGTACTACACGCTCATCCTTGGAGGTTCGGAGACGAGTATTGTGCTGTACTATCAGCCAGAGCTACGCTCCGAAAAAGCTCAATCCATCACTTTAGCCTATTTTTTTGAAACCATGAGAGGAGCGACTAACCCATGCCCGACAACGTTCACATCAAGTATCTTTTGAACGAAGATGAAATGCCACGTACCTGGTACAACATTATGGCCGATCTGCCCAAGCCGCCACCGGCAGTCTTGCACCCTGGCACTCACCAGCCGGTCGGTCCTGACGACCTTGCTCCGTTATTTCCGATGGCATTGATCATGCAGGAAGTGAGCACCGAGCCTTACATTGAAATCCCGGAGCCGGTACGCCAGGTCTACAACCAGTGGCGACCTACTCCACTCTTCCGGGCGCGTCGGCTTGAGAAGGCTTTGGATACCCCGGCCCGTATTTACTACAAGTACGAGGGTGTCAGCCCGGTGGGCAGCCACAAGCCGAATACGGCTGTAGCTCAAGCCTTCTACAACCAGCAAGAGGGCGTTAAGAAGCTCTCGACTGAGACGGGTGCCGGGCAATGGGGGTCGGCCCTGGCGATGGCAGGCGCGTTCTTCGGTATAGATGTTGAGATCTTCATGGTGAAGATCAGTTACCAGCAGAAACCGTACCGGCGGAGCATTATGCAAGCTTATGGGGCAACTGTCCATGCCAGTCCCACCAACCTTACGGATGCCGGACGCAGCATCCTGGCACAGGACCCGGAGAATATGGGCAGCCTGGGCATCGCGATCAGTGAGGCAGTGGAAGTTGCCGCTAAGAGCGGTGGGACAACCAAGTATTCCCTGGGTAGCGTACTGAATCATGTCTTGCTGCATCAGACCATTATCGGCGAAGAGGCTCTGCTCCAGATGGAGAAAGCGGGAGACTACCCGGATGTGGTCATTGGATGTGTTGGAGGCGGCAGCAATTTTTCGGGACTGGCCTTCCCATTCGTCGGCCAGATGCTGAGAAAAGGCTTGAAGACACGTTTCCTGGCGGCGGAACCGATGGCCTGTCCCAGCCTGACCAAGGGCATTTATGCTTATGACTTCGGCGATACGGTCGGCATGACACCGCTTGTCAAGATGCACACCCTCGGCCACGATTTCATGCCTCCCGGTATTCACGCAGGTGGGTTGCGCTATCACGGCATGGCACCAGTGGTATCGTTGCTCCACGAGGAAGGCATCATCGACGCCCAGGCCTATCATCAGAATGCCGTCTTCGAAGCATCGGTGCTCTTCGCGCGTAGCGAGGGGATTATTCCTGCACCGGAGGCCGGACATGCCGTGCGTGCTGTAGTCGATGAAGCACTGAAGGCCAAAGAGTCTGGGAAAGAGCAGGTCATTCTCTTCAACCTGTCCGGGCACGGCCACTTTGACATGGCTGCCTACGACGCTTACTTCGCTGGAAAGTTGCAGGATTTCGAGTATCCGGCGGAGGCGGTGGCTGCGGCGCAGCAGAGGATGCCACAGGTGGTTTAGATCGTGTCCTTACAGGATAATCGAGAAGCAAAAAGGCACGGCGCCCCGCCTTTTTGCTTCTTGATTATCCTGACCTGGCCTTTTTACTCCAGGTAAATGTCTTCGCGCAAACTCTCCAACCCGCGCTCGGCCTCGATAGCAGCCCGGCAGCCGTCACCAGCTGCAGTTACAGCCTGGCGATAGCGATGATCAGTCACATCACCTGCTGCGAAGACGCCTGGGATATTTGTCATGGTATATTCAACCGGGACGATATACCCCTTCTTATCCAATGCTCTCTTCTCCGGTTTTCAGATTGCGCAGTCGCAGACCAGTGATTGCGTCCTCACCCAGAACCTCGGTCACTTCAGTATCCCAGATGAAGCTAATCTTGGGGTTCTTGAAGGCACGGTCCTGCATGATTTTGCTGGCACGCAACGTATCCCGACGGTGAATAACCGTCACATGCTTGACATAGCGAGTCAGAAAGGTCGCCTCTTCCATAGCAGTATCTCCACCGCCAACGACCGCCACGTCCTTGTTCTTAAAGAAGAAGCCATCACAGGTGGCACAGGCGGTCACCCCGCGTCCCTGCAACCGCTGTTCGCTGGGCAACCCCAGCCACTTCGCATTGGCTCCAGTGGAGATAATCACGGCGCGTGCACGGTACTCGCCGGAGTCGGTCGTGATGGTGAAAGGCCGCTTGCTGAAATCGACAGCAGTCACATCTTCTGGGATCATTTCTGTGCCGAAGCGCCGCGCCTGCAGTTCAAACTTCTCCATCATTGGAGGTCCAAGAATGCCCTCTTCAAAACCAGGGTAGTTCTCTACATCGCTGGTGAGCATCAACTGTCCACCTACCTGGTAGCCCTGAAACATCAACACGGAGAGGTTAGCGCGTGCTGCGTAGATTGCTGCTGTATAGCCTGCTGGGCCTGAGCCAATGATAATTACGTCGTATAGTTTTGCCATGATTGAGGTACCTCCCTTATCCATCTGTCAACTTGGTATGTCTCATTACTAGTAACAAGCGAGGGGGGGATTTTATGCCCAGAGGGGAATATTGTACGGTTATGGGCGCGAGGGCGCCCTCGTAGCCTTGGCACAGAAATCTCCCCACCCCACCCCAGCCCCAGGGCACCCGCTACCCTCATTTTCTGCGACTGACTATGGTGTTGTAGGTGAGGAGCACAATGGGAAGGAAAACCAGACCAATGGCATTGGCCAGAATGAGGCTGAGAAGTGCAGGGAGAAGGAGAGTGAAAAAGTCGGTTGGACTGACTTGTGAGCTTATGCCATCACCAAAGACTCCGAGAGCACTATAAATGACCAGTCCAACTCCACTCATAGCAACCGCAATAGCAATAGCACCTCCACTGGCGAAGCGCCCCCGTGTTATAGGAAAGGCAAGACCAGAGATAAAACCGCAAAGGGCTCCCGCTACATACCAGTACCAATTGACATGGTAGATGGAGATGTAATTAGAGAGGTAATCACTGAGTAAACCGCCTGCACCCATAACCACCAACCCGACCCAAGGGCCAGCTTCGACACCAAAGAAGAGGGCAATGGCGAAAAGTAAACCAATCAAGATTGAGCCGGGAGTAAAATAAGAGATTTGAGCATTGTTAAAGGGGAAAAGTGGCTGGAGAAGGAAAGAAGATGAATCGGAGTGATTGAATACTTGGTCAAGGACGTAACCAAGGATGCCGTAAACAGCAAGACCAACTATCATCGCCACTAGCTGCCGTTTCCCAATCCCCCACGCATTCACCTTCTCGTCAGGCACTCTGGCTATTGGTTTCGATGCAGCAGGATAGTTGGCACTGGCAGAGTAGCTAGCATTGGAGGAGAGGCTTGTCTCCCGAAGTGGTGTTGCAGCCTGAGTTGGAGGCAGTGATGGTGGTGTGGCCATCTGCGTTGGAGGCAGCGGTGTAGGTGCTACCGGTCGCTGCGGAGTAGGTGGTGATAGAGGGCGAGAATCAGGCTGCAGTGCTGGAGGCCTGGACGGCGTCACGAAAGTTGGTTGCTGTGGCTGACTGGCCTGCTCCAATGCGTTGGCAAACGCTTGTACGCTCCCAAAACGCTGCTTGGGATCCTTGGCAAGAGCCATCGTCACGACTTGCTCAACATCGGGCAAGACGGTGGGAAGCTTCTCGCGCAAGGGAGGTGGCGAGGCGAACATGTGCTGGGTACACAATTCGGTGAAAGAGCCGTGGAAGGGTCGATCTCCACTTAGCCATTCATAGACAACGATTGCGAGATACTGGTCGCTGGCTGGACGGGGTTTTCCCTGGATTTGCTCAGGGGACATATAGGCGACGGTGCCGATGACATCTTGGGTGCTCTGGTAACGGGAACTTTGGGCGATGAGGGCGATGCCGAAATCGCTGAGCAGCACTTCGTTGCGGCGGCCCAGGAGCATGTTTTCTGGTTTGATGTCGCGATGGATCAACTTTTCGTCGTGGGCATGCTGCTAGGCATCAGCGACTTGTTTGACGTAGGGGACGATAGTGGTCAATGGGAGTTGGGTTCCTCTAGGGTGACGCTGGCGGAGGGTGCCGTTGGGTGCGTAGTCCATGACCAGGAAGGGTGTTTCACTGTCTACGCCAAAGTCCAGGACGCGCACGATCTGGGGATGGACCAGGCGAGCGATGGTTTGAGCTTCTTTGAGGAAGCTGTCGAGGTCTTCCTGGTTGGCTACTTTGGTCTGGAGGAGTTTGATGGCGGCGGGAGTTTTGAGGTAGATGTGTTCTCCGAGGTAGACTTCAGCGAAGCCGCCTTTTCCAAGGAGGCGAAGTAGGCGATAATTCCCCAGTTGCTGTCCTGCACGGTCTGTCATGATTGCTGGCCTCCTTGGGACTGTTGTGGTTGTGGTAGCTCGTCGATGGAGCAATTGTAGAGGATTGGAGTGAGGATGTCAAGAAGCAACCGTTCCCATTCTGCTCCAGGACACCCGCAAGGGATGTCCCTACCAGTGTCAAATTCCAGACGTGGTTTGGGATCGTGGTAGGGGCATCCCTTGCGAGTGCCCTGGTGGGGCCTGGACAGCTAGAGGACATTCCCTTGTGGGTATCCTCGTAGCTCTTGCATATGAGGTATCTATCGGGTAATATTCAGATCAATAGGGGATGTCCCTACCAGTGTCGATTTCCAGACGTGGTTGGGATTGTGGTAGGGGCATCCCTTGCGGGTGCCCTCGTAGCTGCGATTGACTGATAAATGAGGAGAACTTTTGTGCCACAGCCAAAAATAACACTGATCGGTGCGGGTAGCGTTGTCTTCACGCTTAACCTGCTTGGCGATATTTTCTCTTTTCCAGAACTGGCAGAATCTGAGATTGCATTGATGGATATCGATCCTGAGCGTTTACGGATCGCGGAGATTATGGCATGGAAGGTCGCCAATTCCCTGGGCGCACACCCACAGATCACTGCTTACTCAGATCGTAAAGCTGCCCTGGAGGGTGCAGATTATGTTATCAATACAATCCAGGTTGGTGGCTTCCCATCTACGCTGATTGATTTCGAGGTTCCGAAGCGTTATGGACTGCAACAGACTATCGCTGATACTATCGGCATTGGGGGTATCTTCCGTGCTCTTCGCACTATCCCGGTGATGCTTGATATGTGCCGCGAGATGGAAGAGGTGTCTCCTGATGCCTTGTTCTTAAATTATGTCAATCCGATGGCGATGAACACCTGGGCAGTGTCGCAGGCAACACGGATTAAAACTGTTGGACTGTGTCACAGCGTACAGGGTACGGCTCAACAACTGGCCTACTATATGGGGAAGCTAGCTCTATCAGAACTCACCTACCGTTGCGCGGGCATCAACCATATGGCCTTCTACCTGGAATTGAAGTACAGAGGAGAAGATGCCTATCCTTTGCTGCGTGAAGCTGCGGAGAAAGCAGACATCTGGAAGCTTGATCCTGTACGTTTCGAATTGTTCAAGCGCCTGGGTTACTTTGTCACGGAGTCGAGTGAGCATAGTGCCGAGTATATGCCGTATTTCATTCGTCGCGACCGACCAGACCTGGTGGAGCGCTTTCGCATTCCGATTGATGAATACATTCGTCGTTGCCAGGTTCAGAATATGTGGTGGGAGCAGGTACGCCAGCAGTTGCTAGACGGAACAGCAGAATTTACACCCGAGCTTAGCGGTGAGTATGCAGCCTTGATTATCCACTCCAAGGAGACGAACACGCCTCGCGTGATTTATGGCAACGTGCTCAATACCGGGTTGATTACTAACCTGCCCCAGGGCTGCTGTGTCGAGGTACCTTGCCTGGTAGATAGCAACGGCATACAACCAACTGTTATTGGGGCGATACCGCCTCAACTGGCGGCACTACAAATGACGAATATCAACATGCAGGGGCTGGTGGTTGAGGCTGTGCTGACGGGTAAAAAAGAGCATGTTTACCATGCGGCGATGTTCGATCCGCACACCGCCGCCGAGTTGACGTTGGATGAGATGCATAAGCTGGTCGATGATCTATTCGAGGCGCATGGGGAGATCATTCCAGCGATGCATTAACCATCACGATTCCAGCACGCCATCTGTGATAAGTTGTGCCAGGGCCTTTTGTGCAGCATTCGGGGTTCCTACCTGGTAAGCCACACCTCGCATGCTCTGTACCACTGGCTCAAGGTAGGGTTTCAATTTGGAATCATAACGGTACTGGTTGTATAACACAAACGAAGCCGTCTCCACTAACCAGGGCGTCACTTCTGCTGTCGTCAGCAGGCGCAGCACCGGCACCAGGGCTGGCTTGCCGAATTGGACAAGGCCCTTGGCGGCCATCCAGGCGACTGAATGGTCTGAGTCGCAGAGGGCCTGTACCAGCACCGGTAGGGCGCGGCGAACGGCGGAACCGCTGCATTGCCCAGGCGCACTAATGCTGAGAAAATCTGGCCCCCCGTTTGCTCGTCAGCACCACGGAGTACACTGAGCAGAGCGGGCACCGCTGCTGGATCGCCTACACGTCCCAGGGCTTTGATCGCCTGCAGGCGGACAGAAGGGACAGGATCATTCAATGCCTCAATCAAGACAGGAGTTGCTCTAGGACTGCCAATGATGCCAAGGAGATAGATCGCTGTCTCTCGCATAGGGGGTCGTGGGTCACGGGCTGCCGCTAATGTCACCCGCTCAGCACGAATTGAGTCTATCCCTGCGCCAGGGAGGAAGAGGGTGCGAAGGCGTGTCCTGGCATATGCGGAACGAAGGGGCAAAGGAACAACAAATGGTTTACCTGCCCACGTTCCTACGGCGATAAATTCAAGCAGGTGTCGGGCCAGGCGATCATCGTCAAGTGATGAAACGGCAACTATGGCGCGCGGGTCGTTTTCTATACTCCAGACCATGAGACGCCAGGCCGCGCCCCGGCGACCAGTAGCAGCATCCTGCGCCAGTATCTGTGGGGGTGTTATCCCTATAGGGGGAGCGACATCGGCAGTAGTTTGTTCTGGTGTTATGTTCGCATTTGTCTTATTAGAAGTGGAATCAGAGAGTGCCATTGCTGATACTCCTATCAAGAGGTCAGAGATTAGACATGCGGGCGAAGATGATGTGCCCCTATGAGTTAATCAGTGGCCGATGTTGTTCTAGCAGACGCACTACGATATAGGGTGTGATACGAGAACGGTTTGGTGTTATGTAAAGTTGTGCAGAAGATTTATTTATTATAGTATAGCATAATTTGGGTTGAGGTGATTGGGGGAAGCGGTACCCGCAAGGGGCAGCTCAAATTTTTGCATGGAAAAGCCACACCCCGCCACCACAGGGCGACCGCAAGGGATCGCCCCAACCACGGTGCCCCCCACCGCAGGACACCCGCAAGGAGTGTCCCTACCACGGTTGGACAGGCGCGCGGGTGGGTGGGGAGCTGAGCAAGTGGACACGGTTTGGAAAACATGACCGATGTTGCTTGTTCAAATTCATGATCGGCCGCCACCAGTGACGATCGGGGGAACCCTCTCGCCTTGCCAGAGCGCAGCAGGAAGGTAGAGCTCTGTCATCCTGAGCGAAGCGAAGGATCAGCGCAGCGAAGCATCTGTCGGCCCATCGAGACAGACCCTTCGCTGCGCTCAGGGTGACAAACGAACCAATCGAAAGACCGTAGGGGCCGATGATGCCGATGAACAAATTCATCCAGCCATGACGCAGATGGGTGTCCGCATTCAAAAGTTCATCGGCAGAATCGGCGGTAGGCGGCGATAAATCGGCCCCTACGGCCTCTTACGACATCGCCATCGCTGCAAACAGACGTTCCGGTGTAATCGGCAGATCTGCCATACGGACGCCTGTTGCATCAAAGATGGCGTTGGCTATGGTGGCAGCGACTGGGACGACTGGAGGCTCGCCTACGCCCTTTGCTCCGAATGGGCCAAGGGCAGATGGGACTTCGACCAGGATGGAAGTCATATACGGAATATCTTCAGTGTGAGGGAGGGCATAATCCATGAAGGTGGAGGTGAGCAGCTGGCCGTTCTCATCGTAGGCGAGACGCTCAAGGAGTGCCCAGCCAAGTCCCTGCGTGACACCACCATAAATCTGTCCCTCGACCTCTGCAGGATTGATGGCAAAACCTACATCCTGCGCAGCGAGATACTCCAGCACGCGCACTTCACCTGTCTCAGGATCAACCGCCACCTTTGCTACATGCACAGTAAACAAGGGCGAACTGTTCCTGATAGCGGCGCGACCACGCCCATAGATAGGTTCGTAGCGGCCTCCAAACTGCATCGAGAGCTCACCGATGTCGCTCAAGGCAATATTCTTAGTGGGGGAGCCACGCACCACTACTTTGTCACCTTCGATCTCCAGGTCGTCTACTGCTGCCTCCAATCGGTCAGCAGCAATCGCCAGAATCTGGTTGCGGGCATCGCGAGCAGCAGCAAAGACGGCTGGCCCCATCGAGTAGACCGTCTTGCTTCCGCCTGTGCCACCACTAAACGGCATGGTATCGCTATTATCGTGTACAAAGTTCACCGAGTCCATCGATACGCCTAATCCCTCGGCGGCAATGAGCGCCAGTGAGGTATCGGAGCCAGAGAGATCAACCGAGCCGACGATAACCGAGACGGTGCCATCAGATTCCAGGCGACAGGCAGCAGCAGTCGGTTGAGTACCACCGGGCCAGAAGCCAGCGGCTACTCCTATACCAACCTTCCAACCTTCGAGCTCATCAGGAAGCGCCTGCTTCTGCTCCATCCGCTTCGCCCAGAGGGGATGCTCCTTTGCCCGCTCCAGGCACTCCAGTAAGCCGATACGTGACCACTTAGGAGAGCGACGGTCCAGGGTCGGATCACCCTCTTTGACACCATTCTTCAGACGGAAGGCGATCGAATCCATCTCTAACTTTTGACACAGCTCATCAACTGTGGATTCAAGTGCAAAAGTGGCCTGTGGAGCACTGGGAGCACGATAGGCACCAACACCCACCTTATTGGTCTGGACTTCATAGCAGCGAATATCAAGGTTGGGGCAGCGATAGTAACTACCAAGGATATAGCCACCCAGGCCAACGGCGGAACCGGCATAAGCTCCTGTGTCAAAGATAATTTTTGCCTGCAAGGCGACCAGTGTGCCATCGCGCTTTGCGCCGAGCTTAACGGTTGTCACCGATTGTGGCGCAGGATTACCGGCCAGCAACTCCTCTGAGCGAGTGTAGGCCAGGCGTACCGGTTGACGCAAGGCATACGCGGCAGCAGCGGCCAGAGGCTCGGTGAGACCAAACTTGCCCCCAAAGGCTCCACCTATAGGAACAGGCTCGACACGTATCTGCCGTTCAGGGATCTCGAGAGCCTCCGCCACATCGGAACGTACTGTGAGCAGGCCCTGCGAACTGGGCCAGATGGTTACCTGGTGTCCTGTTGCGCTGGGAACAACGGTGATCGACTGAGGTTCAATGGATGACTGATGGACAAAGCTGGTTGTGCAGGTACGCTCGACTACGACCTCAGCCTCGCGCCATCCCGCCTCTATATCACCATGATGATAGTGGGCTTTATCGGTGACATTGGGTGAAAGCTCTTCCTGGTCTGCCTCTTGCTCTTCATCCTCAGAGACGGCGGCATGTGCTCCACCACCGGCAATTTCGGAAGTGTCGTCTTTCTCCTGCTGACGAGCCAATGGTGATCCAGGCTGCATGCCCGCAATGGGGTCCATCACAATAGGTAGTGGTTCATATTCAACGTCCACAAGGGCAGCGCCGTCTTCAGCGGCGGCCTCGGTCTCCGCCAGGACGATGGCGACTGGATGACCACTCCATAGGACTTCTTTCTGGGCAAGTGGAGATTGGCTACGTGAACTACTATCGCGTTTTGCCATCCCCAGTGTCTCGCCCGTGTAGACAGCTTTCACACCTGGGAGCGCGAGTGCCGCAGAGGTGTCGATATTCAGGATACGAGCATGAGCATAGGGACTGAGTACCAGCCGGGCATGCAACAATCCCGCGACTGGCA
>WNGR01010439.1_pt1 | contig 10310 bp, 9 predicted proteins | sample 5407581 | NCBI WGS metagenome assembly WNGR01 (sample SAMN13153383, study PRJNA577476) | soil metagenome | isolation source: 80 cm soil or saprolite under Garry oak tree replicate 2 | place: USA:California | collected 2016-06-15
TCTGCCCGGCGCGCCGGGCGGGTTGTTTGCCCCTTCGCTCGCGATCGGCGCGGGCATCGGCAACGCGCTGCATCTCGTGTTCGGGCAAATGCAGCTGCCGATGCTGATCGCGCTCGGCATGGTCGGCTATCTCGCAGCAGTCACGCAAAGCCCGATCACCGCGTTCGTGATCGTGATCGAGATGATCAACGGACACGCGCTGGTGCTTTCGCTGATGGCGACCGCGCTCATTTCCAGCCAGGTGTCGAGGCTGTTTGCGCCACCGCTTTATGAAGCACTGGCGCAGCGGTACCTCGCGAAGCAGTGAGCGTGCGTCATTTGTCCGGCAACGCATACGCGATCACATAGTCGCCGAGCTTCGTGCCGAACGACCCATGTCCGCCCGCAGCGATCACCACGTACTGCTTGCCGTTCGCTTCATAGGTCATCGGCGTGGCCTGGCCGCCAGCGGGAAGCCGCGCGCGCCATAGTTCCTCGCCCGTGTCGGTGCTGTAGGCGCGCAGATAGTTATCGGCCGTCGCGCCGATGAAGAACACGTGGCCTGCCGTCGTCATCGGGCCGCCTAGCATCGGCATGCCCATCTTGAACGGCAGCGGAACGGGCGCGCTATCGCGAACCGTGCCGATGCGCTTTTTCCACACCACCCGGTTCGTCTTCAGATCGAGCGCTGCCACGTAGCCCCATGCGGGCTGCTTGCAAGGCAAGCCGATGGGCGACAGGAACGGGTTCAGCTCCACCCCAAACGGCACGCCATATTGCGGCTGGATGCCCGATTCCGTGCCCGTGCCGCCCTGGCCGTTCTCGGGCGGTTGAATCGGGTTGTGCGGCCCGCGCGCGACGAGCTTCGAGACGAACGGCAGCGCGATGGGGTTCGCGATTGCGAGTTGCCGGTCGGTATCGACGGCAAGGCCGCCCCATTCGAACATGCCAAGATTGCCCGGAAAAACCAGCGTGCCGTTTTCGGACGGCGGCGTGAACGGGCCTTCGTAGCGCAGCCGGTGAAAGATCACGCGGCACGCGAGCTGGTCGAACATCGTTGCGCCCCACATGTCGGCACCAGACAGGTTCTTCGCGGGCCGGAAAGTCAGTTGCGAGTACGGCTGCGTCGGCGACACACGATCGCCTTCGGCCGCGCCTTGCGGCACGGGCTGCTCGGGCGCGGGCACGATCGGCGTGCCCGTGCGGCGATCCAGCACGAAGATGTTGCCCGTCTTCGCAGGCGCGTAGATCGCGGGCACGACGTTGCCGTTGCGGTCGGTGATGTCGGCGATGGTTGGCTGCGCGGGCAGGTCCATGTCCCACAGATCGTGATGCACCGTCTGATAGAACCACGCGAGCTTGCCCGTCGATGCATGCAGCGCCAGCAGCCCGCTCGCGTAGCGCTCGTCCTGCGGCGTGCGATTGCCGCCCCAGATGTCGGGCGTCTTTACGCCCATCGGCAGATAGACGAGGTCGAGTTTCGCGTCGTAGGCGGCGGGTGCCCACGAGTTGGGAGAATTCGACGTGAACGTGTGCTGGTCGTCGGGAATGGCGTTCGGTGTGGCCGAGCCTGGATCGAACGCCCACACGAGTTGTCCCGTTTCGACGTCGAAGCCGCGTATCACGCCGGACGGCTCGCGGGTCGAATAGTTGTCCGTCACCGCTCCCGCCATGACGATGATCTTGTCGGTGACGATGGGCGGCGAGGTCGGCTCGTACTCTCCCACCGTGGTCACCGGTTGCAGATGCTGCAAGTCGAGGTCGCCGTCGTTGCCGAAGCCGGCGCAGCGCTGTCCCGTTGCGGCATCGACTTCGAAAAGATGGCCGTTGTTGACGGGCAGGATCACGCGGCGCGCGCACGCGGGCAACGCGCGTTGCGCGGCTTCGTCCTTCGCGGCGGCGGCAGCCGCCGACTCGTGATACGACACGCCGCGGCAGGTCACGTGCTGGAAGCTCGGGTCGGTTTTCAGGCCCGGATCGAAGCGCCATTTCTCCTTGCCTGTCGCGGCGTCCAGTGCGAACAGGTTCTGATGCGGCGAGCACAGATAGAGCATGTCGCCGACCTTCAGAGGCGTGACTTCGTCGGTGATTTCACCGGGATCGTTCGGGCCTTTCTTGTCGCCCGTCTGGAAGGTCCACGCGACCTGCAGGTCTTTCGCGTTTTCCTGGTTGATCTGCGTGAGCGGCGAATAGCGGGTGCCCGCTTGCGTGCGGCCGTATGCCGTCCAGTCGCCGGCATGCGAGTCGGGTTGCATCGGCGACACGGCCGCGTTTTCCGCGACCTTGCCGTTGATCTCCTGCGGGTCGTTGAATGCCGCATACGCGAGCGCGACGCCCGTGAGAACGAGGCACGCCACGAGCGCAACGGCGCCGCCGCGCCGCGCGGACACATCGAACAGACGGAAGACGAACGGCAACAGCAGCCAGATGCCGAACAGAACGAGGATATCGGTGCGCGGCGCGAGCGCCCAGAAATCGAAACCCGCTTCGAAGACGGCCCATATCAATGTGCCGATCAGCAAGAGCGCATAGAGCGACAACGCAAGCCCGTTGCCGCGATAGATCAGCCACGCGACAGCAAGCAGAACGACGCCGGCAGCGATGTAATAAGGTGAGCCGCCAATCGTGAAGAGCCAGATGCCGCCTATCAGCAGATACAGACCAGCCAGCACGGCGAAGAGAACACTGAGCCATCTTGCGACGACCGACGGTGACCGGTGCCTCGACGGGCCTTTAGAGGTGTTCGCTTTGCTCTCGCCGTTCATGCTGTCAGCCTCCTGTTCGTGCTTCACGGCGCGTTGCGCGAGCGATGCTCAACCTGTATCGGTTAGCAACATGCGGACCTGAACGCGTATGCGAAGTGGATCAGTGCGGAAGGCGATGCGGCACATGCGTCCTGTTGACTCGACTTATCCTGCACCGTGTCGGGACGCATCGCAAGCAGACAGTCACTACACAAAACTTTCTAGAGGCATGACGCGTGCGATAGCACGCGAACACATTCAGGCCGTGCTGAATTCGAGCGTGCGGGTGTCGATTGTCCTGATGACGCTTTCGCAAGCAGGCGCGCCCGTCTTCAGATGGACGACGAGATCGTAGGTTGTCGAAGGGCGAGTGAGCATCAAACAGGTGGACTCTGTGTTCGTGACACGCGTCGCGTGCCAGACGTTAGGCCGCATGCAAAGACCTTTGCCAACGGGAATCTCGAATGCGCGCAGCGAATTGAGGTCCGGCTCGCCGTCTTCGAGCGACGTCGCGACGATATGCACGACGGGTGCCGTCAACGGCACGATGGCCTGCTGCGTCAAACGATGCAATTCGAGCGCGGAGATCTCTGCGCCACGATTGCGGTACACGACCCAGAGTATTTCGGTTTCGCCCGCTGTGCCCGTATCGAACAGATGCTCGCGCCAGAAGTCCGACGCGGGGCTGACGAACGCCGGCGCGTCGCCGTCCGTGCGCACAGGCTTGCCGAGCATCCAGCCATACGGTTCACAGCGATTCACTTCGAGCGGTTCGATCGGTATGGAAAGAGCGGTCAGCATGTCGGCGTACTCGTGTTGATGAATGGATCGGTCATGCATGCGAGATGGCGTCGTCCGATGGCGGGAACAGCGCGAACTCCGGACCATGCTTCAGGCTGAAATCGAGCACGACGTTCAGCGCGAGCCGCGTGATCGACTCGGCAAGCAGGCTGTCGGGCGTGCGCCGGTACGCGGCGACCAGCGGCAACGCGGGCACGCGATGCGTGACTTGCAGCAGTTGCAACTGGCCCGCTTCGAGTTCACGCATCACGAACGCGGGCGGCAGCACGGCAATGCCGAATCCGTCGACCACGAGCCGGATGATCGCCGCCACCGACGAAAGACAATTGATCTGCACCTGCACGTCCCCGCTAGCCGCGAACAGGCCCGTCAGAAACTCATGCGGCGGCGAATGACGCGCAAAGCTGATCACCGGATACGCGGCCAGTTCAGTTTCGGTGAGCGCCTGCGCGGACAGATTGAGCGCCGGGCTTGCCATCCAGCGCATCGGGAGACTGCCGAGCGGAACATTCGTCATGTCCGCGCCAGCGACGCTTGTCGTCTGAAACGACACATCGATATGGCCGTTCGCCAGTTGCGCGGAGAGATTCGCGGATGTGTCGCTGGTCAGCTCGATCACGAGGTTCGGATACTCGTCGCGGATGCGCTTGAGCAGATCGGGCAGCCACGTATGCACGATCGATTCGATCGCGCCGAGCCGCAGCAGGCCCGACACCTTTGAGCGATCGCCGACGCTCGCGAGCATCGCCTGATTCAGCTTCAGCATCTGTTCGGCGAACGGCAGCGCTTTGCTGCCGTCCTGCGTGAGCGTCGCTTCTTTCGAGCCACGCTCGAATAGCCGCACGCCGAGTTCCTGTTCGAGCGCGGAGATGCGGCTCGAAATGGCCGCCTGGGTTGCGTGCAGCCGCTCGGCCGTCAGGCGGAAGCTGCGCAGTCGCGCCAGCCAGACAAACGTTTCGAGAAATCGCAGATTCATTCACAACCCTGACGAGGCAAGCACGAATGGCTCAGTGTAGCGCCGCGTCACGCCTTGGGTGACAAGAAAAATTTCAACCACGCGACAACTTTAATTTGTTGGACACGCACGGCGCACGCGCCAACACTTCGCAGCAAATGCCCGTTGATGGAAGGGCAAACACACTGTCAAACCAGAGGACGTTGCGATGAAGAAAGTGTCATGCGAAATCGAAGGCGGGCTGCACGTCGAAGTGAACGCGAGCCGTCTCGTGATTGCGGGCTGGGCGGGACGCGACCACGCCGAGGTCGAGCATCATATTCGCGAACTGGAAGCGATCGGCGTGCGCAGGCCGTCGAGCGTGCCATGCTTCTACGAAGTCGCGCCCGCCTTGCTGACGACGGCGGACAGCATTGAAGTGATCGGTGAGCATTCGTCGGGCGAAGTGGAAGTCGTGCTGATCCAGACGCAAGAGGATGGCTTGCTGGTCGGCATCGGTTCGGATCATACGGACCGCAAGGTCGAAGGCTATGACGTTGCCGTGTCGAAGCAGATGTGTGCGAAGCCGCTCGGCAAAACGCTGTGGCGCTATGCGGACGTGGCTGCGCATTGGGACGCGCTGATCGCGCGTAGCTGGCGTATCGATGCGAGCGGCGAGCGTATCCGCTATCAGGAAGGCACGCTTGCGCGGCTGATGCATCCCGAGCCGCTGATCTGGCGCGCGTTCGGTTCGACGTCGATGATTCCCGAGACCGTGCTGTTCTGCGGCACGCAGCCCGTGCTCGGTGCGCTGACGCCCGCGGGCGCGTACGAACTGGAGTTGCACGATCCTGTGCTTGGACGCAGCTTGCGGCATCGCTATAGCGTCGATGCGCTTGCGCATACGGAGTGATCGCGATGCGCACCATTCGTGATTCCGGCAAGGCGCTCGCGGCCAACAAGCTCTCGGCAGGCGAACTGCTCGACGCGAGCCTCGCGGCTATCGACGCCGACCTCGCACGAGGCGGATCGACCTACACGCATATCGACCGGGTGGCGGCACGCGAAGCGGCCGCCAGCAGCGACGCGTTTCGCGAGCGAGGCTACGTGCCTTCCGCGTTGGCGGGCGTCCCCGTTTCGGTGAAAGACCTGTTCGACATCAAAGGACAGGTGACGACAGCGGGCTCGCGGATACTGCGCGACGCCACGCCTGCCGTGCGCGACGCCGCCGCCGTCGCGCGTTTGCGCGAGGCGGGCGCGGTGTTCGTGGGCCGCACCAACATGAGCGAGTTTGCGTTCTCCGGCCTCGGGCGGAACCCGCACTACGGCACGCCGCTGAATCCTGCTCATGCAAAGCGTCTTGCGGGCGGCTCCAGTTCAGGCGCGGCAGTGTCCGTCGCGCTCGGCCATGTGGCCGCCGCGCTCGGCACCGACACGGGTGGGTCGGTCCGCATTCCCGCCGCGTTCTGCGGACTGGTCGGCTTCAAGCCGACCGCGCGGCGCGTGCCGCTCGACGGCATCGTGCCGCTGTCGACGTCGTTCGATTCGATCGGGCCGATTGCGCGCAGCGTCGACTGTTGCGCGCTGATCGACGGCATTGTCTCCGGACAAGCGCTCGACACGGCGCCGCGCCCGCTCGCAGGACTTCGGCTCGGTGTCACGTCCGACTACGTGACTGACGATCTCGACGAGACCGTCAGCAGCGCGTTCAATCGCGCGATCGGCATGTTGCGGCGCGCGGGCGCGTCCGTGGAGCGCTTTGCGTTTCCCGAGTTGCATGAGGTCGCGGGCCGCTATCCGCTTGCGGGCATCACGGCTGCGCAGGCATGGGCGTGGCATCGCGAGCACGTCGCGCGCGATGCTGATGGGTACGACCAGCGCGTGCTCAAACGTCTGCGCGCCGGAGAAGGGCGCAGCGCCGCCGACTATATCGACCTGCTCGCCGCGCGCGAGCGCTTCGTGCGCGATACGCGGGCGCGTCTTGCGAGATTCGATGCGTGGCTGATGCCGACTGTCGCCATCGTTCCGCCTGCCATTGCGAGCGTCGAAAGCGACGACGAGGCGTTCTCGTCGACGAATGCGAAGGTGCTGCGCAATCCCGCTGTCGTGAACTTCATGGACGGCTGCGCGCTGACGCTGCCTTGCCATCGGGAAGGCGAACTGCCCGTCGGCCTGTCGATCTGCGGGCCGGCGCTCGCCGACGCAGCGATTCTCGCGATAGCGCGCAGCATTGAAGCGTTACTCAGGCATTGCGAGACTGTCGTGCCCGCATAACATTTGTTTATCGACAGCAAAAAGAATTTCTCGTTGGACGCGCAATTACGGCGAACGAATACTGGTTTTCAGGCGCGATGAAATCGATGGCGCGCTTGTTTAGCACCTTTACCGCATTCATGACCAAAGTGAGGCAGTCCGTGAATCAAACTTTTCGCTCATTAGCTGGTGTCGTTGCGCTGGCCGCTATTCAGACATCCGCGCATGCCGCTGATACCACTCCCGCTGTCGTGCTGATCGGCCACGCGGCGCCGCTCACCGGGCAACTCGCGAACATGGGCAAGGACAGCGAAAACGCTGCGCGCCTCGCAGTCGATGAGATCAACAGTCAGCACCCTGTGATCGGCGGCAAGCCGGTACGTCTGCAACTGGACTCGCAGGACGATGCCGCCGACCCGCGCACGGGAACCCAGGTCGCGCAGAAGCTTGTCGACGAAGGCGTGGTTGCCGTGGTCGGCGACATCAACTCAGGCGTGTCGATTCCCGCGTCGCGTATCTATAGCGAAGCGCAAGTCGTGCAGATCTCGCAAGGTTCGACGAATCCTGCTTACACGCAACAGGGCTACAAGACGACGTTTCGCGTCGTGGCGACGGATGCATTGCAGGGACCGGCACTCGCGCGTTACGCGCTCAATTCGCTGCACGCGAAACGGATTGCCGTGATCGACGATTCGACGGCTTATGGACAGGGACTTGCCGACGAGTTCGTGAAAGCGGCGAAGGCGAACGGCGGTACGATCGTCGCGCGCGAAGCGACCAACGACAAGGCCACCGACTTCCGCGCGATCTTGACCAAGATCAAGGGGCTGCGGCCCGACGTCATCATGTATGGCGGCTCCGATGCGACGGCCGGACCATTGGTGAAGCAGGCGGCGAATCTCGGCATGACGGCGAGCGTGCTCGGCGGCGACGGTGCATGCACGGACAAGATGGTGAGCCTTGCGGGCGACGCGATCGGCAACCTGGTGTGCTCCGAAGCGGGACTCGCGCTCTCGAAGATGCCCAAGGGGCAGGAATTCGATCGTCGTTACACCGCGCGCTACAAGGTGCCCATCGATGCGTACGCGCCGTTTGCGTACGATGCCGTCTACGTCATTTACGACGCGATGAAGCGCGCCAATTCGACCGAGCGGACCAAAGTTCTGGCTGCGATGCCCGTCACGCAGTATGACGGCGTGATCGGCAAAATCGCATTCGATATGCACGGCGATCTGAAGGATGCGGCCATCACGATTTATCAATTCAAGGACAAGAAGAAGACGGTAATGGATGTGATTCGAATGTGAGATCGTATCCGCGCATCGCGCGGATACGAATTACCGTTTGAATTGCATGGATTGATAGTTGATAAGAAAAGACAGTAGCGGCGCGAAGTGAATCTGCTCTATTACTCGCGCTGCGGTGCTCGTCAGTACCGACGACGCGACCGGATCGAGTAGTGAAGTACGACAAAAAGCACGCGCATTGACGGCTTTCCTGACGGGTTCCTTTCATTTGTTCGCGAAAGATCTCCAGCGAATGCTCAAGGCGAAGTGGGACCACGGCGCGAATAAAAATAAGTACTCTGACTTCCTGTCACTTTGCTTTCGATTTGTTCCCCTAAAGCACGCAAACGTTAGCGCGCATATAAGGCAAATACTACCGTCGCATAAATGCTGAAATAGGAAAAGTTCAAGTATTACGGCGAATTACATGTGATATCTTTCGGGCCGTTCCAGGCTTTCTAGTTTGTCTGCCCATCTTGGCCATGACGGCCACACGTCGAAGAGTGTCCGGTAGTCCGGCAAATAACAATTCATGCAAGTTCAAAACGCCCGTCGCTGGGCGCCTCGCGGGGCACGGCGATGGCTTGCCGCGATTGCCGCGCTCTGTATTGCGAGTGGCGTGCGTCTTCTCCTGCATCCGCTGCTCGGTCCAGCGATGCCGGGCGCTGCGTTCTGCGTTGCAGCCGTGCTGATCGAGTACTACTTCGGCCTTGCGCCCGCGCTGACCATGATGCTGGCCGGCGTGTGCATCGGCGACTATCTGTTCGTGCCGCCTTACGCGATGTTTGGTTTCATCGACCGCTCCGATGTGCTGTTCGTCGTGTCGTACCCGATGGTTGCGCTCGTCTTTATTACATTGGTTGAAAGGTTGAGGCGCGCGCAATTTCGCGCGGAGCTGATTACGTCGGTCGCGCAGTCGCGCTACGAGATGCTGCTGCGTCACGACAACGATCGCATGCTCGCGCGCCGCGCCGTCGATGAAACGCACAGGCTGCTGCGTCATCTGTCGCAACACAGCAAGTCGTTTGTGCTGATTCAGGCACTCGAGCGCATGCCCGCGTGGACCCACGGTACTGAAGCTGGCAGCACGCGCGAGGCCGGGGCAAATGTTCTTGCCGTTGCGCTGCCACCAGCGGAGATCGCACCAGGCCCTCGCTTCGACGATGTCGAACCCGAGGATATTCGCCGCCTTTCGAACGCACTGTGGCCCGGCTCGCATCGTGTGCGGCTGCGCGCGGGCGATGCCGCCGCGATGCATGCATCGGCGGGTGTTCAAGGCGAGACGGGCGATAGCGCCGCGCAACTTGTCGATTGTGTCTGCGAACGCTTCACGACACACGCGGGCGATTTCCTCGTGCTGCGCGTCGGCGAGTGACGCCTATGAAAACCTCTGTCCGAACGATCTTCAACGAAGGCGACGGCCATGCCGTGCTGATGTTGCATGGTCTATCCAGCTCGCCGCTGGAATTGCGCTACCTCGCGCGCTTTCTGAACGACGAAGGCTTCACGACCTGCGTGCCCGTGCTCAATGGCTACACGGCGGGTTCGAAAGAGCAGGCGATGGAGCACTGGCTCGACGCGGCGACACGAGAATACGATGCGCTTGCCGCGCGCTACGAGCGCGTGTCGATCTGCGGCCTTTCGATCGGCGCGGCGCTCTCGCTCTCGCTCGTGCATCGTCGCCCGCAGGCACAGGCCCTTCAGCGAAGTCGGCCCATCGACGATCTCGCTGCCCGCGCTGCACGAAGCCAGCCGGCTCGCGGCAAGCGTGCGCTCGCAAGTGCGCGCGATCCGCAACGACTGCCTGATCATTCACGCAATCGACGATGAAACATCGAGTCCGCGCAATCCACGCTTCGTGTCTTCGTCGATTGGATCGACGTTCTTGCGCACCATCTGGCTCGACGATTCGTATCACATGATTACATCCGACAACGAGCGCGAGATCGTCGCGCGGGAGACCGCGCTGTTCCTGCGCGAAAGCGAAATCGCGAGCCGTACGGGCGATGCAGGCGGAAAGCCCGTGGTGTCGAAGGCGCTTGCCCGCCGGTTGCGGCAACTGGCAGCGATGGGCAAAGGTCGCGCGTGATGGCGAAGTCGAGTTCCTTCATCGCGGCAAGACGCGCCGCTACGCTGGCGGCGGCAATGACGTTGACGCTCCACACAGCGGGAGCATGGGCTGACGAGGCGCCGCCTTCCTCTTCGTCCTCTTCGTCAACTTCGCAGCAAAGCGACGCGACAGCAAAGCCCGCCAGCAAATGGAAGATTGGCATCGGGCCGGGTGTCGTCATCACGCCGCTGTACCCCGGCTCG